>Ga0255055_10002846_pt1 | contig 11920 bp, 4 predicted proteins | sample JV7_2_27_MG_FD_188633 | JGI IMG/M metagenome (GOLD analysis project Ga0255055, IMG submission 188633) | Seawater microbial communities from Jervis Inlet, British Columbia, Canada - JV7_2_27 | ecosystem: Environmental > Aquatic > Marine > Inlet | place: Canada: British Columbia | collected... | reverse complement strand
CCCCCCGAGTGATCAAAGTGATGATGGGTGTTGATCACGTACTTGATGGGCTTGCCAGGAACAGTGCGTTGGAGCTCGTTGATGACTGCGATGGATCGATCTTGTGAAAAAGGGGCTTCGATGACGACCAAGTGTTTGTCGAATTCCACGGCGATGCTGTGCCAGAGGGTACCTGTCAGATACCACACACCTTCTGCAAGGGGCTCGATCTGGGCAGTGAACGGAAACGGTTCGGCCGTGCCCTCACGAATCGAGTCGGGCACCTGAATGTCGACAGGTGGATTTCGCACGACCTCTTCGACGGTGATCTCCATGAACGGGTATCCGCCCCAGTTCTGAACGATTCGAGTGGGAAATCTAAAGCCTTGGAACTCTTGGTACTCAGAGTAGAAAGTCTCTATGAGCAAGTCTCCCATCACCCCGAAATAGCCCTCACTGTCTCCTATCCAGGTGTCGACCTGTCTGACGAGATTCTGACTGTCGATCCAGCCTCGGACGTGGAACTTCTCGTTCAGCAGAAAGGAGATTTCTGTCGATGGCGCGATGCCGCTGGCTTCCGCCACTAGCCTTGGATTGCTACTCAGCCCCGCTTGCACAAATCCGTGCGGGGTGACCCAGATTTGTAACCATCTCTCATCTGCTGCAAATGCAGCCGGTCGCACGATTGCGCCAATCTCATCCCAGGCAACTCGTTCAACGACCGCTTGAACACCCCGGCGTTCGCGACCACCCTGCCCGCGGACCTTTTCAAGTCGTCGTGAAGATGTTTCGTAGTTGATGAGCGCTGTATACCCGATTGGGTTGTTCGGTGCTTCTGGCCACGGTGCATTGGGTGTTGGGCTCTGACCCAACCAGTAGGAGACTGCGGTGCCTGAATACTCAATCGACCGAAGATCGCGAGCTCCTATTGCGCTTGCCGCCTTCTCGAGTCTTGCCACCGCCGTTTGATGGGGTTCTATCTGGGGAGACAGCGCGATAAGAATCGTTGGAATCAACAGCTTGGGGAAAATCATCACCTTACCTGCCCTCGAAAAAGGGAAGCTACTTCGCGGCCGACCATGGCTCCTCCCGAATTGGTCCAATCCTACTCCTGCGAAAGGAGGGAGAGCGCCACCCGGAGGGGTAGGACGTTTCCGCGGAACGTCTAATTGGGGTTTATGCGCAGCCCATCGAGTGCATAGCCGAGGTCGAGCGTCTCGCCCTGCCAGTTGGGATAGCCCGTCGAAGCGTCGATTTCGAGGCCGTCCTCCCTGTGACGTTGCGCCAGTGCCTCGACCGGATCGCCTTTCAGAGGAGGCAAGGCCGGGGCCTCGGGGATGAGCGCGCCTTTCGGGGTGTAGAACCGGCTCGTGCCATCCGCGTCGAGCTGCACCGAGAAGCCCCCTTCATGCAGTGCCCGGTGGTGGCGACGGCAGAGCAGAAGGAGGTTTTCCAGCTGAGTCTTGCCTCCATCGGCCCAGTGCTGGATGTGATGGGCATCGCACCGGTCCAGGCCACAGCCGGGGAAGCGGCAGCCCCCGTCTCTGTGGTGTAAAACACGTCTCAAGGCCGGGTGTACGGCTCGAGTCTTGCGCCCCACATTCAGAATGGATCCATTTGGAGCATGCGTCATGACGACCCGGCTGCTGTCACACTCTAGGCGGCGAGACGTTCCCGCGGGAACGTCGAGGCCGCTCTCGAGGGTCCCATTCGAGGAGGTCCCATCTTCGACCCCCACGTTTGGGGTCACTTCATCGCCAAGCGGGGGGGCATCCTTCTGGTTCTCCCTTTTCACGTGCACGACCACTTGGTAGCGATCGCCAACGGTGCCGGGATCGAGGCCCCCTTCCAGGGCACTTTCAGCGAGCAGCTCCAGGGCATCGGCCCGCCGCTGCTCAGCGGGTACTTCGGAGAAGCAAGGCCCATCGCTTTCCCGAGAGCGTTGGTAAAGCTCCTCCGTGGCGGCTTCCAGAGCCTTGCGGAAGACCGCGCCGACCTCGGGACTGAGCCGCGCCCGCACGACGAGCATGCCGTCCTCGTCGGTATAAGACTGGAGATAACGGTGCTCGTGCAGCTGGTCGCCTTCCTCCATCGCCTCGAGCCGGTCGACCCGTCGCCAGGCGCGCACGACCTTCTCGACATGCGCGGCCGTACCGCAGAGGGCAAACTCCAGGAGTTCGTCTTCCGTTTCAGGAGTGGCCACCCGGGTCAAAGCTCGTACCTTGGAGTAGGAGATCTCCCCCCGGCGCATCGCCTTGCTGATCAACGGGAGGTCCTCCAGGGCCTGGGCCACGCGGACTTTCTCGCGGGCGGCCCCGAGAGCGAGACCCGTGCGCCAGTTGAGCCAATGCGCACAGGAGCGGAAGCCGTGTTCGTCGAGGCCAGAGTTCCAACCGCCCCGGGCGTCGAACTCGCGGATCAGGACCAGCAGCCGATAGGTGGCTGCCTGGATGTGGGCCGAGAGCTCGGCGATCTGGTCACCTAGCCGATCGAGGTCGGTAGTGGGGGGCTGAAGGGTCGGGATCTGGATCGGGTCTGACATGGGCTAAATCCTTATAAATCAGCTATTTCCCCTAGGGTACCATGGGGTTTTTCGAGGCTCAGGTTTGCCGCTGAGCAGGAGATCTCGGGGCCTCTCAGAGTCGAAATCTCGATCTCCGAGAACACCAGCCGTGAGCCCCGTGAGGCTCAAAGAGGCCCTCACCTCACCCGATCCGAGACTGGCGACGAAGCCCCTCCAAAAACCATATCAACCCCTAATCGGAACTTTTTTGAACTTTCTTCTTGGGATTTGTGTGAATTCCAGCGCCAAGTCGTGAGTTGTCGGTCGTCAGCCGAATTCAGCTACCAGCTGACAGCCCCCAGCTACCAGCAGGAGAAGAACAAGCTGGAAGCGGGAAGCCCTCTCTCTTGTGCAGGATTCGGATCGGCAAGCGCTGTAAGATCGGGCCTTCATCATCGAAGGAGAATCCACATGGCAGGCAGACGTTTCTTAGTGACCGGCGGTAGTCAAGGGATTGGCGCCGCGATCGTTCAGGCAGCGCGGACAGCCGGGAACGAGGTGGTTTTTACGGGTAGGAACGAAGAGATGATCGACAGGGTGGCCGCGGAGACCGGTGCGCATGGCGTGCGGGCTGACGTCTCGGTCGGCGAGGATAACGCCCGCACCATCGAGGTGTGCCAGGAGAGGATGGGCGGCATCGATGTGTTGGTCAACAACGCCGGCTACGGCTACATGGCCGAGATCGGCGAAGTCGACATGGACGCCATGAAGACCATGTTCGACACCAACGTCTTCGGACTGGTCGAGCTCACCAACCGCGTCGTACCGCTGATGAAGGCGGAGGGTGGCGGTGACATCGTCAACATCGCCTCGACCTCGGGGATGAAAGGCCACGCTCGCGGCACCGCCTACTCGGCCAGCAAGTGGGCCGTGCGCGGATTGAGCCAGTGCTGGCAGGCCGAGCTGCGGCCGCACGACATCCGCGTCATCTGCGTCTGCCCCTCCGAAGTCCAGACCGCCTGGGGAGGCAAGGTCGGCCGCAACAATCCCAACAAGCTCTACGCTTCCGATATCGCCGACGCGATTCTGTCCGCGATCTCGGCCGAGCGCCGGGCCCTATGGCCGGAGTTCGCCGTGTTTGCGACCAATCCCTGGAAGGAGGGTTGAGGGGGCAAGTCCGCAGGGCCGCCGCGGCTCCAGTGTTATACTTTTGGTATGAAAACCGCCATCTCGGTACCGGACGAGATCTTCGAGGATGCCGAAAGGCTCGCAGCGCGGCTCGGAAAGTCTCGGAGTCAGCTCTACGCCGAGGCCATGGCGGAGTATCTCACCCGACATGATCCGGAGACGCTCACCGAGCGTCTCGACGAGGTCTTGGATTCGATCGCCGAGCCCGAGGATGCCTTTGTGACCGAGACCACTCGCACCATCCTCGAGAAGATCGAGTGGTAATTCGACAACGCGAGGTCTGGTGGGTGAACCTGCCAGATCCTGACGGCTCCGAAAGCGGTTTCCGTCGGCCACTTGTGGTTGTCCAAGGTGACAGGTTCAACCGCAGTCGGATCGCCACGATCGTCTGTGTTCCCCTGACCAGCTAGTTGCGGTGGGCGGACGCACCGGGGAACATTCTGCTGCGCTCCCGATCCACGGGACTACCGAAAGACTCGGTGGCCAACGTCTCTCTGCTCCTTGCCGTCAACCGGTATCAGTTCGACGAGAGTGTTGGGCTCATCAGTGAACGCGAGCTTCAACAGATCTTCATCGGCATCGACACGGTGTTGGGCCGCGTCTGATCTGGCACCGAAGATTTGGTGTCTGTCACCTGATTCCGCTAAAACTTGACCCGCACCCCGAGCTCGTAGCGCCGTAGCCCTTCCTACCGCCAGCTCAGGCGCACACCGAGGCGGAAGATCCGCGGGCTGAGAGTCTCGTTGAGATAGTCCGGTCGTGGGCTGTTGAGCCTCAGCGAACGCCGGAGCACATAGTTCTCGTTGAACACGTTGAAGGCGTCGATGCTGAACGTCAGACCCACGTTCCCGGTGGCTGCGAACTCCTTTTCGATCCGCAGGTCGAGCGTGTAGATATCCTGCGTCCGGAAGTCGTCCGACCGGTCGACGGCCGTGGCCCATCGCGCCCGACCGTCTGTCGGTGACACGAATCTGACGTAGTACGGCAGCGGGTAGCCCTCGCGGCCGTACAGGTTGCCGGCCACGTTGAAGCTCCAGGGACGTAGCGGGGCCACCTGGTACATGCCGTTGACGTTGAACGACCAGGTGCTCTGCAGGAAGACCTCGCCAAACTTCCCCCAGTCAAAGAACAGCTCGCCGTCGTTGTCCCCGGGGACCCGATCGTCCGTCGGATCGTCGAACTCGAAGAAGCTCTCCGGGACGTCCCACTCGGTCTTACCGTAATTGACGAACCCTCGCAGCATCCACTGATTCGATAGCCGTTTGGTGACGGTCAGAGCGCCACCCAGATACTCCCGCTCCCGATCGCCGTTGGTGCGGTAGTCGCCGCCGGTGTACGACAGGCCCGGGTAGAGGGCGTAGAAATCAGCAGCGTAGGGACTTCCATCCGGGAGTGTGCCCTCGAGGGTCCGCTCCAGGAAGTAATCTTCCCGCGTCGCCAGGCGCACGGTGCCGTCCGGCTCGCGGATGAAGTCCCGGTCCTCCTGCACGTGGGAAATATTGCGCCAAGTAAGATTCAGGCCGACGACAAATTCGGGTACGAAAGCATGTTCGACACCGAGCACCACCTCATCCGTGATGTCGGGATCCAGGCTCGGGTCGTTGACGTTCGGGCTCTCGAGGGAAGCGGGATCCTCCGGGTCGAAACCCCACGGGAAGAGAAAGATGGGCTCGCCATCCACCTCGACGCTGTCCCACATGTTGTTGTCGTTGCCGTCGAAGAAGACGAAGTAGGCATAAGCGGCGTAGATCGGGCTGACCCGCACGATGTCCCCCACCCCCAAAGCCTCGGCGAAGCGGGAGAAGCTCGCCCGCAGCAGGGTCTTGCGCTCTTCTCCCAGGGCATAGGTCACGCCGACTCGTGGGCTGATGGTCTCCCACTCGAAACCCCCGGCGTCGTTGCCGGGAAAGTCGACCGCCGGCAAGATTTCGGGGAACGCGGGGTTCGTGGTGACGTAGGCCGGCTCGTTCTCGCCCTCTTGCAGGTCGTACCGAAGACCGGCATTCACGGTCCAGACTCCCATGGTGAGCGTGTCCTGCAGCCAGACGGATGTGTAGCTCTGACTGACAGGCGTCGGCGCGGAGCGTTGAGCCATGAGGAAGTCCTTCGGCCCGGGCTCCACACCCCAGTTTTCGCCGGCGATGTGCCAGAGCTGCCGGCCTGGAAAGATGTAGGCCGACCGGACGTCGAACTCCCGGAATCTGGCGCCGAACTTCAGCTCGTGGCTGCTCGGGCCAGCGCCAAAGAAGTACGCGCCGTCGAGCTTCCCTTCCTTGTTGGGGCGGGTCGTCGTGTAGCTCGCCCAGTTTTGCTTGAAGACGCCGTCCGAGTCCAAGAGGGACTCGGGTGCGTCCGGGCCGACGCCGCCTCGCGCGATGAACGAGGCGCCCGCATCCTGCTTCGACCAGGTGCCGGAGAGCACCAGGCTCGAGCCGAAGACGTGGGTGTCCTCGAGCTTGGTGAGAGCCGAAGGTCCGCGCTGGTCCAGGGCGGCTTCCGTTGCCCTTCTCGGCCCGGCGAGGACGCCCCACCTTTGCTTGTCACTGTTGTTCCAGGAACCGACGAAGGAGTTGGCAATGGTGATCTGGGCGTTCAGCTTGATGGCGACGTGCTCGAGCAGCGTGTCGTCGTCCTGGCCGTCGGCGGTCACCGCTTGAATGTCGTTCTGGGCCCAGGAGCCCCAGAGCCAGACTCGATCGCGCATCGCCGGGCCGCCGGCCTCGAAGCCGACGTCCCCGACACTGTCGGTCTGGTTGCCGACGATCTCCTCGGATTCCTGGCCGGGCGCCAGGTCGCTGGGGTCGATCTTCGGCTCACTCTGCTCCAGCACACCGAAGTAGCCGTCCGAGTCGGTCAAGATGTAGCGGGCCGAGCCCCGGAGCTCGTTGGTGCCCCGCTTGGTGATCATGTTGATGGAGACCCCGGCCGTCGGTTTCGTGATCTCACTGCCGCCGGTGCTGATCTCCATCTGGGCGAACTGGTCGAAGTCGTAGTAGGTGGACGACGATCCAACCGCCGCCATGTCGGTGATCTGGACACCATCGATCAGATAGTCGTTTTCTGACCACAAGACACCCGGAGCCGTAAAGAGAGACTGCTTGCCGCTCTCGTTGCCGCCCACGTTGATGCGGTCCACGAGGACACCGGGCGCCTGGTTGAGCACCGCCCACGGGTCACGGGCCGTGGGAATGGTCTCCAGGTCGATCTGGGTGAGGATGCTCCCCTGGGCGATCTTGCGCTCGTCCAGCAGCGGGCTCTCGGAGGTCACCATGATGACCTCTTCAACGGCCTGGGCGAGCTGGACCTCCACCGTAGTGTTGCGCCCGATGCGGATGTCGATGTTCGGGAAGTCGACGGTCGAGAACCCGTCCAGGTTCGCTCTGAGCGACCAGTCGCCCGGATCGAGCCCCAGGAAGCGGAACTTCCCCAACTTGTCGCTGATCTGGACCCGCTCAGCTCCCAGGCCTCTTAGAGACACGGCCACGCCCGGTAGAGACTCTCCACCGAGATCCATGACCGTGCCATAGAGGCTACCGGTCTCCTCCTGCGCCGAAGCCACCGTAGCCCCCAGCAGCAAAGCAATCGTCAGCGGGATAAGCCAGCACCATTTGCTTCTCTCAATCATGACGACTTTCCTTTCAAGACCTACCAAGCCGGTACCTCCTTCCAGCCTGGGAACGGATCCAGCTCGACCTTCCAACCTCTCTCGGACTCGGGATCCCGCACGACGCGGAGGTTGGTGAGGGATTTCAGCTTGGCGATGAAATCGTCGGGGGACAGCGTATGGAGCGCCGGCATCGAGAGATCCGGCATCGGCCAGAGGCGGAGCGTCTCGTCCTCACCGGTCGAGGCGACCCAGCGCCCGTCGGGCGAGATGGCCACCTGATCGACCGGCCCCTCGTGACCTACGAGCAGATGCGGCTCCTCTCCCGACAGCCGCCCGACCCGGATGATCCCCTCCCGGTCGCCTGTCGCCGCCACCGTGCCGGAGGGGTTGAGGGCGATGGCCTGGGCAATAGGCTCACCGAAAGCCGGGAGGTCCCGCGATGCGCCGGTGGCGAGATCGAGGCGCCTCACGGGCCCCCAGCCCTCCAAATCCTCGGCGACCAGTCCTTCGACGACCAGGGCGGTCCGTCCGCCCATGGCGACCGCCATTCCGGCGTGGTGTCCCGGCTCCGTCGCGAGCACGAGCTCGTGCTCGCCGCTATCCAGGTCCCACCGGCGGACTCCCCCATCGCCGGCCGTGTAGAGAGTCGACTCGTCAGAGAATGCTAGGGCGCTGATGCCCCGCTCGAAGGCTGCCTCCGAGGACGAGCCCTCCGGCAGGTCGAAGAGCTGCATCTCGCCCGTCTCCAAGTCCCACACCCGTAGCGTCTTGGATCCTCGGCCAGCTCCGAAGGCCGTGGCGACTCGGCGCCCACTCGGTGACACCGCCCCGCCCGAGGGGTTCGACTGTTTCGAGAGCCGATCGAGCCCCTGTGGTGCGGAGCCGTCCAGCGGCACCATGTAGACGCGGCTCCGGGTTTCCACGACGAACAGGAAACGTCCCTGCGGATCAAAGACCAGGCTTGACCAGCCGCCCATATCGGGAAGCGTCAGCGTCCTCACCTCGCTGGAGGGGTTGCCCGGAAGAGGCCAGAGACGCAGCGCGTCGGTATAGGTCCGAGTGTCCGGGCCCCAGTTCGTGACCAGCCAGCGGCCGTCCGGGCTGAAGGCGAGGGGCCGAGACAGGATGGAGTAGCCGTCCATGACCCTCGGCCGAGCCCCCTGCAGGGGCCAGAACGTTAAGCCTACGCCTCCTCGCGTCGGCACCGCGAGCCAGGACCCGCGGGGGTGAAGATCGAACGAGGTGACAAACCAGGAGCCACTCCGCCGCAGGGAGAGGGGCCGGGTACCCGGCCAGGCCTCCAGATCCCAGAGATGGATCTTCTGTCTCGCTTCATCGAAACCCGCGGCCCACCGCAGCGAGGGATCAGGAATTCGGTAGGCCCTTGGCGACTCAGGGGAGCGTTCCAGGGGAGGGATCACCTTGACGAGGGCCGGATCCTCCTGAGAGAAGTCCCACACTCGAACCTCCCCGGCCCCGTCCATCGAGTAGACCTGCAACGGTTCCTCTCGCAGCGCCGAGAACCACTCGACCTGCGCCGAGTGACGCCCGAGGAGCCGGTCGGCTCGCCCGCCGGAGGCCGGAAGCGGCCGCAGGTAGACGCCATCGCCTTTCGCATAGAGCCAACCCTCGCCGTTCGGCAAGAAGGCGCTCGTCGAGGCGCCGAGGGCCGACCGGTCAACGCGACGCAGCTCCTGTGGGTCACCGCCCGGCAGTCGCCAGGAGCGTTGGCGCGCGACGAGGCGATCCGGAACGTCCTCCAGAGTCTCGACAAAAAGAAGGTCCGATCCCGCCTGCCAGTCGCCGCGTCCACCGAAGTCGATCGTCCGCACGTGCTCACCCTCGGGAAGCCTCCAGACGGAAGCGTCTACGCGGCTCACATCGCCCGTCACCAGGAGCTCTTCTGAAGCCCAGAGTGCCATGAAGCCGCCGAGAGGGACGTCGTCCTGAGTGCTCGCCTGCAGCGCGGGCAGTACGACGGGGCGGTCTCCACGCTCCGCCCCCAAGACCCGGACCTCGTCCGAGCCCCCGGCCACCGCGAGGCGGTTGCCATCGGGGCTGAAGGCCACGCGAATGTTGCGAACTCCCCCGGGCTCCAGCTCAAGGGCCGGCGGCGCCTCCCAGAGGAGTCGCATGGCGAAGACGCGCGCCTCGTGGCTATCGGCCAGCTCGAGGCTCGCCGTGGTATAGGCCAGGGCCTCGGTGGGGTCCTCCTCGTGCCGGAGCTGCGCCAGCGCCAGGAGCTTCGACGCCTCGGCGCGGCGGGCCTCCTCACGGGCCTGTTGCTCGGCCGTCGTGGCCTGCCGGCGCGCCGTCTCACTGCGCTGCCAGAGAGAGCTGGTTACGGCAGCGACGCCCAGGGCGAGAATGATCACTGCGGCCACGGCGAGCCTTCGTCGTCGTCGTCGTCGGGTCGCCCTGGCGGCCATGGCGGCGGCGAAGGCCTCCTCCTGGGCACTGAGGCCTCCCGGGTAGCGCTCGCGCCAGAGCTGAAACTCTTGAAAAGCCGTGCCGGTCCACAGCCGATCCTCCGAGCGATCGCGCTGCTCCCACATCTGGGCCGCCTGCCGCAGCTCGTCGCGGAGCTGCACCCCTTCCGTGTCCTGCGTCTGCCAGCGCACCAGGCGGGGCCAGTTGGTGAGCAGGGATTCGTGGACGATTTCGATTCGGTGATGCCCTGAATCTTCGGCCTCGGCGGCGGGGACCTCGTAGGAAGTCAGCAGGCGGGCGTCGATCAGGGAGTCGAGGACGGGTTCGGCGGCCGTCCGGTCTGTTGTAGGGGCGCCCCTTGTGGGCGCCCGTTCCCGGGAGGGGGCGAGCCCCTCCCCTACGCCAGAAGCCAGCGGGCCGTCGCCAAACACTGAGAGAAGCTCTTCACGATCTCTCGCTGCGCGGGTGCCCTGGGCGGTGACGAGGTTGCGGAAGAGCTCGCGGACGATGGGGATGCGATCGCTGCCAATCTTCTCCAGCGTCGCATCGGCATGCTGGGCCAGAGCGCCGCCGACGCCGCCGATGTGCTCGTAGGCCTCGCCAGTGAGAAGCCCGGTCTCTCGGTCGCGGTGCTCCCACAGCCGCGCGGCAGCAAAGGCCAGCATCGGCAGCGCACCCCGCTCGTCGCTCACGTCGCCCACCATCTCTTCGACCAGGGAGTCGTCCTCGAACTTGTAGCCACATTTGAGGGCAGGCTGGACAATCGCCCGTCTCAGGGCTGCTCCCGTTGGAGGACCCAAAGGGGTCATCTCAGAGAAGACCGGAGCCAGTGACTCGAATTGCTGACAGTGAAAGAGGAAGTCGTCCCGCATCGAGAGCAGCACGTGCACATCGGCCTCGACGGCGAGCCGGCCCAGGAGCTCGGAGAACCGGGTTTGTACCTCGGTGGGGTTCTGTGTGAAGAGCTCTTCGAACTGATCGACGATCAGCAGGGCCTCGGCATGCCGTTGCCGCCAACGAGTCACTGCCCCGAGCAGAGCCTCTGCATCGTCCGGGCTGGTCAGCAACTGCAGGGCCTCCGTATCTTCGGTGAGCTCGGGCACGAGTGCGCGGGCAAGAGCGGAGAAGGGCTGGCCTCCAGGCGTCAGGACGGCGGCTCGCCAGCCGGTCGGGATAACCGGTAGGAGACCGGCCTGGAGGAACGAGCTCTTCCCAGCTCCCGAAGGTCCGATCAGCCCCAGCAGGTGGGGCCGCTGGAGCTTCTTCCACAGGGCTTCGACCTCGAGCTCGCGGCCGAAGAAGTACTCGGCGTCGGATTCAGTGAACGAGGCCAGGCCGGGGTAAGGATGCAGGTCCTCGGCCCCTGCGACGCGCAGGGTCACCTCTTCCAGGGCTCGGGCCAGCGCCGCCGCCGAGGTGTGGCGCTGCCCCCTTTGCGCCGCCACGGCTCTCGTCAAGACAGGAGACCAGGGAGAATCCGCAATATCCGGTGGCTCGTGATGGATCCCCTGCCAGACCTTCTGTCGGGCCTCGAAGGTCTTCAGGCCCCCCGGAGCGATCATCTCGGCCAGCACGACGCCGGCGGAGAAGACGTCGGCGCGGGCGTCCAGGGATTCACCCCGCGCCTGCTCTGGCGCCATGTAGGCGGGGGTGCCCGAAACCGTGCCCGTCTTGCCTTCGGTCAGTCCTTTAGCGATTCCGAAGTCCATCAGCACCACCCGCCCCGAGCGAGTGATCATCAGGTTCTCGGGCTTCACATCCCGATGCACCAGATCCGCGTCGTGGATGGCTTCTAGACCGGCGAGGAACTGCGAAGCGATCTCTCGCGCCTCCGTCAGCTCGAGTGGCGCCCGCATCTTGAGGATGTCCAGCAGAGTGACGCCGTCGATGTACTCCATCGACACCAACTCCTGGCCGTCGAGCTCCACCAGGTCGAAGACCCGGCAGACGTTGGGGGAGATCACCTCGCGGGCGGTGCGCACCTCTTGGCGTAGCGCCTCGAGCGCCCGCTTGTCCTGCAGCAACTCCTGCCGCAGCGACTTGAGTGCCAGATCGACACGCAGCTTGAGGTCGAAGGCGCGCCAGACCTCGCCCATGCCACCCCGGCCCAGGAGCGACCGCACCCGATAACGATTGCCCAGGGTCTGCCCCTCGACCAGGCCTGTGGCCGAGTATTGAAGGGTCTGAGTCTCGGTGGACCTCGTTAGCTCATC
>Ga0255055_10002845_pt1 | contig 11927 bp, 10 predicted proteins | sample JV7_2_27_MG_FD_188633 | JGI IMG/M metagenome (GOLD analysis project Ga0255055, IMG submission 188633) | Seawater microbial communities from Jervis Inlet, British Columbia, Canada - JV7_2_27 | ecosystem: Environmental > Aquatic > Marine > Inlet | place: Canada: British Columbia | collected... | reverse complement strand
ATGAACAGATACTTCAGCCCGCAGTGTGAGTTGTAATTCCAATCTCCAATCTATGGAGGAGTGAGTATGGCAAAGATAATCGAGGTGAACATAGATCGATGCATCGAAAAAAGCCGGTAAATGGATACCCACGCTCTGCTACAATCCCACACTGACATCGGGAGGCAACTGCAGGATCTGCATGGTGGAGCTCGACCGCGGGGGCTGGACCAAGATGGTGACAGCCTGTAATTACCCAGTACGGGAGGACATCAAGGTCAGTGTAAACAGCGAGAGAGCGGTCAAAGTTCGAAGAGGCGTCATGAAGCTATTACTCGCACGTTGTCCTGAGAGCAGGGAGCTCAAGGAGCTTGCCCTGCGTATGGGCGTGAAAGGCACACCATATCCGAAGGTCACGGAGAGCCAGCGTAACTGTATACTCTGCGGTCTGTGCACAGCTGTGTGCGAGGAGGTGATCGGCCACTCTGCGATCAGTTTTGCCGGCAGGGGAGTTGATCGTGCGGTTGCCGCGCCCTTCCGACAGCCTTCAGAAGACTGCATCGCCTGTGGCGCCTGTGCAGCAATCTGCCCCGTGGGCACCATTCAGATGCGAATACATGCTGATACGGGGGAGACTGAAGTATCTCCCTTCAAAACGCGAGTCAGACTGCTCTACTGTGAGGAATGCGGTGCTCAGATGGTACCGGAACTTGTCAACAGAGATATGCTTGACAAGGTGAAGTTCACCTGGAAGGAGTACAGGGAGCGGCTCAAGCTCTGTCCCGCGTGCAGGCGTAAGCATACGGCAGAGGCACTCAGTTTCATTGCATCGAAAAAGAAGGTTTAGCCTTAAAAGATACTTGATTATAAAGGAGCTGCAACATGTCTAAAATCATTGCAACAGCCGCGATTCGAGGAGCACACAAGATCTACAAACAGGCGGAGGAGAGCCTTGCAAAGGCGATCAAAGAAAAAGGCAAGGACCATCCTGTCGCATATCCCAACACTGCCTACTATCTCCCCATAATGCTGCTTTTCCTTGGGCAGAAGGTTGAGAAACTGGGAGATCTCGAGGAGTCGATGCAGGAGGCAAAGAACCTGCTTGCGGATATCCCCAGTGACGACATGTGGCTTCCCTATCTGGGTGATGCACTTGATTCCGGTGTCGCCACCCTGATTGCAGAGGAGACAATCGAATCACTCAAGTACGTGAACGGAACGAATCCTGCAGACGGTATCTGGCTCGGGTACACCGACGACGCCATACTGAGACTACAGGGTATCAAACTTGTGGACGGCCGAATGCCGGGGTTCGTGGCAATCGCTGGAAAAACAGAGACCAACGAGGAGGCGGTTGAGCTTGTAAGGAGCCTCCAGTCCAGAAGTATTCTCGTTTTTATGGCGGGTCATTGCGGTGGAAGGGCAATTGCCGAGCAGCTCGCCGAGGAAAACATACAGATGGACTGGGATTCCTTCCTGGTACCATACGGCAAGGAGATAACCGCTGCAGTTCACGCCCTCAACTTTGCTGCCCGATCAGCGATGACCTTCGGCGGTTTAGAACCGGGAGACATACAGGCTGCAAAAGAGATCCTCATGTATAACAAGGACAGGGTCAATGCCTTTGTGATGGCACTTGGTGCTGATCCCAAGTCACCGAAAGACCAGCTCATCTCCGATGAAAAATATGCAACTGCAGCGGGTGCAATCAACTTCGGGTTCCCCGTCATCTCCAATATACCGATACCTGAAATCAAGCCGTCTGGTATCTGCACCTATGAGCATGTGATCTCTGATATCAAGATGGATGAGATTGTCTCACGCGCCATCGAGCTGAGGGGACTGACCATCAAGATCGAAGACATTCCGATCCCGGTACCTTTCGGTGCCGGTTTCGAGGGCGAACGGGTACGAAAAGAGGATATGTTCGTTCAGTTTGGCAGTAAGTACACCGATGCCCTCGAGCTCCTGAGGATGAAATCCATGGATGAAGTAGAGGACGGTAAAATCGAGGTTATTGGTCCCGAGGTCGACGAAATGGAGGAGGGAGGTGCCTACCCACTCGCTATCTCAGTCGCTGTTGCTGGACGCGAGTTTCAGGAGGATTTTGAAAGCGTTCTCGAACGCCGTATTCACGAGTTTATTTCCTGCGCCAACGGTATTTTTCATATGGGCCAGCGATCGATCGTCTGGGTTCGTATCAGCAAGGATGCGAAGGAGAAGGGCTTCAAGATCAAGCACTTCGGCGATATCCTCGTCACAAAGATACACAACGAGTTTTCGAGAATCGTTGACAGAATACAGGTTAAACTCTATACTGACGAAAAGGAAACCGCCAAACTTCTCGAGACTGCAAAGTCAGTTTATAATGAACGTGACGATAAGATCGGCGGCATGACCGACGAGGATGTGGAGGACTACTACTCCTGTACACTGTGTCAGTCCTATGCTCCCGATCATGTGTGCATAGTCACGCCACAACGGCTTGGTCTCTGCGGTGCATATACCTGGCTCGACTGCAAGGCCTCCTATCAGATTAACGCGCACGGTCCCAATGAACCTGTTGTGAAGGGAGAGGTAATCGATGCCGAAAGGGGTCAGTGGAAGAACATAAACGACTACGTCGACGTAAAATCCAACGGCAACCTGAAAAAGTTCAATGCCTACTCCATGATGGAAGATCCCATGACATCCTGCGGTTGCTTTGAGTGCATAGCGGCAATCGTCCCCGAGGCCAATGGGGTGATGATCGTGGACAGGGATTTTGCTGGTATGACCCCTGTGGGAATGAAATTCTCAACCCTTGCTGGTCAGATTGGGGGAGGGATACAGACTCCTGGGTTTATTGGAATCGGTAAGATTTATATCTCCTCACTTAAATTCATTTCGGCGGAAGGGGGTCACAAGAGAATCGTCTGGATGCCCAAACAGCTCAAGGATGAGGTGAGTGAACGCTTAAATGCTGTTTTGGGGAAGCAGGGTATATCCGATCTCTTCGATAAAATTGCAACGGAAGAGAATGCTGAGGATCCTGAAAAGCTTGTCGAGTATCTTACAGAGAAGGGCCATCCCGCCCTTGAAATGGACCCCATGTTCTGATGGCAGCGATTCAGATTTATTCGGTACATGTTTTATAATTTTACAAATAATCAGCGACGAATCCAGTTGCAGTAACGATATAAGGAGACGACTATGGCTTTAACAGGTATGCAAATTTACAAACTTTTGCCAAAGACCAATTGCAAGGATTGCGGTTTCCCGACCTGTATGGCCTTTGCCATGCAGGTGGCGGCAAAGCAGAAGGCAATTACGGATTGTCCGCATCTCTCCGATGATGCGATGTCCGAACTTTCTGAAGCATCAGCACCTCCCATGAAGCTGGTTAAGATCGGCACAGATAATACCTCTTTCGAGATCGGGCAGGAAACGGTTATGTTTCGGCATGAGGAGAAGTTTCACCGCGAAACCGGTATTGCGGTAAAGGTTGCTGCTTCACTCTCCGATGAAGAGGCTGCTCATAAGGTTGAAGCTATCAACAATGCGAGCTTTACACGGGTGGGTGAACAGATAAAAGTAAAGCTCTGCGCGGTTGAGATCGATGGGACGTCCGATCCCGCTGCCCGGGCCAAGCTCGTAGCAGATAAATCGGTTCTTCCACTTATTCTGATGGGTAAGGATTCCGCTGCAATGAAAAAAGCTGTGGACGCAGTGAAAGATAAAAAACCGCTCATCTACGGGGCAGATGCTTCAAATGTAGATAGCTTCGCAGAGATGGCAGCCGGAGCAAAACTGCCATTGGCGGTTTACAGTGCAAAACTCGAGGAGATGGCTGAGCTCACCTCCAAGGCAAAGGAAAAGGGCGTCGAGGATCTTATACTGGCCTTTGAGCCCGGAGACGAGCTCGGGGATACAATTAGAAATCTTACACTTGCTCGTCGAGCCGCATTGAGAAAAAACTTCCGTCCTTTGGGATACCCGGCAGTGGTTCATATAGCTGCAGATACACCCGAAAACGAGACCGTATTCGCCGGTATGTTCGCATCCAAGTACGCAGGTATTGTCATCATTGATGGTGTTGAACCGTGGGAAATCCTTCCCATTATGGCAACAATTCAGAACGTGTACACTGACCCACAGGTACCGAACACCGTTGAGGCCAAACTCTACGAGATTGGCAACCCGGGTGACAACTCTCCGGTTCTGTTTACCACCAATTTCTCCCTTACCTACTTCAGCGTGGAATCTGAAGTGGAGAGAAGCAAGATTCCGTCTTATATATGCGTGGTTGAGACTGAAGGTTTGGGAGTTCTCAACGCCTATGCGGGTGACAAGATATCGGCCGAAAAGGTTGTGAAAACCCTTTCTGAACAGAAAGTTGCAGATAAGGTGAAGCACCGTAAACTGATCATACCTGGTCTGCTTCCCATCTTTCGGGCAGAGATTGAGGATACCTCTGAGTGGAAGGAAGTGATTATTGGTCCTGAGAATGCCCGTGACATACCGGGTTTTCTCGTCAATTCATGGAAGTAAATGCATGCCCAGGTACAGAGTTATTTTTTTACCACCAAACGAAGAGGTAACGGTCGAAAGAGGCACATCTCTTCTTGAAGCAGCGTCTACTGCCAGAATCTCCATTAAGAACCTGTGTGGCGGTGATGGTATATGCGGACGCTGCAAGATGATCGTAAAGGAAGGTGATGTATCTGGAGATGTTTCTCCAAAGCTTACACGCGAGGAGATAAGGAAAGGTTTTGTGCTCGCATGTATGACCTACGTGCAGAGCGACGTCACGGTTGAGATCCCCAGGGAAACCCTTGCCAAGGAAAAGGTTAAGGCAGACCGGGATGCAGAACGATTCAGCTTCTTTGATCAGGAAGTAACCCTCGAAGGTGCCGATCCTTTTCCACTGGTGAAAAAGGTATATGTCGAGCTCAGTGCGCCGACTTTGGCGAATAACACTGCTGATCATGAGCGGCTCTTTGACATACTATGCAAAGAAATAGGAGTCTGTAAGATGCAGACCGGGTTAAAGATCATCAAAATTCTACCCCAAATTCTCCGGGACAACAACTTCAGGATAACAGCTACTGTCGGACTTCGCAGAGAGATAGCTGAAATCATGAATGTGGAAGGCGGGAACACCGAGGATGCAAACTATATCATTGCCGTGGACATAGGTACCACGACCATTGTTGCCCATCTGATAGACGTCAACACGGTCCGTACACTCGACGCACAGGCCTGCTTCAACTCGCAGAGTATATACGGAAGGGAAGTCACCCGGAGAATGATCACTGCAGAGAAGAAGGGTGATAATGAGCTGCAGAAGATGCTGATTCAGGATATCAATCTGCTTATCGAAAATCTGGCAAACCAAAACAGTGTCAATCTCAAGGACATAAATGCTGTTGTTTGCGCGGGCAATACTGCGATGGGACACTTTCTGCTGGGTCTGCCTGTGGAGAATATTCGACGTTTCCCCTATGTGGCAACTTCTGTTGATCCACCTCCGCTGCGCGCAGCGGAGGTGGAAATTGAGATCAATCCAAGAGGCCTTCTCTACTCTTTACCAGGAATCAGCGCCTGGGTAGGGAGTGATGTGACTGCAGGCATTCTCGCAACCGGTCTTCACAGGCGGGAAGAAACCTCTCTTCTCGTTGATATTGGCACCAACGGAGAGACCGTTATCGGAAACAGCGAATGGATTGTATCATCCTCCGCATCAGCAGGTCCAGCCCTGGAAGGAGCAAGCCTGAGCTGCGGCATGCAGGCAGAGCAGGGGGCAATCGAAAAATTCTATATTGAAGACGGAGCAATTGGTTACAAGACAATTGGTGATTCACCTCCAAAGGGTATATGCGGTTCAGGTATTATTGATCTGGTTAAAGTGTTGCTGCAGACGGATGTTATTAACAGGTCCGGCAACTTTGTGGAAAATGGCGTCCACTCCTTTGAGGAGATTGAAAACAAGAGGAGCTTTATACTTATTCCGAGTGACAAGACGCGAACAGGCAAGCCGATATATGTGACAGAATCGGATATTGAAAACATCATTACAGCCAAGGCTGCCATATATGCCGCTATGAAGATACTCGTCAAGAGACTCGATATGTCCTTTGACGACATCGACCGATTCTATATTGCCGGGGCCTTTGGCAACTTCATAAATATTGAAAGTGCCATAGCAATCGGACTCATTCCCAATCTAAGACGCGATAAAATCAACTATGCTGGAAATACCTCAATCAAGGGTGCAAAGATTGCAGCCCTTTACAAGGACGCCTTCCTACAAATCGATGATATTCGCAGGAAGACGACCTACTACGATCTCATGGGTGCACCCGACTATGTTGATGAGTTTAAAAAAGCAATGTTCATACCACATACAGATATCGATGAATTCATCTCATCAGCACATTGAAAGAGACAGCCCATATGCCCAAGAGTATAGCAGTTGCGGGGAAGGGAGGAACTGGTAAGTCTACCATTGCCGCCTTTCTCGTGCTTGCCCTTAAAGAACGCAATGAGGGCCCCATACTTGCGGTTGATGCCGATCCTGATGCCAATCTCGGCACACATCTCGGCATTCAGGTTGAACAGACTGTGGGAGATCTTCGTGAAGATGTTTTAAAAAACATCCACGATTTCCCGGCAGGTATGTCTAAGGCACAGTACATGGAGGTGGGCCTTCACGAAATAATTGAAGAGGCCAAAGGGTTCGACCTCCTTTCAATGGGAAGGGGTGAGGGTTCCGGATGCTACTGTTATTTGAACAGCCTGATACGCAAGTTCTCTGAGGACCTTTTACCGTCCTATAAATGGCTTGTCATGGATAATGAAGCGGGGCTTGAGCACTTGAGCAGGAGGACAACGGCCAATATTGATATGCTCATCACAGTTGTGAACGACAATCCTGTATCTCTCAACACTGCAAAATCCATTGACATTATCACAACAGAAATAAAAAATGATGTGAGAAAAAAAATCGTCATAACCAATATGGTTCGTGAAGAGAGAAAGGATATGCTGAAGAAAAGGATTTCAGATGCAGGGCTGGATCTTTTTTGTGACATCCCCTACGATTCGGCCATACCAGATGCACTGTTCAACGGGCAATCATTATCGGATATCGGTGAAACCCCGATCTTAACGCACATGCATAAAATAATTGATCTCATAGGAGGGAAAAATGGCAATTCCTGATGTAAAAGAGAAGTGGACGGGAAAAATCAACGAAGTCACTATAGGGGCAACGAAGGATGATGGTGGCACAAGGGGCAAAGTCATAACCGTGGGAGGTCAGACGACCCTTCCTTTCCTCGAATTTGAGGGCGAAGTACCCCATAAAACGGTCATCGCAGGTTTTGTTTCCGATACACCTCCGGACTGGCCTGATGTCATTAAACATGCAATCGGGAATGAGATCAATTCTCCTGTTGAGTGGGCACAGAAGAATGTTGAGGAGTATAAATGCGATCTTTTAAGCCTCAAACTGATAGGGGCTGATCCCAATGTGAACGATGCCTCTCCCGCGGACTGTGCAAAGGTTGTTCAGGACGTTCTCAAGGCAGTTGACGTGCCCCTTATCATATGGGGATGCGGCGATGATGAAAAGGACAACCACGTGCTGCCTGAGTGCTCACAGGCGGCAAAAGGTGAAAATTGTCTCATTGGATCTGCCAAGGAAAGCAACTATATGACCATTGTCGCCATCTGCAAGGCCGACAAGCACAAAATCATCTCAGAGGCACCTGTTGACATCAACATCGGCAAACAGGTCAACATCCTCTTACAGGACGCAGGGTATGATATCAAGGATGTGGTCATGTATCAGACTACGGCGGCACTGGGGTATGGTTTCGATTATGTGTACACTATCTTTGAAAGAGCCCGTATTGCAGGTCTCAAAGGCGATAATCTCATGGCAATGCCGCTGATTTGCGAGGTGGCTGGAGAAACCTACCGGGTCAAGGAGGCTACAGCGGATGAGGATGTACTTCCAGGTTGGGGAAAACTGGAAAAACGCGGTCCCATGTGGGAAGCCACATGTGCTGGAGGTTATCTACAGGCCGGAGCAGACATACTGATACTGGCCCATCCACAGGCTATCTCAAATCTGCAGGATTCGATTAATAAATTATCATAAAAAAAGGAGTGTGGAATAATGATTTTTATCGGTGAACGTATCAATGCTGGGTTTCAGGACATCAAAGAGGCTATTCAAAACAAGGACCCTGAAGCAATCAAGAAATGGGCCGCTATTCAAACTGACGCCAATGCAACATATCTGGATGTGAACCTCGGTACAGCGTCAAACAAGCCCGAGGACCTGTGCTGGATGATCGAAATGGTTCAGGAAGAGGTGGACACACCCATCTCGATTGACAACAACAGGCCGAACATGCTGCAGGAAGCCATGAAGGTCTGTAAAAAGCCGCCTCTTGTCAACTCCACAACAGCTGTTGAGGAGAAGATGAATGCACTGTTCCCAATAGTTGCGGAGTATAATGCATCCATAATAGGGCTTGTGATGGACGAGTCTGGGAGCCCTGCAACTGCAGATAAACGGGTGGAAAACGCCGCGAAACTCTTCGAAAAGGCTGTTGAAAATGGCCTTTCACCTGACCAGCTTTTCATTGACCCAATCATTATGCCTCTCAACTGCATGCAGGAACAGTGCAAAGAGATTCTCAATGCTGTTTCGCAGTTCACGCTTTTTTCCGATCCTCCTGTCCATATAGTGTGCGGGCTGTCAAATATTTCATCAGGGGCAAAATATAAGAAGCTGATCAACCGGACATTCATGGCAATGCTCATTACAAACGGTCTCGATGCAGCCATCCTTGATGTTACAGACACCGAGATGGTGGACACCATACTTACAGCTGAACTTATCATGAACAAGTCCATATACGCTGATGCATATGTCGAAGCATTCAGAAAAACGTAAAACACAAGATTAAACATTACATTGTATGAAATATAATACAGGGCGGAGGACAGTTGAGCCTCCGCTTTTTTATCGGTTGGACCATGAAAATTACTGTTTTAAGAAGTTCAGGTACTGCTCATAAAAAGGATTCCTATGCTGTCCGCATGAATACATCGTACAGCAAACGGTTTCTTGGACATATCAGGGACAGGGACCACTACTGTTCGTCATGTGGTGATGCATGCATATCATGCAGGCAGGATTATGAACTGGACTTTTCCGAATCCATAGCAGAGATCATTACCTTTCCTGCTGTATTGCCAGTCATGCTTGATGATCCTGAGGAATACATGCCAGAGGCGGTAAGGAAGCACGATATATTAATCGCCATCTCTGTTCATGAGGAGATACTTCTCTCATTTGCACAGAATTGCACATCTGCTGCCGGGATTATTGTACCTATTGAAGAACCGTGGTGGATTTCACCCTATGTTCAGGGCAAACTAGAGGAGCTCTGCAGGAGAAGGGGAATTGAGACAGCCTTTCCTAAACCTTTCTGTTCTTTTGATCCACGTGAAGGTGTTTTAAGGGATTTCAAAGATATGTTTCGAATAGGCCGACCGGAAATCAGATATGAAGTGCGAGATGACCGCATTCAAGAGACCACAGTACTGTGCAGCGCTCCCTGCGGTGCAACCTATTTCGTGGCCCGGAACTTGAAGGGGAGGAGCTTGGGCGCTGAACTCGTTCATACCGTCGACTCCCTGCTCAGCGCCTATCCCTGTACGGCAAGTACTGAAGTTGACCGTGAGTTCGGCGACTCCATTATACACAGGGCGGTTCAGATACAGAGGAAGATTCTTCGTGGGTTGAATCTGGATAAAGCTGCCGATTCGGGTCGTTAAACAGCGAGCTCTTTCTCGAGTTGTTCAATCTCCTCTTCCAGCTCTTCTATTCTCATCTCCCGCGATACTGCATCGGTTGATGAGTTGTAATACGTACAGGTTGCACCGGAACGGGACCGTTTAAGCTCTTCGAGCTCATCTTTTTTGGCATCAAGCACGTCTTTCTTATCCGCCATGCATACATCCTTTCCTGAAACACCTCATGAGATAGTATAGCTTATTATAACATAATTCATTACCGAGGAAAATGAATTATGGTGGTAAACTCTACGTTGTTTGAACGTGGGATAGGGTGTGAATTACAATCATTATCCCTTTTTGTTTATTCGAATCACCTGTTCACTGATTCTCCCGCGTGCGTCTATGGCCCCAATGGTAAGAATTGTTGCGGATGAGCGTACGAGTATTGGTACAATAGTCGACCTTCCTACATTTTCAAGCCGTTCTATGTCCTCAAGAGAATCATTCCAGTTATAGATGTGTATCAGTGCAAAGGATATTCCAAAATTGTTCATAAGATACACAGTGCTCTCAGACACGCCATTTACTGCAAAAATGTCTGTTAAAAAGGTTTCCACATCATAGTTGAGACATACTATGTGAGAACCATTCCTCGAATGGCTGTATGGTATCCGAGGCTGCACTTCGTATATATCGGTTCCTGTATGGAATACGAAGTTTCCATTATGGTTGAATATTTCATCTGAATGCCCTTCTGAGAAGCACGTGATCAGGTCTTCAGCTCTGTATCGGAGTTTTGTGCCCGAGGGTATTTTTAAATTTCTGCCATAGCGTTCCTCGAAAAATGACCTAATGAGCCTGTGCATGTCTCGTCTTGCCGATGCTCCCGTGTATCCTTTGGGTTTCAGCTGCATTTCCTGTCGAACCGCTACTGACCTGCCTCTGGAAATATTGTTGAGCACTTTTGCCATAAGCTCTCCACTCTGGCCCACGAGGGCAGAAGCGAGCAAAGCATCATCAACACGGTTGAGAATGTTCTGCAGTTCTCTGCTGTCCATGAGTGGTATCATGTTGAAGAGAAAGAGTCGGTCTGTAATGAAATATGCAAATGGGGGATCGTCCTTGAAAAGGTTTGTGACAATGGTTATTTCATCTTCGATCGAAGCAAGTCTGAGCATGTTCAATAGATGAATGAGCCCACGTTTGAAGATGAGGGGATGATCCATACCCATGATATATTGGGAAATATGGCCCATCCCCACATGTTCTATGTCAAGGTATTCCTTGACTGGAATGTAATTCTTGTGCATGAAGCTTTGTGTTGAAAAGGGTGCTGCTGGAAAGCAGGCTGATTTACAGGCTGTGCAGAAGAGGCGTACATTCCCACCCTTTTTCTGAAGGATTGAATAGAAACTCCTGTAGGCTTCGCTCAACCTGTCGTCACGGGAGATAACCATTCTGTTACGGTAGTAGAGCAGCGATGCCTTCCTGAACGTTTGTTCCGCTGTTGAGATGCGAATTGTATAGACACCAGGCACCTCTGTTGAAAAGGAAAATGTTTCCTCTGAACCAGGGGAAAGCCCCTTAAATTCTTTGTAAAACACCTTCTCACCTTTGGTGTTACAGATAGTGATACGCACATTGCGATAGAATTTATCGGTTGAACGTATTCGAATCGTCTCTTCTTCTCCTAGTTCTCTCAGGAAGGGATAGTCCATTTCAAGGGGAAGCACATTGTCGTATTTAACTGAGGGTATGAAACGATCCCTGTACGAATAGTCGAGCCACTTCCTCTGAAGTATTGTAGGGCTGAGATAAATCCGTTCGCGCCATGTATAGGAATTTTCCTGTGTCCTCAACATTATCTCGTGGTCTTTAAAACGTATCTTTACTGGATGTATGTCTGAAGCATTGTGAAGAAATAGAAAAAAATCTCCGACAAAAGGCATCCCTGACACCGATTGCGCTCACTTAGGTAATGTGTTCCAGCATCATCATATACAAAGAAGCGTAAACATACCTATTTATTATCCGATACTTATAAGAGAAATTCAGGTTGCTGCGCATGAAATTCAGGCTCATTATAGCTATACATTTCCTCATTTTACCTGCCTCAGCTAACATAGTCGCTCAAAATGTAGAGTTTTACA
>Ga0255055_10002844_pt1 | contig 11931 bp, 13 predicted proteins | sample JV7_2_27_MG_FD_188633 | JGI IMG/M metagenome (GOLD analysis project Ga0255055, IMG submission 188633) | Seawater microbial communities from Jervis Inlet, British Columbia, Canada - JV7_2_27 | ecosystem: Environmental > Aquatic > Marine > Inlet | place: Canada: British Columbia | collected... | reverse complement strand
ATAAAGCTTAAATCACTTCTATCTCGTGCTTCCGGTAGACAGCTACGAAGAACGCTAAATGGTGGCATTTTGTGCCTTGAACCTGTTTGACTAATAAGCAGCCTTTTTATGGGTTATAATTCCGTAAAATTTATCAAAACAGGATGATGTATCGTGGGCTGGTCGGCAGTTAATAATATTTTACGGGAAAAAACAGGCTTTCAGATAACAATCCTGATCGTTTGGGGTGTTATTGGGTATTATGTGTTTAGCCCGCTTATCGGTGCATACAAATTTGTTACCCTGCAAAGAATTCAAAAGACCGGGGAAATTACGGTTGTCACTCGTAATACCGCTCATTGTTACTATCTTTACCGTGATCAGCCCATGGGTTTTGAGTACGAAATGGCCCAAGCTTTTGCCGAATATCTGGGTGTTCGCCTGCAGGTAAAGGTTGTTGATCGCTGGGGAGACATGGTTGCCGCCTTAAATAATGGATCGGCCGCATTTATCGCCGCCAGCACACCGATCATACCCAAATGGCAAACTGAGGTCGCCTTTTCAGACGGATACATGGAAGTGGCGCAGCAAATTATTACCCATCGCAAAAATTCTCGCATAAAAAAAGTGGCCGATCTTTCAGGCAAAACGATTGATGTCAGAAAAGGAACCGCGTATCAACAGCGACTCGTGGAGCTGAAAGATCAGGGGATCGATCTGGCGATCCGGCTACATGATGACCTGCCGACCGAAGAACTCATTCAGAAAGTGGCCGATGAAGAAATCGATTTTACAATTGCCAACAGCAACATCATTTTACTCAATCGTCGGAACTTTCCGGGGGCCGTCAGCACAGGATCGATTAACGACCTCATGCAACTGGGCTGGGCGGTGAATCCGAAATCTATCGAACTGCTCGAGCGCATGAATATATTCTTAAAAGAGATCAAAAAGAGCGGCAAATTCGATTCGATCTACAATAAATACTATGAGGACACGAAAGATTTTGATTATGTGGATTTAAAGGTTTTCCACGCCAGGGTAAAAGCCAGACTTTCCCGTTACAGTCCGTTTATCAAGGCTGCCGCCAAGAAACATGGATTTGACTGGCGACTGATTGCCGCCCAGATCTATCAGGAGTCGCACCTGAATCCCTGGGCTAAAAGCCGGGCCGGCGCAAGGGGCCTGATGCAGATTATGCCCTCCACCGGCAAAAGTCTGGGGATTACCGATTTTTTTGATCCCGTTCAAAACATTAATGCCGGAGTGCAACACCTTAAATATTTATTTGAGTATTTTGAAACGGCCAGTGGAAAAGACAGGTTACTGATTGCCCTGGCAGCCTATAATATCGGACAGGGGCATATGCATGATGCCCGCAAACTCGCTAAAAAAAAGGGACTTGACCCAAACAAATGGGAGTCCCTTTCTAAAACCTTGCCGTTGTTGCGATACAGAAAGTACTACAAAGACGCCAAATACGGCTTTTGCCGCGGCACCGAACCGATTCGCTATATCAAGCAGATTATGATTTATTATGATGTTCTGAAGCGCCAGGCATTCGAGTACAAAACCGCGCGAACGCCGGCACGAGAACCGAATCGAGTTTTGGTTGGCTTAAAGAAGTGAATTGAACAATTCAAATGCCTTAAAGCACCCCCGCTTAAACAACCTGCGGTGGAGGTAGCGGTCCTTCCGGTGGCATTCCCGGTTTCTTTTTCCAGAGTATAAACTGGTTATTTTTTATGAGTAGCAGACGCATGAGGTATTTTTCGCTGATCTCCGCCACAGCGTCCCGAAGACCTTTTCGCTTTTCCGCAAACCTGTAATCATCACCGGTAATGAAACCATACATTTTTATCTTGTGATAATAAAAATCCAGATCTCTTCTGACACTTTTATAATTGTGACTACCGTCAACATAAATCCAATCAAAGTGCTGGTCCGGGAATTGGTCGTAAACGAATTGAGATTTGTCTTTGTGGATTTCAACCTGGCCGGATTCGATGGAGTCCTTGAATTTTTCGCATACGGCGCCATAGTAATCAATATGGGGTTCTCCAGCCCAGGGATCAATCAGATGGAGTTTTTTCGGCTGCACCACCTCCAGGATCTCTTCGGTAAACAATCCCTGGCTGACGCCGATTTCTGCGCACACCGAATGTTTGGGCATCATCTCTAAAAGAAATTTTCTTCCATATTTAATTTCGATCATTGCGGTTCTCCTGATACGTTAATTGATAAGCACATTGATCTGTTGAGATATATTATCCCTAACCCGGATCCGCCGAAGGCGCAGAACATATTGCCACAAAGGCACCCAGACACAAAGTCCGCCTCAGGCGGATTAATATTCATCTTGGCGTCTTTGTGTCTTGGTGGCGTAAATGTTTTGCCATAAAATATCATAGATCCGCCTCTGGAGGGCAAAAAAATAATTTCTAAGATACTAATACATCGCATTCGCACCCACAAACGGATTATGCTGCTTTTCATGTCCGATGGTGGTTTCCGGTCCATGCCCGGTGTACACCCTGACATCGTCCCCCAGTGTGAACAACTTATCTTGAATACTTGATTTCAGGGTGGCAAAATCCCCCCCCGGAAAATCGGTACGCCCGATGGACCCCGCAAAAAGAGTATCACCCACAAAGACATGGCCATCGGTAAAAAGGGAAATCCCGCCCGGTGTATGCCCCGGTGTGTGGATCACATTTAAGGTAATTTTACCGAAAGTAATGGTATCACCGTCATTTAGGATCCGGTCCGGGGCCGGCGAGTTCTCCGCTGAAAGGCCCCAATTAGCGGCGCTGACAGATAGTTGCTCCAGCATGGGTGCGTCCAGGCCGTGGATTAAAATCGGCGCATTTGTGGCCGCATTTATTCCTTTGTTGGCACTTACATGGTCAAAATGACCGTGGGTGTTGATGATGGTTTTAACTTCCAGATTTGAATCGCCCACAGACTGAAGTATTTTGTCAGCCTCATCGCCCGGATCGATAACCGCTGCTTGCATTGTCTCTTGGCAGCCGACAATAAAACAATTCGCCATAATCGGGCCCACAGGTAATGTCTTGATGATCATCGTATCAGCCTCCAGTGTATTCTGATTTTAGATTGTGGATTTCGGATTGCGGATTAAAATTAACCGCAGACGCGCCCGTCCACCCCGCCCACCATCGGCAATGAAATCTCGGCGTGAGCTCGCGCGAACGCTTGGACCGAACAGGTTAGCTGAATGTCAGGATTGAGTAGCCCTCAAAAAGGGCATAGCAGCTAAAGTTCATTTTAATATTCGGTTGGGTTCATTTAATATTAGCGATGAGCTGATTACAATCCGCAATCCGAAATCTAAAATCCAAAATTTAATACATTCAAAGCCCATTACCCAACCTGTATTATTCAAAGGAATTGTCCGATGTTTCAATTGGCTTTTCTATCGGTACCTCTCCTTCTTCGATTGCGATGCGGATGCTGTCAATAATTCCATTGATAAACGCACCGGATTCTTCAGTGCCGAATTTTTTGCCAACATCAATGGCCTCATTGATGGAAACTTTTGGCGGGATATCATGGCAAGACAGCATTTCAAATACCGCAACTCGCATGACATTCCGATCCACACAGGACATACGATTGATTCTCCAATTTTTGGAAAATCGCTCAATGAGAGTATCGATTTGTGGCTTGGCCTCTAAAACACCTGTTACCAGCTTCATAAAAAACGGCCGCGCCTTTTGGGGCGGGGTAAAATTCTCACAGAAACGTTCCAGCATCTGCGGTGAAGCGTTTTGATTGGCATCTATATAAAAGAGCGCCTGCATCGCCAGTTCTCGCGCTCTGCGACGGGTTCCCATGACTAAGACTATCCCACTACATCAAGCAAATTCGCCATTTCAACAGCCGCCATAGCCGCATTCCAGCCTTTATTACCGGCCTTGGCGCCTGCTCGTTCAATGGCCTGTTCAATCGTATCGGTGGTGATGACACCAAAAATTATCGGCAGCTCCGATTCCAGGCTGACCTGAGCAATTCCCTTGGATACCTCGGCACTCACATAGTCAAAATGCGGGGTCGCGCCGCGGATAACGGCACCCAGACAGATAATGGCATGAACTCCCTTTTTTTTAGCCAGTCTTTTGGCCACCAGTGGAATTTCAAATGAGCCCGGAACTTTCACAATCTGGATATCACCATCCTTGGCGCCAGAGCGTACCAGGGCATCGAGGGCACCGCTTAGAAGCTTATCGGTAATAAAATCATTAAATCGGCTCACCACAATGGCGAATTTTTTACCTTTTGCATTTAAATGAGCTTCAAGAGTCTTAGCCATAAAAACTCCTTTCATTATAAGGTGTCGATAAAATTTAAGATTGAAAACTGCTAAATGATATTCGCTGGTGATTGTTAGGGCGCGGCCTCGATGTTCAATAAATGGCCCATTTTTAACTTCTTACATTCCAGATAACACTTATTGTGTATATTTGCCGGGACTTCAATCGGAACCTGTTCAACAATACTCAACCCGTAACCGTCCAGACCCACCATTTTTTTAGGGTTATTGGTCATGAGTTTCATTTTCCGAACCCCGAGATCAACCAGAATCTGAGCCCCGATGCCGTAATTACGCATATCCGGCTCAAACCCCAGCTCTTCGTTGGCCTCAACGGTATCCAGTCCCTGATCCTGGAGGGCATAAGCCTTAATCTTGTTAACAAGGCCTATCCCGCGGCCCTCCTGGCGGATATAGAGGAGAACACCGCTGCCCTCCTTTTCAATCATGGTCATGGCCTGTTCAAGTTGCAAACCGCAATCGCAGCGTAGCGAACCGAAGATATCTCCGGTCAAACACTCGGAGTGCACCCGCGCCAATACCGGTTTCTCCGAATCAATTTCGCCTTTAACCATGGCGATATGCAATAGGTTGTCGATATCATTTTCATACACGACGGCTTTAAAATCACCGGCCATCGATGTGGGAATCATGGTTTCTGCCGACCGATGCACGAACGATTCGGTTCGCATCCGGTATCCAATCAAATCGGCAATCGTACATATACCGACACCGTGTTTTTCGCTAAACTTTTCCAAAGCCGGCATGCGGGCCATGGTACCGTCTTCGTCCATGATTTCGCATATCACCCCGGCGGGTTTTAAGCCGGCCAGACGGGCAAGGTCCACTGAACCTTCGGTTTGTCCGGCCCGAACGATCGCCCCGCCCTCTTTGGCTCTTAAAGGGAATATATGACCGGGTCGTACCAAATCGCGTGGCTGGCAATCATCGGCAACGGCCGTCAAAATGGTGGTCGCACGGTCATGAGCTGAAATACCGGTGCTCACCCCACACCTGGCTTCTATGGATACGGTGAAACCGGTTCCAAAGGGAGAAGTATTATTATCGACCATCGGGGGCAAATCCAATGAATCGCATTTCTCGCTGGTCATCGCCAGACAAATAAGGCCCCTTCCATATTTCGCCATAAAGTTGATGGCTTGCGGTGTCACCTTTTCAGCCGCAACGCAGAGGTCACCTTCGTTTTCACGATCTTCATCATCCACCAGGATGACCATCTTGCCATCTTTGATATCCCGGATGGCTTGTTCAATTGTCAGTAGTGGCATGGGTTATCTATCTCCTAAGTATTATATTTTATAAAAATCCTGATTTGGCCAGAGATTCCATAGTTACACCAGAGGATTCGGTCGTTTTTTGGCTGTTATGCATCGAATCGCCCCGCGTAAAGCGTTCGACATATTTGCCGATCATATCGGTTTCAATATTAACCGGGGCCCCGTTTTGTTTTAAGCCGATGGTGGTGATTTCGGCTGTATGCGGGATAATGCTGACCGCAACGCTTTTTGGTTCGCACGCGTTGATAGTCAAACTGATTCCATCTACGGCGACCGAGCCTTTGTGGATCATGTATCGCGAAAGAGCCTCCGGCACGTCAATGGTAATCATAATGGCATTTCCCAGTTTCTCCCGCTGTTTAATGACGCCGACACCATCAATGTGACCTGAAACCAGGTGCCCGTCAATGCGGTCGGACAAGCGCATTGCTCTTTCAAGATTTACGCGGTCGCCCAGCTTTGCCTTATCAAAAGTAGATGCTGCCAGCGTCTCGGGGGAAATATCCACTTCAAACTTTTTCGCGCTAATTTTTACAACCGTCAGGCAGGCACCGTTTACCGCGATACTGTCGCCGATTTTGGTTTGATCCAGGGCATAATCCGCTTTAATCATCAGACGCTTTCCCTGACCGGCAGACCGCATGGCGTCAATGGTTCCCAGACTTTCAATAATCCCCGTAAACATGATTTTGTCCGTTGTCTTTTGTTCGTCGTCCGTCGCTCAAGGCCTCTAATGGCCGTATCTGTAAATATTCAGACGATTAAACCTAAAGATCAAGTTCAATATAATTATTATCTTGCAATATACAACCGACCACTGACGGCAAACAGCTAACGAATATAGCCCTCAATCATTACATCATCATCAAATCGTTGGACGCGAATATCTTTGACCCGAATGCTGTCTTTCATCCTTTCCGGACCCGGTCCCCGGCAAATGGGTATGCCGTCATCGCCTCCTAAAATTTTTGGCGCATAAAAAAAGAGTGCTTTATCGATAATGCCGCTGCTAATTGCTGAAGCAATCACACGACTGCCACCTTCAATTAAAAGGCTGGTAATCCCCATTGAACCCAGCCGAACCATCAGGGACTTCAGATCAATTTGACCATTTTTAACCGGCTGCTCCATTAGGCTCACCCCTGCCTTTACAACCCTTTTCTTTTTAGCTTCAGTTACGGTACTGCCGGTGACAAGGATCGTATCAGAATTGGAATCCAGCTGCAATATCCTGGCATCGGGAGAGATGGACAGATGCGTATCAAGGACGATTCGAACAGGATCCAGGCCTCTATCTGAATCCAGGCGCGTAGTTAAGCTCGGGTCATCGGCATGGATCGTCCCGATGCCCACTAAAATGCCATCCACGGCATGCCGAAGCTGATGCACGAACTTGCGCGTCTTGTCTCCTGTCACCCATTTGGAATCGCCGGTGCGGGTTGCGATTCGTCCATCCAGGGTAGCGGCACATTTCAGAAGCACAAAAGGTCGCTTTTTAGAAACATATTTAATAAACGCTTCATTCAACTTTTTGGCCGCTTCTTCACAAACACCTGTAAGCACTTCCACACCATGCTCTTTTAAGAAAACAGCTCCACCACCGGCTATGGTATTCGGATCTTCCATCGCCATAACGACCCGCTTAATGCCGGCCTCCAGGATTTTAAGCGAGCAGGGCGGTGTCTTGCCGGTGTGATTGCAGGGCTCTAAGTTTACGTAAAGAGTGGCCCCTTTCGCCTGCGAGCCAGCGTCTTCAAGGGCATTAACTTCAGCATGCGCCTCACCGAAGGACTGATGGTATCCGCTGCCTTTCACCTTACAATCTTTTACAATCACAGCACCGACCATCGGGTTGGGCGAGGTATAGCCTTGTCCCTTTTTTGCAAGGCTCAAAGCAATTTTCATAAAATGTTCGTCATTCATAAGCATCAGATGACAGAATAAGATGAATAAATTTTCGCTTTCTGTCTTCTGTTTTCTGATATCTGTTTTCTGTTAAAAATCATTTCTGGTTGCTGAGCAAAGTTTTGAGCTCGGAGACAAAGTCATTGACATCCTTAAATTCCCTGTAAACCGATGCAAAGCGCACATAAGCCACGTCATCTAGCTCATGAAGCATTGTCATGATTTTTTCTCCAAGAAAAGAGGCCGGTATTTCCTTTTCCCCGGTTTCCCTCAAATCCCGCTCCAGATCATCAATAAATTCTTCAATTACATTGATGCTGATATTTCGCTTTTGGCATGCTTTTTTCAAGCCGTCGCGCACCTTTTCCCTATTGAACACTTCGCGCCGGTCGTCTTTTTTAACAATCATAATCGGAATTTCTTCAATATGCTCATAGGTTGTAAATCGGCGGCTGCATATGATGCATTCTCGGCGGCGGCGGATAACGCTGGCATCTTTACTCAATCTGGAATCGATCACTTTATTGTCAATCTCCCCACAGTATGGACACTTCATGAGTCTTCTCCCTGCTGTTTGGTTTCAAGATGGATCAGCTCTATATGGGCTTCTTGCAACATGTCCTCGGACAGTTCGTCCGCATACCCCGCACGGTAATAAATTTTATCTATTCCCGCATTAATAATCATCTTTGCGCATATTGAACAGGGCAAATTGGTGCAAAATACACTGGCGCCTTTCAATGATACGCCATGATAAGCCGCCTGAATAATAGCATTTTGTTCCGCATGAATGCCCCGGCACAACTCATGCATTTTGCCCGACTCAATATTTAATTTTTCCCTTAGACATCCAACTTCCGCACAGTGTCGAACGCCGGTGGGAGCCCCATTATAGCCGGTCGAAAGGACCCGTTTGTCTTTAACAATAATGGCGCCAACCGATCGCCTGAGGCAAGTAGAGCGCTTGGCAACGAGTACCGTAATATCCATGAAATAATCTTCCCAGGAAGGTCGTGCATCATCAGGTACCATTAAAATAATTCCCTCCACATATCCGAATTTAGCTCATCAATAACCTTGCACGAGTCACCGGCCACCCGGTTTGAAAACACCCAATCCCTGCTTAGGATTGGTGATAAAAAGGTTAACTTTTGATACTATATGCCAATCAAAATTACCGCAAGAAAAAAAATGGCAAGACCACATGCGCTCTGCCATTCAAATAAATTAACCCCATAAACGCAACCGGTTCAGTTTCAAGGCACGAATGGTCGCAGATTGCGGATCGGGATTTTTGATTTCGAGCTTGCCCTGTGAAATGCCTGCCAATGAAATGTTTACCCCGTTAAACGCCGGCCCAATGAAATGCGGAGCCTATTTCATCGGGACCGCCAACAGCGGCCCGCCTGCGGAGAATTTCACAGGCTGAAAATGCAGATTGCGGATTGAACAACTTTAAGTGAAGATCAAAAGTGGCTATTAATCGCTATATTTTTTCACTATCAGGGTTGCGTTGGTTCCACCGAAGCCGAAGGAATTAGTCATGGCCACATTGACCGGGGCCTTACGGCAGGTATTGGGCACATAGTCCAGGTCACATTCTTCAGCCTGATTTTCATAATTAATGGTCGGCGGCATCATATCATGATACACGCTCAGGGCGGTAAATACCGTCTCGATGCCGCCGGCACCCCCCAGCAAATGGCCGGTCATCGATTTGGTGGAGCTGATCGCCACTTTATAGGCATGGTCCTTAAAGACCGTTTTGACTGCCCGCGATTCATACAGATCGTTGAGCTCGGTGGAAGTGCCATGGGCATTGATGTAGTCCACCTGCCCGGCACCCAGACCGGCGTCATCCAGGGCCGCCTGCATGCAGCGTACGGCACCGTCTCCATCCGGACACGGCGAAGTCATGTGGTAACCGTCGCCGGTCAGTCCGAAACCCACCAGCTCGGCAATGATATGGGCGCCCCTTTCCAGCGCATAATCAAGGGTTTCCAGGATCAAAATCCCGCTGCCTTCACCAATCACAAAGCCGTCACGATCCCGATCAAAGGGCCGTGAGGCTTTTCCGGGCTCATCGTTGCGCCTGGACAACGCTTTCATGGCATTAAATCCCGCCACAGCGGTTGCCGATACGACTGCCTCGGTGCCGCCTGTAATCATGGCATCGACTGTACCGCCTTGAACCATTTTAAAGGAATCCCCAATGGCATGGGCACCGGCGGCACAGGCTGTCGCAATGGATAAATTCGGTCCCTTGGCCCCGTAATGGATCGAAATCATACCCGGTGCCATATTACCGATCATCATCGGGATGAAAAACGGGCTGACACGTTTGGGGCCTTTTGTGGCGACGGTGAGAATCGTATCCTCCATAATCCCAAGACCGCCTAAACCGCAACCGGTAACAACCCCGATCCGGTTTGCATTGCGGTCGTTAATTTCCAGATCGGCATCTTCCAACGCCATGCGCGTTGCCGCCAACGCATACGAGATAAAAAGCTCGTTGCGCTTGGCATCTTTTTTAGGAATAAAATCCTGCGCGTTAAAGTCCTTAACCTCCGCGGCAATTTTGGTCTGATGGGCTGATGTATCAAATCGTGTTATTTCTGCTATGCCTGATTTCCCAGCACAAAGAGCCGCCCAGGTATTTTCGACGCCGATCCCCAGGGGGGTTATTAAGCCCATCCCTGTAATTACGACCCGTCTGTTCAAAAGACCTCCTGTTCAGTTGGCAAAGTTATTATTTGAATATTGAATGAAAATTAATGAGAAGCTTGAATAATATTTAATGAGCAGGTTAAGCAAATCAGCCAAGTAAACCAAAATACCGATCAGATCGCCGCAAGCATCTGCCGTTTCCGATTCAATGATGGCTATCATTTTGGCTTGTAATATCCGGCCAGATGACGGCAAGCAGGGTCGCTTAGCAACGAAACCGTACATACGAATTCGTGCCAGTTAAATGCCCAAGCAAAACCCGGAAAAGAGCTGCTTACTGCTTGTTAACATAATCAATGGCATCTTTTACAGTTGTAATCTGTTCGGCATCCTCATCTGAAATATCGGTATCAAATTCCTCTTCCATGGACATAATCAGTTCAACAAGATCGAGCGAATCTGCTCCCAAATCATCTACGAACGAAGCTTCAGGAACCACCTCTGCCAAATCAACACTAAGTTTTTCAGCAATAATCTTTTTTACTTTCTCCTCAACAGACATCTCATTTTCCTCCTTACCGGCTCAAGCCGGTCAAAAATAAATTTAATTAAGCGCGTACAATTCTCCCGTTTAGCGGGATCCCACCACTACTAATAATCAAACTGCTGCCCTCAATCAGTTTCCCAGAACAACAAGTGTGGGAGCGGCATCCTGCCGCGAAACGGTTTTCTCCTTCGTGCAACACCGTATCCGGTTAAAAGATGGCGGTTTTAAAGTCAGTTTTACATGTACATGCCTCCGGTGACATGTATAACCTGCCCAGTAATATAAGCCGCCTGGTCTGAAGCCAGGAAAGTGATAGCATCCGCCACATCCTGAGGGATTCCGGCTCTTTGCAACGGAATCATGCTGAGCATTGCCTCTTTGGCTTTTTCAGACAGTCCGGCTGTCATATCGGTTTCTATAAAGCCCGGCGCAACTGCATTCACCGTAATGCCTCTTGCACCGAGTTCCTTGGCCACCGTTTTGGTAAGACCAATCATTCCGGCTTTTGAGGCCACATAATTGGCCTGACCCGGATTGCCCATCACCCCGACTACCGAAGCCAGATTGATAATCCTGCCCGAACGCTGTTTGACCATTATCTTGGAAACCGATTTGATACAGTTAAAGACACTTTTAAGATTAACGCTGATCACCGCATCCCAATCGGCTTCCTTCATGCGCATAATAAGGCTGTCGCGCGTAATCCCGGCATTGTTAACCAAAACGTCAATTTGTCCGTATTTTTCGAAAACACCTTCCACCCAGCTTGATACGGATGCGCTGTCGGCTACGTCTACCTTCTCAAAGGAAGTTTCCGGACCCAATGCCTTTGCCGCGGTCTCGCCCGCTTCCCGGTTGACGTCGCAGATTGCGATCCGCGCACCTTCTTTTGCAAAATTTTTCGCGGTGAACAGGCCGATTCCAGCTGCCCCTCCGGTAACCATCACCACTTTATTTTCAAATTGCAAGTATAGCCTCCTTTCAGGTCACAAAATACCTCTAAAATGAGAGTTTCAAAAATCGCTCAATTTAGTACCTTAGAAATTATTTTTTTGCCCTCCAGAGGCGGATCTATGACATTTTGTGGCAAAACATTTACGCCACCAAGACACAAAGACGCAAAGATGAATATTAATCCGCCTGAGGCGGACTTTGTGTCTTGGTGCCTTTGTGGCAATTTGTTCTCCGCCTTCGGCGGATCC
>Ga0255055_10002843_pt1 | contig 11934 bp, 10 predicted proteins | sample JV7_2_27_MG_FD_188633 | JGI IMG/M metagenome (GOLD analysis project Ga0255055, IMG submission 188633) | Seawater microbial communities from Jervis Inlet, British Columbia, Canada - JV7_2_27 | ecosystem: Environmental > Aquatic > Marine > Inlet | place: Canada: British Columbia | collected... | reverse complement strand
CGCACCGTGGTGACTGACGGCATGTGTTCGGCAAACCACTTTTGCAGCTGGAGCATAAAGTTATAGCTTCCGCCAAAGCCGGTATCCACCAGATATACGGTCTTGTTTTCCAGTGTGTCCAGCCGTTTAGCCGCAGGAGATGAAGATGGTGGGGGTACACCCATACCCGGTGGCAGTACATCCCCGCTCTCAGTCTGGACTCCAACTTCGGGACTCATTACTGATAATCTTATTTCATATGTCATTATGTTCCTCCGTTCGATTGCTCAAGTTCCTCTGCGCTCTTGATTAGGCGAAAGGCCGGGTATCTTTGACCCAGGTTATATCCTCTCTGGCTTTCCCCCATCCGGCTTCGGCGGCGCCCTGCATGGGATTGATGTTACCCATGCGCTTCCTCATTTCCTCCCGACGGTGCCGGTTCAGCTCGTCCTGCCGTTCCATGCCCTCGAGAGTGGTATAGTTGATGAGATGCTCCAGATGTTCCCGCAGCATTTTATCGGGTTCCGGGAACGGGAGGATGTAAAGCACCTCGTTTTCAATTCCCTTCTTGAGTAATTTCGCCAGCTCCACGGGGTCTATCCCCCGGGCGTTAAAGTTGCGCTCAAACTCAATGGTCTGTTCATTGACCAGATAGCCGGTATTCTTCAGGTGCTCAGGCCGCATGTACGTGGCTTCGTGGATATTGGTAGCAATTCCACCGGGGCACAGGCAGGACACACCGATGTTATACGGCTTGAGCGATATATAATAACTCTCCATGAGGCTGTTAACTGCGGCTTTGGCCGCCGCGTAGGGGGCCACCGTGGGCCCTCCCATGAAGCCCGACATTGAGGAGGTGCTAACGATATGGCCTCCTTTACCGGCCTGAATCATCCGCGGTACGAAGGTCACCAGGCCGTTGATAACCCCGAAGAGGTTGATACCGATGACCCACTCATAGTCTTCAAACGTGGAGGCTTCCGCCGGCCCGAAGGTGTTGACGCCGGCGGTATTGAACAAAAGCTGCGGCGGACCCCCGAACACCTTTTCCACCTCATCGGCGGCCGCCGTGTAGGCCTGGCGGTCGGTAATATCCAGCTTGATGGGGTGAACCTGGGCGTTTTTACCCCGGAAGTATGCCATGGCTGTGTCCAGGTGGTCCTGGCGGATATCGGCGATAACAACCTTACAGCCTGCTTCTGAAAACACCTTTGCCTGACCGAGTCCGGCACCGGATGCGCCTCCGGTGATGAATAAAATTTTACCTGCGAACTCTTTCATCATTGCCTCCTTGGTATGCTAAATAGCGTATATTAAACGACGATATATTACAAATCCTGACCTTACCATGTAAAGCTTAAGTTGTGGATTATTTCTGTATAAAGTACTATTGAATATCACGGTGGGGCAGGGATTATATCTTAACCATTATACCGGTTGATGTATAAGATTCGGCAACTCTGAAGAAATTTATATCTCAAAGAATAATCAGTTAGGAGAAAAAGCATGGTTAGTAACAATTCAAAAATCACCGTACTGGACCCCGGAGGCCAGCCTAGTGGCATCTTCGGACGGCGTCTTGATCCTGATTCACCACCCTGGGCTATCCACGACCCCGTCAACCAGCCCAGAGATACCGCCGAGGCCCTAGGCGCCCTGCAAATGGCGCCGCGCCTGGATAGGCTGGAGGGTAAGACGGTCTTCCTGGTTAACACCGGTTTTCATGGTGGCAGGGAGTTCATGGAAGAAGTCCAGGACTGGTTCACCAGGAACCGCCCGGAGATAAAGACTGAGCTGCGCAATAAGCAGACCAGCATGTTTACCGATGAACCGGAGCTCTGGCAGGAAATCAAAGAAAACGGTGACGCCGCTATCCTCGGCGTGGGAGGCTGAGACGGCTGTTCGGCGAGTATCGCCGAATTTTCCCGCTCTCTGGAGAACGATTACGGCATCCCCACCGCTCCCATCGTCACCGCTCGTTTTACAGATTACGTCCAGCGTGACGGTCGCAGTCACGGTATGAACCTGCGCTGGAGTTTCCCACCCTATCCCGTCGGCTTCATTCCCCGGGAGACATTGAAAGACTATGTCTACGGCAACGACCCAGTTTCCGGTGTACCCCTCATGGAGGAAATGCTCTTTGCCCTTACCCATCCGCTGACGGAAGCGGAAAAAAATTACATGCCTGAAAAAAGACCGAAGCGACCGCGTCTGCTGGAGCCGAACACCGAGGCTGACCTTTACCGTCTCTTTCTCGAAAGTGGCTGGACCGACGGTCTGCCCATTGTCCTGCCCACCGAAGAACGCGTCGCCGAAATGCTGACCGGTACCGATCGCGACCCGAAGGAAATCGTCGGCATGATGTCCGTCACTACCCATGAGGAGAGGCTCCAGTATACGGTGGAAAGAGTGGCGGTCAACGCCGTCATGGCCGGGGCCAGGCCGGAACATTTCCCGGTGATACTGGCGCTGGGCGCCTCGGGGCGACCCTCCATGCCCAGCTCAACGACTTCTTTCGCCAGCATGATGGTAGTAAACGGTCCCATCCGCGATGAAATCGGCATGAACTATGGCCTTGGCGCTTTAAGCCCGGTTAACTATGCCAACGCCGTTATCGGCCGAGCCTGGACGCTGATGAGCATTAACCTGGGGGATGTCCGGCCCGGGGCTACATTCACGGCCAGTACCGGAACTACGATTAATTATAACAACATGTGCTGCGCGGAGAACGAGGAGTTGAGTGCCTGGGAGCCCTTCCACGTGCGCAAGGGATTTAAACGCGACGAGAGTACGGTCAGCCTTTTCCGCGGTTGGACGGTAGTCGGCTTTAACACCGGCCCCATCCAGCAGATGCTGGATCTTGTGAAAAGCCTAAGCGGTCCCTTCGGCGGCTCGTTTACCTTCGTCATCGACCCGCTGGTGGCCAAAAACCTGAAGGAGAATGATGGCTACGATAATCCTGCGGACTTGAGCCAATGGCTTATCGAGCAGGCGAATTTCCGTGTCAGGCGCCCGGAGATGGTCAACTTCGTCGTCGTCGGCGGGGAAATGAACCCGATGTGGATGCTTACCGACTTTTCTTACTTCCAGACGGCGGTCATAGACCCCTGGATTCCTAAAGCTGGTATCAAGAAAGATACTAAACCGCTGCGCATGCCGGTCAGCGTCCAGTGCGCCGACGGCTCCTGCGGGATTTCACAATAGACCCGGTAAAAATTACATGGCTAAAGGGAGTTAAGAATGGAACATGTTAAAGGAAAAACAGCCTTTATCACTGGCGGTGCCAGCGGCATCGGACTCGGTATTGCCAAGGTGTTCGCCAGGAACGGCATGAAGGTTGTTATTATCGATTCTCGTCAGGACGCTCTGGATGAAGCGATGGCCTATTTCAAGGAAAACGGCGGCGAGGTCCATCCCATCAGGATGAACGTTACCGACCGTGAGGCTTTTGCTAAAGCCGCCGATGAAGCCGAAGGCATCTTTGGAAATATACACGTGCTGGTCACTAACGCCGGTGTCGGCTCGGGCGGTGGTCCTATAGAGAAATTGACCTACAAAGACTGGGACTATAGCATGGGTGTTAATGTGGGCGGCACTATCAACGGCGTAATGACTGTCATACCGCGTATGCTGAAACACGGCGAGGGCGGCCACATCATAGCCACTTCATCGACTTGCGGCCTGATAGGCTCGGGTAACTTCGCTATCTACTGCACGACAAAGTTCGCCATAGCGGGCATGATGGAATGCCTCGCCACCGAACTCCAGGACAGGAACATCGGGGTTTCGGTACTGGTTCCCGGCCCGACGAATACCAACCTTGGCAAGTCTTCTTTTGAGAACCGGCCCGAGCATCTCCGGAACGATGGAGAAACCTGGCCGCCGCCCCCTCCACCCCGCCCGAAAGGCGCCCCGCCCCGACGACCGATGGAGGACGTGGAAGATACTATCATGGACCCGGTAGAGACCGGCGAGCGCGTTTTACGGGCTATCAGGAATAACGACCTGTTCATCATCACCCATCCGGAATGGAGGGAAGGATTTAAAGCCCGCAACGACGCGATAATGCGTGCTGTGCCCGATGAGCCGCGGAATGAAAAGCGCTGGGAAATCATTAAGAATTTCGGAACTATAATATATAACGATATTTATGATAAGCAGAAACAGGTAGGTCCTCCGGACTGGTAAACGGTGCATCAAACAATATAGAACAAGGGTACAATTGTCTGCGTATGTACCTATTTTTAAGCGAATCTCCGGAAGGCCGGCCTATGTTTCTGGTGGAGACGAGGGAGGGTCTAACTCTCTATATAAAAGAATATAAAGGTTCCTTGTTTACTTCATATTATTACTCCTAGTTATCAGGCGTAAAATCATGCACACCCTTTAAAAGTTATATCCAATAAATATAATAAATCCATGGAAAGTATTATCCTAAACATGATGGCGATTATTATTACACCTCTATTTTCAGCAATACAGGTCAAGACGAATCTGCTCCTCCAGTGGCACTCTATATTCAGCAGGCATTAACACGGAAAGCCGCGAAAACATCGACGCTGTACAGCCTATCCAGGACTACATCGATAAAAATTCAACCGAACCGATAACCCTGCATAAGATAGCACAGGATACCATATACTATCCCTCGTATTCCGCCAGGATCTTTAAGAAATTGACCGGTAACACTCGATCCGACTATACATGCAAAAGGTCTCTTCTCCAAGATATATTTATATCAGATAATAATGATGTTGATATTAAAATAGCGCAAGTAGTACAATCAATTACGAAATCCACCCTCTAATGTGGCTTCTAGAGTAATTTAGTGATTTCTATTCGTGTCATGAAGGTGGGCATATAAATCCGCATTGTATATCAGCGTTTTAAGATACAGGCTTATTAGTCCCTAAGGAGAATGGACATGAACATATTGGTTATAGGTGGAAGCGGACTTTTCGGAGGTAAAACCGTACTCCATCTACTTCAAGATAAAGAGGTAACGCATGTTGTTTCTATGGATGTTGTTCCTCCTAAATTGTGGATAACGGAGTCTTATAATAATTACGCAGACAAATTTGACTTCATTTCCGGTGACGTGTCTCAAATCGAGGATATTTTAATTGTCCTGAAATCTCACTCCATTGATCGAATAGTAAACCTGGCTTTCATTCTTCCAGGTGATGTAGAAGCAAATCCTCGTCTTAGTGTTAAGGTAAACCAGTTAGGCATGTGCAACGTATTCGAGGCGGCCAGACTTATGGATATATCTCGAGTGGTCTTTGCAAGCTCGGAGGGCGTTTATGGGCCACAGTACGAATACGGAGATAGGGAAGTTACTGAAGATGATGTTATGCACCCCCAAAGTGCTTATGCGATAGGCAAGCAACTCAGCGAAATACTGGCCGGACAATATGCTGAAAAATATAAGATGAATTTCACAGCTCTAAGACCTCCCATAGGATACGGACATGGCGGTCAAAAACCAAATGTTATAAAATGGTTCTCAGATATTGTATCACTTCCTGCTATTGGCAAGCCCTGTTTTATGGAGGTAGATGGAAAAAGTTTGCATTCTCTTGCGTCCGCAGATGACGTAGCAGCGTTAATAAAGATACTGATTAAAATCCCTTCTTCACTACATCCCGCGTATAATATAGGTGGCCCGCCCACAACTCTGAGGGACGTAGCCGAGGTGGTACGCCGTTATATTCCTGATGCTGTGATAGAATTTGGAAACGGATCATTATCGTTGGATTCTGCACGGGGAGGGATACCCTATAGGCTCAGTATGGACAGGGCAAAGGAAGATCTCAGTTTCTCTTCTATGCCGCTGGAGGCAGCTGTATTAATACATATTAATGATGCCCGACAAGAAGCCGGGTTAAAGCCAATAAAAGGATAATAAAGAAGGAAGGATATTTAACAGTGAAAAACAACAAAGAAGAACTCCTTCGTTTGTATAGGGTGATGTTGACTATCCGACGTTTTGAGGAAAGGGTAGTAATAGATTACCACAGCGGGGCTATCCCGGGAATAGTACACTCCTATATCGGACAGGAGGCTGTAGCAACCGGTGTCTGTACCAATCTGCGATTGGATGACCGAATTATCAGTAATCATCGAGGGCACGGGCATTGCATCGCCAAGGGCGCGGACCTCAAGCGCATGATGGCGGAAATATATGGTCGGAAGACCGGATACTGCAAGGGGAAAGGCGGCTCGATGCATATCGCTGATTTTGGCATCGGTATGCTGGGTGCCAACGGAATTGTCGCCGGTGGTTTACCAATTGCCGGGGGTGCGGCGATAGCGGCTCAGCTAGAGGGTGGTGATAAAGTGGTGGTGTTATTTTTTGGCGATGGCGCCACCAACGAGGGTGAGTTTCATGAAGTACTTAATCTAGCCGCAATATGGAAGTTGCCGCTTATTTTTGCCTGTGAAAATAATGGTTACGGCGTTAATACCCCGGTGAAGTATGCGACCGGTCTGGAACATGTCTCGGATAGGGCTACCGGCGGATACGGGATTCCTGGCGTGGTCGTTGACGGTAACGATGTCGCAGCCGTGTACGAGGCTACGAAAAAGGCAGTGGCCGGGGTCAGGACTGGCGAAGGGCCTATTTTTCTAGAGTTCATGACCTACCGGTGGCGCGGTCACTTCGAAGCACCCGGCATGCCCGACCTTCGCCCTGTTGCAGAACTGGAATCCTGGAAGAAGAAGGGTCCCGTAGTTAGTTTCGAGCGGAAGCTGCTGGATGAGGGTACCGTAACACAAGAGATTCTTGATGAAATAGATGCCGAGGTGATGCAGCAGATTGAGGAAGCTGTCGACTACGCTCTGGCAAGTCCCCTTCCCGCACCGGAAGACGCCCTTGAGGATATTTACTCTTCCTGAATGAATTGATATTACACGAGGTACTGAAATATGAGAAAAATTAGTTACGAACAAGCAGCATCGGAAGCTCTGATGGAGGAGTTCCGCCGTGACGAGAAGACAGTTCACCTGTCCACCGATATACCGCCCGACTTAAGACAGGAATTCGGCGAGGCCAGGATAAGGCAAACCCCTATTTCCGAGTCCTGCTTTGTCGGGGCAGCTATCGGACTGGCCGGTTCGGGTTTCAGACCGGTGGTGAATGTCAGAATGGCAACCTTTGGTTTCGTAGCCATGGACCAGTTTATCAACCAGGCAGCTAAAATAACCTATATGTTCGGCGGGCAGACCAGATTTCCCATTGTATATAGAATGGTGGTAGGTGCCAGCAAATCATTCGCAGCCCAGCATTCAATAAGCCCTTACTCCATGTATATGAATGTTCCGGGACTGAAAATTATCCTGCCAGCCACACCCTATGATATGAAGGGACTGATGAAAACCGCCATCAGGGATAACAGTCCGGTCATATCGTTCGAGCATATGGGTCTGGGAGCGGTGGAGGGTGAGGTTCCAGAGGACGAATATACGCTTCCTTTCGGTCAGGCGGTAGTCAGGCGGACAGGGACCGACGTAACCGTTGTAGCCCTGGCCAAAATGATGCACGATGCACTGGCGGTAGCCGAAGAGCTTGAGCAAGAAGGAATATCTATGGAGGTAATTGACCCGCGAACCCTTGTTCCTCTGGACAGGGAGGCGATCAAGGCTTCAGTGGCCAAGACGGGTAGACTAGTAGTGGTTGACGAAGCCTGTATAACCTGCGGAGTAGCTGCCGAAATCACCGCACTGGTAGTCGAAGATGAGCAGATTTTCAAACATCTTAAATCTTCTCCCAAAAGGGTCTGCGGTCTGGATGTACCAATCCCTTATAGTCCGCCCATGGAACAATACGCACTGCCCGATAAAGAGGATATCAAAGCTGGAGTGAGAGAGGCCATGACCTAGACGGAAAAACTCTGTCGTGTACCCTATTGAATTACCAGGGCGCTTCTGCTTATCTATAAGCCTTCATGGTTTTCCACACAAATCTAAAAAATAGAAAATATAGAAAGAAGAGCTAAAGCTCCAATTCAGCCTCTTCCTGTAATTACACAATATAAGCAATTGTAAATACATTATGGTAGAATGGCGGAAATATCGATGTAGAAGGAGGAACAACAATTGGGAAAAACCTATTCACTTAAGATAGATGCCTATTCTCATATTTCACCACCTAGATATACAGAGGTACTCCGAAAAGATCATCCGGGTTTTTACAATAATATGTTAGGCCCCGCAGTTCCACTGTATGACCTGGATCAGAGATTCCGGATAATGGACACGTATGAGGGCATAAAGCAGGTGCTGACCGTTGGGCCGGTTCCATCACTGGAATCCTTCGCAGATCCCCAACAATCGGTAGAATTAGCCAAGCTAGCCAATGACGAGATGGCGGAGTTGGTCCTGAAATACCGTGATAGATTCATCGCTGCGATTGCGCTGCTTCCCATGAATAACATCGAAGCCGCTTTGAAAGAGACCGACCGGACTATTACAGAACTTGGCTTCAAAGGCATCTATGTACACAGTAATATCAACGGGAAGCCCCTGGATTCCCCAGAATTCCTGCCGCTTTTCGAAAAGATGGCAAAATACAATTTGCCTATATACATTCATCCCTGGAGGGGTGATGAATTCGCCGACTATCAAACGGAAAAGGAATCGAAGTACGGGATAGCCAGTACTTTCGGCTGGCCGTATGAGACTACAGTGGCGATGACCCGACTGGTATTTAGCGGGATTTTAGAAAAGTACCCAAACCTAAAGGTAGTTACCCATCATTGCGGCGGGATGGTCCCTTATTATGAACAAAGAATCATCCAGCATTCTGATTTGCATAAAAGAAATCCGCGTTCGGAATACTTTCGGGACCTCAGCAAAACTCCGATCGAATACTATAAGATGTTTTACAATGATACGGCGATTCATGGTAATACCCCGGCCTTGATGTTAGCCTATCATTTTTGGGGTGCTGACCATATAGTGTTCGGGGCCGATATGCCTCTGGGTGATTATTATTTTGGTAATAGAAGTTACCGGCAGACCATCAACGCAATCGAAGCCATGGATATTACCGACGATGAGAAAAATAAGATATTCGTGGATAATATTGTAAACCTTCTTGGAATAGCGGTTTGAGATAATCAACGCTTTGACCTACTCCGATAATCTGGTAACTTTCAGGTTTTGAGACTAATTGTTGTTATTGCCGGAAGACTCATAATCAGCGGGAAGGAGAACAGCGCATAATGGGTGAATCGGAATATGAGAAATATGTAATAAAGGGTCCGAAGACTAACCTCAAGCTGGCGCCCTACAGGATAAGAACTGAAGATTTCGTCCCGGGCATGGAAACCCGCCTGTTACATCTAGATGAAGAGGTTTTGAAAGGCGCCTTTTATTTATCTTGTTTCTGGTTTTGGAAAGGGTCCGACGTCGTTTTGGTAGAAACTCATACACATGACTTTGATGAGGTTTTGACATTTATCGGGACTAATCCGGATACTCCCTATGACCTTTGCGGTGAAATCGAATTCTGGATGGAAGATGAAAAGCTGTCAATAACGACAAGTTGTTCGGTTTTTGTTCCTAAGGGAATGAATCACTGCCCATTTGTAGTCCGGAGAGTCGATAGACCAATTTTCCATTTTACGACCGGGCCTAAAGGTATGTACCGCTGAATAAAGACGTGTGATAATCATTCCTTTTTAGGAAAAAGTGTTAAGCCTAAACCTTGGGCATAAACCTTGGCGCACCTTTTTATTAGAGTTAACAATAAGATAGACTGAAACAAAAAGAAGTTGCTACGTCATCAGAATAATATCTGGTATTCAAGATTAAGCGTCGAAAGCTTCTTCTTTGCACTGCACCGTGTCTTCGTTTACCGGGTGACACCTGTGGCAGGAAATACATGTAGCCGGCCAATCCTCACCTTTCCGCCAGCGAGCAACCAGACCTGACTCCCGAATGAAGGGGCGACACATTGAGACCAGGTCAGCATCACCGCTATCAATGATATTCTTCGCCGTTTTAAGGTTACGTATTCCTCCCACCAAAATAACAGGTACCCTGACCTTTTGCTTTAAAGCAGCGGCTCGTTCTCGAAAGGGGACATGCTCAGGTTCACCTCTTTTTCTTATTGGTGCCGCCTTTCCAAAGTCTGCACCCGCACTGACTTCTATAGCGTCGATACCCTCCGCTACCATCCGGTGGGCTGTTTCTAGTCCCTCGCTAAAAGGAAGACCTCCTTGCTTATCATCCTGAACACCGAATTTAATCAGCAGAGGAAAGTCTTCCCCTATTTCCTGACGTACCCTGCGTACTACCTCCAGGTGAAACCTTCTCCTATTCTCCGCACTACCTCCCCATCGATCTGTACGGTGATTGAACAGGGGAGACAGGAACTGACTCATCAGATATCCATGAGCTCCGTGAAGCTGGATAGCATCAAACCCAGCTTTTCGGGCACGTACGGCAGCTGCGGCGAAGTCGGCGACTATACCTTCGATTTCTTTATCCGTCATCTCACGATGTGCCTTGCTGATTTCTCTTCTTTTTGATACGGCTAGAGATGTTAATCCTACCCGGGGGAGGTAAATGGAGTTGATACCAGCATGGACTATCTGTAGGGCGATTTTTGTGCTTTCCCTGTGCGCTACCTGTACTAATCTTTGCAGTCCGGGAATCATATCATCATTGTGGACGCCATACTGTCTCGCCATAGCCTGACCAAGTGGAGAGACAAAAGCAAATCCAGTCACAATAAGACCAATCCCTCCTTTAGCTAATTCGCTGTAAATGGATAGCGACTCATCGGTAGCAGCACCGTCACTATCTGCTGAACTATCCCATGTCGCTGACCTTACAAAACGGTTTTTCAGTTCCAGCCTGCCGATTGAAAAGGGCTCGAATAGCTCTGACATCAGCTTTTTCACACTCCTTTATTAAATACATGCAATGCCTGATCTGCCCCAATAAAGGATACCATAATATAAATTATAGTTACCGGTATTCTGACCTCAGGAGCAGGTGGGCGATAACTCAGGGCGCTATGTGTTTGACTGTTAATAATAATAAGTGGCGCTTAACGTAGCAGTAATCGTCCCGGAAGCATCCGAATTTCCGAATGATATGGAATAGCTATATCCAGCATTGACCACAGCGTTAATGGTGGTACCCGTACCGAAAGCATAGTCGTTGTAAGTACTCGTCGTGTTGTTGGTTACCCTGATGTATCCCGTTGCCGAGTTGCTGATCCCACTGATGTAGACATAGCCGTTATAGGTTGGCGCAAAGGTATATAGAAGGGTTTGAGTGCCGAAAGCCTGTGAAATAACCAGCGATGAAAACAGGGGGAATGCATTCGTCGTCGAAGAAGAGGTGGGATAATAAGTGGCAGTTAATACAGCGGTAATCGTCCCGGAAGCATCCGAATTTCCGAATGATAAGGAATAGCTGTATCCGCCCATAACCGCAGCGGTAACGGTGGTACCCGTGCCGAAAGTAAAGTCGGTGAAAGTACTCGTTGTGTTGTTGGTTACCCTGATGTATCCCGTTGTTGAATTGCTGGTTCCGCTGACGTAGATATAGCCGTTATAGGTTGGCGTAAAGGTATAGAGAAGGGTTTGAGTGCTAAAAGCCTGTGAGATAACCTGCGATGAAAACAGTATAACCGGATTAGTCGCGGCTGCCGTAAGATCATTCACCTGGCTGATCAGTGAATCTACAGTATTTTCAAGTGAGGTCAGGGTGTTTTGCATTGAAACGGTCGCATTATCCAGGGACGATAATTGGGAGTTAATCGAGGATAATTGTGTCTGTATTGATGAAATCATTACTGCGTCGGAGGATATGTCGGTCCGTAGACCGGAAATCTGTAACAAAACGTTATTTATCTGATTGGTCAGTGAGGATATTTGATCGTTTGCCGTTGATAATTCGTCTTGCAGTGATGAAACATCTGAAGACTCCTTGTTACTT
>Ga0255055_10002842_pt1 | contig 11937 bp, 12 predicted proteins | sample JV7_2_27_MG_FD_188633 | JGI IMG/M metagenome (GOLD analysis project Ga0255055, IMG submission 188633) | Seawater microbial communities from Jervis Inlet, British Columbia, Canada - JV7_2_27 | ecosystem: Environmental > Aquatic > Marine > Inlet | place: Canada: British Columbia | collected... | reverse complement strand
AACAAGCTCTAGTCAAATTCTGCATATTACTTTGGATTATGGGTATTCTGGTTCAGTTATGCCTTCTTCTTTTCATTTTGAACTAAAAACAGGTTTTAGGGAAATTCATTCTTGTGAAATCTCTGAAAATGTTTTCCCTAATTGCTTAGAGATAGATTCTTACACTACAGCTTATGACGAGCTTTTGACTCTTCGAGTCCACGGTTCTGTAGAAGGATATGGTGCATTCTATATTCTAGATTCTAGTAGGATAGAAATAGAACCAATACCTGAATTAGAAGAGAATGAGACTTTGGTAAGAAATCTGGTTGAAAACGAGAAATACTTAACACCTGTTAATGATCCATTGATTTTTATTTTCTCTGATGTGTTCGAGATTAATGAAGATTATCTAGATGTTTCTGTTTCTCTTTTATTTTCCATAACATTAAACAATCTCAAATACGAAATAAATGGTAAAACTCCAGAAAACCCTTTCTTCCCAAATCCTCTTGACAAACCTTCTTTCTCAAGCTTATGGCTGATACTAATTATCCCGTTTCTGTCAGTCATATCGATATCATTTAAGTGGTTAAATAAATCTGGGAAAAAATACCTAGCGCTGTTCCTACATAAATTCTCCATGAAAGTTGGATCAGTAAATCGCGACATCGGATTGGAACAAGAAACCGAGAAAAATAAATCGAAAATGATAAGAAAGAATGTTGAAGCAATAGCTTGTTTCCATTGTGATGCTGTACTCGTAATTGACGATACTGAGACACTGCTGTGTCAAAATTGTGGCAAATCGAATTTGTAGATGTAAAACCACGGACCGGAGTTCGAATCTCCGATCCCGCTCCAATCCTTTTTAATTTCATTTAGAAAAGTGACTACGTGTTATATACTATGAAGCGAAGTTTTTAAGATAGTATTCACTTTCATTTTAATGAATAATCAGAAGGATACATTTTCATTAGACTCTCATCATTCAGTATACCTTGAAATCCTTTCATGGGTCGAAGCTGAAGAAGTTTTAAAAAAATATGAGGTTGTTTTATTTGCTCTCGGTGCTAGAACGAAGGAACATGGTCCTCATTTACCATTAAACAACGACTATTTAATGTCAGAATATTATAAAAACCAAGTTGTTAAAGAAGTGCCTGTAGTAATCCTTCCTACACTTCAATATGGATATTATCCTTCTTTTCTAGAATATCCTGGTTCCATTTCTCTTCGCGAAGATACTTTCAAAAACACAATAATTGAAATCTGCACTTCAATAAGTAACTATGGAATAAAGAAATTTTATATCTTAAATACAGGCGTCTCTACTCTCCGACCTTTGAAGAAAGCAACAGAAGAGTTAGAAGATAAAGGAATTATTCTGTATTATTTTGACCTTCTTGAATTCGAAGAAAAACATAGTAAGAAGCTTCTACAACAAGAAGGAGGAACCCATGCGGATGAAAGTGAAACATCTATAATGCTGTATATTGCCCCTGAAGTTGTTGATATGAATAAAGCTGTGAAAGATTATGATTCTAGACCAAATAGAGAAGGATTAACAAGAAATCCTAAAGGAGATGGAATTTTTAGTCCTACAGGGATTTGGGGTGATCCAACTCTTGCTACAAAAGAAAAAGGGAGAATATTAGCAGAAGAAACAATAAATGAAATAATTAGTCAAGTGAAACAACTATTCGAATTCTAAAGAAATTTTGTAACTTCAATTACATTATTCGAAAGATATTTCAACGGTCTTTTTTATGTTCTTTTGGTAGATGCTATGTCTTTTGTAATCTTTGTTGGAGGTTTGCTTGAATATAACTCCGGAAAAACGACTATAGCTAAAGATATAATCGATTTCTTTGAAAAAGACCTTTCTTTGCAAACCACCCCCCTAAAACCATTAAGTGGAAATAATCTTTATTATCACCATGATTTAATTAAAGAACACGTTGGAAATTATGGCAATCTTGTTTCATTAGATATTGTGGACTTAATCTTAAATTCCTCAAGTGAGATTTCTCAAACTATAGCTAATCCTGTTCATAGAGTAAGTACTCAAGCATTGGCATATGACTTCTTCAACGAAGGATCTATCAGTACTTTCTATTCTAAATATTCTGGAAGCGAAACATTGTTACAAAGATTTACTTCTTGTCATAACAATGATGCTAAGGACTTTTTCCTTGTAAACGAACCTATATATAAAAATCCAAAATTCTGGAATGATGTTTCTTTAACTGAGCCCATTCTTGAAAAAGCTAAGGAAATTAAGCTGTTTAAAAATGATCATGAATATCACTCACTAAATAGCCAATATTATGCAGAAGCTACTAAGTCTTCTTTTGATTATATTAAAGAAAATTCTTCTATAGTTGTAATTGAGGGTTTTAATAATTCTGCTCATCCTGCTTGGTGTATTAGAGAATCCGATGTGATTTTTCTGGTAGGACCCGGTTCTCTTTTCTTATATGAACCTGAGGTATATTTTAGAGCAATTGACAATTATCGTTCAATTAACCGAAACAAACCTACAACTACTGAAGAGGTACTAAAACTAGCCACTCCTAAAGAAGCTCACTCTTTGCCAAGTGACAAGAAGAAAAGAAAAGAAACTCTGCAGGACTTACTTCAAAAGATTCATGGAAAACAAAAATAATACGAAAATAATACAGCTATGTGACATTTATTTGTTGTTGTGTTTTTATTGTTTTATTTAGTAAAAAAGACAAACGGTGATTTCATTTGTCTATTTACAGCCCAAAATATGGATTAGAATCAGTAAATGCTGAATTAAAGGATTGTATAAATGAATTAAGATTCAAATCTATAGGAATTGTTGATGTTGCAGTAGTTTCCTTAGAAGGACTCCCCATAGTTTCGCTTGTGCTTGAAAAGGTTGAAGAAACGAGATTTGCAGCAATGACTGCAGCTATGCTTTCACTTGGAGAACGAGTTGCAACTGAATTGAATAAAGGTCTTTTAAAGAAAATATTTGTTGAAGGAGATCATGGGTATATAGTTACAATGCAGGCTGGGGATTGTGCTGTTTTAACTGTCAGTGCTACAACAGATACCAAACTAGGATTGTTGTTTCTGGATATGGAACGAGCTGCTAGTAAAATAGCAAATATACTAGCTTTTCATTAAAACATATATGATACATCATTAATTCATAGCTGATCGTGCTAGAAGCTCTACTTTAATTAGTTCACATGCTAGTTCCTTGGTTGTTTGTTCAATAGTCTTGCTTGATAAATAGAACTGAATAACGCTTCTATAGATTTCTCGTTTTTCAAGATTGTTCGCCTTAATTCTCTTTACTTCATCATCAACATACTTAGTGCGCTCTATAAATCGATGTATCTCTTCTGACTTGTCTAGTAAGAAGAGAACAAGAGGGATTTTGGCTTTACCATCTGTTAAGAAATGTTCTTTGAATTCTTCGATATAATCATCTCTTGGAATAATTACAAGATTGATATTTTCATTCAGTTCACTTAGTTTAAAGAAAATTGGTAGTGTGAGAACAGTATCCGAACACCAATTCTCTGCAAAAACTAACATTAGAATTTTAGCCTTGATTTCTTTTATTTGCTGTTTCATATCATCTGGGATATTAACACTAGAATAAACCTGAGCTAGCCTTTCTCTGTTTTTTGGTGTTCTTTCAACAAAATCCTCGTATGAAAAACTTCTTTCTATGAAGAAATCTAGAGACATCTGACCAAACATACTCTAGCTCTTAATAAAATTTAACCAAAAGACAAAAATCTGTTTTATACGAAAAAGAGAAAAAGGTTGTGTTATATTTCTATCTTGATTACTTTGTATGGCTCTTTAAAACAATATACTTTTGCTGGAATTAAAAGAAAAATACAAAGTATGGAAAAAAAACTCTTTTCCTCATTAGAAGGTGCTTTGAAAAGAAATCAAGGATGCTACTATACTCCCAATTATATTGTTGAATATATAGTTAATTCTGCAATCGAAAAAACTCTAATAAAAAAAATAAATGAGAAAATCAGTTCAAATAAACAAATTTCTTCTTTGGAAGATTTTCGAAAAGGAAAAGACAGTGAGATTGCTTCACTATTGCTTACTTCAATTCTTCCTAGTTTTACGGTCTGTGATATTGCAATGGGTTGGGGTGTATTTTTACTGTCTGCATTTGAATTCCTATTTGATTTATATCAGACATCACTTAGAATTCTGGAAGATGACATTCAATCTCTTTTTCCTGGAATTCCCAACAATATGGAAACTAATCATTTTATTGTAATTAATATAATATCAAACAACATCTATGGTACAGATCTTTCTATCGAATCAATAAAATTGGCGAAGCTTAAGCTTTTTGAGAAAGCATTTCAATTAGTAGGAGAAGATGAAACTTTTTTACCTAATCCAAACTTCGCTGTTGGTAATTCTTTGGTTGGAGATATTTCGAAAAAAAATGTAGAAACATCTAGAAGAGTTTTAGATAAGGAATTCATTGAAATAGTAACTACGACTATTCCTGAAAAGAGTAAGAAAATTGTGAAAGAATGGTTGATAAATGAAGATTTTATCCATTGGTCAATTACTTTTCATAAGATAATTCAAAGCGGTGGATTTGATGTTATTGTTGGCAATCCTCCTTACATTAATACTCGCAGGTTAAAAATAAACGAAAGAAGATTCTATTCCAGCACTTACACAACCTATAATTCCAATGGAGATATTTCAAATATCTTCTGGGAGCGAAGTATTAAACTCTGCAAGAATAAAGGCACTATTTCCTTCATATGTCCGAGATATTGGTTAGAAGGATATGATAGTAGATCATTAAGGAATTTCTTATTATCAAATGCTTCAATAAAGGAGATTATAGACTTCCGAAGTAACAGATCTTTATTTGATCAAACTGAAAATAGGCTAGGGATAGATACTGCAATAATAACAATTGAAAAGGAAGTTCAACTTGGTAATGCTGTTGAAGTATATCTTCTTCTAGATAACAATCCTATCAATGAAGTTAACAAAGGTAGGTTTAGATCCTTGAATGTAAATCAATCCTCGCTTACTGAAAGAAGTTGGGTATTTGAGAAATCCTCTATTATTTCGTATATAGAAAAGAAATCAGAATATCGATTAAGTGAAGATAAGAAATATGAAGTTTATGAAGGAATATGTGATGTTGGAAAGGGGTGTTCAACAGGAAATAATCGTATCTTTCGTTTAACAAAAATATCTGAATCCGTGTTTGAGGGAGCTGAAAACCAGAAAGTAGTGTTAGAAGATTTTGAGAAGAAGAACATAAAACTATTGATAAAAAACAGTGATATCAGGAGGTACAGTTGGAAAAAGAGGGATCAATTTTGGATATTTTTAAAGAACAAAGAGCTAGATGATTTTCCAAACATAAAAACCTATTTAGACCACTTTAAACCAATTCTAGAAAGAACTCAGCAAAAATATAAATTAGACAATTTTTATGATTATGCAGCTTATCGTTCTCTTTCTCTAATAAATCAGTCTCCAAAAATTGTATGTCCATATCAAGCTGAGAAGAATAGATTTGCACTCATCGATTCTCCTTCAATAGAAACCATAAATGAAACAGACATTACAACCTTGGCAATTAAGAAACGATACTCAAACGAAATCGATTTGCACTATCTTCTTGCAGTACTTAATTCAGAAATTATACATTATTATACTAAATTAATGAATAAAAAGATCTATAATCTTCTTGATTTTCGTTCAAATCAAGTTGCTAGATTACCAATAATAACTTATCAACAAAAGGAACCTTTTCGAACATTGGTTAAATATATTATGTATCTCAAATCAATCAAGAACAAAGAGACCATACCTTCTTTCTCTCGTGTATATAAATTAGTAAATGAGATTCTAAACCTACTGGTGTTCGAAATCTACTTTAGAGAAAAGATATCTTCTGATTTTAGTGATTATATCAAGGATGACCTGAAATCACTTCCTCTTAGCAAATTAACTTCTTCAAATACTACTTCAATTATCCAAAAATGGGATAATAAAATTAATGAAAATCAAATGAAAAGAAGTTTAAAGGATGTTTATTCTCTTTCAGAACTAACAGTAATAAAACAGAATTTGTATGGTGAATCAAAGAAAATTATTCTCATCTAACCATTTTTTTGGAGTTGAAAAAACAACTTTTTCATCGATTTCAAGAGCAGAAATAAGAGAATCAAAAGATTGAATGTTTTTTACAATTTCATCTTTAGATAAGAATTGATTTTGTTCTATGTTATAAGCAAAATGCCAAGAATGTAAATTAATTGAAATAAATGAATTATCATCCACCGAATTTTTTACTAACTGTAAATAATTGTCTATTGTCTCCTCTAAGCTTCTTTTATTCTCAAATAAAGGCCACAAATATGTATACATACCTTTCATTGGGCTTTCTTTTGGGGTTTTTATTACAGGAAATTCTATAATTCCTTCTTTTGTTTTATATGGTTTGATTCCACTTTCTGATTCTTTGTAAATTGAACTGTCATAAATGAAATCTAAAGTTGAAAGAATATCTAATGTATTAGAAGTAAGTTTCATATAGGGAGCTCTAAACCCACTAACCTCTTTAGAAAAGAGTCTTTCTATTTCGTCTTTAGCTTTCTTTATAACAGCTGCTTCTTCATTCTTATTCAACCTCAGCCCAGTCTCATCTCCTCTAAGATCCTCATGATCATAACCATGAACACCAAATTCAAAGAAGGGTTTATTGAACATATTTGCACTTTCTTGAACTTTCTGCAAAAAAATTTCTGTAGTTCTTGCTTCGAAATAGAATGTTGTATGAAGGTTTTTATCAGTAAGGTATTTCATGAAAGGATTAAAGCAGTTTATTGTTCCTTGAATGGATAATGATTTGAATGGATCATTAAGAAGCTTGTTTGAAGAATCTAATTGAATTGTTTTGCTAACCGCATGTAATATATTCTTCATTGGATAAGCATAGTCTCTGTCAAAATCCACGCAAATGAATATATACACCAATTTGTCACGATCCAGAAATTCTTTCGTTTTAGATTCCCTTACCTAGAATGAAAGTTTTACCTCTTATTTCTAAAATCTTACTGCCAGTAACTTTAGCGATATTATGAGCAATTGCTTTAGTTGATTCGGTGGGAACAACTTTCAAACATTTAATTTTTATAATTTGTTCCCTTCTTAATAGAACCTCGATTTCCTGAAGAATTCCTACTGTAATCCCGTTTTTCCCTATTCTAATCTTCGCTGGTTCTTGCCGAATTTTATTAATCCTTTCTTTCATTCTTTTCCTCCATTCTTCGATAATATGGGATTCTTGTATACTTATCACATTGAAAGCATTTTATGGCAATTACCTTGTTTGTAGATGATAATCTAACACGGCAATTTATACCTGGAGAAAGAAATGATTTGCAGTGTTTGCAGAAGCGCTTCTTCCATCGAGGAGGAAACTTCATCCTTGTCCTCATTTGAATCTTTCTGGCTTGTAATGCATATTTTTGAGCCATATCCACATCGTTTTTGATTACTTCATCTGCTTTCTCTAATAAATCTACAATCTGTTTTTCAATATCCTTCTTTGAAAGAATTGATGATCTTGATTTACGTGACCTTCTCTTTTTTGATGAAGATGACTCTTTATTTTGCATTCCATCCATCCTTATTAGCTGGTGAATATACTAAATTTATCAACATTTCTTTTCGTTTTAAACAGTTCTATAATCAATAAAATAGAAAAACTTAGCAGTTCTCATTGATTTAAGAGGAAATCAAGATTTGGGAGCTGGTATGTTTTTAACTAATTTATCAATATCTTCTTTCGAAACCTCTTTGCCAAATGGAAAAATAGGTTCTTTCTGCAAATGTACAGGTTCCTTCTGAATCTTTTGCTTAGTATGTACATTCTCCTTATTTACTGTAAGCAGATCCTCTTTTTCTTTCAATTGATGTGTACCTGTGTCACTATATAATTCTAGATATGGAATTAAACTATCAATTCTCATGATATCATTCCAAAGAGAAGATTCTTGATTTTCGTTTGATAATCCAAAAAAGAAGAGGAATCTTCTGCGTTTTATTTCCCTATGTGTATGGAAATTTAAAGAAAAGGATAATTTCTGCTTATATTGAAGAGAAATTCTTTTCAAATGCCTTATGTATTCTTCACATTCAATAAAAGATGAAAAATTATTGTAGAATACAATTGCTCTCATCTTTTTTTGCTTTCCACCTCTTCTCACAATTTGAGTACTTAGGTTTAGAACACTAGCTTTGTGAGATAACAGATTCTTTGTATATTTAGTCAAATATCTGGAATTGCTTTCTGAGAAAATCATGGATGTGAAAATCCAAAATCTGTTATCTATCTGGCATATCCAGGGATTAGATGTTTTTTTGATGGTGGAATATTCTAATGTTTGCAGATATTTAACAATATTATTGTGATTAAGAGGTGAAAAGACTAAATGGGAGTCAATAGGTCCAACTCGATCAATCTTATCTAGAAGGATTGAAACTTTGTTTATAACCTCTCCTGCATTTTGTGCGGAGATTAAGATGAAGAATCTAACGTGGGCTTTTGTTAATTGAACACTATATGAATGGTTGAGTGATTCAAGGAAATTAAAGATTCTTTGTGAAATGCGAGCTTGTGAAGTTTTTTTTGTTTTTGAAATTGAAAAACCAATAACTGCAATAGCCTGCCTCTTAGATTCAATAGTAATAAGGTCTTCAGTGTTATATATCTGAAATTTTGGCATTTTAACTAATATTAATTAGGTACAAGGGAATAAAAACCCAAAAATAATGAAAAAAGAAAGATGTTTTAATCTCTCCAAAGCGCTTCTATAGAAATATCATCTGGTTTACAAAGATATGGTGATTGAACTTCAGCAATAACAACAGTAACAGCTATTTCATCATCTGGCATATTTTCCTCGATATTACAACCCCAAACAAACTCAGCTTTAGGGTGAATTTGATCTGTAATCATAGTAGTTATTGTATCAACTTCAGTCATCGAGATGTTTTTGTTAGCTTTTATGTTAACTAGAGCACCTGTAGATGAGTTAATATCAACATCTAGTAATGGATTTGAAAGGGCATTTGTAATTGCTTGAATTGCTCTATTTTCCCCTTTACCTCTTCCTACTCCAATGACAGCTGGACCACTACGACGAAGAATTTTCTTGGTATCTGCAAAGTCTACATTAACCCTTGCAGGAAGCACAATGAGCTCAGTAAGACCTACTACTGCATTGATTAAGACATCATCTGCTAGTTTGAAAGCATCCCATAAAGTAAAATCTGGTGCATACATCAGCAGTTTTTCATTTGGCACTACAATAATTGTGTTAGAATATTCATTTAATTCATTTAAACCTTCTAATGCTGTTTCCATCTTTGGTTGTCCTTCAGAAGCAAAAGGTAAAGTACAAACACTAACAACTAGGCATCCTTCTTCTTGTGCTATTCTTGCAATAAATGGTGCAGCTCCTGTTCCTGTTCCTTTTCCTAAACCACAAGCGACGAATACCAAATCATGACCTCTGACAAGTTCTCTAACGTCTTCTTCATTTTCTTCTGAAGCAGCACGACCTATGTTGGGATCATTACCTGCACCTGTTCCATTGGTTAATTCTCGACCAATCAGAAGTTTTTGCTCAGCTTGGGTACTCAAAAGATGTCTGGCATCTGTATTAACTGCAACAGTTGTAGCTCCAACTATTCCCCCATGACCCATGATGTTGTTAATGGCATTTGATCCAGCACCCCCCACACCAATGCCTAAAATACGATTTGCACGAAGAACTTGTTGAATAAAAGAATCTACTGATTGACTAGAAAAGCGATTATCTGGATCTTCCTTATTCTTTAATAAATCCTTTAATTCCTTATCAGTCTCCGAGCTACCAAATTGATTAGATTTATCTTCGGGAGAAGGCTCTTTTCCTTCATCATTAAAATTAAACAGAAAATGTTCTTCCATAATTACTCAGAGGTGAATTTGTGTCTACAAATAACAAAACAAATATGACCGAGAAGACTCGTCCGTATTACATTTTCGTTTTTTATGCTATTTTTAAGAAGAAAGTGGTGCACGCGCCGGGATTCGAACCCGGGTTCCAGCCGTGGCAGGGCTGAGTCCTACCAACTAGACTACGCGTGCAATAATTAATTGGTGCGCCAACCGGGAATCGAACCCGGGTCGTCGACTTGGAAGGCCGAAGTCATAGCCACTAGACTATTAGCGCAAAATCAACTATCTTCTTTGTTATGGCTTGTATTTTTAATTTTTCTGTTAAGCACTTTTGTTAAACTTTGCTAATTTAGGAAAAATAGAATCTTTTTAAATTATAGATAAATGAAGAAACCAAGGAGAAAAGAAATGATCGGGTACTTTCTAAAAGAAGCAATTTACAGGCACTTAACAGAAACAAGAGTATATATTAGTAAATTGGCAGATTCCACAACTTTAGAAGAATTAGTAGAAGAAAATGTTATACAACCAGATCTAATGGTTCTCAAGATTCCTGTTAAAGATGGTCGTCCTTTAGGTGAAATTATACTCCATATGATTAGATCCATTGAATTTTATACAACTGGACTCGCAACAAATAAATGGGCCCCCCTATCATATAACTTAACAGAATTCAGTACATCACAAGAAATATTGAATCTATTTGATAGCGTAGCAGAAAAAACAAAGAAGTATTTAGATAATATCACAGAAGAAATGTTGAATGAACAAGTAGATGAGTTTAACAGAATAGCTACTAAGAAAGAAATTCTTCTTGAAATGCTTGAACATAGTGTTCATCACAGGGGGCAATTGAGTGTTTACTTTCGATTACTAGAAATAGAACCTCCATCCATAAATTATATTATATAATGGATGATTTTACTCTTTATGACGCGTTAGAAACTCCAAAACCATATTGTTAAACAAATCTGGTTTTGTATAACAGACATCATGATCAGCACTAGGGATAATCGCAAGTTCAGCATTAGGGATTGACTTATAGATTTTCACAGATTCATCAATTGAAATAGCTGCATCTCTATCTCCTGTAATGATCAATACTGGTGTTTTGATTTGCTCAATTCTCTTTCCAGGGAATTCTGATGGATCTAACCACATTTTTGAGATATCTTGAAGTAATTTTTTCCAATATTCTGGACCATAAACAGCTGAATGAATCTCTGGTAATTTTTTAGCAAACTGTGGAATTACTTCTCTTAGTTTATCAAAATCCACATTACCTGGACCTTCAATTCCCCAGAATTTCATTGTAGAAAGGTAATTGTCAGAGATTTCACTTAACACCCCACCAACAACCAAAGCTTTTGCTAAATCTGGATGATTTATGCCAATTTCCAAAACTATTTGTCCACCATCGCTCCATCCACAAACTGAAGGATTTTCTAAGTTAAGTTCTTGAATCAGCGCTGCTATATCATCAGCCATTATTTTGTAACTAAATTCTTCAGTAGGATTGTTTGTCCTTCCATGTCCTCGACTATCGGTGGCTATAACTCTGAAATATTTGGAGAAAAATTCTATTTGATTCGCCCAGTTATCGTCTGCTACAGATATTCCTCCATGAAGAAGTATAAGGGTCTGACCTTCCCCTTTTTCAATGTAAAACATTTTTAAGCCATTTACATCAACATAGTTATTTTCTGGCATAATGATTACAATGCTATTTTCTCCCTCTTAAAGCTTTTTAGAAATTTTCATGATAAAAGAAAAAGATTGGAGCATTTTATTCTCCCCATTTCTCAAGAGACTTTGCTAATTCAGCATGTTCTTTTGCATATTCATCAAGTGATATGCCTTTTAGAGTTGCATCTAGAGCTTGACGCATGGCCATAGCTCCCTTACGTGTTCCATCAGGATGACCATGAATTCCTCCTCCCGCTTGAAGG
>Ga0255055_10002841_pt1 | contig 11939 bp, 16 predicted proteins | sample JV7_2_27_MG_FD_188633 | JGI IMG/M metagenome (GOLD analysis project Ga0255055, IMG submission 188633) | Seawater microbial communities from Jervis Inlet, British Columbia, Canada - JV7_2_27 | ecosystem: Environmental > Aquatic > Marine > Inlet | place: Canada: British Columbia | collected... | reverse complement strand
CTAGGGGTCTCCTCCGGTGATGGGCTGCTGGGTTCGCTAGTAACTGCAACGGTAGGGGCGATTGTGCTGTTGTTCCTGGTTGGGCTCTACAAGAAGAAGTAGCCCGCAACGGAGTCCCATCGATTGTGTGGGTGGGTAGTAAGTTACAGGGGCGAAACCTGGCGGGCAGTTCGCACCAGAAGAGAGACGCCATTCATCATAGCGGGCTGAGTCTGTGCACACACTCCCCCGGGACCTGTCACCAGAAGCCATCCGTCGCATAGAACGGCGGATGCGCCCAGGTGGACTCTCGGTTGCTGGTTTCCTGGACGAGGGCGAGTCCCTTCTGCAGGTCGTCCGACGCGATGAGGAGACCCTTGCGGGCATCGGCGTCACGCCGGAGCGGATTGCCGACCGGCTCCTCGAGCTCCTCGTGGCGGCAAACGAGGAGTTTCAGGCCCAAAATAGCCGTGTCCCCACGAACGGCCTGATCGTCAACGGCCAGTATCACATCTATGGCTTCGACGTGACGGTGATGCGTTTCCCTACCTGCCCCTTCGAGTCAGTCGATGGACAGCTGTGCGATGGCCACCGTGACTGCGAGCAGTTCACTGCCCACGACTTCGCCGTCGTCAATGGCGTGACGGGTTTGCGCTTCGGCTTTCCCATTCTGGCCCTGCACATGATTGCCGATCACCACTTTTTCGAGGGCAACGTGCAGTACCGTGTTGATCCCGTGACCGCTGCCCAGACCCTCGACCTCACATCGAGATGATTGCCATGAACAGAATCGCTGGTGGAGCTATCATCACCGCAGGCCTCCTGGGAGGACTGGTGGGTGCAGCGACAGCGCAAGATCCAGCTGATGGTTTGCAGCCCGCATTGCCGTACGTGGTCGATGACTACGACCCTCACCGCGACCCCGGCGCTGACCTGGAGACCGCGACACAGCTTGCCGCGGAAAGTAGGAAGCGGATTCTTCTCGAAGTTGGTGGACAGTGGTGCGGCTGGTGCAAGCTCCTCGATCTGTTCATCCACGACCATCCAGCTGTACACAGCCTACTCGTCGACCACTTCCTGATCGTGAAGGTCAACTACGGACGCGAGAACCAAAACGCCGAGTTCCTGGGGCAGTATCCACAAATTCACGGGTATCCTCACATCTTCGTGCTAGAGAGCGATGGGACTTTCCTCCACTCGCAGGACACGGCCGTGCTCGAAGAGGGTCGAACGTACAACGAAGGAGCTCTGGTGGAGTTCCTGAAGAAGTGGGTACGTCCGGTAAGCTGACTCTGTCGACACCGCGCATATCTGTCCTCCTCCCGTGCCGTGACGCGGAACACACGGTTGAAGAGGCACTCGCTTCGCTCGTGTCCCAGACACTTGCTTCGTTCGAGATCGTGGCTGTGGATGACGGATCGGTCGATCGCACTCCCGACCTATTGGGCGCGTGGGCACGTCGAGATAGCCGTCTTCGCGTGATGCGAACGTCTCCACGTGGCATCGTCACGGCGCTCAACACAGCGGCGGCTGAGGCTGAAGGAGAGTTCCTGGCCAGAATGGATGCCGACGACATTGCCGATGCCGCTCGGCTGGAACGGCAAGTGACTTTCCTCGACACCCATCCTGGAGTCGCGGCGTGCGGGACTGGAGTGCGGTATTTTCCGCGTCGACAGGTGCGGGATGGAGCCCGTCGCTACGAACAGTGGATCAACAGCGTCGTTCTCACATCCGACATCGAGCGGGACCTATTCGTCGAGTGCCCAATCCCTCACCCCACGTTGTTGCTGAGACGGCACGCATTCGAGCAGGTTGGCGGCTACCAGGATGCGGGCTGGCCGGAGGACTACGACCTTGTGCTCAGGTTGTGGAAGGCCGGCCACCGGCTCGGGAAGGTCCCAGACATCCTGCTCGAGTGGCGCGAGCGACCTGACCGTCTGTCACGCTCGGATATCCGATACAGCGAGGATGCCTTCCGACGCTGCAAGGTCCACTACTTGGAGAGGCGGATTGCTGGGCGACCCGTTGTGGTGTGGGGTGCGGGGCCAGTTGGAAAGGCATTCGCGCGTGCCCTCAAGAAGGCGCGGCATCAGATCATAGCCTTTGTCGATCTCGATTCTCGGAAGATCGGCCAGGAGATCCACGGCGCTCCCGTTATTCACCCGTCAGCGATTCGCCAGTATCGAGGTGCGTACATTCTGGGAGCAGTGGGTTCACCCGAAGCTCGTGCCGAGATCCGGGCAGCCTTGCGCGACGCCGGCTTTCGCGAGCCCGAGGAGTGTTGTGCCGTTGCCTGACTCACCCCAATAGGAGTGCTCGATGCGGACAGGCTGGTATCAACTCGCAACTCTGGCAACCGTCGCTGGTGCCTGTGGCTCCGGAGAGCAAAGCCGACTCGAGAATCTCCCGAGGCAAGATGTTCATCGGGGCATCGCGATCTTCGGGCACGAAGTGCGTTCCTTCCAGCCCTGCGGTTCAGAAGCGAGCCTATGGGCTATTGACTCGTCCGGGATGCTGTGGGATCTGCACACCGAGATGACCCTGCATGACCCGCCGTACCAGGGTCTCTTCGCCATACTCGAAGGGCGCCTCGGCTCAGCCCCGCAGGATGGCTTCGGTGCAGATTACGACGGCACACTCATCATCGACGAAGTGCTCTACGTGGCCCGCGAGGGATTGGGGTGCGATTTCGACTGGAGTGCGTTTCGGTATCGTGCACTCGGCAATGAGCCCTTTTGGTCGGCTGACATCACCACCAAGGCTATCCTGCTCCGCAGCATGGGGCAGGATGACCAGACCTGGGCGCTCATCCAGGAGGGACGGCTGGACCGCGAACTCCGTTTTCGAGGAGAGGGTGATGGGAGGGAACCGGTCGTTGTGGCAATCCGGCGCACAGAGTGCCGCGACACCATGTCTGGCGCGTTCTTTGGCTACACGGCCACCGTCCGGATTGGGGAGTCGGTCCTCATGGGCTGTGCACTGAGAGCGCACAAAGCAACAGAGTCTGGGTAGGACAGTCTATGGATCACGAGATGCACAGTCCACAAGACATGAACAGCCACGCCAGGCAAACACTCAGCTGCCCGTATTGCAGCCAGCGGCTGACCAAGTGCTTGGTACCAGACAGCCCGTTCACCGAGTGGCCCTCGGAGTTTCAGTACCTCTGCTTCAATGACGAGTGTCGGTACTTCCTCGAGGGATGGGAGAACTCTGCAACGCAGCGGTTTCATGGATCGTACCGGTTCATGTACGATCCGACGCTCGACAGTTGCTTTCCCATCCCGGTTCTCAACCACCGGCGTCTCAGAGACAGCATCGTCGAGGATGAACAATGAGCGCTTCCAACGAATTGCAGCGGATACCCGGTGTGGGGCCTAGCATCGCGAAGGACCTCGAGGATCTCGGAGTTCACCATGTGCTGGATCTCCGTGAAGCCAATCCCGAGAAGCTGTACGAGGACCTGTGTGCCCTGCGTGGAGCGCACATCGACCGGTGCGTGCTGTACGTCTTCCGGTGTGCGGTCTACTTCGCGAGCAACGATGAGCAGGATGCAGCACTGCTCAAGTGGTGGAACTGGAAAGACCGTTCGAACTGAATTAGGAACATCCATGACCGACCGCATCACGCTGTCGGCAGAGCCCTGGTGACCTTCTCTTGCAGGGACAGGTCCCCGGCCACAGCTTAGCTTCGAACCAGCACGGTAGACCAGACAATGGACAACGTTACAGAGACCTATCAGAAACTCGCCGAGACCCTGCAAGCTTCCCTCAGCAGTCAAGGCTTCGAGACCGTCGAGGAGCATCACCATACGCAGGAGGCCGGCAGCCGATACGTCGTGCTCATGAACAGCAATCAGGCCGTCTGCCTGACGTGGGATGCGGAAGAGGAAGCCTTCCGGCTGGAGTGCTGTCAGAGAACAGTGGACACCCACGGTGGGGTCTGGGAAATGATGTGCCAGGAGCGGTTCCATCCGCTCACCGACGGTCCCGAACGGACGCAGGCTATTGTCGAGGCGATCACGGCGAAGCTGGCTGAGACCATCACGAACGATTGATGGATCCAATCGCGCTCTCCCAGACGGAAACGATCGTTCGGCGGGTGCTGGACCAGTGGAAGCCGTACGGCTGGGGGGCCGGAGCGGCCCGACACATCGATCTTTCCGCCGAGGCCCATGCGGTCGCCGGCAAGCTGGACCTCGTCGAGACCCCAGATGACGCGGCGACGTTGGTCGCAGCGACTCTTTCAGCGTACTATCCGGAATGCGAAGAGCGATTCACCCGATACACGTGTACGTCTGTCGGCACTCGGCTCTACCGCGAACTCCATGCGGCCCGGATGCTCCCGTCCCAGCTCGCCTGAAGACGTAGGAAGACCCGAGCACTAGAGTCCCAGACCCGCAACCTGAGCACACCCATGCCTGAACCAGAACCGATGAAACTGCGGCTTCAGCTAGACAAACTGAAGGCCGTTCTCAGCGTCGTCGACTCAAACGTGGCGCTCGGGCTTACACCATCTGAGGACATGCGCGATTTGCAGCAGGCCATCGACGGCCTGCGTGCCAATGTTTGGGTGATACTCAAGGCCGGGCACCAAGAACAGGAGCAGGCCTTTGTGAATCGCATGCGAGTCCGCAGAGCCAGAGAAACGTGCGAGGAGGTTCTTGCCGACCTGTACGCAGGTACCCTCACAGCTGACACACCAGGCCTCACCATCTTTCATGCAACAGCGAGTGAGCTGCACCGGACGCTGGAGGAGGGTCTGCAATGACCGAGCTCCGAAGGTCCATCTCGTCTCTTCGGGATGCGCTGAGCGATCTCGAGGTCGGCCTCAACGACACCGACCGATCCTCCGCCGACTTGGAGGATTTCAAAGCCGCGCTGGATGGCGCGCGCACGACCGTTCTTGCAGTGCTCGCTGCCGCGGGGCCGTCGGATTATCAGAAGCTCGTGCGACGGTTCCGGCTCCAGCGGGCGACACAGGTGTGCCAATGCGTGCTATACGGTGTACTCGACGGCACCATATCGGGCCAGACTTCAGGGATCGCGCGGCTGCGTTCCACTGTTGATGAGATGCTTCGAAAGCTCGAAGCTGGAGGAGGATGATTATGGTAGCCCTGGATCTACGCCGGGCTGAGCAAGCGCACCATGCAGATTCAGCAACTCAGCGCGGCACTCGAACAGGATCTTGCCGCCCTCATCGGCAGGGGGGAAGGACCGGATCTCGAGTTCAAGTCATCGTTCCGTTGGGACCTCAAGGAAAGCAAGGTCAACCGGGCACTCGAGGGTGTCGTCCTCAAGACACTAGCCGGATTTCTCAATAGTAAAGGTGGCACACTGCTCATTGGCGTGGCCGACGAAGGCGCTGTGCTCGGGATCGAACACGACTACCAGACACTCAAGAAGCGCGATCGTGATGGTTTTGAACAGGCAATCACCTCCACCATCGCGGCCAAGCTCGGTACAGACGTGCGCCAGCACATCCAAGTCTTCTTCCACTCTCTCGATGGAAAGGACGTCTGCCGAATCATCCTTGCCCGTTCCCCCAAACCCGTCTACATGAAGCACGAACGCGGCACGAAGTTCTACGTCCGCGCTGGAGGAAGCACACGCGAGATGACCGTTCAGACTGCCGTGGACTACATCGCCCAGCGGTGGTAGGAACCTGGCGTGGTCCGGCCGTGATCCCCATGTTTGCCACATGTGCCCCGATGGTCCGTCGTCCCCGACCCTCTCCGATGAGGACAAGCAGGCCCTGCTGCGCCTCGCGCGGCAAACCCTGACCGACTACCTCAGCAATGGTACAGTCCCAGATCTCAGAACTGACTCACCGACCCTCCTGGAACTGCGCGCGACGTTTGTCACCCTGCGTAGCAAGGACACAGGCGAGCTACGAGGCTGCCGCGGTGAGGTGATCGCCCGCCACCCACTCATCGAGTCAGTGGCACACACAGTTGTTTCCTCTGCCACCGAAGATCCACGGTTCCCTGCGGTCACAGAGGCCGAGGTGCCACACTTGCACATCGAGATCAGTGCCCTGACGCCCATGGTGCCGATTCTACCTGAGGAGATCGTGATCGGGCAACACGGGCTCATGATTCAGAAGGGACCGTATGCCGGCCTGCTCCTTCCACAGGTACCAGCCGCCTACGGCTGGGACCGTGAGGAATACCTCGAGGCGCTATGCCACAAGGCCGGACTGCCAAGTAGTGCCTGGCATGAACCGGATATCGACTTGGTTAGCTTCGAGGCGGAGGTCTGGGAAGAAGAGAAGTAGCGATGTAACCTACGTGCTTCACACTGGGAGTCTCGATGCCGTACCTGATCGATTTCGGCAGCATCCCCTGGGAATCACCGATGGAAGGTCTCCGATTCAGGGCCGTGAGTGAGAAGGACAGGCAGATTCGACTCGTCGAGTACACGGTGGATATGGACCCACACTGGTGTGACAAGGGCCACGTGGGCATCGTCCTCGAGGGTACCGTCGAAATCGAGTTCCCCGGTGAGACACTAGTATTCGAGAGCGGTGCCGGCGTGTTCATTCCAAGCGGGCAAGAGCATTGCCATAAGGCTCGGGTCATCTCGGGTCCGGTACGGGCTTTGTTCGTCGAGGAGGTGTAAACGGTGACCACGGAGCCCAGAGAGATTCAGTGGGATTCCACTGACCCGGATGTTCTCGTTGTTGCGTGCTCTGACGGACGGTTCCAGGAGGAGCTCGACGTCCTCCTACGCGAAGATCTACGCGTCACTCACTACGACCGCCTGTACCTTCCAGGAGGTGCAGGCGCCCTGGCGCCCAGCGGCATCGAGTTCACACGTGCAGCCGCACTCCAGAAGGAGTGCCGTTTTCTGATCGAAGCTCACGGCATCAAGCGCGTGATTCTCCTCTTTCACGGCCCTGCCATCGACGGCCCCGACGATGCCGCGTGCGGTGACTACCGGCGTGAGTTCCCAGGACATTCCGTCCACCAAATCCGCAAACAACAGGACAACGATCTGGCGGAACTCCTTCGCGCTAGCATCTGGCGTGGAGTGACGCTCGAGGTGTTGCGGATGGAAGTCACACGAGAGCGCACAGTGGAGCTCACAGCACTGCATGATGGCCGCGTAGCGGATTGAACCGATTCGGTCGTTGCTCCACGTAAACGCAGACCGGCACCTACAACGTCTCATACTTCAAACCTGGCAGGGACAGTACGGATGAGGTCGGCACTAGGACGAGCGATCGGGATCGTGGCCACGGCCGCACTGGTGGCGTGCGGTCACGAACCTCCCAGTCACTTCACGGGACGCGACAGTCTTGGCATTGCCGTTGCGGAGAGCCACGCTCATGCGTGGGCGGCGGATGACGCATGGGGCCTCGACAAGGAGCCACTACTCCGCATTGGGACCGTTGAGGGACCAGCCGAGTACCAATTGCACGATGTCCAAGGTGCATCGCGCCTCGGCGACGGAACGTTGGTGATCGCCAATGCCGGGTCCAACGAGATCCGCTTCTACGACGATCGCGGGCGGCACACACACAGTGTCGGTCGCGAGGGTGACGCTCCTGGTGAATACCGGCGCATCACTAAACTGGGGGCCGGACCAGGTGATTCGCTTTGGGTCTACGACTACGGGACCCGTCGTTTCACCGTGTTGACAGCGCAGGGTGATTTCGTCCGAGTCTTAGCTCTGGGGGCAACGCTCTCTGCGCCTAATGCCGTCGGGCGACTTGCTGACGGGTCCTTCACCGTCAACGAACAGTGGTCCTCCAGCCTCCAAAGCGAGTGGCAGCCGGGGCTCACCCGAGGTACTACCGCCGTAACCCGCCTTCTCGCCGACGGCTCCGCATTCGACACGGTGGCGACGGTTCTCGGCCGAGAGGTGTTTCTCAGCGATGAGAATGGGCGCGCCGTGATGAGTGCCCCACTCTTTGCCCGCGCCAGCTCGGCGACGGTGAGCGGCAATCGCGTTTTCCTGGGGAGCCAGGAGACGTTCGAGATCCTGCGGTATTCCCCTGAGGGTGATCTCCTTCAAATCATCCGAGTGCCGAATGCCGACCTCAGCATCACCCAGGAAGAAGTCGATCTCGTGATCGAGCGCGAGCTTGCAAGAGTGCCAGAGTCGCGCCATCCCATGGTGAGGACACACCTCCAGTCGATGGAAATGCCACCTACACGGCCAGCATACGGTCGGCTCCACGTGGACCAGGAGGGCAACCTGTGGGCAGCCGAGCCTACCCGCTACCCGTACCCCGCCCGTTTTTGGACCGTGTTCGATCCCGAAGGACAACTCCTCGGAGAGGTAGTGATGCCCGACAGGTTTCGACTGCAGCAAGCTGGGCCAGACTGGGTGCTCGGCGTTTGGTGCGATGAATTGGACGTGGAGTACGTGACGCTCCACCGCCTCAGAAAAGGTCGGTGATCACCTTCTGGTCATTGGCACCTGCTGCACCACCGCGCACATTTACGGGGACATACACATAGCCAGGGGCCTCCATGTGCCGGCTCGCTTCCCAACTGCTCGTGAATCGCCTACGCCAAGAGCCTCGAACGGCTCCGCGCACCGCTCAGATCACAACCGGAGGTGGACAAAGCATGACCCAGCGCTCCCGGTGGCTTCTCATGGCCGTCGCCGCCGCACTGACAACTGCTTGTGCGGATCAGAGCGATCGCCAGCCCAACATCTTGTTCGTCTTCACCGACGACCATGCCTCACACGCGATCAGCGCATACGGATCGCAGCTCAATCAGACTCCCAACATCGATCGCCTGGCGCGCGACGGTATACTGTTCCGCAACGCCTTCGTTACAAACTCGATCTGTGCACCGAGTCGAGCGGCTATCCTGACGGGCCAGTTCGGACACTTGAACGGCGTGCCAACGAATCGTGAAACCTTCGATACGACCAATGTCACGTTTCCCAAGCTGCTACAGCAGGTGGGCTACCAAACGGTCGTCATCGGCAAGTGGCACCTCAAGAGCCGACCACAGGGCTTCGATCATTATGAGGTGCTGCGAGGACAGGGCCCGTACTACAACCCGAGACTGTTCACACCTACCGACAGTGTCCAGCACACCGGGTACACTACAGACATCCTGACCGATCGGGTGCTCGAATGGCTCGAGACAGCACGTGATCCCGAGCGTCCGTTCATGGTCATGTATCAGCACAAGGCCCCGCACCGGAATTGGCAACCGGGACCGGATCACCTCGACACCTACGACGACGTCACGATCCCCGAGCCAGAGACGTTGTTCGATGACTACATGGGACGCACATCGGCTGCTCAGGCGCAGGAGATGACCGTAGCGGCTCACCTGAGCGAGTTCGATCTCAAGCTCACGCCACCGGGCAATCTCACCGAGGAACAACTCGAGACATGGAATGCCGCGTACGAGCCGAAGAACCGGGCGTTCCGTGATGCTGGCCTGACCGGTGATGAGCTGACTCGTTGGAAGTACCAGCGCTACATCAAGGATTATCTACGGGCAATAGCATCAGTTGACGACAATCTGGGACGGGTGCTCGACTACCTCGAGGAGTCAGGGCTCGCCGAGAACACGGTGGTTGTGTACAGCTCCGACCAGGGGTTCTACCTGGGTGACCACGGATGGTACGACAAGCGGTGGATGTACGAGGAGTCCTTCCGAACGCCGCTCATCGTCCGGTGGCCAGGTGTTGTGGACGCGGGCTCAGTCAATGAGGACCTCGTGCAGAACCTCGACTACGCCGAGACGTTCCTGGACCTCGCCGGCGTCGTCATCCCCGACGCAATGCAGGGTCTGAGTCTCGTACCGCTATTGCGCGGTCATACCCCCAACGATTGGCGTGACGCACTGTACTACCAGTACTTCGAGTACCCAGCCGTGCATATGGTGCAGCGACACTACGGCATCCGCACGATTCGATACAAGCTGGTGCACTACTACCTGATCGACGAATGGGAACTGTTCGATCTCGAAACCGACCCGGACGAGTTACGAAGTGTCTACAACGATCCCCAGCATCAGGACATCGTCAGGGATCTCACGGCGCGTCTGGGTGAACTGAGGACACAGTACCAGGCCCCGGACGAGGATCCGGTGCCTGAATCTCGGTAGGCTTCCCTCCGTTGGTGCACCATGCCAGGTTGTGGGAGCTCAACCAACGCTGGAGACGACTTGTGAGACGCAACAACGACGTACATCTGACCCGGATCGCAGGAGTATTCGCACTCATGGCAGTCGGCTTTTCCGCCTGCGGCACGCGATCGGTGCGTCGCGACAGCGGCATACCTGCCTCGGTCGTTAGCGGCAACGACAACCCGCTATTGGCCGATTGGCATACCGAGTTCGGCGTGCCTCCGTTCGACCTCGTCGAGAATGAGCATTATCTACCTGCCATGCGAGAGGCCATGGATCGACACGATGTCGAGATCGAGGCCATCGTCACCAACCCGGACGCGCCGACCTTCGAGAACACCATCGAAGCTCTGGAACGGAGTGGCGCGCTCCTCACTCGAGTCGCTAGGGTGTTCGGCGCCGTGAACGGGGCCCACACCAACGACACACTTCAAGAGGTGGCTCGGACGCTGGCTCCGGAGCGGGCCGCGCACTCCGACGACATCACTTTGAACGCCGATCTCTGGGCTCGTGTCAACGCCGTCAACGACCAACGCGCGGAACTCGGTCTCAACCCGGAACAGGCAAAGCTCCTCGAGGAAACCCACAAGGGCTTTGTGCGGAGCGGCGCGGCGTTGAGCGAAGAAGCCAAAACTCGGCTCAGAGAGGTCAATGGAGAGTTGGCCACACTCTCCCAACAGTTCGGTGAGAACGTGCTGGCCGAAACCAACGCGTTTGAACTGCACGTCACGGACTCGGCAGACATGGGTGCTCTGCCGGCGAACCTCGTTGCCCTGGCAGCAGAAAATGCCCAAGACCGTGACTACGAGAGCGGCTGGGTGTTCACCCTCGACCGTCCCAGCATCAATCCCTTCCTGGAATACTCCACCAACCGGGAGCTGAGGCGGCATATGTTCATGGGGTATGCCATGCGAGGGGACAACGACAACGAGCATGACAACAAGCAGATCTTGTCTCGGATGGCTGCGCTCCGGGCGGAACGTGCTGACCTCATGGGGTACCCGACCCACGCACACTTCGTGCTCTCCGACAACATGGCGGAGACTCCGAGCCGCGTCCTGGACTTCCTGATGGAAGTCTGGACCCCCGCCCTGGAGGTGTCGAAGCGAGAACGAGCCGACATGCAGGCAATGATGAACACCGAGGGGATTGAGGGCGAACTCGAGGGCTGGGACTGGCGCCACTTCACGGAGAAGGTCCGCAGGGCCCGATTCGATCTTGATCAAGAGGCGCTCCTAGCGTACTTCGAGGTGAATGCCGTAAGGGACGGGGTGTTCATGGTGGCCAACCAACTCTACGGGCTCACCTTCCACGAGCGCAGGGACCTGCCCCGTTGGCACCCCGATCAGCAGGTCTTCGAAGTGCACGAGGCCGATGGACGTCAGCTGGGCGTGCTTTACATGGATTTCTTTACTCGGCCAAGCAAGCGGGGTGGAGCGTGGATGAATTCCCTGAGGAAGCAGTCCAGCCTGGACGGCGATATCACCCCCATAGTCACCACCAATTTCAACTTCCCGCCTCCGGCTGGTGACGGGCCATCTCTCGTCGGCTTCGACAACGCCATTACGTTGGCCCACGAAATGGGACACGCCCTTCATGGATTGCTATCGGACGTCACGTACGAGTCCCTTGGAGGGACCGCAGTGCCTCGAGACTTCGTTGAGTTCGGTTCTCAGATCATGGAGAACTGGATGGGTGAGCCCCAGGTGCTTCGTATGTATGCCAAGCACTACGAGACGGGAGAGGTCATCCCGGACGATCTCGTTGAGAAGCTTCAAGCCTCAGCCACGTTCAATCAGGGCTTCGTCACCGTGGAGTTCATCGCCGCAGCGTTCCTGGACATGGCATGGCACAGCTT
>Ga0255055_10002840_pt1 | contig 11940 bp, 8 predicted proteins | sample JV7_2_27_MG_FD_188633 | JGI IMG/M metagenome (GOLD analysis project Ga0255055, IMG submission 188633) | Seawater microbial communities from Jervis Inlet, British Columbia, Canada - JV7_2_27 | ecosystem: Environmental > Aquatic > Marine > Inlet | place: Canada: British Columbia | collected... | reverse complement strand
AAGACATGCATAGTTCCGCAATCGCAAAAATCCTTGAACAGGATATAGCCGACGCAAAAGCCTTGAATGTTCATAAAACGCCTGGGTACTTTGTGAACGGCAAGCCACTCCAGAACTTTGGTTCCAGGCAATTGTTTGCATTGATTAAATCGGAACTTGAGGCACAATACCCGGAATAGCCGAGCCTACAAAGATATGTCCGGTCTGGGGCTAAGAGGTCGGAGATTCAAATCCTCTTGGTCCGATCAATGATAAAAAGAGCGATCCTAATCAGGGTTGCTCTTTTCTTATTAGTCCCACCACGGCAGATTGGGGTCGGGGAGTGAATTGTAGCGTTTATTACTTCTTTGGTAGGTAGTTTATCATTTCACGCTCCCATAGATCCCTCACCATCAATTGGCTGAATCTACCTGTTTGACCTTTGAAGGACATGCTCTCCCCTAGGATGATCCTTCTTAAGAGATACCTTCCAGAACCCAAAACTGTGCCTGAAAAAGTTTTGCTGCGCGTCACGCTCGGGTAGCGTTCGATATCTTGCCGGAATGGTCCATGTGTATTATTCGGTGGTGCCAACGTGGTGCCACCACCCTCTGAACCCTTTATTCATACGGCCTTCGACGGGTTCGACTCTCTTCGACTGTGCTTGCACCTTAGTTAAAACTTCACCCTTCGCCAAGGCTAAGGGCGACAAGATGGTGGACACGTGTACGACGCGATTGTCGTAGGTGGTATCGGAGTCGGTGCCCTTTCTGGTCTGAATCGGGCTGGCCTCAAGGTGTACCAGGCACAAAATACCACTATCTCTGAAAATCTTGACAGCTTCGGGAATGGTGAGTTGTGCGAGGTAAATTATGATCAGGCGTGTGCTGCACACAGACACGGTCAAGGTCACGGCTGTAGGCCCTGAGTAATATGTCACCCTCTCTGCCATCAAGGCTCATTCAAACGGGAGTAGCTACTGAGTTTCAAGCGTTTCACGGGAAAAGGTTAAGGGAGAAAGGTTAAAGCAACATCAGTTTGCCGCGTCAATTTCCGATCCCAAGAAGTTCCCGATCCCCATAAGTTATCTTTAAATTAGGAATATAGCGAAAAAAGTTGCTATTGCCATATGAGTCTGATATAGGAATCTGTAATTATCAATATTATCGACATTAGTGACAGATAGCTCCCCTTAACCGCAAGCTATCGTCAGGGTCCCGGAGGTGTTTTGGTGTTGAATAATATACAAGGGTTCACACTCATTGAGCTGATGATCGTCGTCGCCATCGTCGGGATTTTGGCGGCCATCGCGATCCCCAACTTCCTGGATCTTAAAGACAAGGCGATCTGGGGTACAGCCAGGGCCAACCTGGATGTTATTCGATCCGCACTGGCGTCCTATGCTGCTGAGAACAAATCGAGCCGCTACCCCATGGGAACCATGGACTTCGCAGCCTTCAACTCCACCGTTCCCAACGCCAGTCTGCCGGTCAGCGAGCCCCTGGCCAAATTCCGCACGGGTACATTCAGCTACACGAGCGCAGACGGGATAAACTTTTCAGTCTCTGCCAACGCAGACAACAGGGCCTACGACCTCTTGGTCGCCTCCCCCAGCGGTATTACTCCCAACACCTATGACGATTACGTGAGGTAAGGCACTTTGCGGGACTCCAGTCCCGTCAATGCTTCGAAAGAAAATCTTGGGATCTTATCTTGCCTTTCAACCTCCTTGATCTGTTGGTGGTCGGGTAAGTAAATGTCAAAAAGCAAGATACAACCCAAGGGTTCCTTGGCAACAACTCATCCTTTCTGCAGATGATCATCCCATCCATCTTGTCCATGTACTTGTTGCATGCAATACAACCGTTGAGGTATTCAGGATCATCCATCCATCTGCTGACGATATGTGGGTTTGCATGGATGGGACGCTAAATCGCAAAAGCGTCACAAGTAATCTCAACATATTTCTCCATAATAGCGGGCGTCCGTCAGCCTCTGACGCCGATCACCTGTTACTTTTCACCTGCAAAACATCGAAATTTGTAAGATTTGCTCTCCCGATTTAAGCAATCTGGTGTATGACGTTGCAGTAACCATCGTTCGGTAGGCAATTAAAGCCCCTCTTCCTGCCCCCGGTTTGGGACATTTCTGCATGACCGTCTCGACGGCCTTGAATAACCAGAATGGTTAGTGGCTAAGCGCCACCCCTTTTGGTTATGAACTGCCAGAGAATGGCATTATACTCAAAAGGTATGGGCACACATAGAAGACCATCGGTGGTACGCGGGTGACAAAAAAAGAGATTCTCCATCAAGGGCGTTTCATCCACTGCAACGCCAAGGTAAGCATTTCAAAGCTGGCTGCAATGAATCATTTTACCATCACCGCGGGAGTGGGGAGCGATCAAGTAACTGTCGAGAGCGGAGGCTAAGGACGCTTCATGGGCATAGCAACTGACATCATCCTTATCATCGTCACTGCGTTCGGTTGTGGGCTGTTGCTTCAGAGACTCGGTCAACCGCTGATCCTCGGTTACATCGCGGCTGGGATCATCCTTGGACCACATACGGGCGGTTTTACTGTCTCGAACATTCACGAGATTGAACTCCTAGCTGAGATAGGAGTTGCTCTCCTGTTGTTCGCGCTCGGGCTTGAGTTCTCGCTCAAAGATCTCAAACCGGTGAAAAAAGTAGCTCTGATCGGCACACCCATCCAAATAATCCTCACTATCTGGCTCGGCCTCGGGATCGGTTTTCTGATGGGGTGGGACTGGAAAGACTCGCTGTGGCTTGGAGCGCTCATCTCCCTGTCGAGTACGATGGTGATCCTCAAGACCCTTATGAGCCGGGGGTGGTTCGGCACCCTCTCGAGCAAGGTAATGATCGGGATGCTCATTGTCCAGGACCTGGCCGTGATCCCTTTGATGCTGATTCTTCCCCAGTTGAGCGACCCAACTGGTGGGCTGAATGAGCTCGTTTTCGCGGCACTCAAAGCAGCTGGATTCATTGCCGGCATGATCGTGCTCGGGACCAGGGTACTGCCACGTCTCATGGCTCACATCGCCAAGCTTGGTTCAAGGGAACTGTTTCTGCTGGCTATTACCGCTATCGGATTGGGTATCGGCTACATCACATACTTGGGCGGGCTCTCGTTTGCCTTCGGCGCTTTTGTCGCCGGGATGGTGCTGAGCGAATCCGATTTTGGACACCAGGCCCTCAGCGACATCATTCCGCTGCGTGATCTCTTCGGTCTGTTATTCTTCGCCTCGGTCGGGATGCTGCTCGATCCGATCTTCCTGATGGACCACCTTGGGCAGGTGATTATCCTGGTCCTGGCTGTGGGAATCGTCAAGGGGTTCATCTTCGCTTTGATCACCAGGGTTTTCAGTTACGGCAACGTGATCCCTCTGGCCGTTGGACTGGGTCTGTTTCAAATTGGCGAGTTTTCCTTTGTCCTCGCAAGGGTGGGTGTATCAACAAACTCGATCGGAAATGAGCTGTACTCGCTCGTCCTGACCACGGCAATCCTGACGATGGCCCTGACACCCCTCATTTCCGGACAAACCGAGCGGCTATACTCACTGAAAAAGCGCTGGTTTCGGCACGAGCCTCTTGAGACTTTGAACATCCCCGACGAGGGCCTCCGGAACCACGTGATCATCGTTGGCGGCGGTCGTGTCGGGTTCCAGATCGCGCGCGTCTTGCTGCGCCTCGGGTTACCTCTGGTAATCGTCGAGCTTGACCACAGACGGGTAGAACAGTCCAAAGATGCAAAAATGCCGGTCGTCTACGGCGATGCGAGTCATGAGGTGGTGCTCGATGCGGCAGAGATCAGATCCGCTCGCATGCTCATCGTAACGACACCGGACATGGTTGTAGCACGGTCCATCGTGGTAAATACGACTCGGCAAAACAGCGGGTTGGTCGTTGTAGGCAGGACATCGGACCCGGGCTTCCTCCCCGCCTTCAGGGAAATGGGTGTTGCCGACGTGGTGCTTCCCGAGTTTGAGGCAAGCCTTGAGATGACACGACGGGCACTCCTGCACCTTCAAATTCCCGCGCCCGAGATCCAGCGGCACACAGGGTCGCTTCGCAAGGACCTGTACGCGCCACTCTTTAATGCCGATAATGAGTACAAGATGCTAACACAGCTAACGACTGCGGAGCAGCAGTTCGATCTTCAGTGGGTGCCTCTCCAGAAAGACAGCCCGCTTGTGGCCAGAGCGATAGGTGAAGCCGAGGTCCGCAAAATATCTGGTGCATCAGTTGTTGGAGTAATCCGCGACGGAAGGCTGGAACCCAACCCTGACGTGCAATTCCGATTTCAACCGAATGATATGGTCGGGATCATCGGAACCGGACAGGCTCGTCAGGCGTTCTATAGGATGGCATTGCCCGCAAAGGATGACGACGATCCAATGCCCGAATAAATCGAAAGACAGGGCAATTTGGTCTGATTCCGGAGAATGAACTTTTACATTTCACCCTCATTTCGCTTGAAAGACGAGTGGCAGCATCGCTGTGGATCAGTGTGCCTTGAGGACACTAACGCTCAGAATAAAAGTACGCCGTTCCCTTCAGCCTTGTTCAACATTTTCGTCCCAAATAAAATAACATAGTCTTGGACCGCTTTAGAGGGGGAAGGTCAAACCGTGGGATCAGGTCCTGCTTTCTGTCATTATGTAAGGAAACAGGATCAGATCCCCATAACCTTTCCCCTCACTGAGGCATCCTCAGCTAACTTATCCGTATGTTAGGGATCGGACTGTGTGATTTACTTTCCCGGTGGTGTCAACGTGGTGCCACCACCCCGTGAGCCCTTTATTCATGCGGTCTTCGACGGGTTCCCTTCGACAGGCTCAGGACAAGCGACTCCCGCCGCCTCCACCAGACTTCGCTCTCTTGCGAGAGCTTCGTCTCGGCAGGCCATCCTTCGCAAGAGAGGGTAGTCTGCCGCGCCGTAGCTTGGCAGAGCGAAGACGGACACTCGGCACGCCAGTGCTCCAGGGGAGCGACCCGCCTTCGTAGAACTTCGGCGAGGCAAGAGGGTGTTCTCGGCGATATGTCGCGCCGAAGCCGCTTTCAAAGATAATAGCTCTAATGCGAAGGTGGAAGACGGACACTCGGCAAGCCAGTCATATTCTCTTGTATTGGCCTTCTAATTGCAGCTGATCCTTCATGGTTCAGAATCTGTATTATGTTTACATTCTCCACTCAAAATCCGATCCGGATCGTCACTACACCGGTTTTAGCGAGGCTCCACTGCTCCGTTTAAAAGACCACAATACCGGGAAATGTCCTCATTCAAAAAAACACCGTCCTTGGATGATAAAAAATCTGTTGGACTTTAACGACAGGGAAACAGCTTTGGAATTCGAGCGTTACTTGAAAAGTCCATCAGGTCGAGCATTCGCTCGTAAACGTTTCTGATCAGGCCAGCTTGTCACGGCGTAGCTGGTCGAAAGGCGCTAGCGAAGCCGGACACATCGCACACAATCCTTTAACAGTTACATAACTGCCACGGCGAAGTTACGCCAAAGTCGTAACATAGCCGGGTCAACCGCCACTTCAAATAGCAGCAACTGAGCGCGTCGCCTGCCCCGAGCGAGGTCGAGGGGAAGGGCACTTCAAGAGCATCCTGGGGATATCAGGAGAGATGTTTTTTGAAAAATGCCATGGTTCTCTCCCAGGCTATATCTGCCTGTGCTTCATCATAGCGGGGCGTGGAATTGTTGTGGAAGCCGTGGCGGGTTCCTTCATAGGTGTACATGACGAAATCTTTCCCGTTTTTTTCCAGGGCGCTGCGGTAGGCTTCTTGTGAAGCATTGATCCGAGGGTCGTCCTCGGCATATTGGATCATCAAAGGTGCCTTTATTTTAGGTACATCTTCAGTGGCCGGGGCCCTACCGTAAAAAGGTGCAGCGGCATTCAGGTCCGTTCCCATAACAACGGCCAGGTTATTAACCACGCCCCCGCCATAGCAGAAACCCGTGGCGCCGAGCTTGCCGCTCGACAGCTCGTGACCTTTTAGATATCTGGCGCTGTTGAGCAGGTCGGTAAAAAGCTTGCCCGCATCTAAAGTCCGTTGCATGACCTTACCGTCGTCATCGTTTCCGGGGTAGCCGCCGATGGGTGCGAGCCCGTCAGGTGCCAGGGCGAGAAAGCCTTCTACCGCTGCCCTGCGTGCCACGTCTTCGATATGTGGATTCAAGCCTCTGTTTTCATGGATAACCAGTACCGCTGGAAAGGGACCATCTCCACCCGGCTTGACCAGGTACCCTCGCATCTTGCCTGATGTGCCGCCAGGAGAGTCATATTCGACATAATTTGCCTTAATCCGTTCATCTGTGAAGGAGATAGTCTGTGCTTCGGCGTAGCGGGGCATCATGACTTTTGCCATAGCAAGACCGGATCCGCCGACCACAGCCAGCGCTGATGCCACATTGAAAAAGGTGCGTCTATTCATGAGAGTGTGACAGTATTCATCGTATAAGTCATAAACCTTGGGATCGATGCTTTCATTTTTCATTTTAAACCTCCTGAAAACTGACAGGCTGTTGAAATGATTTGTTTTTATCAAATAAGTTTGCTGGCGAATCCAGCGCCTTTGTCCTGATAGTTAAAACGCCCACCTCTTGATGTGGTGGTGAAAATGAAACCATTACAAATATTTTACTGTCAATAATCGATCAGAGTCAATGGCGGGTAGGTGTTATCAACAAAAACTTTGGGGTCAGTTCTCCATCAAAAACAGCCACTTAAAGTTTTTAAGTAGCTGTTTTTGATGGTGCCAAAGTGGATCCATTACCATGGGCAGATCACCTTTTCGTCCATAAATAAAAGTTTCAAACCTAAGGCTCTATTTTCCTCTAATCTCTTCCGCGTCCCCTCCCTCTGCCCCGTTTTCCATGGCTGTCATCATCGCGGTCATGGTGGTCGTCCCGGTCATCATGACGGAAATCGGGGGCTATGAAGAACCAGAACCCACCAGAGGAGTGCCGGCGCCGCTTGTAGCCCCTGCGATCATGGTCGTTATAGTAATCGCCTCTGTAGTAGCGTGATCCGTAGTTTTCATGCCCGCTCCTCGAACCTGCAACATATCGATACGGAACCTGGCCAAGATGGGAAGTCGTGCGGAAATCTACCGGGAGGTTCACCAGGACGGATGGCGCGCTGTCCACAGATATCGCACCCCACGGGCCTGACAGGGACACACTGGCCGACCAGGAGCTGCCGGATCTGCGGTACCACCTGCCAAGGCTGAAGAAAATATCCACTTCCGGGTCTGGAAGGAAATAGGCGCTGGTTCCTTCGATATAGTAGAGAAATTCGGGTGAACCTGATCCATAGTAGTCGCTGGCATTGGCCGGTACGGTAATGACACATACCAGCAGTAGTACCAGGGCTGCACTTGCTGCAATATTTAAAGTATGTGTCTTCATGGTTGTAACCTCCTTCAAACTTTCCCTGATCTTGCTCTGTTAATCTAAACCTTTGGGGGGCAGAACCCCGAATCCAGAGCTCTGCCCCCCCTTCCTATGCTCTACTGGCTGAACCTGGCCTAGTTCTGCAGATCCAGCTCTTCGGGTGTGATCGTATCCGTGCCATCGTATGTGCCTCTTGCTTTAACCACCCTGCCGTTGGTCAGGTTGTTAAAGAAAGTCGTTTCGTCCGTGCCGATGTCCTCCAACTCGTACTGGATACCCATGACACCGTCCACCGCAATGGTCACACCCAGGATCGTAAAATCACCCGGAGGAGATGCCGGTACATTTGAGGCAGGACCCTGAAGAATGATCTCGCTTGGATCGGCGTCATCGTTATCCCGGTCTACCTCGGTGGTCCGGATCACACCCTCGCTGTCGATATAGCCTCGCACCTGCAGCCAGTCGGTAGAGGGAGCCGTCGCGTCGATATCGGATGCGACAAAGGGATCCACACCACCTGACTTATCGTCGAACTCGGTGTTGCCATCGTAGACAAAGGTGATCCCGAGCATGGTAAGAGTCTGACCTGTAAGATCGACGGCTTCGATGAAGCCTTCCACTTTAACGTCCTCTTCGATCTCCAGCTCCACTTCCCTGGCAACGAGCACCGGTGTTCCGCTCTGATCTTCAATACGACCGTCCACTTCAACCCGATCATCCAGGGTCACATCCCCCAGGCCAGTGTAGCCGCCGCGCCACTCGGTGCTTCCATTGGTCACCACCGGCAGACCATTGACCTCGAAGTCGCCAGTTGAAGGAGCGACGTTTGTGACCACGCCTTCGAACCTCAAGAGGTCACCGTTGTTACCGAAGTCCGCCGCTTTGAACTCGATTCTGTCGGCGTCAAGTCCATCAGACGGATCGTCGTTGCCTTTTACCTCGACAAGTGCACCAATCGCCAAATTGGTAGCGGTACCGTTATCGAAGGACGTCGCCACCGAGTAATGTACTTCCAGAGCGTTGATGAAGAAAGATCCGGTGACTGCATTTGTTGTAGTCAGTGGAGCTGCGACGATACCGTTTACTTCGAGGATCTCTCCACCAAAGACCAACGCCTTTCGCTCTACCCGCGTGGCCTTGATCTGCCCGGCGCTGTCCACCAGGCCGCTGACTTCTACAACGTTGTGGATATCAAGATCGGTTGGTGCAATATTGCCGCCCCCCAGAAGTCCGGTGTTCTCGAATACGGTTGTGGCCGTGTAGAAAACAACCTGGCCCATGACATCGAAGGATCGTTCGGTGGTGTCCACCGCCGAAGTCATCGGCCCTTCCACCACATCGTTAAAGTTCACGGTGACCGCAGTGCCGCTGGTCCCGTCATCGTTAAAATCGCCTTCGATCTCAACGACCATTCCCAACTCCAGATCGGATTCCGAGCCAGGTGAATCGTCGATATTGACAGTGGCTGAGCCGGTGTGAAACTCAACACCATTGACAAATATGCTGCCGAAGTCGGTGATGGTGCCCACAGCCTTACCTGTGCCGCCTATACCGCCGCCTGCTGATCCGCCGCCTCCGCCGCAGGCCGCAAATCCGAATACGACCAGTAGGGCCACAATGAGCAGCGACCATTTTCTGAAACGTCCATTAATATTCATCTTCAACCTCCCTTAACTCTTCCCCTCTTTCTTTACCCACATTTTCCTCGAAATAGTAGACTCCCACACCCGCTCTCAGCCTGCCCGTTCCGCCTGCTTCGGGGTTGATGTCCCTGTCATGCTCCGCCATGTGCCTGCCCAGCAGCTCCAGCAGTTCCTGGGCATGGCTGGCGGATAGCTTTCTGATCTCACCCACCGCCTCAACAGACAGGTTGTCGTAACTGACCTTTCTCTGAAACATCGGCTCTTTTTTCCCATCAGTAAGATTGTGATCGATAGTAAATATCAGATCTGCCACATCGGTACCGAGGATCCCGATCTTGTCTGTTTCTCCAGTCTGTGGGACGTAGGCCCTTGCAAGTAGTCTGACCCGTCCTTTACCAGTACGAGTGACCGATCCCACGCGAACAAGTTCGTCCAGGATCGCCCTGGCTGGTACATCTCCGCTGTAAAGACGAACGAGCTCAGCAAAGGAGATCTCACCATTTTCTACGGCGAGTTCCTTTGGCTCTCCCGCCCCATCGTGGAATTTCGGATCGCCGATCCAGCCGCTGATTACCCGGGCGACCCTGTTGTACCTTTGAACGGAAATGTCTTCGTCAGATCCAACCGTTTCCTTGACCCGGCTGATCTCTTTCCTGGACAGACCCGTTATGACGGACACCCTGGAAACAGAAGGTTTCCTGCCCTCGATGGCGAACTCCTCTGATGCCACCGAGACGTAGACCCTTTTGGCAATCTCAGTGAAGGTCCTGAAAGGGACACCGTTCCGCAGAAGGATCCTGACCAGGGGCCTCATGAGTTTTAATATTGCCGATGAAATTGCTTTTTCAATGGTTTCCATAATTGGGAATATAATCCCAAATATAGTGGTTGTCAAGTTTAAATTAAAATAATTTCAATTTAGCCCCCTGCTGGCGTGTGGATTTCTGTGGTCCAGAACAGGCCAATTAAAAAGGCCCCTCTAAGGATGGGCTCGTGTAAGGCTATGTAATATATGGAAATTCTAACTGATCACAGGGACAGGATCCCGATCAGGCAGCAGATCGATGTTGATCTTTGGGAAAGTATACGAGATCCTCCACCTCGACCTTTATGCCGAGTTTTTCCCCAATATTGTGATTATGATGACTTGGCACCAGGGATAGGATGTTTTCTCCGTTAAAGGTCCTCAAGGTAAACAGTATATTGGGGCCGCGGTATTCCTTTTGTACGATCGTTGCCACACATTCACTGTTGTCGTCGTGGACGATATCTTCCGGCCTTATGAGCACATCGACCAGGGCGCCTTCCCCGGGGCCCTTTAACAGCGTGTTTTTTATCATACCCAGGGACGTTCGTACTCCCACGCCCTCAACGATGAATCCGTCAACCATGACTCCCTCGCCGATAAAGGCAGCGACATCCATACTTGATGGTTTATGGTATAGCTCGTGGGCCGTGCCCCACTGAAGCATTCGCCCGTTCATGACAACACCGATCTCGTCTGCCATGGCGAAGGCCTCCTGCTGATTGTGGGTTACCATGAGAGCTGTCAAGCCCTGGTCCTTTATAATCCGTCGAACCTCCCTTGACAAATTCTCCCTCAACGTTACGTCCAGATTCGAGAACGGTTCATCCAGCAGGATGATCTCCGGTTCCATGGCCAGCGCCCTGGCCAGAGCAACTCGCTGCTGCTGTCCTCCTGACAGTTCATGGGGGTAATTATCCCCAAACTGCTTCAGCCCCACTTTTTCGAGCAACGACCGGATAGTTTTTTCTTTCACTTCCCGGGACTGGCCCCTTAATCCGAAACCCACATTTCCCTTGGCCGTTAGGTGCGGAAAGAGAGCATAGTCCTGGAATACCATGCCGATACGTCTTTTCTCCGGCGGAACAAAATTACCGTTTTCAGAAACGGGCTGCCCGTGCAGGATCATTTTTCCGCTGTCTGCCGTTTCGAAACCTGCTATCAGCCTGAGCAGGGTCGTTTTGCCGCTTCCACTGGGTCCCAGGAGGCACCCGATCTGGCCTTTGCGGAGGGTGAAACTTACATCGTCAACGACCTTCCCGGCACCGAAATCCTTGTTTACTTTCTGCAGCTGAAGGATTTTATCCACGAGTTACTTCTCCTGACCTTTTCTTTCATCACCGCTTCCATCTGACAGCCTTGTCAAAATAGCGACTGGTATAAGTCCAACGATGATAAGGGTAATGGCTGGAAGGGCGGCTCTTTCCCACTCTCCCTCGGATGTCAGCTCGAATATTTTCGTAGCCAGTGTGCCCAGACCAAAAGACCTGGTCATGAGCGTGATGGGCAGCTCTTTCATAACATCCACAAATACCAGTATGGCCGCCGTTAATACTCCGCCCCTGAGTAACGGAAGGTAAACTCTCCTGATAAGATCGATCCCCTTCAACCCCATCAGCCTGGCAGTTTCGTGAAGGCTTCGCGTCACTCGTTGCATGGAACTGTCTATGGAGCTGTGGCCGACCGCAAGGAACCGGACCATGTACCCTGCGACCATAACCAGCATGGTTCCCTGCAGGAACGGTCCCCGGGAACTTCCAGGCAGATAACTCCACATCCGGTCAAGCACGCTGTCAAATCCTGCAACTGTCATGAATATTCCGACCGCGAGTACAGTTCCGGGTAGTGCGTAGCCAAGGGTGGATACCCTGGTGATATTTCTTAAAAACGGACTGGCGATCCTGGTGCCTGTATAGGACAGCATAAGAGACACAATACAGATGAGGATCGAGGATAAGGCGCCGAGCATCAAGGTTGTCGTCAGGAGACTGAAATACCGTGAATCCAGTTCAACGCTGACAGAACGGCTGGCCCAGACAATAAGCTGCCCGGCGGGGATGAGAAAGGCCAGCATCAGGATAAAGGAT
>Ga0255055_10002839_pt1 | contig 11940 bp, 12 predicted proteins | sample JV7_2_27_MG_FD_188633 | JGI IMG/M metagenome (GOLD analysis project Ga0255055, IMG submission 188633) | Seawater microbial communities from Jervis Inlet, British Columbia, Canada - JV7_2_27 | ecosystem: Environmental > Aquatic > Marine > Inlet | place: Canada: British Columbia | collected... | reverse complement strand
GTTCCGCCCGTCAGGCAGGCAAGTCCGATCCCATCGATGCGCTGTCGGTGACAAGGGCGGCGCTGCGCGAACCGGACCTGCCGGTGGCTCGACTCGATGGCCCGTCGCGTGAGGTGCGCCTGTTGGTCGACTACCGCGAATCCCTGGTCAGGGACCGTACCGCAGCCCAGAACAGGTTGCGGTGGCGGCTCCATGGATTCGAACCGGGTTACGACCCGCCATCAGGGTCTTTGAACCGATACAAGACCCTCGACGCCATCGACCAGCTCCTCACTACCCACACCGCAATGGTCGCCGAACTGGCTCGACGCGAAGTAGCCCGTATCCGCCAACTCACCCGAGAAGCGAACCAGCTCGAAACAGAACATCACCGAACGCGTCACCGACCTTGCTCGAGATCCCCGGCTGTGGAGCGTTGAGTGCAGCCAAGCTGATCGGCGAAGCCGCCGACATCTCACGGTTCACATCCCGTGATGCCTACGCCATGTGGGCCGGGACAGCCCCGATCCCGGTGTGGTCAGCCAACCCGAACCGGTTCCGACTCAACCGAGGCGGCAACCGCCAAACCAACGCCGCCCTGCACCGCATCGCCATCACAGATCCGTATCCACCCCGACGCCCAAACCTTCATCAAACGACGCCTCGCCACCGGTTCCACCAAACGAGAAGCCCTCCCACTTCTCAAACGCCGACTCGCCAACGTCGTCTACCGAACCCTCCTCGCCGACACCCAACCAGCCGCCCTACCCAGAGCCGCTTGACATAGGAGAAACACATATGCGCTATCTGATCCAGCGTCACGTTTGACTGTTTCCCGCCAGGGACTCGCCATCCCGGCCGGAGCGCATATGACGGGGTTTCGCCAGCGTTTCGCGCGTGCTTACGACCACGCCTCAGGTGGCTGTAAGCACGCGCGACTCAGGGAAGGACAATCACCTTGGTCCCGATCGGCGCCCAGTTGTAGAGGGCCACGGCCTTGTGGTCCGCCTGGCGGACACAACCGCCGCTTCGGAACGTGCCGAGCTGCGCTTCGGTCTGAAGCGGCGTCCCATTGGAGTAGCGGGGAATGGAGTGGAAGCCGTACGACCACTTGTTCCCCCACGTATTGGGTCGGACGAACCGGACCATGTGCTTCATGGTGATCCCTCCGTACGGCGCCCAGGCGTTCACGGATTTCGAGAACACGGAGTAGGTGCCGGCATACGGAATCCACCGCCTCCCGGACACCAGGTAGGTGTCGACGAGGTTCTCGTCTTCGTCGATCAGCCACACCTGTTGTTCCGAATTCGAGTAGATGATCCGCTTCCCTGATCCGACCGCCGGATATGGCAAGGCCCAGGGTTCGCAGCCCGATCCGGTCCGCGATGCAATGGTGTTGGCCGTCGGAAGGTGGAGCTCGGTCGCCTCGACGAACAGGATCGGTGCGCCCCCGGCGAGCGGAGTCGCGGCCAGGCCGTCGGCAAAGGAATCGCCGGTGACGACGAACACCCGTGACCCTGGGGCCCCGATAGCCGCCGCGGCAGCCGTCGTGTATCGGCTACCCCCGGCGATACGGGAGACGCCGCCCGCCGCGTAGACGGCGAGGTCGGCTTCCACCGCCGTCCCGACGACCCCCGAGCTGCCCATGATCACGATCCGGTCAACTCCGAGACGCACCAACTCATCGCGGGTCACATCGGGAACGGAGTCCTCTTCGACGAGGAGGATCGGCGCTCCATCGGCCGCCGCCCGTGGTCCGGCGACGAGAGCGTCTCGGAACCCGGTGCCTGTGGCTACATACGCCACGTCACTCCCGGACGGGAAGGCCCAGGCCGACACGATCGCTGCTGTGTCGTAGCGGTCGATGCCGCCGAGGCGGACCACCTCAGTGGTCAGGGTCGCGATCTCGTCGGCGGTGGCCTGCGAGATAGCCGCGGTTTCCCCAAGCAGCACGACCCGGCTCGGTGACAGGCGCTGGATCTCGCTCCTCGTTGCTGCCGGAAGCGACGTGGGCTTGGTGAGAAGTATCGGGGCGTCGGCGCTGGCCGCGGCCGGCCCCGCGGAGATCGCATCTGGGAAGTTCAACCCTGTTGCCACGAAGACCGTGTCCGCCGATGGCCAATGGGCGGCTATCGAGCCGGCCGTTGCGTATCGATCGCTGCCGGCGATGCGCTGAACGGGGAGGGTCGTGCAGGAGGCGAGATGTGACTCCAGCTGCTCGGACACCACCGCGGCCCCACCGATGATGACGATCTCGCCTTGCGCTTCAGCCGCAGACGCCGTGGGCGTGGGGAGCGCGAGCGCGAGAGCTGCTGCGGCAAAGAAGGTGCCCAGCACCGCCGTTCTCCGATTCCGCATGATCCCTCCCACAGAGCTCATCGGCACGTCGGCGACGGGACAAGACCCTAGATCTGGAAAGTTGTCGGTGCAGGATTTGAACGCTGCCGTCGCAAGGGCTCGCTCCACCCAGCCCGCCACGCTCCCACCGCGATAAACCAAGGCACTGGGGATGTCTCTGGGATCAGCCTGCCGTCGGATTGATCAACGGCCGGGGAACCGCCGCTGCGGCCACGACAACGACGGTGACCTCGATGTCGCCATCAACTCGGTCGCCGGTCCGCGCGGCGTTTGGCTACGACGCAGAGGCAATCACCGTTGCAGGCTCCGACCATTTCGGTTTGATCTTCCATGCTCTGAACGGGAGTGACTGCCCGACCCTCCCGGACGATCCCGGGGGGCTCGAAACAACTCGGATCATCCTCGAAGCAATCGAGGCGGCCCGGCCATGAGATTGCCCGATCACGGGGCCGGGTCCAGCAGTCCCAACACCGAGGTGGTCACACGGCGAACTCGAGTGGACCCCTGTTCTGCGGCTTGAGGCCACGCTTGTCCGAGCAGAAGACCCGTGCCTGGTCCATCCAGCCGTCGGCGTCCCCGTTGACTTTGAGCGCCGGCCCAAAACCCATTCGCTTCGTGTCACGGTCGACGAAGCCCATCAGCACCGGAATGTCAGCGCCATCGGCGATCCGTCAGAAGCCCGACTTCCAGGCCGATCCCGCAGCACGTGTCCCCTCGGGTGCGAGGACGAGAAGCAGGGTGTCTGCCCGGTCGAACCATGCGACTACCTCCGGAACGACCGACCTTGCACCACCATGGGCCGGGATTGCCCCCCAGCTTCGCAGCACCCAGGCCAGCGGCCCGGTGAACAGGCCTTCGTGGGCCAAGAACCTGACATCGAGACCGAAGTGGCCGACGATGGCGAGGAAGACGAAGAGATCCCAGTTGGAGGTGTGGGGATAGCCGATGATGACGAGCTTCGGCTCGTCAGGAACACTTCCCTCGATGACCCATCCCGTGAGCCGGAAGTACATCTCACTGAGCCACTTCAGGCAGCAACGGTACCGATGGACACGGACTGCGAATCGCCAGATATCCATCGAACGCGTCTCATCACGCATCCTCTTCGCCGGTTGCCCAAATCGGCACCAATGTCCACCCACCGCCGAGGCCGATGCGAACGACGGAAGCGGGCCGACATGAACGAGGTCAGTACGAGCTCCCGGGGTCAATCTGGAGCTTCTCTGTCCAGAGTTCGAGAAGGGTCTGAAGATCATCGCTGACGTCTTCGTTGAGGTCGTCGGACGCTGAGAGGAGGTCGATGACCTCAAACACGAACCCATCCTCACCCTCGGCGTCCCAATCGGCCTGTAACTGTCGATTGGGATGGCTGCTCATGGTGAGTTGTGCTCGCATGCGATTGAGCATCGCCGGTGCATCAGGGCTCACTCCAAGCAACGTCCGCTGGCTCGGCTGATGAACGACTCGATACACGCCGGCTGGGCGAGGAGTGTCCCTGTACTTGCGAACGAGCTCCTTTCGGCTCATCTCCTCATCTTTCCGCTGGTTCGAGGTTCATCGTCGCACACTCCGCCAACGTAAGCCCAGAGATCCCCCCACCGCGCTACCCGCCCGGGTCGGCATTGGTAGGCGCCCCGAGGGCGAAAGCCCAACAACCCATGCCGTCGTAGCTGGCCCTGTCCAGGGTTTCGGCATGCGTGTCGTGGCGATCACCCCCGATTCAAGACCGATCGATCGAGCGTCGTTCGTTGCTCACGGCGTCGAGCTCGTGGCGATGTCCGATGTCGGGCACTTCACGATGATGGAAGATCCCGACACCGTCAACGGCCACCTCAGCAACACCATCGACCAACTCACCAAACCGGACATGCAGACGTCTGCGTGAAACCCAGGGAGGTTCTACCGGTTGTTCCGGCCAGCAGGTGGGAGAACCAGTGCGGGTCCCCCCATCTGTGCGGCCCCCAAGCAGCGCTTTCTGCGCTTCGTTGTCCAGCTCCCATCCCGATCACCCACTATGCCCCATAGCGAGCATTTCGGAGAGTGCGCGGGATCGGCACTTATGCGTGGTAGATCGGTGGTCGGTCAGCCGTGGCAGCGGCCCGGAGAATTGATTCCGTAGGCATGCTCGAAGCCAGCGCACGGGTCTTCGACGACGGCGACGGTCACTTCATACATGTCGACTCGTTGACCATCGACGCGGACTTCTAGGACCAGTTGTGATTCGCCGAGCGCCGTGCCGATGAAGCTGAAGTGGGTCACGGGGATGAAGCTGCCACCCTTGGGGGTATCCGGTTCTTCTCTGGCATCCCAATCCCCCGGAGTCCGAGCCGCTTCGTGTTCTGACCGTGCGAGTCTGATCATTCCATCGTCATAGTCGACGGCCTGCCACGTTTCATCCGGGAACGCACCGTTGGCCAGCAACGTCACCTGGAATTCCTCTCCGGGTTCAACCCGGATCAGCGATCCGAAGTCCATCGGACCGGCCTCGGCTGGCGCTTTGAGGTAGTCCGCTCTGGGTGGTCCTCCCTCGCAACCCGCCAGGAGCATCGCGACAGCCATGAGCCAGACAACCGCGAGCGGGCGCTCCGTCGGTGTTCACTCATGACTCCCTCCTTTTCGCTTCCACCCACCATCGTGGCTGAGAACACAGTGTCTGAGAAGAGGACAAGGGCCAAATCCCAACCGCCCATATCGGCACTATGCGCTACCTGAGTCAGCGGCTGAAACCATCCATATTGCCGGACATGCGCTCCGTGCGGGCCGGCACGTCGGTTGCATTGATGTCGGCTGGAGGTGTCGCCTGGCCGGTTGGTGACCAGTTGGCTAGTTTGTTGGTTGAGGGATGGATTCCGTGTCCAACATTCAACGGCCCGAGCCCGAACGCGCTCTCGACTGGTCGCCTGCGGATGCCCGTGCCTTTGGCGAGCAGGCTCTCGATATCTGGACCGAGCTGCTCGATCGGCTTCACGATGACCTCCCCGTGGCGCGGGACCGGTCCGCGGCGGACGTGCGTGACGCGGTCGCTCGTGAGATTCCGACAGACCCGATGCCCATCGATGAGCTCGTTGGATACCTCCGTGAGGTCGTGTTCGATGAATCGATGTATCCCGGACATCCGGGATTCCTCGCCTACATCTCCGGGGCTGGGACGGTACCGGGTGCGGCAGCCGATCTGATCGCTGCAGGGTTGAATCAGAACAGCGGCGGATGGCGCGCGTCTCCGGCAGCTACCGAGATTGAGCAGCATCTCGTGAAATGGTTTGCCCGACGATTTGGTATGCCTGAAGGGTCAACCGGCTACGTGACATCGGGTGGCGCAATGACGAACCTCATCGGACTCGCCCTGGCCCGCTCACGGCACGCCGGATGGGACGTCAGGGCGGAAGGGTTGCGGGGAGGGCCACAGCTAACCGTATACGTGTCCTCCGAGGTCCACGACACGGTCGACCGAGCCGCGCAGATTCTCGGCATCGGTAACTCAGGAATCCGCCGGATCAAGACCGATGCCGATCTACGTATGGACATTGCGGCTCTGCGGACGGCGATCGATGCCGATCTTGCGGCTGGATACCGACCGATCGCCGTCGTTGGAACAGCCGGAACGACGGGCACCGGAGCGATCGATCCTCTTGCCTCCATTGCCGATGAGTGTGCCGAGTACGGGATCTGGTTCCACATCGACGCCGCATATGGAGGCCCGGCGGCGCTCACCGATCGGCTCCGGTACCTCTTCGACGGCATCGAACGGGCCGATTCCTTGGGATTCGACCCTCACAAATGGCTCTACACCCCCCATGCTGGGGCCTGTCTACTGGTGCGTGAACCCGCACACCTGGCAGAGGCTTTCGCCGTTGAGGCTTCCTACATCGTCAGCGACAACGAATACACGGGTTGGGGTCTTGACATCTACGAACTCAGCCCTCAATTCTCTCGACCCTTCGCAGCGTTGAAGATCTGGGTCTCGCTCCTTGCCCACGGGTGGGATGCCTACGAGCGGCGGATCACTCACGACGTTGCCCTCGCTCGCTATCTCCACCGGCTCGTCGTCGAACACCCGGAACTTGAGCCGATGACGGAACCCGGCCTATCGATCACATGCTTCCGTTATGTGCCTGAGGACCTCGTCGGACGTACCGATGCCAGCGAATACCTAGACCTCCTCAACGAACGGCTGATGTTCGACATCCAGCTCGGTGGCAAGGTATTCCCGTCGAATGCCGTGGTGAACGGACGGTTCACGTTGCGTTCCTGCATCGTGAACTTCCGAACCGAAGCGGACACCATGGACGAGCTCGCACACGAAACGGTGCGGCTCGGACGCTTCCTCGACGCGGAGCTCCGCCCAGACGCGCTCCGCTGACCGCGCCACCCGGCGGCGACGCACTGCGGGTCCCATCGATGGCGTGGGGATTCTGCACACGGTGGCCCGGCAGCACCACCCGCATCATCAATCAGGCACCTATGCGCTGTCTGGTGGGGCGTATCTGGACGGCTCGAGAGCCGCTGGATCGTTGACCTCGTCACGGACGTGGTACCCGGCCCACGGTTCGGCCGTTCGGCTCTAGCGACCCTCACCAGTTCTCGTCAGTGTGGGCGTGAATATCAGTAGAGGAGAACTGCGATGGCCGCATCACCTGCCACCAGGCGTTTCGGTCACTCGGTGGCGATCGTCATCAACGCCGCGCTCTTGGTTCTCGTCAACAACGTGCTGGTGTGGGATTGGTTTGTGTGGCTCACCGACGACTTCGAGCAGGTGCTGCCGCTGCTGAGCCTGTCGTTGGCTGCGAGCATCCTGGTCAATGTTGTGTATCTGTTCTACGACAGGGCATGGTTCAAGTCGGCCAGCCAGATCCTGGTGAGCGTGATCGGTCTTGGCGTGGCGGTGCGGACGCTGCGGGTGTTCCCCTTCGACTTCAGCGCCTACGAGTTCAACTGGGCGGCTGTTGCCCGGGTCGTCTTGATCCTGGGTGTCGTCGGTATCACAGTCGGGATCATCAGCGAGGTGGTGAAGCTCGTCAAGAGCCGGCGGACGCCGGAGGCGGTTCCCCAATAGACCGACCTCGGTTCGCTCCGCCCTCGATCGTCACCACACGATGCGGGAAGGGAACCTCGACGCGGACCGCCCGTATCGGCACCTATGCGCTGCCTGATGGCTGATGACCAGCCGGTTATGGGCGTCCAGGTTGGGCTGCGTTGGCTTCATGGAGCATGTACGGCGGGCATCCAAGAACACGCTGGTTCGGTTGTCACCGACCCGAGTGCTGCTGTGACGCCGTAGGCCCGGCTAAGCGGTCATGAGACAGAAACACTGTCCGAACGGATCATGCCGGTGGCCGCTCCAAGTGTCCATATCAGAAACCCGACGTACCCGGTGAGGCCCAGAAAGCCGAGAAGACTCTCCTCGTTCCCGGTGACGAGCCACAGCGACCCGATCGCGAAGAAGAGCGCGGATACGAGACCAAGCCACCCGAGCCATCTGGCCATGATCCCGCTTTGGAGTATCACCACGGATGCTCCGAGCATGAACACGGCGAGGATCCAAGGGATGACCGTGGCGATCATGACTACTTCAATTGAGGCCAGGATCTTCACGGACCCATCAGATGCCGCCGCGACGACGTCTTCATGGCTGATGATCGGCCAGAAAGCCGCCTTTGCAGCTGCGACGGCGACCATCGCGACCGCGCTCGCAAACGACAACCTCGACCAAACGCCTGCGTTGGCGGCGTCGGCCGGTCCCAGGAGGCTTCTCAATCCGGACGCAAATAGGAGGAAGAGCAATCCAACCGACAGCGCCACGCCCCATGTTGTCCAGGCAATCTGCGTGGTGTTGGCCTCGAACCATTGACGAACATCGCCAGCCGAATCCTCGAGTGCCGGGGTGTCGGCGAGCGCGAGCTCGCTCGCAAGAAACACGACGACAAAGGCGACACCGGACCAGCCGGTGACTTTGTTCCAGGACAACGAAGCCATGAACGCTCCTCTCCGTATCGAGGGGGTTGTGCGCTCACCGAAGGCACCATGGGCCTCCTTCACCGCTCCAACACCCACTACTCTCCTAACATCCGGTACAGCTTCCCATATATCATTACAGTAACGCTGCAACATAGTGGAGGCAGGCATGCCCCGTCAATACACATCGCCGCTCAGAGTGGCCCAAGCCAGAAGAACCAGGCTTGACATCATTGAAACGGCCCTCCGCCTGTTCCTCGAAAACGGGTACTCCCAGACGTCGATTCGTCAGATCGCCAGGGAGGCGGGGATCGCTGAGCGCACCGTCTACGTCGCGTTCACGGACAAGCCCACGCTCCTGAAAGCGATTGCGGATTACGCCTTCTTCGGCGGGACCCAAGAAGGCGAGGGAGAGGCGGACTTCGTGAGGGACCTGACGGCCATCTCCGACCCAGGCGAGCGCCTCCGGTTCGTCATCCACCAGACAGCGGTCGGATGGGAACAGGGGCTTGCGGCGGTGGGACGGATGGTGACGGCCGCCGCGACCGGCGACAAGCGTCTCGAAGGTTTCGTAGCCGAAATGGTGGATCGAAGACACCGAGACACTTGGAGCTATACAGAAGCGGTGCTCGGCAGACCGTTGCCCCACGACGCGAGGCACGAGCAGATGGTCGATGAGCTCGAAGCCATAACGAGTGAAGAGGTCTATTGGATTCTCTCGATGGAGCGTCAATGGACGAGGGAGAACTACGAGAAGTTCGTATTCGACTCAGTCATCGCCACAATGAATCGCCACGGCGAAGAACTCACAGACGAGACGGACACGACAACACCCTGACCTCAGCTCGACTGGCGAGTCGACGCTCACCGGGAGCGATCGCCGAGGATCGCCACGGGCGAGAAGCTGTCAGTGACCGACGCCAAACCAGGAGTCGATGTTGCGTAGATCGGCATGACGGTCTCGCGCCCATATCGGCATCACTTACGGGTGCGGCGTGGTTGTGTTGAGGCCGTGCAGGTTGGTGCTTCCGACACGAGTCGGGAGGTACGAGATGGATGCCGGATCGACGACATTGTTGGCGGTTCGCCGTGACGATCGAGATCTCGAGGTGCAGTTGGCTCTTGGTGGCTTTCTGGCCGGCTACTCGGGTAACACCCGGTTGGCGTATCGACAGGACCTCCGCCGCTTTGTCGACTGGTGTCTCGACCACAAGGTGGCGGTGCTCGACGTCAGGCGGACCCACATTGAGCTGTTCGCCCGGTGGCTCGAACAACGAAGGCGCGGCGCGGGCCACCGTCGGGAGACGGCTATCCACCGTGGCGGGGTTCTACCGGTACTGCGTAGAAGAAGAACTCCTCACCCACAACCCCGCCGCTAATGTGCGCCGACCGCGGCTCCGTCACGAGGCGACGATCAGCGGCCTGGACCGCAACGAACTCGGAGCCTTCCTGGTCCAAGCCGGGCTGTCGAGTAGCCGAGACCACGCTTTGGCATGTCTGTTGGCCTTGAATGGCTTGCGGGTCTCCGAAGCACTCGACGCCGACATCGAGGACCTCGGCCTCGAACGCGGCCACCACACACTGCTGGTCCGGCGCAAAGGAGGCAAGACCGTCCTCGTCCCATTGGCGCCACGCACGGCACGCACCGTCTACCTTGCTGTCGGAGAACGACCCGAAGGTCCCATCTTCACCACTGATGAGGGACGCCGCATGAACCGGCACCAAGCCACCCGGATGGTGCGCCGCCTCGCCAAGAGAGCCGGAATCGACAAGAAGATCTCGCTGCACTCGCTGCGACACAGCTTCATCACCGCCGCCCTCGACGCCGGAGTACCGCTCCGCGACGTCCAAGAAGCCGCCTCACACGCCGATCCGAGAACCACCATGCGCTACGACCGGGCCCGCCAATCCCTCGACCGTCACGCCACCTACATCGTTGCCACCTTCGTCGCCGGAGCCAGTCGATGACCTAAGACATGACTACAGCGGTGTGGGCTCGGGGAAGACAATGAGGGACGTCACTTTCGGCCTTTCAGCCTTCCAGCGTGACCGGCTCTCACCCTCAACACCGGCTCTTCGGATCGGTCATTGCCCCGAGCCCAACACCAACCATACCCCGCCCCACAGAGCGCATATGTGCCGATATGGGCGGGTCAGGCGTTGACGGTGGAGTCGATGGTGAGGTCGGTGCCAGAGATGTGGCCGAGGAGAATCACGACGTTGGGGGACCACTGCACGTCGCCTCCTTCAAGCAGGACCAAGTCGGCGGCCACGTCCGGGTTGGTGAGGGTGAGTGCCATGCCACCGCATTGGGGTGGATACGACTCGGCAAGCGTCTCACAGAGCAGCGCATCCTGGGAGGTGCGGATGAGGTAGCCGTGAACGGCAACGATCTCGGTTCCTTCGTAGGCGATGGCGTCGGCAATGGTGAGGCCATCTCCAGCCACGAGCCCGCTCGACTGCGGTGTATCGCCAGGGCCGGTCGATGGTGCCAACGGGGTGTTCCCGCCGGTCGGGGGGTCGCCAGCGACCACGGTGTCTTCACAGTCGGGGTGATCTTCTGCACAGATTCCCGACACTGTGGGAACGCCTTCGGCACCGAGACCGGAGCGTTCTTCGCTCACGGCGCAGCCAGCAGCGACCGCCACGGCGGCCACGACCAGCAATCTCATGTGCATTCGTGTCATAGGAGGCTCCCTCCCGCGGCAGCCAACTTGCTCCCAACATGAGACGGTCACCCCCACTTACGCGGTTCCCGTCATCAACAAACACGCGCAACTCGGAGCGAGCGCATAAGTGATGCGATGAGGGAGTGGGCCTTCGCTGGCGGTCTAGGGAGTGGAAGTTGGCGGCGGTCGGTACACGTCCTCGGGATGCTCGGGATACCCTTCACAGCCGAGCCCAACCTCAACAATCTCCTTCAGCTCACCAGGCATCCAAGGAGTATCGGCAAAGACCCCCCGCTCCTCGGTGGTGTCAAGCTCGGCCTCGATGCGGGTACACGTCTGTTTGTCTTCGGCGAGTGCAGCCCGATAGGCCGCCATCTCAGGGCTCTGAGACAGCTCCTCCCAGTCCACAGCGGTGCCCGCCCTGGCGGCCAGCGCATCCTGGGCCGCAGTGAATGAATCGTCATCAAAATCAAAGAAGAAGTCGTGGAGGTCGGCGATCTGTTCGGGAGGCTCGAGGGCTTCGGTGGCCTCCTGAACCTCAACCTCGATCTCTTTCACACGTTCGAAAGCCACCTCCAAGTCCTGCGGGGTGAAATCGGTGAGCTGTGCTCCTTCGGCAACGAGCACCGCCCCTTGGGGGCTCGCCACCAGCGTCTCGTATTGCTGGCGTGCCCGGTCCACGATGGCGTTGAGCTGCTCGACGTATTCGGTCAGCGACATTTCGCCACCGCCACATCCCCAGAGCAGCAACGTGACACACAACGCCAACGCAACGAATCGATTGATGGCCATCAGCTATCAGTCAAGCAGCGTTCCCTGCATCGTCCCGAGGTGGTAGAGCCGGTCGTCACAGCAGACACCACCCATAGGTGATGCCGATATGTGAACCGGTCCGGGTCTTCCGGAGGCTCCACTTCCTGAGAGGATGGGGTCATGTCAAGTTCAAGCAGGTATGCGCCGGAGGTGCGGGAGCGGGCGGTTC
>Ga0255055_10002838_pt1 | contig 11942 bp, 19 predicted proteins | sample JV7_2_27_MG_FD_188633 | JGI IMG/M metagenome (GOLD analysis project Ga0255055, IMG submission 188633) | Seawater microbial communities from Jervis Inlet, British Columbia, Canada - JV7_2_27 | ecosystem: Environmental > Aquatic > Marine > Inlet | place: Canada: British Columbia | collected... | reverse complement strand
GGCCCCCTACCATACTAGATTGCACAGCGCAACACAATACCGACTTTCCCCACTGTTTACGGCACCTCTGACCGTATCAACTAACTGATACGATACCGAACAACCGTTCGCGTCACTTCGACACACCTAACAACGCTAGCCGTGTCACTTCGACACGTAACCAATCGAGGACACTTGCAACCCAGCTACCAGAAGCCACATATTCACTACCTCATGTCACAGCCGAAACCGAAACCCACAACAGGCAACGAAACCGGGAAAGCCTACCAGCCACGCCAGATACCCAGGCAGGACGCATTTCGCCATATCAAGCATAGACGGAAACGGAAGTTCTTGGAGGCGTTGATAGTGACCGGGGGGCAAGTCTCGGCGGCGGCTGGGCTGGCTGATATAACCCAGTCTACTCCGTACTCGAGGCCGTGGAAGAACGATCAAGTCTTTGCGGCAGCTTTCGAGGTGGCTAGGACGATGGCAGCGCAAGCCCTGGAGTCTGAGGCGATCCGGCGAGCGTTCGACGGGGTTGATGAGCCGGTGGGCTGGTACAAGGGGGAGCCGGGCGGGGTTATCCGCCGATACTCCGACAACCTGTTGATGTTCTCGCTTAAGGGTGCGATGCCAGACAAGTACGCTGATCGGGTGGAGCTGCGCGGCCAGCTCGCAAGCCTGGACCTGGCGCAGCTACCGGATCACTTGCTTGCTCGGATCGCGGCCGGTGAACATCCGATGTCAGTCCTGGCGAGCGCAGACCGGGCCGCACTTCCGGCCGGCACCGAGCCCAACTCTGGCACAGATGCAGGGCTTGGACAGATACCGGAAGAGACAGCCGACAACGGAGACGGGTAGCACAGCCTACAGCAGCACAGTAACACAAGCCGGGCCGCCGCATACAATGAAATCCAACAGCGCACCCCAAGATCCAGCCACCCCACCCAACCCAAAAGCCCCCCAGCCCCAACCGGTCCCCACCCCCATGTAGATACACCTCGAGCGAGTTCGGGAGTGGTTGTTTGGGAGGGGTTTGGTGGTAACCTAGGTTTTCCACATTCTTGGTGTGGGTTTTCCACGATTAGGGTAGTTTAGGGGTATAATTTCTGTCGTTGTCGCTCATGTCACATCCTCTTGCTCGGAGTAGATAGTAGATACTTGGAGATGCTTTTTCCGATAAGTCTGTATGTGATCCTTCGCATATGAAAAACCTCCAAGAACTGTCCCAACTGTCTACACCGTCACCAATTGCTATCGTGTGGATAATTTCTGGTGATTTTAGTAGTGTTAGTGGCAGTTATCCACATTTCTGAGGGTTATCCACATTGGTGGGTAGTTTTCCACATTCTCTTCAGAGGGATGGCAGTTTCGGTGGTTTCCGATCGGTGGTCCTGGGAATTTTGGTGGTATTTCGGGGGGTTTGGACCAGGAGAACTTTTTCGAAGAGGTTGTTTTCTGGTAATTCTAGTAGGAATACCTTGTTTTCCGGTTTTCGGGGAAAAGCTGTTCTCTTTTTTCTCCATGGGTAGCGATCTTTAGATCCCTGCCATGTCAGCTAGATCCCAGTATCTAGCAGGAAGTTCCTTGCTTCTCTTTTGCATTGTATTTTGCCTTTGGTTCCTTGCTTTTGATACTGCTTGTGTTATGTTACGTTACGGTAACGCGTTTGCGTCAAGTTTTGTCACATATACGGGTGGTTTTTGATTGGTTTGCGGTCGGCGCCTTTTAGGGCTTCGTTGCAGCCTGAGCAGGTGGGAACTATGTTATCTGGCCTGTGGCCGCCGTTTTGGGATTGTGTTTTGAGGTATCCTATCTCTGTCCAGGGCCGTTTTCCGCAGAAGGCGCAGAATCGGCCGTAGAAGTTTTCGATTTCACTCCAGGCTTCGGCGAACTCTGTGACTGTGGCTCGAGCGACGGTTCTGACCCGGAAGCGTTCTTGTCGTTTTGGCGCTGTGTGGTCTTTGTCGCGGTATCTGGCGTAGTTGAGGACGAGGTAACCGCCGTTGATCCGGACGAGTCGTCTGCCGCCGTGCTCTTTTGAGCGGCTGTCGGCTTCTTCTTCACCGAGAGCTTTGAGGGCCAGCATCCCTTCTTTCTTTTCCAGCCCAGCTCGTCTGACGATCCCGACGCCGGCTGCTTCGATGAGGCCGTACTCTCCTGGTTGGACCTTGAAGCCGGTTTCTTTGAGTGAATCTGGCTCGATTTGGGGGGTTTCTTCGTACAGGTCGTGTGGTTTGGCCATAAGTAGCGCTGTGATAAAGAGTTCGCGCTGTTCGCGTTCGATCCAGATACTAGAATCGAGGATACCGCAGTCTAGCTTGACATATGGCATGGGGTCGTCGGTCCTGTGGGTGTAATGTAGGCGAATATAGCAAACCTGAACGCGTAACACAACATGTTGCCTTATTGACTTTTTAAGACAGTCTAGTATACTAATGACAGCTCTTGACTGGACTTCAATATGGACTATATCAGGCTGCCGAGGTCGATCCTAACCAGCCTCCTTTGGGAAGAAAGTGCCGCAACCCGGATCCTCTGGATCACTATGCTGTTCATGGCCGACAGTGGCGGTGTTATTACGGCCACCCCCCGTGCTTTAGCCCGAATCGCCAATCTGACACAGGAAGAGGTCGATTTGGCGCTGGCGATCATGACTGCGGGTGGGGCCGAGTGTCCTTGGCTCGACGGATCAGAGGATGGCCTTTTCCATCTTGGCGAGATCCCGTATCCGACTGTTTCTGAGGCCGAGGACAAGCGGCGTTACAACCGCGAGAAGAAGCGGGAGAGCCGTGCGCGGCAGAAAGAGGGGGATTCCTAATGTCGCGTGTGGTGGTGCCGGTTGGCGGTGAGGCGGAGAAGAAGCGGGAGCACGAGACGCCGGCTTTGGACCGCTGGCACCGTGAATTGGCGGCAGAACGGCGTGGAATCTACGATTTCGACGATTTATGGCGGGCGGCGTGTTTGGAGTCTGCGGCGTTGGGTGCTCCGGGCGGGCCGTTGACCGATGATTTGTGGAAGCAGGCGGCGAAACTCTTGAGGAGGGTGAGGTGAGGCCGATAGGGTTTCGCTGCGCGTGCTACGTGAAACATATTAGTTACAACGACTTACGCTGAACTGGACGGTGCTGAATGACCGACGCAGGATGTAAAGAAGCAGACGTACCACACCAGATCCACGTCACCTTCAATCAGATCCACAACCTGGCTCACACTGCCGAAGAGATTGCCGAACGGGTCTCTTTGTTCCGTTTCGAGCTGATAGGTGGTGGGGTGGTGACACTGAGAGACGCCAAAACACCGGGACCGGTGAACAACCCATCTGTCGCCTATTCGCTGCAAGACTCGGCCGATCGGACCTCCGAAGCGCTCCAGCGGATTGGCCAGGATGTCGAGCTTCTGTCGGTATCACTCAACGGCGACCAACCGCAACAGGCTGTACTACCGACAACTGGGATTGCCGCGAGCGTATCGTCCCTTGGCTCCATCGGGCACCCATGAAATTCACACCACCTATCAGGAAAATTCAGGGTTGGGAGTATAGGACGGAGAGTCACGAGGAAGAACACCGACTCGACCGGTCCCTAAACGAGCAGACGCTGGAAGGTTGGGAGTTGGTGAAGGTCATGTCTGCCCGCGAATCAACGGGAATCATCTACCGCAACGTCCTCATGCGGCGGCGAGTGATCTGGACGGTCGACAAGTACGGCAACAAAGAAGCAGAGCAGGTTCACGTTCTGTGCGATGAATTTGGAACACGGGTGGTGGACTAGATGAACCGAGCTGAGTTGGTGGAAGCGCTGAAATGGAAACTCGCCGAGGCAAGGCAGGAGATAACGGCGTTGGAGCACCTGATAGCGCTCTGGACGCCCAAGAGAAATGAGTTGGTTGGGGTCCAGGACGATCTCAATGCACCCACGAGATGGAGTGAGGCGCCACAGGTGCATCCAGAGCAACCCATAATAGACGAGCCCCCGGTCCCGACCACGATCACGACGTCTCCGGGCGTTGATGAGGACGGAGTGCCGGTCATGCTGTACGGAACGCCGGGAATGAGCCTTGAGCGCCAGGCAAACGAAGCCATGGACGTCGCGCTCGAGCCGATCGCCAAACGGGGCCGGTACGACTGGGACGCCGTCAAGGAAATGTACGACCAGGGTGTGACATTCAAGGCGATCTCAGAGAAAACCGGGATCCCGAAGTCGACCATCCAGACCCACGCCAGCCGCGCGGGCTGGAAGAAGCGGTACCGGAAGTACAAGGCCAGGCAGAAGCCGGCGCCGGGAAAGCGCGGTGTCGACAAGGGCCAGGCGTTCTGGGGCAACGTTCGGTACGACTGGGAGACCAGCCTTGACAGTATCAAGCAGATAGCGCGTGACATGCAGGTCTCAGAGTCGACGATCCACTACCACGCGAAGAGAGACGGCTGGGGTCTGAGGCCGAAGGATGCACTGATCGAGTGCGGCAAGTGCAACACGGTGGTATGGGAAGAGTCGGCGCGGATCTGGAATGTCCGTATCAACAAGGAGGTCGACGCGGCCATTAGGGTAAAGTGCCCCTCTTGCGAACTGACAACCCATCCGTACCATAGCGAGGGGAAATCCGATTATACGTGCGAGCACTGCCACGTCCTCCTGCCGACAGGACTGCGGAAATAGTGGACCGACAACTGGCGGAAACGCCGAGAAACCGTAGGTTGGGGAGATCATGAACCGTCGCGAAGTTCTAAAGATGCTGGCTGCCGGGGCCGCGATCATGGCAGGGGTCAAACTACCTGCGATTCCGACTCAGCCGATACGGTCAATATTCGACGATATAGTGATCTCACCTAATGGCGATATTCGCTACGTCGGGACAGGGCAGAAGTACACGGTCCTTGAGTATCACCATTGGCTGATGGAGGAGTTCGGTTGTGCCCTATAAACTCTCAGGCAAAAAAGTGATGGTCGAGAAGAACGGGAAGTGGCAGTTGGTCAAGGGTGGCCACCACCGGACGTTAGGTGAGGCCAAGCGACACTTGGCTGCGCTCCAGATCAACGTGGAGGGGAAAGGCCACAAGTGAGTGAAGGGGAATTAGATCGGCTATATGCGATTCAAATGGGAGTCTCAAGTGCCTGGGCAGATTGGTTGGAGAACAACAGCGAAGCCGCGCGAGGACTCTTCCACGATGGGATCAAGGCAGCGACGGCAAAGTGGGTGGAAAAGTCACTCTCTGCGGTGGTGACAGAGGCGCTACGATCCACCATCGAGCGCGACCTGGAATCCGAAGCCGTAGAAAGAACGGTGAGACGGATGCGAAGCTTGGTGCACAAACAGTGTCAACAGATCGAGATGGAACATCGAGCTAACTCTAATTACGCCAAGGCTTGTCGCGATCTACGTGATCGCATCGTGGCCGCCCTTCCTAAACCGGAACCCGTTACATGAGCGCAACAGCTGACGCGGTGCGGCGAGCTTGTATCATGGCCGAGTTGGACGACGAGATCGGCTGTGAGCCCGAACCGATCGAAGAGTTCTTCATGGTCGCCGACCTCTTGAACTGTCTACGTCAGGACGACGATCCGTGCACCTGTCGCACGCCAGTACCAGTGAAGGCCGTAACCGGCCTCATCGCACCGATGTGCGCCCGCTGCTACGGGACGCTCAAGGATCGCATCTTAGCCGGAACGAAAGTCTCACAATTTGGCAATCGGTGGTAACTATGACCGAGTGCGAGTCCCGCCAGGAACGGCGCGAGTTCAAAGAAGAAATCCAGATCTACGCCAAGCTCTTTGCGTTGGAGACCGACGTGGACAGAATTGCGATGGGTTTGGCTATTCTTATAGGTACGATTCGCTCCTACGATTCGGTGGACCGCGCAATCGAGTTGAACACCGAGTACCTAGCCTCAGTTGGCAGTACAAGGAGAGTGAGAAGATGAGAAGCCGTGGTAAAGTGAAGTGGTTCAACGACAAGAAGGGGTTCGGGTTCGTGACTCAGGACGACGGCGCAGCCGACTGCTTCGTCCATTTCAGCGCCATCGAGGGCGATGGCTTCAAGACGCTGGCCGAAGGCGACGAGATCGAGTTCGACGTAGTGGCTGGCGACAAAGGCTTCAAGGCCGAGAACGTGGTGAAGGTGTCGTGATGCGCTTGTGTGAAATATGTGGCCAGCACCACGAGGATACTACTGCCGCTTGCCCGAATGGACCGCCGAGTATTGTTAGCGTAAGTCCACCCTGTCTGAATTGCGGTGGCTACCACAACTACACGATCAACAACGAGTGTCCTACGCTGTGCGAAAGCAAGCAAGTGACCGGGCCTACACTCTGGCCATTCAAATGTCCTGTCTGTGACGGCACCGGCAAGGTGAGTAGGCCACCGGGCGTAGCGGGTGATATTGACTCGTGGTCGTCAAGTGAGACCGGACCTTACGACTGCCGAGCGTGTTGGGGCAACGCCATCATCTGGGGACCGCCGCAGCCGCCTCCCTTTATATTTGTTCCTGGCTCGACCATCCCTGAGGGCGAATGAAGTGCACCGTCTGTGGTGAACCTCATGAACGTCTTAACCAGCGTCTCTGCCACAGCTGCCACGCGGCTTACATGCGCTCCTGGCGCAACGAACACCTGCGGTCAGGCACCCACCGAAAACGAAAATGGCACAAACTGTCAGAACACCTGGAGGTTTTAGCGTAATGACCGAGTCAAACAACGTGGGCACCGACATCGTGACCACTGAAAATACGATGGGCCTGAACAACGACGCCTACAAAGAACTCAGAGACCAGATTGTGGCCGCATGTGAGCAACTGGCGGGCGGCGAATCGAACGACGCCGCCAAGATGTCGTCCATGCAGTACTACGCACACCTGGAAGAAGCCGTCCGGGTTGCAGCTTTGGACGCGGCCAAAGACGGCCCAACGGCGCAACGGGCCTTCATCAAGGGCCTTCAGGCGTTCCTGCGGTAATGGCCCGACGCAGGAAAGCACCGCAAGGACTCGCCAGCCCGGCCGACCTCGAGCGCATCAGGCTCCAGGCCCAGGCCGTCATGCTCGACAAGCAGCGCAAGGGCGAGTGGACACACGGCGTCCAGCCGCATCCCTACCAAAAACACCCCGTCGAGTGGATCGTCGAATACCTCGGCGTTCCGGAGCACACCATACGCTGGAGCATAAATGGCGGGCTTTACGAGGACCATAAATGGGACGGCGACAAAAACCCCCTGGTGCAGATCCTGGAATCCCTCGCAAGGTGGGAAGATTGCGGCGTCGAAAGCGCGACAGGAACCGGGAAAACGTACCTCGCGGCCTGTATCGTGTTGTGGTTCCTCGCGTGTCATCAAGACTCGCTCGTAGTGACGGCAGCTCCCAAGGCCGACCAGTTGCTGCTCCAGGTCTGGATGGAGATCGGGAAGCTCTGGCCCCGGTTCCAACGACACTTCCCGTCAGCCGAGCTGCTGAACGGCAAGATCCGGATGAAGCCGGATGAGGACGGCAAGGAAACGTGGGCCGCGATCGCGTTCGTCTGTGGGGTTGGGGCTGATGAAGAAGCCGCACAGAAAGCACAGGGTTTCCACCGCGAGCACATGCTCATAATCACAGAAGAGACTCCTGGTATCCACCCGGCTATCATGACCTCGTTCTACCACACCCGGACGGACGATCATAACCTCCACCTGGCGCTCGGTAACCCAGATTCCCGGAACGACCCACTCCACCGCTTCTGCTTCGACGTCAACGAGGAACCGATCCCAGGCGTCAACCACGTCCGGATCAGCGCCTTCGATTTTCCCAATATCGTCTGTCAGCGGTCGGTAGTGCCTGGTGCGATCGGCCAGAAAAGACTGACGCAGCGGATTGCGAACTTCGGTGAGGGCACGAGACTCTACGGCTCACGCATCCGAGGTATCTCGCCGGCTGAGGCCGAAGATGCTCTGATCCGGTGGGAATGGTGCGTGGCTGCCGGTGAGCGATACAACGACCCGAAGTACCGTGAGGGTACACTGGCGCTAGGGGTCGACGTGGCCGACACGCCCCAGGGTGATCCTGCAGCGATCGCGCGATGGCAGGGCGCCTGCCTTACCGATGTCGAGGCGTTCGCCGCCCAGGACGCTTCCTACGTTGGCGAGCGGGTTGTCTTGGAAGCCAGGGACAAGAACAACCCGGTGGATCCGCGCTACATCGGGATCGACTCGGTAGGCGTCGGAGCCTCAGCGGTTAACACGATGCGGCGTATGGGGTTAAAGGTCAGGCATATTTCAGGTGGTGCCCGAGCAGCCCCAGGACTCGATGTCGATACGATGTGGAGCGAGACGGAGCCTGATCTCGAGGGCCGGATCCGGGCAACCGGCCCCACGATAGTCGAAGCCGAGCGGTTCAACAACCTACGGAGCCAGGTCTGGTGGCGGATGCGTGAGGATCTGAGGCTTAACAAGGTCGCGCTGCCGATGGACGAGGGTTTGTGGCAGGACCTGTGCACACCGACCTACAAGACCCAAGGTGGCAAGATCGTCGTCCAGCCGAAAGAGGAGATCATCGTGCTCCTGAAGCGGAGCCCAAACAAAGGCGATGCGGCCTGTTACGGCAACTTCGTGAGGCGGCGTCAGCCTTTGAGGACGAGGATTGAGGCCGAGCCCAAGAGCAAGAACGTCGATTACGGCCTGGAGCGCAGGCTCTCGCGGATGGAGCGGATCCAGCAGGCCGAAGAGAAGCGCCACCAGCGGATGTTCGCCCGGAGCGCCAGGATGAGGAGGAAAGCGTGAGGCCACTCTGGCAGATCAGTGTCGAGTCGATCGGTGGTAAACGCCTCCAACTGGAGCAGTTCGACAAACTCTGTCAGGACGTTTTCGTGGACAAGATAGTGGACCAAGTTAACGCCCGACCAGATTGGCTTCATGTGCTACAGCGCGGGCTTTTCGACGTGCACGGCAACCAGATCCCAATAGAAGAACGCTGCGTGTGGAGCAAAATTCCAGAAGATGCCAGAGACGACCGCTTCGTGTTCGAGGTTTTCTGATGAACCGATCTGACTTCCTGTCGACGATAGCCGCCGTGTTCTGTGGCGTCCTGCTGCCACTTCCGCAGCGCGAGACCATCCGGAGCGCGAACTTCAACGAGGTCTTGGCCTTGGGTTCCCCTGACAGTCGCTGGAGCGATCTTCACCACTACAAGGGGCCGCGTGTTGTGATGGTCGATCATACGAACAAAGTTATCACAGTGGAAGCTGTGCCCGAACTAGCAGACCCATGGAGCCAGCAATCAAGAGAGGCCGACGCCTTCTATTCCGAGGTGTTTCCGGCATGAACTGGCCGTGGGTTTCCCGCCTAGCCTACGAACTCGTCCTCAGGGAGTGCGAGCGGCTTCAGGTCGAACTCGGCACCACGGTCGCTAAGTTGGCCTATGACACCGCTTTAGACGAGCGGGACAGGCTCAGGGAGAAGAACGACGAACTGACGGGCCATCTCACGCGGATGGACCGAATCGACCGTGGACTCGGCGAGAACCCGAAACCACCACGGGCACCGATCGAGCCGATGCCGAAAGATCTGCTCGAATACTGTAACTCCTACGCAAGCCGTAGTTTAGCCAAAAACATGCGTGACGTGGCATACCGCCGACACGCGCGAGGCGAGTCCTGGCAAGACATTATGCTCGATGTCATGAGAGAAGAGGAAGCAGAGAAGAAATGACGACCAAACAGCCGCAACGGCCGGCAGACCCCAACAGACAGCCCGTCAGGGTCGCCCAGATGAAGCAGATCCTGCAGCAGTTGGACGTCAACATGGCCATGAAAACGACCTCGGCCATCCGGACCTACCACCAGCGGTACCTCGAGCCCCGGCTCCGGTGGCTAGAAATGCCGTGGTATCAGAAGCTCTGGATCATGACACTGCAAGCCTGGTCTTGGCTCAAGGCTAAGGTCAAGCGCCAGAAAGAGATAGCAGGAGCGCCCTACGAGATCGGCGACCACGTCATGACCACCGAGATCGGCAAGGCCCACTTCGACGGCAAGCGCCAGACCGGCGTCGTAGACGCCCTGAGCGGTGAGGCGCCGATGGTCGGCGTCAGGGTCGACGGGGACGACGAAGTCACCTGGTACAGCTTCAGTGTCTGGGAAGAGAACAACCGACAGCACAGCGCAGAAACAGCTGAACTCGCCAAAATGGTGCACACGGCTAACAACAGCGGCCTTGAGCCCGGAGGCAGCGTGGCGATTACGTGCGACTGCAGCTGGAAACGGCCACATACCCGTGGCGCTGCCGGATGTGACCACCCGATGGGAGAAGGTCTTTGAGTTAGGCCCAAAACGACGATGATTGTGGAAAACATGTGGAAAACTTGATTTAGCGCCCTCCTTTCCCTACTTTGCCATTCATATTGACCCGATAATCGGGGTTTCTGGCGTTCTAGGGAAAGGAATGGTCGGTTGACGGGGATTATACCAGCTCAAGCCACGGTCGCTCCACTCCCTGAGCAGAACCAGGTCGACGCCGTTGGCCAGGTATCGGCCCAGAGTATCGCCCGCCAAGTCGTCCAAGCCCACAGCGTAGCGCTCCAATCCCGCCGAGACAGAGACCTCATCAGCGAAAAGCTGCTTCTTCACGTCGATGGATCCAGCGACGGCCAATGGTACGACATTTTTCTCGGTCAGCGGGTCGAGATCCCCCGGCTCATCTCGGAGTTCCGAAAAACAGAGAATATCTTGCGGCTGGTGGTCGATAACGCGGTAGCGCACCACACGACCATGCCGCTCAGGTACTTCGCCGAGTCGCAGCCTGACAGGGATGCGGCCGATCAGGCATTGATCGACTCACTCTGGATGAACTACGTGGCCTACACGCAGGACCTGAACAGCCTGTTTGCTGAGGCCATGTACTTGGCGATGCCGGCTGGGTTCTGCCCGGTGCACCGCTACTGGAGTGACGGCGTCACCGATCAGCACGAGCCGGTCAAGCCACAGGGCGAGGAAGCGACCCAGATGGATTCGTTCAACCCGACGCCAGGGGTCTTGGACTGTTGGCTCGGGAACCCCTTCGACATGGTTTTCGACAGGAACGCCAAACGAGGCTCGGTTTACTGGGCCTCTTATGGTAGGGTCCTGCCGGCCGATCTGGTGAGACGGACCTTTTCTCACGTACCAGGAGTCGATGGGCTCGAGGGCAGCACGCGGATGCCATCGGCATCCCGATTCCAGCAGATAGCCAGGGATTGGCAGACGGAGGGTATCGGGGTCCACGGATCCAGTGCGATCTCGCACAGACGGAGTTTTGAGGGTGAAGAAGAGAGCCTGACGCTGATCGTGAGAGAGGCTTTGCCTATCGGTTGGGGCGATCGGGGCCATCTGCAGATCGTGGCGGTTCCTGGTAATGTGGACCTGCGGAGGGGTGAGGGCACAGCGGGACATGCGCTTCTTCTGGCCGATCAGGCGCTACCGGGACTCGACTTCTCGTGGTCGCTGTTCTATTCGCACCACCGGGGCGACGACGTCCATGGCAAGCCGTGGGTCGAGGACATCGACCAGCTGCAGGTCGACCTGAATATCGCGCTGTCGAAACGCTGGGAAGTGATCAATCGGATGGTCGAGGCCCCGATTGTGGCGCCAGGCGGTGCGATCTCTGAAGATATGGCGGATCTAGGTGGCTACAACTTGCTTGAGGTCGAGCCGACGTTAGCCGGCTGGCGGCCACAGGTCATGCAGTGGCCCTACCAGATCCTAGACGCCCTGAACAAAGAGTGCGAGGACCGGCGCCGTGCGATCTACACGGGTGGTGGCTATCAAGCCTCGTCCCGAGGTGAAGCACCGGGTTCGAGGATGGCCTACCGCGCGATCGTGGCCCTACAGCAGGCCGACAACTCGATCCACGGGCCGGTCAATATGCGGTTCCGGCGATCAGCTACGGACTTCGCACGCGGCTGCTGGCGGCAGATGAAGCAATATGGCCAAGTGCCGTGGCTGATTGACATTGCGGGGGACGAATACTC
>Ga0255055_10002837_pt1 | contig 11943 bp, 12 predicted proteins | sample JV7_2_27_MG_FD_188633 | JGI IMG/M metagenome (GOLD analysis project Ga0255055, IMG submission 188633) | Seawater microbial communities from Jervis Inlet, British Columbia, Canada - JV7_2_27 | ecosystem: Environmental > Aquatic > Marine > Inlet | place: Canada: British Columbia | collected... | reverse complement strand
ATCGTCATATTAATCGTTTACAAACTTCTCCATAGCAATGTTGATAATGTTAAGAAGAAATCTACGAAAACTACGAGTATTCCGATTGCAAATACTATTGAAGTATCGAAGGAAAAAACAAACGAAGAATTGATTAAAAATAAAGAAGTTAACACATGTAAGTATTGCGGTGAGAATATCGAAGAGACTACTACTTTCTGTCCATTTTGTGGTTCAAACTTAACGGGTTAAAATAATTAGCTCATCCTTAAATGTTATAATCAAACTCAACTTCTTAAATATTAATAATTTATTAGCTAAACTGTTTTAATCTTTATATATCTATTAAAAAAAAAATAATAACTCGAGAGGGAAAAAATGAAAATAATAGAAATTGAAGGCATCGGAAAAAAATATGCGGGAAAATTAGGTAGAGCGGGCTATGAAAATGTCGAAGAGATAGTAAAACTAACATGGGAACAAATTAATGAGCTAGCGAAAAAAACCAAAATATCTGCAAAACGATTAGATAAATGGCAAGAACAGGCTGATTTAATTTCATTAAAAGGAATAGGTCCTGAGTTTGCTGAAGCGTTAAATAAGATAGGTATTGATTCGGTTAAAGAATTAGCGCGAAGAAACGCTCAAAGTACTTTAGAAAAACTTAAAGCTTTGGATAAAAGACGCCCTAATATCATTAGAAAATTACCTACCTTAGCACAGATAAAAGAATGGGTTAACAAAGCAAAAGATCTTTATGAAATCAAAAAAGTTAAAAAAACTCCAAAAATGGATGTCATTGACATAGAAGGAATCGGCCCAAAGTATGCGAAGTCTTTGAAAAAGGCTAACATCATTAAGTTAGAGGATTTAATGACGCTAACAAAAGCAAAGATTAAGGAAGTTGCTGTAAAAACTAAAATATCCGCAAAAATGATTGATAAATGGCAAGAACATGCTAATTTAATGAGAATCGATGGAGTTGGTCCTGAATTTTCAGATGCGCTAAATCAGATTGGAATTGATTCTGTAAAAGAGTTTGCTAAGAGAACTCCACAGAGCGTATTAGATAAAATAATGGCGTTAGATAAGTCAAAACCAAATGTCATTCGAAAGATTCCTAAACTAGAAGACATCAAAAATTGGATTGCTCAAGCAAAGAAAATGTAATAATTTGATATTTTACATTAGTTTTATTCTTTTTTTATTTTTTTTTCATTTACCTCAGATCGATTTCCATCAAGAATCATTCTTAATGTTTTTTCTATATCTGTCATATCAATTTTTACTCTAAAACATAATATTTTTATAAATCTTTTGTTCTTAGAATTTTCAACCATTTTGGGTTAATAATTAATCGAGATCCTCTTTCTTGAATCTTTTTTTTTTGAGATTTAATGAAGTTAGGCATTTCAGGGGGAGAGGAATCGGTTATTCTATCAAATGTTAGCTCTTTATCAGGGAGTTCAATTGGATAACCCTGTCGAGGCATACTAGCGATAAGCTGTCGTACTAATTGGTTTTCTGATATTGCTGAAACAAAATGGTTTATTTCTTCCCTTAAAATTACGAAATGTGGACTAGTACAGATAGATGTATCGCCCCCAAAGTAAGTCAGCTCTTTAACTTTAATTTTGCTGAATATATCATCATAATGAAATAATTTTGGATTTGGACCGAAATTAAAAAGACTAGATGTTGCCGAGATTAACATACTATAGAGATAACCTCTGATCTCCTCAGGCACAGAAATTTCTATAATTGCATCTTTACCACCAAATTTTTCTAACTTCCGAAAACTTGCACATGCATGTGACCCAAATAATAAGAATGGATAAACAAGGTCTCTCTGGTCACTCTCTAACATTTCTAAAATTTTATCTCGAGCTTTAAAATTAGACATTTTGTCAATAATGCGTGAGATTACATCCTTTAGCGAAATTTTTGGATTCTTTTCAAATATATCGAGCAATGGCTTTTTACCTAAAAATAATCCTGTTTTATATCCGAAGAGTTCACTATGGTAAAGTGGCTTTCCAATGAAACCTCTTTTGCTAACACCTTCACATAAAAAACTGATCAGAAATCTATTTTTCCAGCTTTGTTGGTATATGTCAAAAATTCGCTTTACTTCTTCCCATGATGTACAAGCAATCATATTAGTATGTAGGATTGAAGCTAGTGTGGCGAAATCCATTGCGAAGATATCATCCCAATTCATTTGATCAAACTCAATAAATTGAGTAACATCATTCCAATTAAGGTTTAAATAGAGAAGTTGACCTACACCCCACTTTGAGTAGGAAGTATATAAACCTAACCTTTTCGCAAGCATTTTTTCCGCTATTGCCATATTCTCTAGTGGTGACCAACAAAATAAAGAAAGAGGATCAAATTCCAAATCAATTACCTCGCATCTGGTTGAACAATGAAAATAATTTATAACCCAAAATCACGTTTTACATTATCTTTATGGAGCTTCCAAATTTCGTTATTATTTTTAATTTCTTTTATTACCCATTTTTTATTCTCATATCGCTCTAATATAACTTCAATGTCCAATACAGCCATTTTTATCTGTCCAGCAATTTGTTCAAGTGAGAGTCCGGAAGCATGTTCTGATAATCTTGATAGAATTGGGCTACTAGATAACATTTGGAGAAAAATATCAGACTTTTTACTCTTCTTGATTCTTGACAGTAATTTTCGTACAAGAATATTTCCTAAGCTTTGCGCTACTCCTGTAGCTAATGCTATTAATATTAGTTGTGCTATTTCCACTATAGCTGGAATAGGTAACGCACGATCTTCAGTGTCTTGTTTTCTATAATAATCTATTAAAGATTGATTATTTTTAATTTCCTTCTGCAAGGAGAGAATGCAATTGAGGAATTCAAAAAATTGATTTTCATCTACATTGGTTTGACCTGTTATTCCAACAAAAACCCTCACATATTCACTTAAGGCTATGCCTTCACCTGAAGATTCACATAATTCAATAAAGAGCTGTTTAATTCGATCAATATTAAATAAATTTCCTGATATATTTCTTATCTCTTCAGGTGCTACTTTTTTTAATAAAAGCTTCTTAACTTCATCTCGGTATATTGAAGACTCCATATTATAACCTCTTATAGTATTTGAAATCGCTTATTAATATTTTCTATTGTTATATTTCATTAAAACTTTTTAAGTAAATTTCATATATAAAATTTTACTCTTTTGTATAAAATCTAAATTCTTAATTTATTAATGACTGGTCGTAAATCCATACCGAAGAAAGAATTAATGGTAGTTAAGGATATGATACAAATTGATTCAATGAATGAGTCTTGGGAAAATGGAAATGAATATTGGTTTAATGCCTCTGGATAGTTCCCTTGTGCATAATAGCTTGAATCTCCCTTAACAGATCCGGCGCCTGTATTTTTTTGGCGATGACTTGAGCTTGCTGAAGAGTGTCTAACGCTTCGTTTCGGCGGCCTTGCTGAAAAAGAAGTAACCCAATATTACACAAGGTGGTGGCTTTCTCCCTTAAATTTCCCAATTGTTCATCAATGATGATTGTTTGCTGATAATACTTCAATGCTTGGTCTAAACGCCCTTGTTCATGGAGAATATGACCAATATTATTCAGAGGGGTAATTTTTATCGTTATATCATTCAGTTTCTCGGCAATGGCGAGAGCTTGTTGACAATATTCCAACGCTTGGTCTAAACGGCCTTGAACATGAAAAACCATACCAATACTATTCAATCGTATACTTTTCCCTCGATGATCATTCAGTTCCTCGGCAATAGCGAGAGCTTGTTGATAAGAATCTAATGCTTCATTTAAGCGGCCTTGAGTTTTCAGAAGAAACCCAACATTATTCAAAGTGATGCCTTTCTGTTTAAGGTCTTTTAATTGCTCAAAAATAGGAATAGCCTGCTGGAAAGCTTCTAATGCCTCGGTTCGGCGCCCCTGATCTCTTAGAATGTGTCCAATCCCAATTAACGCGATGGCTTTCCCCTTAAGATCTTCCACTTGTTTGGTAATATCGAGACTTTTCTGATAATACTTCAATGCCTCGTCTTGACGCCCTTCTTCCCGAAGAATGTCGCCAATTCTATTTAAACTGCTGAGTTCTCCCCGGAGATCTCGTAGTTGCTTGTAAATAGGGAGAGTTTGCTGAAACCTCTCTAGTGCCTCAAGTCGGCGCCCTTGATCAGAACAAAGAGTTCCCATATTATGTAAAGCAAGAGCTTTCCCACGAATATCTCGCACTTGCTCGGCAATAACAATGGCCCGCTTAAAATGTTTGAAAGCATCGTTTAAACGTCTTTGATCTCTAAAAATGGCGCCAATATTATTCAAAATAGTTGGATGTAGACGATGCTTCTCCAATTTTTCTAGAATATCGAGGGCTTGCTGATAAATCTTCAAAGCCTCATTTAATCGCTTTTGTTTGTGAAGAACATTGCCAATATTATTCAATGTAGTGGCTTTCACATCTTGATCTCTCAATTTTTCTAGAATACCGAGAACTTGCTGATAAGACTCCATGGCCTTACTTAAACGCCCTTGATCGTGATAAATACTACCAATGTTATTCAATCGTATAGCCTTCCCTCTGAGGTTCCCCAGTTGTTGGGCAATAGTGAGCGCTTTTTGATAATGCTCTAATGCTTTGTCTAAACGCCCTTGAATATGAAGAACCTCACCAATATTATCCAAAGTAGTACCTTTTCCTTGAATCTCTCCCAGTTTTTCGCAAAGGGAGATAACCTTCTGATAGTACTCCAATGCCTCGTCTAAACGCCCTTGAACATGAAAAAGAGTACCAATACTATTCAGAACGATGCTTTTCAGCCGAAGGTACCCCCGTTGTTGAGTAATGGTGAGACTTTGCTCGTAATGCTCTAAAGCCTCATCTAAACGGTCTTGGTCTTGAAGAAGTCTGCCAATATTATGTAAAGAAGTGGCTTTTCCCTCAGAATGAGCCGTATACTCAAAAACAGTGAGCGCATCCTGGTAAGACTTCAATGCCTCGTCTAAACGCCCTTGGGTGTGAAGGAGCATCCCAATATTATTTAAGGTTGTTCCTTTCTCCTGGAAATCATCTAATTCTTCGTAAATAGTGAACGCTTCTTGGTAAGACTCCAATGCTTCGTCTACACGCCCTTGAATGTGAAGAAGGCCGCCTATGTTATTCAAACATACTCCTTGGTGCTTTTGATTTACCTCATCTTGAGCAAAGTTCAAAGCGGTTTGATAGGCCTGGAGACTTTGGTCAGGGAGATGACGACTTCCAAATATTTGCCCGCTAAGCAACCATTGAGCAGACTCTGAGATTACTAACTCAGCTGGCAACGAGAACTTCTCTTTTGAACAGGGAGTAGAATCGATCACTGGTAGAGCACGACGCGCATACTGGCGCCAAAACCAGTCAAGTAGCTGTCCCGTATGTATAGTAATACGGAAGAGCTGGGAAGGCTGACGGGTATGGTATCGGGTAAATGCAAGAAGATTTTGACCTAAGCGATCCATAGGAGCCTTAGGAGATGTATTGCTCTTGATAACCTCGATTTGGGCTTCTTTAGGGGAGCAGACAGGCTCATGATTAATCCACAGGATGCTTTTGGGGCTAGGGATACTCCATAACGTCGGCAAGACATCAAAATCATCCAGTCCCGAATACCCCAAAACGATAACATCGTGGTGCTGAAGAAGAGACTGCAGAACTTGCTGTTTCCAAGATTCCAATTGAAATACCTCACCTTTGCCTTGCGCAATTTGGGCTAAGGTTGCTTGTAAAGACTCCCTGCAGTCCTTTTTGTTATGAATATCGAGGAGCGAACCATGGAGTTTATACACGCAATATTGTTGTCGTTTTGGTTTCGCTTCCCAGTCTTGTTGGTAAATAATCGGATAAATTTGCGTCCGTGGGATGCCTAGCTCCATAAGGGCATATTCAATCAAGCTATCAAAATTCGTTGTAATTACTTGATGACCCAGAATCAGCATCTGTGCTAAAAACATATGATTAAAATTTGGTGTTTTACACTCTGCATAACAATCCAAGACCCGCAACTGGGGATCAAACCAACGATGCAGATATTCCATTAATTGTTCAAAGCGTAAAAAATCGCCGGGGTCCCGCATTCCCGATCGCTCTGGATTCATCAAATTTAAGACGTTTGCGAGTTCTTTTGGGGGAATAAGACGTTCAAGCAGTGCTTTAGTAAATTGATAGCCTGTAGGCAAACAACTAGGTGGGTCGAGCGAGATTCCTGAACCAACCAAAAAACAGAATTTATCCTTGCGGAGAAATAAACTCTCCAACGTGATTTCTTTAGGAGCAGGACACCAATTCGACTCTGACGTCATATAAATCTTCTTTTTCAGTTTTTCGATAATAATAGAATAAAAAGATTATGAATTTCTTAATGAATTTTTAAGTTAAGGAAATATTTAACAATTTCTACTTTTTTTAAACTGTATAATTAAAAGAATTTTTAAAAAAAAAGGATTAAAAGTGAACATTAAATTGTATCAGATCTTTTTATACGAAATTGTTAAATATATTTGCATCTTATTCTTTTATCAGAAATCTCAATTACCATAATTTTTAATAAAAAGGAAGGAAAAAAATGGTCGATATCCAAAATTCCATAATTGGAGAAAGGCTTAGAAAAGCTTTACAAGAAGGTGCTCTTAGAGAAGATGAAAGGTATGCCCGTATAATAAAATCTACTTGCGAACAACTTTATGAAGCATATAAAACCACACCTATAGTACGGTCTAGAATTAACATCCCAGGACAAAGTCCAAAGATTGGTAGAGAAGATATAACAGGAGTAAAAGATGAAACCGATGAATCAGATAGAGATGAACCAGTAATAGAATGGTACGTTAATAGCGCACCACTTGATGAAATATTAAATGAGGCGATACTCCTTGGCTGTGACTGGGCTCAAAAAATAGTAGGTGAAATTATAAGTAAAAAAGGTTTTAAACATACACAAACCCCTGTAACATAAAAAGATTTTCTTCATCAATCATTTTTGAATTTTAATAATAAAAATAAAAGTTTAGTCTCATGTGTTATTATATTACTGCAACCCTCCCAAAAGGCACGAAACTTGATTCTCTTAAACCGATTCTAGAAAAATTTGGTATGGATTTCTCTCTACTTAAAAACCCAAATATAACATCCCAACTTAGACCAAATGAAATATATTTAAGGGCCACAAAAAGTTATTGTGATTGTAATACTACCTTAGGTTCTCGAAGTATAACTCCTGAGTATAACAAAATCTTAAAATCTCAAAAAGTGAGAAGCTTAAGAAAGAAACAGTGGACAGATGAACAAATCCATCTTTGGATTTTAGAAAAAATTAATAATAAAAAACCTAAAGGTCATGATAATTTGACTCCAATTGAGAAGGATATTGAAATAAACAATTGGATCAATTTTCTTACAAAAGTATTTGACAATAATAAATTAACCCGAGTTGGAATACTAAAACATTGGTATAGTAAAGGTTTATCTAATGAGGATTTTTTGATAAAAAATACAGAACGTATAAGTGTAAAGAAGTTAAACTCCAATATCTTATTAAACCTAGAAGATGATGTATTATATGAATTCCATCCCTTTTCTTGAATAATTCTTAATACCCGGTTAAAAATAAAAACAGTCCTTTATTAATCTTTAACAACAAAGTATATTTTATCAAAAACTTTCTTTAAAGTATAATTACAAAAATTTTTGCGATTACTGTAAGGAAATGAAAAAAGAAACAAGTGATTATTACTTCTTATTGGAAGAAAGAAAGAAGTTAGCTAGAAAAAATACTATAACTTTAGGTTTCCCGTTTACTCTGGCATTATTGGCTCTATATTGCTTAATTTTTTACCCTTATGATGTTATGTCCACCATGTCGTGGATTTTTGGGAGCTACCGTAGCCCATTATTGATTTCTTTTATCACAATTTTATTGTTGCTTTTTAGCATTTTTATAGGTCTTCTCTTTACAGTATATCTATGGAAGTATATATCCACCAAGAAGATAATGAAGGAATTTAAAAAGTAATAAAAACATGCAGAAAATAAAATTCCCATCATATTGTGAACTTATCTTTTTTAAAAAGTACGAAAATCACTAAAAATTCAAAAAATGAAGACGATTATTCGTTTTAATCTCTCTTTTTCAATAACGCGGTAAAAGAGTTAATCTCTTTAATAACATTTAAAACTATATGAGTATTAGACCGTTCGACATATGGGGAAGCGTGAATCTCATCTTTTATCATCTCACTAAGTTTAGCCCTTGTTTTAAACCTTGCAAGAATAAGTGCATCATATGTTCCTGTTATATCATATACAGCGAAAACGTTTGGATTTTGGGCAATTTTCTTTTCAACTTCAAGCATTTTTCCTTTTGAAACTGTTATTTCTATAAGCGCAATAATATTGTATCCTAATTTTTCATAATCTATTTGAACTCCATAATTCTTTATGACACCATTTTCCTCCAAATTACTAATACGTTTAATTATTGTGTTTGGCGACCGGTTTAAATCATCAGCGATAGTGCTTTTGTTTTTACGACCGTCAATACTTAAGATACTTAAGATTTCAAGATCCAATTCATCAATTTCGTAAGGTTTCATATTATTCATCTAGATATAATGTGTTTGGTATATAAATAAATATAACGGATTTTTTTTCATTCATTGACAAAAAAGACTTATTATTTTCATAGCATTTAAAAAGCATGTGAATAAAATCACATAGTTTTTAAGTGTACTTGCATATCATTTGTTACATATATTAACAAATTTAAATTTACACATTGATTAAAAATGTCATTAAAATGCCCATTTTGTGGAACGAAATATTATCACGATAGAAAAGTATGCCAAGGATGTGAAAATGAATCGATTGATAGTATAAACATCCCCAAGAACTACACATATGTTCATTACGAAAAAACAACTGCATTTGGATGTCGAAAACCGGATGAAGCTTACATTAAAGTCGAATCTGAACCTATGTTTTCTGATTTTAGACCAAAATTGGACTATAATTGGAACTGTAATCTGAGATTCAGATTTCATAATTTAGTCGTTTTAAAATCTGAACTCGCTCAATTCACGACCTTCAAAGAATTGACAACTACCGATTTAAAAATCCGTGAAGAAGAAAAAATGAATGTATAAAGCTTGAACAGTTTATTAAAGCAACTTAATGTGTGTATTCTAACCAACATAAATATTTGTTATTTTAACTGATAATATTAAACTGAGGAAAAAAATGATCGAAAAGGAAGATCCAAATAGGAAAAGAATATGCGAGGATGTAATCGAACAAGTTAAAGAAGGGGATATTAAGTTTATATACCTTCAATTTACTGATATTCATGGGTTAATTAAATCCTTTGAAATTAACTCAAAACGAATAGAGGAATGTTTTGAAATAGGCGAGGCATTTGATGGGAGTTCTATAACCGGTTATGGGGCAATCGAGGAATCTGATAAAGTTGCGTTGCCTGATCCAAGCACTTTTTACGTGTTGCCCTGGCGAAACAATGCGACGAATAACCGAGCAGCCAGAGTAATTTGTGATATTTATTCGCCTGAAGGGAAGCGATATGAGGGGGACCCGCGCTACATTCTCCAGAAAGCAGTTAAAAAGGCGAAACAGCATGGATTTGAATATGTTTGTGCTCCTGAGATGGAATTTTTCATGTTAAATCAAGAACATAAGCAGGCTACCTTCAAACCATCTGATATGCGAGGGTATTTTGATTACGATCCATACGATATTAACGAACGTATGCGCTACACTATTGCAGAATATTGCGACAAAATGGGAATAGAAATTGAAAAACTACATCATGAGGTAGCTTTTGGTCAGCACGAAGTTGATTTTCGCTACGACAAAGCAGTTGAAAGTGCGGACAATACAATTACGATAAAAACGATAATTAAAATTGTCGCTGCTCAGAATAATATGACGGCAACCTTCATGCCCAAACCTTTTGATGGGATAAATGGTTCCGGAATGCACTGTCATCAGAGCCTTTGGAAAGATGGGAATAATGTATTTTATGACGAATCAGATCCAGCGTATATATCGCTTATGATGAAAAAATGGATTGCAGGTCAATTGCAACATGCTAAAGCTATGTGCGCTGTTTTAAGTAGTTGGCCAAACTCATATAAAAGGTTAGTACCAGGATACGAAGCTCCCGTCTATATTGCTTGGGGTTTTCGCAACAGGTCCCCTTTAATTAGGGTTCCAGACTTTAATGGAAAGCCAAGTGCCGCTCGATGCGAGATTCGTTGTCCAGATCCAGCCGGTAATCCATATTTACAGTTTGCTGTTCTTTTGAGCACGGGATTATATGGGATTTTATCTGATGACGTTGATCTTTACGAGCCTACCGATCGAAACGTGTACAATCTAACTTCAAAAGAAATGGAGAAGGAGGGGATAAACGCCTTACCTGGAAGCTTAATGGAAGCGCTAAAAGAATTCAAGAAATCTGAACTCATGAAAGAAATCTTTGGAGAGCAACCGTTCAAAAACTTTTATTATGCGAAACTGGAAGAAAATGACGCTTATAGACTAGTAGTGAGTGATTGGGAGCGAAATAGATATATAACTCGTTTATAAAAAAAAGTTTTTTTTTATTTATTTCTCAAATTTCCATATTCCATACCCAATTATGAAGAAAACACCAATACTAACGAATGTTCCGAGTTTTTGCATGAGCACCATTAGGTTCCTGTCCGACGCGAGTCCAACAATAGCAATAATTTGCGTAACAAAGTAAAATATTGTAAAAAGGGCAAATAATATTGCGTAGATATTTGAGAATTCTTTGTTTTTAAAAAATGCGATAGTAAAAAATACACACATAACAAAAGCACATATGTAGCCGATTAAAACGAATATCATGTGCGGTGTGTATAATACATCAGCAGGAGTGAAAGCTATTCCTATGTATGACAACGAAAAAATAACACCCAAAATAGAACCGATTTTACTTGCGTATTTTTCTATCTTTCCTTCTGAAAACAATTTAGAAAGTAAGAGATAAAAGGGTATAATTAAAATAGCAGAAGTTATTAACGCAGTTGATAAAAACACCATAGAAGTTGTATTTAGAGCGCCTGACCACGCTATGATTCGTCCTGAATCGCTAATAGTATTTCCCCAAAACGAATATCCTATAACGGCGGGATGATCGCGCGTGCCACCAGCGTAAAAAATCATAGCTAGAGAGAATAAGAGTACAAACAAAACTTGCCCAAAGATCATTCCAATTACTGCTTTATTTTTCCAATTTTCAACATTTAAAATGAATTACTACCTCTTATTTATTAAGTAAATTAATCTAATTTTGGAGTTATCAAATATTAAAGTTTCTTTTCGTCTAAATTTAAATCTTCACATTACCCATTTTTTCAATGTACTCTAAAGATTGATGTCGGAAATAAGTATTATATAGATTAGCATATGTTCCACCGCGTTTCATTAATTCCTCGTGATTTCCTTCTTCCACAATTTTACCATGATCCAGAACAATAATCCTATCCACGCGTCTAACGGTCCATAAGCGATGGGCAATAATTATAGACGATCGCCCTTTTATTGTTTTTTCTAAAGCATCTTGAATTTGAGTTTCAGTAAAAGGATCTACTGAGGCGGTTGCTTCGTCTAAAATAAGGATTGATGGATTTTCTAACAAAACTCGAGCGAAAACAACGAGTTGACGTTGCCCCATTGAAAGTAGAGAGCCTCTTTCTCTAATATTTGTCTCTAAACCGTTAGGAAGGTTCTCAATCCATCCAGATCCCCCACTTATATCTAAAGCGTTAATAACTTCCTCTTTAGTAGCAGATTCATGCCCATATTTAATATTATTTTCTACGGTATCAGCCCATAAAAACGGCGTTTGGGGAATAAT
>Ga0255055_10002836_pt1 | contig 11949 bp, 8 predicted proteins | sample JV7_2_27_MG_FD_188633 | JGI IMG/M metagenome (GOLD analysis project Ga0255055, IMG submission 188633) | Seawater microbial communities from Jervis Inlet, British Columbia, Canada - JV7_2_27 | ecosystem: Environmental > Aquatic > Marine > Inlet | place: Canada: British Columbia | collected... | reverse complement strand
GGTGGCAGTCGGTGCACTCCAGACCGACCTCTTCGATGTGGAGCAGGTGGTTGAACTGGATCGGCTGAGTGGTCGATCCCCGCCAGCAACCGCTGATCAACAGGAGCCCGACGACCCAACCCCAACGGGCGCCGCGCGTGATCCCATTCGCGCTCATAAGCAACGTTGCCCCTGGTCGGTCCTGGTCCGACTCACGGGTGCCGCACGCGGCCGGGACTCGACCATGAGGTGCCGTGTCACGTCTCGACTACCCGGGTCGACCTGTACGCTGAGGGACTGGTGCGGGCCGCCCCACCCGACAGAGTCGTTGCGTGCGAGCTTCAGGCTGACCGGACATTGGACCGGCACAGAGGACGCGCGGTCCGCGACAGAGATCGCCCGCTCCACTGGTCGAACCCAGACCTACTCCGCTGGTCTTTCGTGTGCGATCTTTGCGTAGAATGTGTCGAAGTCGAACCCTTCGAAAAACGGACTGTCCTCGTTGTGGCACCCGGTACAGGCTGCGGCGTCCGGGATGACCATGCCCGCCTCGATCGACTTCTCCCTGTCCTTCATGGTGGACATCTTGAAGTAATCAGCCCCGGCCCCATGGCATGATTCGCAGCCGACCCCGTCCTCGATTTTGTACTTGTCGGTCAGCATCTCCTCGGGCGCTCCGTAGCCGGTCACGTGGCACCTCAGGCACTCCGGCGCGTTTTGTGGGTCGTCGATGCCCTTGGTGGCGGCAGCCTCTTTGGCCTTGTCCGACGCCAGTGTCTCGTAGGCCTTCGAGTGCCTGGCCTCCTTCCACTTCGTGTACTGCGCCCCCTTCTTGGCAGAGTTGTGGCACATCTTGCACTTGTCCGCGCCGACAAAGGCGTGTCCCGGGGCATCATCCCCCTGCGCCACTATCGGCATCCACGCTGCCGCAGCCACCACGACAGCGCCGATCGCCGTCCACGGTGCTCGTTTCTTCATGCGTCCCTCCTTCGACAGAGTAATCATCTTTTCGCAGGCCGAAACCCTACTGGCAGGTCGCGAAGGCAGTCGTGTCGGTCACCGCGTCGGCCGGGTGCCCGAGCGGGTTGGTGTACACCTTGACCTCGCCGGTCTCGGTGTCGGTGACCGTCACCGTGAACTCGACGTTGGTCGTTCCAGCGAAAAAGACCCAGAAATGCTCGTTGAAGTTGCAGGCGTCAAGGACCTTGATGAGCATCTCCCAGTTGTCTTCCCTGAAGAAGTAGAACAAACCCGAGGTGTCAGAGCTGACCGGAACCACACGGCCGGGTCCCGTGTTGTCATCGCGGTCGACCCACACGACCTCGACCTGGAAGCGTCCCCCGTTGAGGCACATGGTGGTCGGGCCCGGCACGCATGGCCCAGGCAGTCCGGGTCCGCCGCCGTCGTCGAAGGTAGCGGCCCGCGCCCACCCTGCGGCCGGCGTGTGATCGAAGAGGAACTTGGCAGAGGCGCTGGCGCCGTGCGAGGACATGTAGGTGGGAACACCGCCGTTGTCCGAGTTTTCCTTGTAGACCGAGGTGCCTGGGTCGGAATGTCGGCCGCTGCCGGTCCCTTCGTTACCGTCGTCCCAGTATTTGTCGTCGCAGAACCCGGTGGCGCCGGTTCGGGTCGCCTTCCAATGCCAGGTGTCTACAAACGTCCCCGCGGCCGTGTACATCGCCGGCGGGTGGCACATCGTCAAGCACGTGCCAGCCGATTCGAAACTGTCCTCCTGCAGGTCCCAGATAAAGGCGACACGATCCTCGTTGTTCGAGGATCGGGACCAATCCGTTCCGTCGAACGACCACTGCTTGCGCAGGTCGCTGCGTGTGGCATCGGGCCAGGACGCCGTAATCTCGATTTCGTCGCTCGAAAGCAGCTCACCGGTCAACGAGGTGAGGACGTTCGGGGTCCCGGAAAAGGTGACTGCTCCGGGTGCGGTGGGAATCATCATCGAGTAGACGATTGCCATATCGGAGGTGTCGTGCGCCTCGTCGCCTGCATTGTCCCAGGTCGTTACCTGGAAGTAGTGGGTCCCCCCCTTCTCGAACGTGATATCTGTTGCTTCGTCCCCCGTGTCGAGCTTGCGGCGGAATGTGACAGTCCAACCCGAACCGTCATAGGCTGCTGTCGCACGAATGTCGACTCGTGATCCCGAACCCCGGCGACCGACCTCCCCAGGAAGGAAGGCGCCTGCACTCCACGCCCCATTGGCATAGGCGCCTGCCTCCATCACCCCCTCCTGGAAATCGAAGAGAAAATTGGCGTTGACGCCGGGATCGCCCTCCGCCATGTAGGTGGGCGGGCTTCCGCCAACGTTGTCCATATACGGCGCCTGTCCGGGGTCGCTGTGGCGGCCTGACGCCGTTCCCCCGGCGCCGTCGTCCCAGTACTTGTCGTCCGCGTAGCCCGATGGGTTGGTGCGCGTTGCCTTCCACTGCCAGGCGTCTACGAACGTACCCTCGGCCGTGTACATTCCCTGCGGCGGATGGCACATCATCATGCATGTGCCCGCCGAGGCGAACTCGTCCTCCTGCAGGTCCCAGATAAAGGCCATCCGATCCTCGTTTTCCGAGGATTGGGACCAGTCCGATCCGTCGAACACCCACCGCTTTCGCTGGTCGTTCTTGGTCTCGTCTGCCCACCGTACAGTGATCTGGACCTCGCCGCTCGCAAGATACTCGCCGGTGAGCTCCTCGAAGATGCCTGGGGTCCCAGAGAAGACCAGGGGCCCGGGCGCGGCGGGTATCTCCATCGAGTAGATTGTGACCATCTCAGAAGTGTCGTGCGCCTCGTCGCCCGCGTTGTCCCACGTGGTAACTTGGAAGGAGTACGTCCCCTCGGGTTCGAACTGTATGTCGTGACCGGCGTCCCCGGTCTGAAGAGTCCGTGTCAACACGACAGTCCAGCCAGCGCCGTCATGCGTGCCGTCCGAACGCACATCCACTCTGGAGCCCGCACCGTTTCTGTGCACATAGCCGGCAATACTGTCACTCGTGACGAAATCAGCGGCGGCGTAACCGATCACGCCAAGCACCGCAGCGAGCACCACCCAAAATTCGACCTTTTTGTACATAACTCCCCCTTTTCTTTATTTTTTAAATACTCTCTCTCGTTGGCGATCGATAAGAACTCACTCGTCCAGCCGTGAAACCGTCTCGGCAGGGCGTCAGTTGCGGCCAAAGTGCTGCCTGCCTCTCCAGGCGCTCCCTCAACCACATCATGAAGTCATCCATGGAGTGAAGCTAGTCACCGAGGTTGACCGAGGTTGTCGATTCCATCCCCAGCCAACGCGCCGGTACGCGGACCGTTACTGACGCATGTCTTCCCACAACCACGGACCGCCTTTTCTTGGCCTGCGGATGGAGGCCTTGCATGCTGTCGATACCGTCCCCCTTCTTGGATCTTTCCTCACAACCCTGCGGTTTCTATTCGACTCGGCTTCAACGTGCCGCCAACACAATAAGCACGAGCCATGCCACCCGAGGATGTTGGCGCTAAAGCTTAGGAGAAATGGAGTTTGTGAAATTCAAGCTCAGGCGCGTGGACGGTCTGGAATTGTCACATCCGTCCGAATCCCGGTGACGGAAAACGCATCGAGTTGAGAAGAAACGGGTTATGGAACTGACAGATCTGTCAGTCAGGGGGCGTCGTTGGCAGGTTCTGGAACGTGAAGCACATCGTGAACTTGGGATATGTGAGTACCGCTAAGAAGAGCGGGCTAGTCGCTCTTCTGAGCACGCAGTTTTCGATACAGCGTGCGCTCGCTGATTCCGAGAGCGGCTGCGACCCGTCCACGATGACCGTCGTAGCGATCGAGGAGAGTCTGAAGATAGCGCTGCTCGATTTCCTGGAGCGAGGGCGGCCGATCGCCTTCGATGGCCTCGAGGGAAACAGGCTCAAGAGCCAGATTCGTCGGGAGAAACTCGGTCCGGATCGTTCCACCCTCGGACAGGATGAGGGCTCGCTCGATGACATTCCGGAGTTCGCGGACGTTCCCGGGCCAGCGATAACTCACGAGCATGGCCATCGCCTCGGGCGCGACGATGGGAGTATCGGTCGGGCAGAGACGGCGAAGGAAATGTTCGACGAGTAGCGGAATGTCCTCTACCCGGTCGCGGAGGGGTGGTACCTTGATCGTGAAAACGTCCAGTCGGTAGAAAAGATCCTGCCTGAATCTGCCCTCCTCGACCCGCGACTCCAGATCGCTGTGAGTAGCGGCGAGAATCCGAACGTTGACGCGAATCGGCTTCACGCCGCCAACGCGGTAGAAAGTTCCAGTCTCGAGGACGCGCAACAGCGCTGTCTGGAGGGAGGGTGGCGCATCCCCGATCTCGTCGATGAGGACCGTGCCCGAGTCCGCGAGCTCGAACAACCCGCGCTTGCGTTGGGTAGCCCCGGTGTATGCTCCACGTTCATGGCCGAAGAGCTCCGACAGGACGAGGCTCTCCTCGGTGGCCGTGCAATCGACGACCACGAAGGGACGATCCCGGCGATCGTTCGCGCGGTGAATCGCTCGAGCGAGGACCTCCTTCCCGGTCCCACTTTCGCCGCGGATCAGGACGGTCGAATCGGTGGGCGCGACCTTTTCGATGAGCGCGGTGACCTTTCGCATGGCAGGAGAGAAGCTGATATGGTCGCCGTGGTCATATCGTCGGCTGAGGTCTTGCCGCAGCGCCTCGTTTTCGGAGCGCATGGAACGTGCCTGCGCCGCGTGCCGAATAACCGACTCCAGATGATCGAGACCGCACGGCTTCGCCAGAAAATCGAAGGCGCCCAACTTGACCGCCTTCACGGCGCTCTCGACCGATCCGTGACCGGTAAGGATGACGACCTCTATGAACGGGCGAACTTCCTTGATTTTTTCGAGAGCAGCGATGCCATCCATCCCTGGCATCCTCAGATCGAGTACGACGACGTCGTAGCTCTCCTTGAGGAGTGCGGTTTCGACATCCTCTCCACGCGGGAGCGCGTCGATATGATATCCCGCCGCGCGGAGCTCCCGGGCTAAAACGTTTCTGAAGACGTCGTCGTCGTCGACGATCAACACCGCCGGCAGCGGCACGCTCATCCGATAGCCTCCAAAGTGGCCCTCGGTGTCGTCGGGAAACGAACGACAAACCGAGTGCCTTCACCCGGGGTGCTCGTCACGTCGATCGAACCGCCGAGTTGGTCAACGATGATCTTGGAAATGAACAAACCCAAGCCGGTGCCTCGGCCGTCCGGTCGCGATGAGTAAAAAGGCTCGAATATCTGCTGTAGCTCCTGCGGCTCGATGCCCGTGCCCGAGTCCGCCACCTCGATCGTGACCTCGCCGTCGCCGCCGGCGGTTGAAATCTCCAGCCATCCGGGCCCGTCAACGGCCTGGATCGCGTTCAGCACAAGGTTGAGTATGACCTGCCGGATCTTCTGCTCGTCGGCAATCACCGGTTCAGGTGTCGGGGCGAGCCTCAGCTCGATTTCGACCCGTTCCTTTTCAGCGAGGTAGCGCACCAGGGTCACAATTTCGCCCACCACCTCGGTGATGTCGACCCGCTGCGGCACCTGGCGCGGGTGACGCCCGATCACCTTGAGCCGTTCGGTCAGCTCGGAGCACCGGTTGACCTCCCCGTGGATGAGCTCGAGGTATTCCTCAAACTCTTCCGGAAGGTGCCCGCCGTCTTGCTGACGTATGCGCCGACGGAGCCCATCGAGGCACGTCGTAATCGTTGCCAGCGGGTTGTTGATCTCGTGGGACAGCCCGGCCGCGAGGAGCCCGAGGGAGGCGAGCCGTTCCGAGATCGCCAGCTGTGCTTCGATCTCGCGACGTCGGGTGATATCGCGCCACACCTCGATGACCTGTCGGCTGGTATCCGCACGCCGCAACGGAGACGCCGAAATCTCGAAGTATTGGATGGTCCCGTCTGGCGCAGCGAGCGAGCGGACGCGGTGGGCGACCTGGCCGGTCCTGAAGGTGAGTTTGGCGGGGCAGTCCTGGGGATCGGCGAGCGCACACGATGAAGAGCATTCGCACGGCACGGTGGAGGTGTCTCCCACTGGGGCACCTATGATTTCCTCGAATGCGCGATTTGCCGTCACAATCCGAAGGTCCTCATCGATCACGACTATTCCGTCATCGGCGGAGCTTATGACGGCGTCGAGGAATGCTTCGCGCTCCCGCAGGTCGTGCAGCGACTGGTCGAGGGTGATGGCCATGTCGTTGAGATGCTGGCTGAGGATGCCGATCTCATCGGCGCCACCAACGCGTTCGAACCTCTCGATATGCCCTGCCTCGATGGAGTCCACCACCTGGACGAGGGTCCGCAGCCTGTTCAGAATAAGATGGCGCATCAGGACTACGATGACACCAGTGATCGCCACGGCCAGGATTACAGCCGCGAGCCACATTTTCCGCGCGCCGGCGTCGAGGCTCGCCTGGATCGCGGCCATCGAATAATCCACGATGAGTACGCCGTTGATGCGATCGGTGCTGGGGTGGCAGCCATAGCACGTCTGGCTGTTGAGGATCGGGTTGACGTTTCGGAAGACTCGCGGACCATCCTCGCGTTGGAAAATCTCCGTTCGCCCGCGAATCGCCGCCTCTACCCTGTGACAAATCTTGCATGTCGGGTCGGATTTCTTCATCGTACGGCCACGTTCCTCTTGATCCGAGGAGAAACGGACGACACCCTTTTTGTCCAGGATCATGACTTTTTCGACTTCCCTCTGATCACCGAGGCTGCGCACCATCTCAACAAGCAGGTCAAGCGAACGTGTGTGCATGGCGTATCGCAAGCTCTGTTCGACCAACTTGCCGTGTGTGGTCGTGGATTCGGCAACCGACTCGATCATCTGGCGGCGATAGAAGGCCTGCAGGAACCAGGTGGATCCGGCGCTAATGATCAGGACGGCGGTCACGACCCCGGTCGTCACCTTTGCGCTCAACGAAATCAGCGGCAGTCGAATCATGGATGTGGTCCCCAACGCCAACACGCCCTGCCAATCGAACCACATGCGGCTTGCCCGAGAAGGGCCACCGGTTTTCTCGGTTGCGGTTCAGCCACGCCCAATACACGTCCGTCTGTGCCGCGACCGTGATCGAAAAGGCCCGATGACGTTGGGTGTTTTACCCCCCTTGCTTAGAAAGGGTACGTCTCGTACCGCTGCACAGTCAAATTCAAGTGGGATGATTGGCGCCATGCAAGCCGATGCAACCACGATAATTGATGAGGCTTCCGGGCCGCGCCAGGGGTTGTGGTGAGATCACATCTTGGTTGCTGGTTTTCTGGTACGCTCGGCCCATGGTCGTGGGAAAGATATCGAGGGGAAGGATCGCCATCACCGTGTGGTGGGTCGGCGTAGTGATTTCGACCGTCACGCTCCTCAGCCGCCCCCATCGGCACGGCGAGATCGATCTGTCGCTGCGTTCTCCGTTCGACAACACCGGGTCGGGTCATGCCGAGCAGTGGCTGTTTCTTACCGAGGCGGCGCGCCACGTCCCCCGCGGCGCGTCGTTTACGGTCCTCGCGCCGGATCGCGACACCGAGATGAGCCTCTACATGATGGCCGTTGGCCTCCTGCCTGAGGCGCTGCCGCTGCCGTCGTCGTACTTCGGACAGCCGACGGGAGCCGGCGACAACGCCCGCTTCGTCCTCGAGTTCGACGACCGCAGGGATATGCAGCCCCAGAAAACATGCGCCACCACGATCACCGGCGGTCGCGTCACGGACAGGTGGGTGTCCGAGCCGTGACGATCGTCTCGTTCCTGGCAGCCGTTCTCGGGGTTTCGGTCGTCCTCGGCCTCCCGGTCGCCGTCCATCCGACCCTCAGACATCTCTCCCTCCTCGCCAGGTTGTCGCTGGCATGGGCCGCCGGGTCCCTCATCCTCACTACGATCTTGACGGCGCTTTCGGCCATCGGGCTGGAGTGGGCGCTGTGGTTCGTCCTGCTCGCCTGCGTTGGCGCCATCGCCATCACCTCGTGGATGATTCGAGAAACCCGTTCGGCGAAATCCGGGCCCCCACACGCCACGCGTTTTGGGCTCTCCCTCTGGACTCTCTGCTTTACTCTCATCGCAGGCGGTGGCCTGTACGCCTATGTCATCGGCATGGCAACCTCGGCGGACCTGTCGTACTTCTGGGGGGTCAAGGCCGTTCACTTCGCGCTCGAACGGGGCATCGATTTCGAGCTCCTGCAGCAGCCCTACATGATCCACCTCCATCCGAACTACCCTCCCCTATGGCCGGTGCTCCTCGCGTGGGGGGCGATCGTTGCGCAACCGATGCCGTGGATCGCGATTCCATCGTTGACCTGGGTCTGCCTGACCGCCGCGGCTGCGGTTATCTTTTCGGTGCTCGAAACCAGGCTCGGACCGCACGTGGCCGCCGCTGTGTCGTGCCTCTGGTACGCAGTGCTCAGTACGACAATGGTCAGCTCCTTCTCCGGCGGCAACGCCGACGGGCCCCTGGTGTTCTTTTTGTCGGTTGCTCTCGTCGTGATCCTAACCGAGGCGGAGGACGAGTCGCGGCACCTGCGCTGGCTTGCCGCCGTCGCCCTCGCCGGCGCCGTTTTCACCAAGAGCGAGGGCGCGGTCGCCGCTGCCCTGATCGTCGCCGGGACCGCGGCCCGCGATCTCGTCTGGCGGCGCCCAGGAGTCCTTCGGCAGACCGTCTCCCTGATCGCGCCGGCAGCGGCTACAGCCGTTTTCTGGTTTGTGGTCCGGATCGCCCACGGCCTTCCGCTCACCGATCCGATCCGTGAAACCGTGTTTCACTTCAGTTTCGATCACGTCGGGCTGATCATGCGCGTCTGCATCCGCTTCCTCACCACGGGCGTTGTCGCGGTGGGTTGGCTCGCACCACTGATTTCGGTTGTCGTCGCCGGGCGCAACCGAATGACCCGCGCGCTGCCGGGCGTCGTGACCGCATTGGGGATCCTGGTGTTCGCCTTCGTCTACTACCTCCACGCGGTGGGTGACCCCCTCGAGCTCGTTGTGTGGACCTTCCCGCGCCTCATCCAGCCGGCGCTGTCGGCCTGGATCTTGAGCCTCGGCGTTGCCTCGTTTTCGGTCGCGGGTCGACGGAATCCGGGGACCGTTCTCGGACGGGATGCGATTCAATGAGGCGCCGTCACCTCGAGCTCATCCTCGACCTCTCGAGCACGTGCAACATCCGATGCGTGATGTGCTACTTCTCGGCCGTCGACCGTCTGCGCTTTCCGCCCTTCGACAGGGATTTATCGGACAGCGGCATGATGCCGTTGGAGACTTTCGAACAGATTGCGGCGGATTTCTTTCCCGGCGCGTGGCGGGTGGCGCTCGGATGCGCGGCCGAACCCCTAATCCACCCCAGATTCCGGGAGATCGTTGCGGTCGCCGGCCGTTACCGGATACCGGATCTGTGGTTTCCCACCAATCTCTTGGCCCTGACCGGGCGCACCGCCGAGGCCATCGTCGACGCTGGCGTCGCGGTCGTCGCCGCGTCGATTGACGGTACCACCGGCCCTAGCTACGAGCAAATCCGCGTCGGCGGCAGCTGGGACCGGCTGATCTCGCGCCTCCAGCTCCTCAACGACATCAAGAAGAAACGCGGCAGCGCGCGCCCACGGCTCCGCATCATCTTCACGTGGATGAGATCCAACCGACACGAGCTTCGCGCTCTGCCGGCATTTGCCGTGGCGCACGGAGCGCGTGAAATCGACGTCCGTTTCGTCTCGCCGGCTGAGGGCGTTGACGTCACCCCCGAGCTTTTGTCCGATGAGGATCCGGCTGAGCTGCGAGCGGAGCTCGGTGCGACAGCGCGAGATGCTGTGCGCCGCGGTCTTCGACTGTCGTCGTATCCGGAATTCGAAACTCCAGCCGACCGGCCCACAACTCTTGCCGCACGGCTGCGGCGGCGGCTGTGGCGCATCCGAGCGGGATTGGAACGCCTCGAGTACTGGCGACACCTGCGGCGCGAGCGGCGCCACGGCTGCGCCTACCCTGGCCGAACCTGGGTCATCCGTCCCAACGGCGCTGTGAACCCGTGTATGTACTGGCAGGAGGAGCCGATCGACTGCTATCCCGAGGCCGACCTCGCGTCGATCGGCGCAAGCGAGCAGCTGGCACTGATCCGGAACGGACTGGTCTCCGGCGCTCCGGTGGGCTCGTGCGCAACGTGCCTCCATCGACGCGATGCGTTCTACCGTCCCTTCCGGCGGCAGGATGTCGATAGGCATGGCCCGTCCGCTCAGTGAGGTCCCTCGAGCCCGCACTGTTCACCCGGTGGGAAGCGCGGGTCAGGACTGACAGTGACGCCCTCTGACTGACAAATCTGTCAGACCCGTAACTTGTCTCTCCTCAACCCAATGCGTCGGCCATCGCCGAGATTCCGACGTTTCTGACAGTTTCAAACTGAGCACCCGCGTTGCCTCGGAATTCACAAACTCCCTTTTTCCAGCCCTTTACGGCCACCATCCCACCATGGTATGACTCGTGCATCTTCGGCCGACAGCATGTCGAATGGGAGGCGGTCCGCAGTCGTAGGCGGGGTTGTTTCGATGGCGATTCTCGGTGGCTACGCCATTGCGGGGGGAACCGACATCGGCGGCGAATCACGCTATGCCTCGGACGATGTCGTGGCGCCAGGACAAAATGCGCCGGTCGCCACCGGCAGGACTGCGTCCAGAAACGACACCGATTCACAGGCTGAAACTGCAGGAGTCATCAACGCCAAAGGCTATACCAGCTCGCGAATCTGCGGCACCTGTCACGTCGATATCTACAGCTCGTGGAAGAATAGCCTGCATGCCTTTTCCCTTTCCGACCCCGTTTTTGATGCGGCCTACATGCAAGCCATCAAGGAGGGCGGCGAGGAGGCGCGTCGCCTCTGTCTGCGATGTCACGCTCCGCTCCCGATCGGTAACGAGGATTACGATCTCAGCGAGAGCGTGACGCGGGAGGGTGTGACCTGCGACTTCTGTCACACGATCACCGAGGTGCATCTCGACAACCCCGAGATGCCGTTTTCCGTCGACGTGGGACTCGTGAAACGCAGCGTGCTCCGAAGGGCTTCTTCCCCTGTCCACGATGTCGCCTATTCTGAACTCCACGAGAGTTCGGATCTCTGTGGCGGTTGCCACGACTACGAGTCGCCGAACGGCACGCTGATCATGAGCACCTACGACGAGTGGAAGCGCGGGCCATACGCCCGAGAAGGGATCCAGTGCCAGAACTGCCACATGGCGCGCACCGTCGGCAAGGTCGTGAGCCCCGACGTCAAGGTGACTGAAGCGGAACACATACACCTTCACAATCTCATCCGCGACGCGGACCAGCTTCGCAGTGCACTGGCCGTCAGCATCATCAATGTCGAAAGAATGAATTGGGGGATCTCGGTCGAGGTGCTTGTCGAGAACGTGGGTTCAGGACACATGGTGCCTACGGGGATACCGAGCCGCGAGATCGTGCTGACCGTGGCGGTGCATGATGGCGAGAGGACCGAGACTCGGAAGCGTCGTTACCGCAAGGTCATTGCCGATAAGGACGATCGCGTCCTCACACGCGACTTCGAATTGATGTTGCGGGGAAGGAAGATCGTATCGGACAACCGCATCCGCCCTCGCGAGCAGCGGATCGAGTGGTTTTCGTTCCCCTCGCCGGGCTCGGGAAAGCTCAAGGTGAGAGCGGCCGTCACGTACGAGTATGCCCCGATGGTTCTCGACCAACGCGAGATCAACATCGAACTCGGGACCGCCGAGCGGTTTGTACGGTGAGAGAATATGGGCGCCACGAGTCGAGCACCGCTCGCACGGGTTCCGACGCCATCCAGTGCGCTGAGGCGCCTTCGCACAAGCGAGTGTCAGGGGCCGGGTGTTCTCTAGGGAGGAAGCGATGAACGAAGACCGGAGGCCAGTTATCAGCAAAGAAATGTGGATGATCGCCGGCGTCCTCGTGGCGGTCGTCGCACTCCTTATTCTGTGGTCGACCTTGGGGAAACACGATCACGTCTCCAC
>Ga0255055_10002835_pt1 | contig 11950 bp, 7 predicted proteins | sample JV7_2_27_MG_FD_188633 | JGI IMG/M metagenome (GOLD analysis project Ga0255055, IMG submission 188633) | Seawater microbial communities from Jervis Inlet, British Columbia, Canada - JV7_2_27 | ecosystem: Environmental > Aquatic > Marine > Inlet | place: Canada: British Columbia | collected... | reverse complement strand
GTTCTTGGGAAGGAAAGAGAGGAAGATGTGAAAGTGAAAGATTATAAGCGAAATCTAGAAGAAAAATCAATTGAAGTATTAGGATTAAAAAAATTCGAGGAATAGAAATATGCTATTAGAATCAGTCAAAATTAAAAACATAAGGAGTATTCGAAATATTTCAATAGAATTTCCCCCTACAACAATGCTTTTTTATGGCGATATTGGGGCTGGGAAATCGTCTGTTTTGAAGGGAATTGAATTTTCTTTATTTGGAGTATTACCATCAGCGGACTTAGCCGGATTTTCACTGTTACGACGTGGAGAAGATAAGGGTTCTGTTGAATTAACTTTTTCTATTGAAGGAGAAGAAGATACCAGATACACTATAAAACGGTACTTAGTCCGGAACAAAAAAGGAACAATATCCCAATCAAAAGATAGCTATATTATTGAAGGAGGTGAAAAAACTACCTATTCAACCAAAGCTATGAGGCGTAAAATACTCAACATCCTAAACTATTCAGTTACGCGCTATGAAAACGCTAAAAAAATCCCACTTTTCCGATATACAGTTTATACGCCTCAAGAGCAGGTCAAAGAAATTCTTAATGCTGATCCTGAGGAAAGATTTGAAATTTTAAAAGAAGTATTTGGTATTGAGAAATATGAGACCGCTCTTAAAAACGTGGATGTACTTAAAGATTATTTAAATAGAAAAATGAGGGAATATGATGGGCGGATAAGACAGATCGGAGCGCCAGATACCGTTATTCCTCAAAGAGAGAGAGAAATTGAGTCAAAAAAGGTTCTAATTACTGATTTAGAGCAACAAGTTAAAGGAAAAGCAGAACAAATTGCTAAGGAAGAATCAGAAGTTGAGAAGCTCCAGACAGAACTTAATGATTATAGTTCAAAATCAAATGAAATTAATAGAAAAGAAAGAGAAATTAAGGACGCAAAAAATGCAAAAGAGAGACAAATTAAAGAGCTCGAAAGGCTAGATCAAGAGATAGCAGCCTCAGAAAAAGAATTAACAACAATCCCTCTGATAAAAATATCAACCAAATTTTCAGAGCAAGAATTAAAGCAGAAAATAAAGGAAGTACGAGAGAGTATATCCCAAGATGATAAGGATAAAGCAGTCATTAGTCAAAAAATAGAAGATATTGACGATTTATTAAAAAAAGGAAAATGTTCTTTATGCGGCCAGAAAATACATGAAAAAGAGAGATTTGAAGAAGAAAAGAAAGAGATTCTTGATAAAATTGAAGTTTTATCAACTAATATAGCAACCCTCACAGAGAAATTAAACAATTTCGATGCAGATTTAAGTAAACTACGGGAATCTCTGCAAAATAAAACTAAAAGGGATTCGATGGAGAGGTTAATTGAGGAGAAAAAGAAAAGAAGAACGGATTCACAAAAACTCGTAAACGAGTTGGATAAAGATAAAAATGTGATTTCTTCTATACTTCAGGAGTATAATATTAAAGATCTTAATGAGTTTAAAAAACAGGAACAAGAAATTTCAAGAAAATTTCAAGACCAAAGAACAAAAGTCCAACAAGTAAAAATGAGTAAAGACGATTTAGATAAACAAATTTTAATGGAAAATAAAGACATTGAACATCTAGAAAATACTATTAATGAACTCAAAGACCTTATTAGCCTTAAGAAGGAACTTGATAAAAATATTACTTACATGAATAATTTGAAAGATTTTTCTGCCACTGATTTTCCCAACTTGATAAGAGACATTGAGAAGAACATACTTGCTGCTAGTGCCAGACAATTCAACGAATATTTTAAGGAATGGTTCAAAATACTTGTCGATGTTGAAAATATTGAGGTAGAGATTAGACCAGAAGATTTTCAGCCAATTGTAATTGTAAATGGACACGAATCCCCATTTAATGATTTATCAGGTGGAGAAAAAAGTGCCCTCTCTCTTGCTTACAGACTTTCTTTAAACAAAATAATTAACGAAAGATATCAAGAAATAACTACCAAGGATCTCTTAATTTTAGATGAACCTACAGATGGTTTTAGCCAGCAACAGATCAATCGCATGCAAGGAATATTCACGAAACTCAACATGGGACAAATGATTATTATATCGCACGAAAGAACCCTCGATTCATTCGTAACAGATCTTTTTGAATTTAAAAAAGAAAACCATGAAACTGTTGTTGGAAAAGGAAAATCTGAGTTGGCTTCTAAACCAGTGTTCACTTCGCTTAATTGTCCCGCTTGTGATGCTAGCTTGGATATAGGCGAAAAAGACGATAAAGTTATCGTGTGTAGTTATTGTAAAAAACCATTTTTAGTAGAACGAGGCTACGATTAAAAATTAGAAATTAAGTGGATAGGTTAATTTTAATATTAAAATTGATAGATAAATAATAAGACAAAATCAATACACCGTTAGCTAAAATGAAAAATATACAAATAAACCAACTTAGCACCTTTATTACTTTACTTCAGGAAAGAATCGAAGGCAATTTAAAACTTTCTGAGACACATTTAATGGAAATGATTCAATTTTATATAGAATCAGAAAACAAAAATGTGATAAAACAATTAGATGGAGTAAAGAAGAAATTATTCAAATTAAGAGATGAGATAAAAACCTATAGAGTCCCACCTATCCTTGTAAAATCCGCTCTATCCGAGACTGTAAATCAATCTATTATAGTGATTTTTTATTTTGAAGTAGTTTTAATCGAATCACAGATAATAGTGGAAGAATTTCAAACTATTACTCTTGAAATTAATGTTGTCCCGGATGTAATTACTGGTATAGATCATTTTGCTAAGTTTTATAATCGAGTTAAAACCTTAATGAATCAGCTTAATGCTTTCGATAAGTTAAGTAGTTACGATGAGAATGTGTTCAATACTATTTGGATTAATGTAAAGGATCTCTATAAAAAACCAGATAAAATTAAACACATCTTAAAGTTATGTAAACAATTGAATTTATTAGATATTGAAGAAATACATATAACTAATATCTATAAAGAGAATAAATCTATTACCTCAAAAGTTTTTAACATTGGGTCTTCAAGAAGTCAACTAATTGATATTATCTCGAAATTAGGTGATAGCGCGATGATTGACGACTTAGGGGGGATGATTTCACTAAGTAAGTTGTTTCAAATAATAAAAAACGAAAATCCTACTTTAGATTTTACCATAAACGAATTATTAAAAGTACTGCATACTATGACTAAAAAAGGATTGATCTCCAAAATCCAAGAAGTTCAAAACCTAAAAATTATTCAATTTAAATCGCTAGAACTCACAAAAGATCCAATTAGATTACTGGAAATTGTTGATTTAGAAGGTGTGGATACAAAAGAAAATATTATGACGAAATTAAATTGGTCGGAATCAAGAGTAGAAAACGTGTTAGAATTTTTAATAAAAAAAGGAATTTGTAAACCAGGTGAAAAAGCATTCATAGGAACAAAATATTACTTTCCAGGTTTACAGAAATAAATTTTTAATAATTGTAAAATACTAAAAAACATAATAAAAATTGGATGGAAATAATGGTTGAAGAAATACCAAATGGAATTCATAAAACTCTCAAGAATAAGCTTACTTCGAAAAAAATTAACATTGCTGAGATGGTACACGAAACTTCGAGAGATTTAGCAGAAAAACGGATAGTCTTTCGCCTTGCCCTTGCGGGAAAGAAAGAGAAAAATAAAAGTGAAGAATACATAACTGCCTTTGTCGTGAAGGGTTATGAAAACGCAATCCTCGTTCAATTAGGAAAAACAGTCGGCATATTAAATGAAGGAATTTATGAAATTGATAAAGGATTTCAATATACAGGCACTGAAATTATTTGGGTTGATAAAACCGAGTTCAAGACAAAATGGGGGCTTCCTGAGGTTTATTTAAAAGATAATATTAAGATTTCTGTTCATGGGTCTTTATTAGTAAGAGTAACGAATCCCAGAAGTTTTTTATTAAATGTAGTCTCAGGCAAGCAAAATGTCACAAGAAAAGATGTCGATGACTTCATTTTTGATACAGTAGTTGAAACATATCGCCAGGTGCTAGGAGGATTAAAAATCGATGAAGTGATTAGAAGTAGAGACGAAGTTAAACAACAAGTCCAAGCTAAACTTTTTGACTTATTAAGTCATTGGGGCATTGAACTAATAAATTTAGAAATTGAAGGCATGAAATTACCTAAAGAATTCGAAGAATTAGGGAAAATCGCAATGGATAAACACCTTGCAAAAGAGAAAAAAGCTCACGCAAAAGATGCTATGATTGAAGATCTTGAAATGGAGAAATTAAAAACTAAACGCGACAAGCTAGACCTTCAAAAAGAAAAACAGAAAATGCGAGAAGAAATCGAAATGGTAAAATTACAACGTGAAATATCTGCTGAAGAACGCAAGATTGTAAACGATGAAAAGTCGTTTAGTAGAAAACAAACTGTCTTGGATGCCCAAACTGGTCTTGAAACCGCGGAGTTTGACTCAAAAGCCCAAAAATTACAGGGAGAAGTCCAAGCAGATGTCATGGGGAAAAGAGAAGTTGCTAAAGTTGCGGGTGAAGTCGAATTAATTAAAACTAAAGGTGACTCTAGTGGTCAGCTTACAAAATTAGAAGCGGATAGGGACGTGCAAATCGCTCAAGCCCAAGCGGGAGTAAAAGCCAAAAAAAGTAAACCTTCTAAGCAAGAGGAACTTATTAAAGAGAAAATTTCCGAATTAAAAGAAAAAATAGAGAAATTTGACGATTTGCTCACAGAAGGGAAAATCTCTGAAGATACCTATAAGATGCGCATAACTCGACTTGAGAAGGAACTAAAATCACTCGAAAATAAATTAATCTAACTCATTTTTTCTATTATATTTTTAACTTTTTATAATGTGGGTCACTTGCAGTAATTATAAAGAAATGGGACCACGACCTCCCCTCCCCCCATTTTACTTTTAGGTAGGTAAAAATCAATTTTTTTCAAAAATTTTCATCGTAAATTAATGGGATTTTATCCAGAGTTTTGTTCACTGGAGGGCAAAGGAGAATTTCCTTTTTAATTTATATAAAAGAATGATTGACATTACTCCTATGATCACAAAAATCAAATAAAAGTTAGCAGATGGAATAATTAATGGAGGTTCAGGATTATCATCTTCTATTTTAGGAGCTATTGTAATTTCCAGCTGATATGGAATGTCAATTCCATCAGTTAAGCATATATAATAGTAATCTGAAATTGTTGTAGTATAGGAGACTGTATTAACATCTTGGCTTAATTCAGCAAAAAGTTTAGAATCGATTGAAGAATTATAAAGATAGAGATTGAATTCTTGAGGACTCGAGAATGTGACATTAATTGTAATAGTCATACTCGCGTTGATATAAATTCTATACCAATCGTCGTCATTTGCGTGTAGCTTTTCAAATAAACCCTCTGAAATTAAAGAAGCTTCATTAAATATGTCATTTTCTTCATAGATATCATCACAAAAATTGTTTTCTATCACATTCCAATTGGAATCGAGTTCGTATATACATCCTTCAGAATTCCCCGTTAAAGAATTATCTGTAATGTTATTGTCATAACTTTCTTGTAAGAAAACTCCGGTTTTTCCATTTCTATCAATATCATTTTGCGATATGACATTTTTTCCATCTCTGAGCCCAGAACTCAAATATATTCCGTGCTCTGTATTATATGAAATAATGTTGGCTAATATGTTATTAAAAGTACCTAATACATATATTCCATTTTTATAATTAAAACATACAGTGTTTCCGACAACTTCGCATGAGGATGAACTTAAATATAGCCCGTATTTAGTATTATTTAAAATAATGTTATGTTGGATATCATTATTGTTGTCTCCTATGATATTTATACCACTTCCTCCGTTATCTTTAAATTGATTAAAGGAGATGTTACAAGATTCACCGTTCAGCATAACGACGCCATCTCCTCCATTATTGTTAATTAAATTATACATTATTGTATTACTATAGCATTCTAGCCCATAAACATACATTCCATAATTGAGGTTGTCTTTTATCGTATTGTTTTTTATCAAGTTTTCATAACAAACCCTACGGAAATAGATACCTCTCCCATTCGTTTGAATAGTGTTATTAATAATCGAGCTTTGAAAAAATGTCTCCACTCTGAGACCCATCTCAGTGTTATTGTACACATAGTTTTCAGTTAGAGTGGTGTGAGAAGTTCCATCAAGGTAAATCCCATATTGGTTATCAGTCACATTGTTTAAACTTATAAAACAATTTCTACTCCCAATGTGCATTCCATAAATGTTATTTGCTACACGATTTCGTATAACTCTGTTATAATCACCGTGATTTATGGTAATTCCAAAAGAACAGCTACTGACATTGTTATTAGATATTAAATTATCAGTGCTCATGTCCGTAAGGATTCCATAATAACCAATTTCAATTTTATTTCCCACGATTGAGTTATTCTCGCAATATTCTCTTACATAGATACCATGTCGATCATGGTTATAAAGTGTGTTATTAGAGATCGTCCCATTATAAACTCTATCTATTTTGATTCCACCATCAAAATTCCCCGTCCCAGAATTAAGTATAGTACAATTTCTTATAGTAAAATAAACACGAGAATTTTTTATCGAAATACAAGTTCCGAGGTCCCCTCCATCAATAAAAACTCTCTCAATAATATAAGGATCGTACCAAGTTCCAGAACCGTTACACCACGGATTCTCACTTTCTGTTTTAGACCAATTAAAATCAGGATTGTGATCATCAATAACTATTCGACTAGCTGAAAGGTTCCACAAAAAATTATATTGAGAATGTGTTTGAGGAATAAACTGGTAATTTTTTTTGTTACTATATTTTTTATTCCCAAAGTTCATAGAATTTGTTTCTTGAAAGACACTAAAAAAACAAATAAATAGAATTACTAAAATTATGATTGAAGATTGACGAACTTTCATTCTTTTCTATAAACTTTTGTCGTATTGTCTTCAGTTTTCTTTACAATTTATATTTTTCTGATCAATTTTTTTTCTACTTGGTTAGCTATTGATGCTGATAATTCAATGGTCTCGTGGTGTTTTTATACCTCTATTTTTACTAATAGAAGTATAAGTAGTGAACGCGTCAAATTTTTATCATCAGAACGAGGATGCCTTAGATGATCCTCTATTCATCAAATTCTCAAAAGTTTTTGCAGATAATTCTTTGCATCGATTGAATAGAAAAATCAGAGCGTTTGAAACCACTCATCCGAATTTAAGGTTTGTTAGTTTTGATGATTTCACGAGAATGGTTCCTGTCACTGGTAAATATTTATTTTCTGATAACTCCCATCGATATTCTGAGCTATTATACAAATTTAAAAATTACCGAGAAATTCGATATTACGAGCCTGAACCATATTTGGCCGAGTGGTTAACTAAGATCGATGAGTTCGCACAAACGAGAAAGTCGAAAATGATAAAAATGGTAGAAGGAACAGTAAAACGGGTCTACAATGCCAAAAGTTTTTTACCTGGTTAGTAATAGGTGCAGCCAGAATTACATTTAATTATTAAATTATTTTAACTCATTTTTTTTAACCTACCTATTGGTCTATGGGGGTTAATTTAGTATCCTAAAATTGGGAAAGAATATAAAGGCACTATCGACATAAAGCACTTGCAATGAAAAATTAGAATTAATCAGACCCTTAAGTATTAAATTCTTATTCAATAATGTTTATCTTAAGACAAAATTTGGGTGTTTCATTTTTTGAATGGAAATATTACAATGATTATTGGATATCCAGCCGCCGGAAAAACTTATTTGGCGAGATCATTTGAACAGATAGGATATCGCAGGCTAAATCGTGATGAAATTGGTTGTAAGCTGGATGGATTAGTAGAACATTTAGACCAGCAATATAGACTTAATGGTGTCGATAAGTTTGTGATGGATAACACGTACTCCACAGTTCTCTCCAGAAAGGCAGTAATAGAGTGGGCTCGTGAAAATAAATTTGACGTGGATTGTAAATGGATTGATCTTGACGTTGGGGATGCCTTATACAACGCTTCAAAAAGGATGATTGAAAATTATGGAAGGCTCTTAATCCCAGAAGAATTTAAAAGTAAGAAAGATAAAAGTATTTATCCTCCTGTCGTGATCTACAAGTATAGAAAGCAGTTCGAAGTACCTACTCCCAACGAAGGTTTTAATCACATAAGAAAGATAAAATTTAAGCGAAAAATTGATAAAGCTAAATATGTAAATAAAGCAGTGATTTTGGATTACGATGGAACTCTAAGAACTACTAAATCTGGAGAAATATTCCCAAAAACCCCAGAGGATATCGAAATCCTCCCTAATAGAAAAGGTGTTTTGGAAAAATATCAAAATGAAGGATATTTATTATTAGGCGTATCAAACCAGTCTTCTATCGCAAAAAACGAACTGACAAATATCAAGGCAAAAGAATGTTTTGATAAGACTAACGAGCTGTTAGGGCTAAAAATTGATTATAAATTCTGCCCACATCGTTCTTATCCGCAAGTATGTTATTGTAGAAAGCCGATGCCAGGAATTGGGGTCGAGTTTATTGAAAAATACAAATTAAATCCTTCCAAATGTATCATGGTTGGAGATATGAAAAGTGATGCGACATTTGCTCAGCGATGCGGATTTCGCTATATTCCTGCTGAACAATTTTTTAAGTAGATCAATTACTAATTAAACTCTTAAGAATTCCTAATATTTAAATACCCTTTTAATGATTTCAACCCAGCTTCTCTTGAAATTGAAATACATGCGAGCTTTTATAAGAAATAGAATAATAAGTAACCGTACAAAAAAGACAAAATTTTGGAAAAATAATGAGTAAACTTCAAAGAATAAAAGACCAAATGGTATCACGGTTGGAGGGTAGCGACATTAAAACGATTCGACAGATCGTAAAGAAGAATTATTGGGATTTACAGAGATTAGGATCCGGAGACTCCAACGAGATATTCGAAGTAATTAAGGAAACAATACAGCAAACTGACGATCGTGAAAATAAGTTGTATCTATTATCATTTTTCTCGGAACAGAAAAGTCAGGACGCAATCCAAATGTTAAAACAAGAATTCAATATTTTGTTCACTAACGCTAAGGATATGGAGACTATCGAACAGATAGTAAGGGAGAATTCGTCAGGATTTCGAGGCTTACAACCCGAAGAAATCAACGATATTTTTGCTCTTATTAAGGACAGCATTCAGCAATCTGACGATTTTGAAGGCAAAAATTACTTATTAACTTTTTTTACAAATAAAAAAATTGAAGACGCAGAGCAAATGTTACGAGAGGAGATTGACATTAAACTAACGAACGCTGAAAGCATGAAGATTATCGAACAAGTAGTAAGGAAGAATTATTCTTATTTACAAGGGTTAGATCCTGAAAGCATAGACAAAATTTTTAACATCTTAAAAGACAAAATTAAAGATTCTGATGATGGAAAAAACAAGCTGTACGTATTGAGATTTTTCATAAATCGTAAGATTAAAGAAGCAAAACCTATGTTGAGCCAAGAAATCAAAAACATGTTTATACACGCTGATGACTCCGAGCTTACAAGGATGATAAGAAATCGATCGTATAGGGAGGTAAATAAAAAGGACTTAATCGAGATGTTCGATAAGATTGACTTAGATTTGTTGCGAAAATCTAAAGAAATCCTAGTGTTGATAAATTTTCTTTATGTCTTTTCTAAAACGGGTATTCAAGAAGCAAGAACGCTTCTAAACGGAGAAATAATGAACAGAATTCCTGAATATAGTGGACATTTGAGTCGATGGATACAAGACAAATATCTCAACTACATGGAGAAGGACGACGTGAAAAAAATATTCGAAAAAATTGATTTTGGAAAAAAGCTCGAACGTGATTTTCAAGGTGGGGTGTCTCTCTTAAACAAGTTTAAAAAAATGGGAATAGAGAATACAGATGAGATAATAAGAGCACGAGCATTGACAGTATTCAAGAATATTAACTTAACGAATATTAATATGATAACAAACAAAACGTTCGAAAAGCAGATTAGTACGGAAGAATTGCACAAGTTTATCAAAGCGAACGATTCTGATGTCATTAAAAACTTATTGAGTCTTTTTCGCGAATCTTTGTCCTCTACCCAAAGATCTAAAGTTCACAAGTTATTGAAAAAAGTAACAGAGGTAGCCGAATCCGAACCGCTTTTAAGAAAAAGTATCGTAAAAACTTTTGAATCTGCAACTAAAGAATCAATTCCAAATTTACTTAAATCGAAACTTTTTGATTATCTTAACGAAGAAGAAAAACTTACTCTATTATCCGATCCAAATTATATACTAAAAGGTCACCTCGTTATGTATAAGGGAAGCAGCTTTATAGTTGATCATTATTTGAAATTAAATCTTTCTAATCAAAACATTGAATCGCTGAGGGACATAGTAGGATTAAACGATTTAAGTCATTTAAAAACTCTTGATGTTAGCGGTAACGATATTTCCCAAATAATCGGGATGGGTAACCTCGCTTCCCTTAAAAAACTGAAGATAACCGGGAATCCAATACCTGATGACCTTATAAAACACCTTGGAGGTGTAGACTCAAAAGGATTTGCGAAGGACCCGCAAAAATTCGTTGATTACAGTCAGTTAGAAGCGTCTGGAGTTATTGAAAGCGTCAATGTTAAAGGTAAAAAATACGAAGCGTTTGAGAACAAACTTGTTCTTACTGATTTACAGATAAAATCGTTAGAAGAAATTAAAGGTTTGTCGTCGTTAAAAAGCCTTATAAACTTGGATTTAAGTTCGAACCAAATTACAGATTTAAAGGGGATAGAAGAACTTACTTCTTTGAAAGTGCTCAAATTAAGTAATAACAAAATAAGTAATACCTCCGGTATAGAAGAACTAATAAATTTAGAAGAACTACGCTTATTTGGCAACCAAGTTTACGAACTGAAAGGAGTTCAACATCTAAAAAACCTTAAGATTTTAGACCTTGATGCAAAGCGAAAAATAAGTATAATTAAATATTTAAAATATCTTTTAAATTCTTTAGAAACAAGCGAATTGAAAGAAATCTGCACGAATTATAACATGCAATGCTCTAAATTAGACCGAAATTCCTTAATTAAGTTAATAAGAAGCTCTTTAACTGATGAAGAAGAACGAGATGTAATTAACGATAAAGAGATGACCTTCATTCCAGAAGCTATTAAAAAAGCATTTAAGCTTCTAGAAAATAAACAAAGTGAAATTAACGAAATAAAAGTAGTGGATGCTGATACAAATGAGGTCGAATTTCGCTTCAAGGGTAGACCTCTTTTTTATATCTCAATCACCCCTGATAACATTGACAACCCCGATCGCGATTGTAATTGCTCTATTGGCTCCAGTATGGGATTTTGCAACCATTTCTGGGTTGGCGTTCTTTACTCTCTTAAGCAAGGATATTTCGACGCCTCTGACTGGACCCTTACTCCCTTGCCTGATGACTTAATGGACGATATAAAGCAGCTAAAGCTGTGAAGTTTTATTTCACTTATGTAAAATTAGCGTAATTCACTGTCTTCCCAACTATATCTAATTGGGTTTATTATTTTGAAATCATAGGATTTAGGTTTCTTTTTCTCTTTATAGCCATCATCTCTATCTACGTATGTGAGTTGGATTGTAACCGTCCCATCTTTCGCAATGTCGAAAGGTTGGTGGAGTTCTCCATTGGAACTATTGTACCCCATAAACCCGTCAAAAACTTGCATACGTACATACCAGTATTCTATATCGGCATCGCTTGAATCAGACTTAATATCGTAAGTGATTTCACCTAATTTTCGGTAAATGTCCATTGAAAGGAGGTAGAGTATCTCAAAAAAGTCAGTAATTTTTTCCACTTTTGATTTAGAATCTATTGAGCAGCATCCTTTAGATAT
>Ga0255055_10002834_pt1 | contig 11951 bp, 7 predicted proteins | sample JV7_2_27_MG_FD_188633 | JGI IMG/M metagenome (GOLD analysis project Ga0255055, IMG submission 188633) | Seawater microbial communities from Jervis Inlet, British Columbia, Canada - JV7_2_27 | ecosystem: Environmental > Aquatic > Marine > Inlet | place: Canada: British Columbia | collected... | reverse complement strand
CACCCGGGCAGATCGATGATGCGTAGGCCGCGCAGTCCGTTCTTGCGCTGCGACACCGCCATGTGACCGGCGAAGACGTCGATGCCGGCCAGCTTGATCCGTTCGTCGTGGGGAATGACCGTCCTCCAGTTGTTCTTCGAGGGATCGGAGAGGGGTGCCTCGACCAGCCTGAAATTGACCGCCGCGTCGTTGGTCAAGATGTAGAGCTTCCCGTTCCAGTGCTCGATCGAGTACTCCATCTTGTGCTGGCGGGGGTGGACGATTCGGAATTCGCCCGCCGGGTCGTCGGCGTCGAGAAAGCGTTCCTCCGAGGTCACGGCGCTCCCGAGGTGCATGGCCAGATAACGCCTGTCCTTGGTCTTGAACAGCCCGAGGAAGTAGGCGTCGTCCTTTTCCTCGTAGATCAGATCGGCAGAAGCCGGGTCGCTTCCGAGAACGTGGCGGTACAGACGGTACGGGCGGTGCGCGGCATCGATGGTGTCGTAGAAGATCGTGCGATTGTCGTTGCCCCACTCGACTGCGTAGTAAGTGCCGGCGATCTCGTCGGGAAGCATTTCACCCGTGCGCAGGTCCTTGAAACGCAGCGTGTACTTCTCGCTGCCGTCGAAGTTGGTGGAGTAAGCCAGCAGGCTGTGATCGGGGCTGACCTCGAAGACGCCCACGCGTAGATATTCCTTGCCCTCGGCAAGCCGGTTCTCGTCGAGAAGGATCTCCTCGTCGGCCTCCAGGTCGCCCCTCCTGCGGCAGTGGATCCCGTACTGCTTCCCTTCCTCGGTGCGGGTGTAATAGAAGTAGTCGCCGTCGCGCACGGGCACGGACATGTCGGTTTCCTTGATGCGGGCGACCATCTCGTCGTACAGCCGTTTGCGCAGGGCCTCGGTCGGCTTCATCACCGCTTCGGTGTAAGCGTTCTCGGCCTCGAGATAGGCGATCACCTCGGGGTCCTTGCGCTCGTCATCACGCATCCAGCGATAGGGATCGACCACCGGCATTGCTTGACGCGTCTCGACGCGATCGATCTTCTTCGCTATGGGCGGTTCGGGCGTTCTGTCCAGTTTCACCGGTTTCTCCGTGGTTGGGCGAGGGATGTCGAGATCAGCTCAACAGCTCGAGCAACTCGTCGCGAGTGATCGCCGTGGCCCGGTCGGCCTCGCCCAGCGCGGCGTCGGCCAGCTCGCGTTTTCGTTCCTGAAGGGCGAGGATGCGCTCCTCGACCGTGTCCTCGGCGACGAGACGATAGACCATGACCGGCCGCTCCTGCCCGATGCGATGCGCGCGGTCCGCGGCCTGGTCCTCGACGGCCGGGTTCCACCAGGGATCGAGCAAGAATACGTGGTCCGCGGCGGTCAGGTTGAGGCCGGTTCCGCCGGCCTTGAGCGAGACGAGCATTACCGGTGGTCCGGCTTCGTCCTGAAAACGACGGACCACGCCCGCGCGATCGCGCGTCGAGCCGTCGAGACGGGTGAATTCGATGCCCGCTCCGCGCAGGGACGGCTCGGTCCGATCGAGCAGCGAGGTCCACTGCGAAAAGACGATCGCTTTGTGATCCTCGGCGACAACATTGTCCAACGACTCGAGCAGCAGGTCCAGCTTGGAGGATCCCGCTGCCTCCTGGCCGGGCAACAGCCCGGAGTGGCACGCCGCCTGGCGCAGACGAAGCAGCGCCTCGAGCGCGGCGAGCACTCCCCCGCCCTGCCCCAGTTTCTTGACGACGTCGTCGAGCGTCGCCGCGCGCACGGTGTCGTAGACCCCGCGTTCTTCGGGGCTGAGCTCGCAGCGCAGCACCACGTCGGTCCGCGGTGGTAGCTCCGGAGCGACTTCCTGCTTGAGCCGCCGCAAGATGAAGGGTCGGATCCTCTCGCGCAGTCTGCGTGCGGCGTCGGGCTGGCCCACGGAGATCGGTCCGGCGTAACGCTCCCGGAAGTCCGCGCGCCCCCCGAGCAAGCCGCGGTTGACGAAGTGGAACTGGCTCCACAGCTCCTCCAGGCGGTTTTCAACGGGAGTGCCGGTCAGCGCGACCTTGAACACCGCTTTCAGGCCGAACGCCGCGGCGGCCACCCGGCTGTCGGGATTCTTGATCGCCTGCGACTCGTCGAGCACGACCGTGTCCCAATCCACGGCGGCCAGCCGCTCGGCGTCGAGACGCAACAGTGCGTAGGTCGTCAGCGTGACGTCGGCGCTCGGATCCAGCTCGCGACCGGGGCCGTGGTAGACACAGTGCGTCAGCCCCGGCCGGAAGCGGAGGATCTCGTCGGCCCAGTTGTGCAGGACGCTGGTGGGCGAGACGACCAGCGCGCGGCCATGGACCGCGCAGAGAGCCTGCAGCGTCTTGCCCAAACCCATGTCGTCGGCCAGCAGCGCGCCGAGCCCGGCCTCGCGCAGAAAGGCCAGCCAGTTGATTCCGTCGACCTGGTAATGACGAAGTTCGGCGGTCAGGTCCCCGGGCAGCTCGGCATCGGGGATCCTCTCGAAACGGTCTACGAGAATCCTCAGGCCGGCGAGCTCGGGAGGCGGCGGTTGCTCCAGCTCTTCGCACAGCCGTGCCAGATCGGGAAACGCGCTCCTGGGAAGCGCCCCGTCGACCTCTCGCGCCGCGAGCAGGTCGGCGATACGGTGCCCGTGTCGCTCGAGCCAGTCGACGGGCAGCGGCGCCCATCCCCCCTCGAGCAACGGAACCAGCGAGGCGCCCTCCCGCCAGGCCTGCAACACTCGGCCGGTGTCGGCGCGCGCCGACCGGCGGGCGCCGCCGCTTTCCATCGACGATTCGAATCGGATGTCGAACGCGGTCCCGCCGAGCTCGAGCCGTGGCTCCAGCGGCGGGGCGAGCCTGAAGAAGTCCACGGCCTCGCCACGGCCCCCGCCTCCCCAGCGTTCGAGGCGACGCGCGAACTGCACGGCCTCGGCGGCGACGAAGTCGGCGCGCACGCCCGGAACGAGGTTGAGCTCGCGTCGGAGCCGGTGCACCAGCCGCTTCTCGGCCGCCTGGTCCCGCACCGGCACGGCGCCGTCGAAGTGGATCAGTCGACCGGCATCGATGCGCGCGCGGGGGGGGGCACCGTAGACCACCGTGGCCAGGACGGACAGGGTCTCCTCCTGGCGTGTCGAATCGATCTGCACGCGCGGAGGCTCGGAGACTGTCTCGGGAAGCCGCGTCGCCAGCACCTCGACCTCGACACGTCCGCGCAACGAGGGCAGCACCTCGGTCATCAGCTCGCCGACCGCGTCGGGCCCGTAGCGGCGACCCCGCGGAAGCTCGTGAAGCTCGCGCCCGGTCAGCCGCGCCTCGCCCAGCGGCCTGAGCGTCTTCCCGCACAGTACGATGCCGTTGGCGAACGTCTCGGCGACCGACGGATGCTCGATCAGCGTCAGGCGAAAGCCCTCTCCGGCATCCTCGACGCGGACCACGGGCAGGACCGGCTCGGGCGAGACGCCGACCGGTTCGCCGTCGAGCAGGATGTCCGGGCAGTGGGCCAGCCGAGCGAACAGCTTCGAAACAACGGCGCGCGGCAGGAGACCGCGGCGGTGCGTGCCGAGTGCCAGCTCGACCGAGAGATCGGTCTGGCTCGCGACGAAGACCGGGCCGCCTACGCGTCCCGAGGCCAGAGCCGCGAGTGTGGACTCCAAAGGTTGCGAGCCCTCGGTCGTCGAGATGACCCGCTCGAGAGCCAGGGCGCCGCTGGTCCTGGTGAAACGGTATCCAACGCGTCCCGCCGTACGAGCCGCGCTGGCGAGCTCCTCGCCCGCCTCGTGCGCGCGTTTCCAGACGATGATCGCAGCCGCGACGTGCTCGCACCCATCGCCCGGGCTGTCGCAACCACAATCCCATTCGTTGTCTTCGGGAAAGAACGTGGCCTTTCGGCCGATCATCCCTCCGCGCGCGGCGATGCGGAAAACCGTCTCTTCTTCGTCGTCCCGGTCGAGAAAGACGGCACGGGCGCGGCTCAGCTCGACCCCGCGGGACCACTGTGTCGTCGAGCACGCCTCGCGTACGGCCTGGAAGAGCTCGTCGACGTCTCGCGTCAAGGCAACCTGCTCAGGTAGTCGTCGATCTGGTCCTTGTCCCCGGCGTCGGGGTACAGCTCGAGATATTTTTCGAAGGCTTCGCGCGTTCCGGCGTAGTCTTCCTGCTTCCACAGGGCCAGCCCCAGCATCTTGAATGGCGGCGGGTAGGAAGGATCTAGGTCGATCGCCTTGCGAATCAACTCGACGGCCCGCGCCAGATCGTCGGCCGACGCTTTCTTATCGCCGAGCAGTTTCGAGCTCATGTCGAGGTAGATCGTCGAGGCCCGTTGGGGTGATAGTCTCACGGCCCGCTGCAGAAACTCCTCGGACCGCGCGGCATCACCGGCATTTCCGTAGAGCGAGGCCAGGGCCACGCAAGCGTCCACGTTGTTCTCGTCCAGGCTCAGCACCGCCTCGTAGGCCGGGATCGCATCGGTGCTCTGTCCGAGTTTCTTGGCCACGAAATCCAGATGCTGCAGCAGGCTGTCACTGACGGCGCCCAACTCCTTGACCGTGAGCAGCGCGTCCAGCGCGGCCTTCAAGTCGCCCCGCTCCCTGGCGCTGCTGTAGACCATCATGACCAGCTCGGCATTGCCGGGCTCGATCGCGAGAAGCGCGTGTGCCGTACGCTCGAACTCTTCGTAGCGCTTCGCCTTGTAGAGCACGTTGGCGTAGGTCTCGAGTATTTCGGCGTCCTGCGGATTCTGCTCGGCCGCCTGCTCGAAGTGGGGCAGCGCGCCTTCCACGTCGCCGCCGTTGTACAACTGAAGGGCGGTGGCGTACTCGGCGTCGACCTCGGGCGCGGCCGCCGCCTGCTCCTCGGCCTCGATCTCCTCCCGCGCTTTGGCGTACTTCTCCAGCACTACGCTACGTTCGCCGAGCGTCAGCTCGATCAGCGTCGTTCCACCGGCGAGGGTCCTGATCGGGGGGATCGGTACGCCGGGGTTCAGCTCCATCGCGCTGACTTCCTGCACCGGATCCCCGTTGCGGGACGTCGAGTTGATGCTGACCATCATCGGCAGGTAGCCCGCGGCGACGACTCGTGTGAGGTGCCAGCTCGTGTCGTCCTGCGGAAGCTGGACGGAGTCCGCATAGGCCCCCGCATCGTTCTCGGTGAGCGTGAAGCTCTGCGACGGATCGTCGGCGAAGGAGAAGATGAACAGCCCTCCCTCGATCTTCTTCCCTTTGGCGTCGATCACTCTCAGCTCGACCGTGGTCGTGGCGGCCATGGTCACGCCGGTCAAGAGGGTGAGCAGGCCGAGGGCCGAGCCAATGTTGCGGATCATTCTCATCGGCGACGCCCTCCCGGGTCTTGGCGTGGGTCCGCTTGGTTTCTCGTCGTGAACATGTCGGAATCGTGAATGAGGGGATCAGGATACACGTAGGCTGGCGGTGCCCGCATCCGCAGAGGTCGGATCCATGATTTGGGCCAAAATCGCTTGTCTACATGGGCCGGATCGATCCGCTGGGCCGATCCTGTGGCGGTTTCACGGCGCATCCGTTAGAGTCCGGCAGCGTGGGATCCGATGTGGCGCAATGGTGCGCAACACCAGGAACGAAGCGATCGAGAGGCAACCGAGAGGAGGTAGTCGGACATGAAACGTTTTCTAGTCTTTCTCTTCCTGTCCGTGCTGATTGTCTGCAGCTGGGGCTGCGAGAGAGCCGAGGAGCCGGCGGCGGAACCGGCCGAGACCCAGGAAACCGCGGTCGAGGAGAAGCCGAGCGCGGAGATGACCGAGCTCATGGTGAAAACGGCCACGGTCAAGGCCGTCGATTACGACACACGGGTCGTCGTGCTCGAAGACCCGGAAGGCAACGTAGTGGCCTTCGAGGCCGGTGAAGAAGTGAGAAACCTGGCCCAGGTCGAGGTCGGTGACCAGGTCGTGGCGCGCTTTCTGCGCTCCGTGGCCGTTGCCGTCCGGCCCGCTGACGAAGAAGTCCCGGCCGGGGCCGAGCTGACTCGGGTAGCCGTGGCGGCCCCGGGCGAGAAACCCGGCATTCTGATGGCGGACACCAAGGAAATGGCAGCGTTGGTGAAGGCGATCGATCGCGAGAATCGGCTGGTGACCTTCGAGGGACCCGAGGGCGGCCTGGCCGTCTTCAAGGTCGCCGATCAGGTCAATCTCGACGCCGTCGAGGTGGGTGAGAACCTGGTCGTCGTCTACACCGAGGCACTCGGCATCTCCGTGGAAGAGCCCGCCGCCGAAGAGCTGTAAGTCGAACGTTCGTGAACGAGAAGGGGTCGAGTCCGAGCTCGGCCCCTTTTCCTACCTGGCGTACGGATACCCCATGGCCAGGGTCTCGGCCAGCGTCTGGTCGTGTCCGTAAACATCGTTCCAGAAATGCGCCGTTCCTTCGAAATCGACCAGTGAGCTCGCGTAGATGATGTAGACCCACAGCGGTTCTCTGAGTATCACCCGCGTGGGACCGTCGCCGTTCATCGCCTGCTCGATCCTCTCCCGCGTCCAGCCCTCCTCCTCCCTCAGCACGTACTCGGCAAGACCGACCGGGTCCTCCACGCGAATGCACCCGTGGCTGAACGCCCGTTTCGATCTCGAAAAGAGGTGCTGGCCAGGCGTGCTGTGCAGGTAGACGTTGTAGGAGTTGGGAAAGATGAACTTGACCAGTCCGAGGGCGTTGTTCGGCCCCGGCCGCTGCCGCAGGTGCAGGTGGCCCGTTCTCAGCGCCGCGACATTGTCCGGAGTGGGCTCGAGCGGCTTGGCGTCGGGACCGAAGTCGCGCACGATCTCCATGTCGTGGGCCTCCACGTAGCCCGGGTCCTTCGCGATCTTCGGGTAGAGCTCCTTGCTCGTGATGCTGTACGGGACGTTCCAGTACGGAGCGAACTCCAGGTAGCGCATCCTCTCCGCGAAGACCGGGGTCTTGTGGTAGGTCTTGCCGACGATGACGTTCATGCCCAGGACCGGGCGCGCTTGCCCCTCCCAGGATTCCAACGCCCGGAGCTGGAAGGCCGGGACGTTGACCGCGATCAGCGGAGGCTCGATGGAGGGCGGTAACCAGCGAATGCGCTCCAGTGTGAACTCGAGTTGCTGGACCCGACTGGACAGCGGCGTGTTCAGCTCGATGAAGGTCGCGGGGCCCATCACACCATCCTGGTCGAGGCCGTGTCTGTACTGGTAGCGTTTCACGGCCTCGCCCAGCTCGGATCCGTAGATCTCCCCGGAGACCGCCCCGATCCGATCGGCCCCGAGGTCTCCCACCGCAACGAGGAGGCGGGCCAGATCCGCCGTCGCGGCGTAGGGCTCCCCCGGCTTGACGACGCGGTCCGACGGGAGCTCCTTCTGGTCGAACGTCTCCACCAGTCCGCGGTAGCGGACCAGCACCCGGCGCGTTCGCTCGTACACCGCGACCTCGGGTTCGATCTCGGCGAGCGTGCTGTTGAGATCGTCATCCGTGGTCAGCAATTCGACGAACCTCGGCAGGTCGTGCCGTTTCTCCTCGACGTCGACCCGGAAGGTAAACTCCTTGGGATTGACCCGCCCAAGGTCCAGGTCGGAGACGCAGCGCATAGCGCTCACCGTGAACCCGACGTCGAATCGGGCGAGGGCAGAGGGGTCGCCGAGGGTACCGCGATCGATCGCGTCCATTAGCCCGGGCCAGGCCTGCGCATCATAGTCCGCGGCGTGGAGACCTCGATCGTCTACCGTAGCCATGAAAGCGGCGATCTGCCGTGCCTGGCTCGTGACGCGACCGTTCCGCATCCACGCCGGTTTCCAGTCCCGCGTGGTGTAGAACGTCATCGTCTGTTCCTCGAGGTCGCTGAAGTCCTGCCAGTGAAGGTCGGGGTGGATCGCATCCTCGACGATCGTCTTCATCGTCGGCACGTCCACCGCCGGACTCGCGCCGGCCGCATTGATGGCGAGAAACAGGAACGGAAAAACGATTCGGCTGGCTCTGTGGATCACGGTTCGCCCCTACCCCTTGACTGCAAAATAGGGGGCAAGGCTAGCACATCGACTGGGCCGTCACTCAGTCGCCGTTCCAGTCGTACTCAATGCCCCGCGCGATCCGGCTTCCTATTCGAGGAGCAATTCTGGTTCATCCGCACGGGGTTGCAGATCGGACCGGCGAATCGTGCGCACGCAGCTGTTCCAACGCAGGATGGCGTCGTCGTTTCCCGATGGCCTCACGCTCTCCGCCTCCTCGTAAAACTTCATGGCCTCGCGAAAGCCATCGTAGGCGAAGGAGCGCGCCATCCCGCGCGAGAGCGTCGCTCGGGCCTCACGCTCGTGGATCAGGCCTGTGTAGTAGAGCCTCTGGTACTCGTCCGACAGCTTGTCCGTGTACTCGCGTGCGGTTCTCAGTCCGGGCGACCCGTGCGCGTTCGCGAACTGATCGGTAAGAGCCAGTATGATCGTCACGAGCGCACGCTCGTGATCGGGTTGGATCCGCAGGATGTCCCGGCAGATGCTCTCTGCCTGCCCAGGTTCGTTGAGCAGACGGTAGTGCTCGGCCTTGGCCAGTGCGGCCTGGATGGCCTCCTCGTGGATCGGTTTGAGCTCGAAGCTTTCCGTCATGGCAACTTCCCCCTATGTGTCAGCCGCCGCCGAAATGCCCGAAGATCCTCGCTGCAATCACTCGCAAGGGATCGTAGTAGCGGTCGACCACGCGTTCCTTGAGCGGGATGATCCCGTTGTCCGTGATGCCGATACTCTCCGGGCACACCTCGGTGCAGCACTTGGTGATGTTGCACATTCCCGACCCGAACTCGTTCTTGATATCGGGAATGCGATCGTCGTCGTCCAGTGGATGCATCTCCAGTCCGGCCAGGCGAATCATGAACCTGGGACCGACGAAACTCGCCTTTCCGTTGCGATTGCGAAGCACGTGGCAGACGTCCTGGCACAGGAAACATTCGATGCACTTGCGAAACTCCTGCACCCGATCTACGTCCTCGCGGTACATGCGGTGCCGACCGTCTTCGGCGCGGGGCGCGGGCTTGAAGGGCCGAATCCGTTGGTTCTGCTCGTAGTTCCACGAGACGTCCGTAACCAGGTCGCGGATCACCGGGAAGGCCCTCAGCGGCTGGACCGTGATCGTCTCGTCCGGAGCGAAGACGTTCATCCGGGTCATGCAGGCCAGCCTGGGCCTGCCGTTGATCTCCATGCTACAGGAACCGCATTTGCCCGCCTTGCAATTCCAGCGCACCGCCAAATCAGGGGCCTGCGTAGCCTGGATGCGGTGAATCACGTCCAGGACGACCATTCCGGGGTCGACTTCGACTTCGCAGGTCCGGAAGCCGCCCCCCACGGCGCTTCCCCTCCACACGCGGAATGTGCGTTGCTCAACCATCGCGGCTCGCGATCGCGCGGGCCCGCTCGGCATCGTCGGCGATCTCGCGCTCCAGATCGGCGATCTCGGAATAGGCGATCCGGGCCAGCTCCTCGGGGGGATCGGGGCGCCTCACCTTCTCGACCTCCATCTCGCCGCCCGGCCCCTTACGGACGACGACGTTGTAGTTCGCCCATTCCTTTTGCTCGCCCTCGAAATCCAGCCGGGTATGAGCCCCCCGACTCTCTTCCCGCATCAGGGCGGCCCGCGCCACGGCTTCGGACACGATGATCAGCGATCGCATCGACAGCGCTTCGTGCCAGCCGGGGTTGTACTGACTCGCCCCGTCGACCTTGACCCTGCCGATCTTGGCATCGAGCGCTCCGAGCCGGTCGATGCCTTCCTCGAGCTCGTCCGCCTTGCGCACGATTCCGACCTTGCTGTCCATGATCTCCTGCAGCTCTTCGTGGAGCATGTATGGGTTCTCTCCCGATTCGCGGTTGAGCGGCTCAATTGCACGCCGGTACGCGGCTCGGATCTGCTCGGCGGCGGGGGTGGGTTGGGTCGGAAGACCGCGGATGTAGGCGGCGGCGCCCCGCCCCGCGCGGCAGCCGAAGACGATCAGATCGGACAGCGAGTTTCCTCCGAGACGGTTGGCGCCGTGGAGTCCCGCGGCGCACTCACCGCAGGCGAACAAACCTGGCACCCGGGTCTGTTGCGTTTCGGGGTGGACCCGGATCCCCCCCATGAAGTAGTGCAGCGTCGGTCCCACCTCCATGGGTTCCCTGGTGATGTCGACCTCGGCAAGCTCCTTGAACTGGTGATACATCGAGGGCAGTTTGCGCCGAATGACCTCCGCCTCGCGCCTCGAGGCGATGTCGAGGAAGACGCCGCCGTGGGGCGATCCGCGACCCAGCTTTACCTCGTTGGTGATCGCGCGAGCGACCACATCGCGCGTGAGCAGCTCGGGCGGCCTACGCGCGCCCTCTTCGCCGGCGAGCCAGCGGTCGGCCTCGGCGATCGTGTCCGCCGTCTCGCTGGCGAATTTCTCCGGGATGTTGTCGAACATGAAGCGCTTGGTCTCGGAGTTCAGCAAGACGCCGCCGTCCCCGCGCACGCCCTCGGTCACCAGAATCCCGCGCACCGAAAGCGGCCACACCATGCCGGTCGGGTGGAACTGGGTGAACTCGAGGTCCATTAGCTCGGCTCCCGCCTCGAAGGCCATGGCCAGGCCGTCCCCGGTGTACTCCCACGAATTGCTGGTGACTCGCCACGCTTTGCCTGCTCCACCGGTGGCCAGGATCACGGCGCTGCAGCGGAACAGGACGAAGCGGCCGGTTTCCCTCCAGTAGGCGGCCACCCCCGCGATGCGATCGCCGTCGTTCAGCAATTGCAGAGCGGTGCATTCCATGTGCGCCGCGATGCCCTGGTGAATTCCGTGGTCTTGCAGTGTGCGAATCAGCTCCAGCCCTGTGCGGTCTCCGACGTGGGCCAGCCGCGGATAGCGATGCCCGCCGAAGTTGCGTTGGCTGATCAACCCGTCCTCGGTCCGGTCGAAGACCGCGCCCCACTCCTCCAACTCACGCACGCGGTCCGGAGCTTCTCTCGCATGAATCTCGGCCATGCGCCAGAGATTGAGGAATTTGCCGCCGCGCATGGTGTCCCGGAAATGGATCTTCCAGTGGTCCCGCCGATCGACGTTGCCCAGCGCGGCGGCCATTCCGCCTTCGGCCATCACCGTGTGGGCCTTGCCGAGCAGACTCTTCGTGATCAGACCCGTATCGAGACCCCGGGCGCTACATTCGATCGCCGCGCGGAGGCCCGCGCCGCCGGCGCCGATGACCACCACGTCGTGCTCGATCGTCTGGATTTCGCGAACGTCCACCAGCTCAGCTCCAGGTGTTGAAGTCCTTGATCACGCCCATGGAAACGAGACGCACGTAAAGATCGGTAAGAGCGACACCGAACAGGCTGAGCCAAGCGAACCGCGAGTGACGGAAATTCAGCCAGGTCGAAAATCTCCACCAGCGAAAGCGCGCGCTCGGTTGCCCGCAGGAGAGGCAATCGATACGACCGCCGACCAGGTGCCGGAACGAGTGGCAGCCCAGCGTGTAGCCACCGAGAAGAACGACGTTGCCCGTGAGAATCAGGCTGCCCACGCCGACGCCGATCTCTCCGTTCCGCACGAAAGATGCCACCGCGTCGGCGCCGAGAATCGGTAGGTAGAGCAACGCGAAGTACAGCGCGTACCGGTGGAGATTCTGGAACAGCAACCAAGCCGTCTCGCCACGGTACGGCCTGGCGTCACCCGCCAGGGGCTCGACCGCGCAGGCCGGCGGCGCGCCGGTGAACGAGCGGTAGTAGGCCTTGCGGTAATAGTAACAGGTGAAGCGGAACGCGCCGGGGAAGATCAGGATCAGGAAGGCCGGCGAGTATGGAAGATATTCCGGCCACCAGGCCGGCAGCGAACCGAACGCCGCGTGCCATGCGGGTGCCGCCCCCGGGACGGACGTGTCGGTGTAGAGAACGGGCGAGTAGAACGGGCTGAGATACGGGTGGTGATAGTAGTGGTTGCCCTGAAACGCCGCCCAGGTGGCGTAGACGACGAAGAGTGCGAGGACGACGACCGTGGCAGCAGGCTCGATCCACCAGTTGTC
>Ga0255055_10002833_pt1 | contig 11952 bp, 8 predicted proteins | sample JV7_2_27_MG_FD_188633 | JGI IMG/M metagenome (GOLD analysis project Ga0255055, IMG submission 188633) | Seawater microbial communities from Jervis Inlet, British Columbia, Canada - JV7_2_27 | ecosystem: Environmental > Aquatic > Marine > Inlet | place: Canada: British Columbia | collected... | reverse complement strand
CAAGAAAATATATATTAAAATATTCACTATGTTATCAAATAATTAAGGTATTTTACACCATTTTACTCTATTTTACACTATTTTACAGTAATGGTCTTTGAGATCGAAAAGAAGACTTCTAGAGGATTCCCATTTGGAATTTTAACAATATCAGATTTTTTGCCATCGCCTCAGTGAGACCTCAACTGGTGATATATTGAGAGACTGTCGAAAAAGCCCAAAACCGGCCAATTTAGCAATTTTGCATGTAATGAAATCAATAACTTGCAAGCATCAAAATCTCAGCTTTAGGATTTTTCGACAGTCTCTGAGAGTATTACAGTTTTGGCTATATTGCAGATATCAAAAAAACCGCAATATTCACGCCGTCAGTTCCACGCACCTGTTACTATTTATACCGCCGTGTACTCCTTGCTTTCTTTCTGTGGATCATGCTGCCCACACCAGCTATGCTTTTCAAAGATATGTTCTTTGCCTAAGTCATCTGTGATTATTACACGGCATGAAAATATTTCGCCCAAAGTAGGTCTGTAACTTTCCTGTCGTGTTGTCGGTTGTATGCCAAATTCTAATTCAACAATTGCATCAGTAACCTGAAATTCTTCCAATCCTTTTTTCGCAATTTGTTGAATCAGGTACTCATAGAAAGGTGAAGCCACTCTCCAGCTATACTTAAAGCTGGGGTCAGACTCTCCAGACATTAAATTTAGCTTAAACTTATTCGTTCCGGCTTCGCTTGCTACTTTATATAAAATTCCCATAGCCCAGTATCCATCTACATCATTGTTTCGCGATGAGAAACTAAAAGCTATTCCAGCACAAATTCCTTTTAAGTCTTTCCTTGTTGGCATTGATTGATTTCGCCTTTGTGCTTGTGCTCAAATATTTTCTTTGTCATGCGGTCCTCCGTAGACCGTCCGAAGGCAAAAACGAGGGAAGTGGAATCGGAATTTCCACTTGTCGCCAGGCCTCGGCTATCCCCCGATTTCAGGTTATTCTAATATACATTGCAAAATAGCGCACATTGGGTACGCCCAAGGTGCGGATTCGGGCAAAATTTTGACATCTCAACTTTTTCGCTTGTAATAATTTCAAGCACTTACGCTCTGCCAATATCAAATTTAATAATTGACAGTTTTGCATGGTATCCAGTATACAGAATGCACGCAGGGTCGCTAGAGGCCAAGAAAATCATAATAAATTAATTATTTAAAAAGGACACACGACCATGACGAAAGCCAAAACACATCAGAGTGAATTAGAAAGGCTGGCGTCTCTTGAGCAACGGGCTGAAGGCGGCGGCGGTCAAAAAGCAGTCGACCGTCAACACGAAAGAGGCAAATTGACTGCCAGGGAACGTTTGAACCTGCTTTTTGATCCGGACAGTTTTGTGGAAGTCAACAAATTAGCCCAAAGTCAATCGATAGACTTTGGCATGCAGGAGAAAAAAGTGCCCGGTGATGGTGTGATCACGGGTTATGGAACAATAGAAGGCCGGCTGGTGTTCGCCTATGCTCAGGATGCTACGGTTCTGGGCGGATCCGTGGGCACAATCCACGGACAAAAAATCTGCAGCCTAATGGACGAAGCCATAAAAGTGAAAGCCCCCCTGGTGGCTTTAAATGACTCCGGCGGCGGCCGGCTCCACGAAGGCTTTTTCGCATCCAGAGGCGTTGCCGGCATGTTTTATCGCAATACTACCGCCTCAGGTCTGATTCCTCAGATTACCGGCATGATGGGATCCAGCGCCGGAGTAGCCGTATATTCACCCGCATTGACCGATTTTATTGTCATGGTAAAAGGCCAAAGCCACATGGTGATCACAGGGCCCGGGATCATCAAATCAGTGACCGGCGAAGATATCAGTCTGGAAGAACTCGGTGGCGCCAAGGTCCACAGCGAGATTACCGGAACGGCTCATTTCGTTGCAGACAGTGATGAAGAATGCCTTGAGATCATCAAAAAACTGCTCGGTTATCTGCCTTCAAACAATAGTGAAAATCCACCGGTTGTGGACACCGGCGATGATCCTGAACGAACTGATAAAAAACTGAAGGAAATCGTCCCTGCTAACTTTAGAAAATCCTATGACATGCATCAGGTTATCGAGCGGGTTGTCGACCAGGGCACATTTTTTGAAGTCCTGCGCAGATATGCAATAAATATTATCGTCGGCTTTGCCCGCATGGATGGCCATGTTGTCGGAATCGTTGCCAATCAGCCGCGAATAAAGGCCGGATGTCTGGATGTCGATGCATCTGACAAGGCCGCCCGTTTCATCCGTTTTTGCGACGCGTTCAATATCCCGCTGATCAATTTTGTGGACGTCCCCGGATATTTCCCCGGAGTGGCCCAGGAGCACGCCGGTATCATCCGTCATGGTGCTAAAATGCTTTATGCTTATTCGGAAGCCACCGTACCCAAGATCACACTGGCCTTGCGCAAAGAATACGGCGGTGCTGTGATGGGAATGTGTTGTGTGGGCATGGGGGTCGATCTGATGCTGGCCTGGCCCATCGCCCAACTGGTTGTCCTCGACACAACCGCAGCGGTGAATTTAATATTTCGCAAAGAAATTAAAGCAGCAGAAAATCCGGAGGAACTTCGACAGCAAAAAATCGAAGAATATGATTATAAATATTCGAATCCTTACCATGCCGCATCCAATCTGCTGGTAAACAGTGTGATTAAGCCCAAAGAGACGCGCCCGCAGCTGATCAAGGCATTGAGAATGCTGCGCAACAAGCAGCGACCGGAATTGAATAAAAGGCATGGGAACATTCCGCTTTGAGTTCAATTATTCAGACAAAATCCGATTTACGCAGGAGAAAATTTTTGGACATCTTCAACTATGATTTTAGATTTTGGATTTCGGATTTTGGATTTAAAACCGTTGCGTCGATTGAAGGATAAATCGAGCCTGTTTCAATCGACTCGGCTACCTTCGACATAAACTCAGGCCCCGAGCATGCCGAGGGGAGCTCGTCGCTGGCCGTAATCCAAATTCTAAAATCTAAAATCCAAAATCAAATGGCTCCAACACTCCAAGTTTTTCCTAGAAAGGATTGACCAATGGACTATGATCTGACCAAGGAACAACAGTATATTCAAAAGGCAGCCCGTGAATTTGCGATGGGCGAATTTCCTGATGTTGCCCGGGAATTTGATATCAACGAAACGTTTCCGGCAGAAATTCTTAAAAAAGCGCGCCAATTAGACCTGGTCGGGCTTTTCATTCCGGAAGCGTACGGCGGGCCCGGACTCGGTTTTTTCGAGCAGGCCCTGGTTCTTGAAGAGTTTTGGAAAGTGGATCCGGGTATCGCTCAGGAGCTTTGCTCGGTATCATTTGGCGCCGAAGAACTGATCCTCTTTGGCACTGAAGAACAAAAAAAGAAATATCTGCCTCCTATCTTTAGCGCTGACGGCATATTAGGATTTGCCATAACCGAGCCGGATGCCGGCAGCGACACGGCTGCAGCCACCACAGCAGCTGTTAAGGATGGCGATGACTATGTCATCAACGGCAGTAAAGTGATGATTGGCAACGGAACGGTGGGAACCCATATGCTGGTTTACTGCCTTACCGATCCGGATGCGCAATCCAAAACCGGCCGGCACAGCATCATTCTGGTGGAGACGGATCGTGACGGGTATAAGGCCGACCCCATGCATGGCAAAATGGGGCTGCGGGCTTCAGATACGGCAGCGATTTATTTTAACAATTGCCGCGTCCCCCGGGAAAATCTGATCGGCGCGGAAGGCAATGGCTTTATCCAGCTGATGAAATTTTTCGACCATTCCAGGGCATATGTCGCCGCGCACGGTGTTGGTCTGGCTCAAGGTGCATTGGATATGGCAGTCAAACATGTTAAGGGTAGACAGCAATTCGGGCGACCGATAGGTACTTTTCAGAGCACCCAGTTTAAAATTGCCGAAATGGCCACCAAGGTTGAGACCGCCCGCAATATGACCTATAAATCCGCCTGGTTGCTCGATCAGGGCAAACCGGATACGAAACTAACGGCCATGGCCAAAATGTATGCCTGCCATGCTGCGGTTGAAGTCGTCGACGAAGCCTTGCAGTTGCATGGCGGCTACGGCTATTTTAACGACTATGATATCGAACGATTTTATCGCGCCGCCAAAGTACTGGAGATTTATGAAGGAACCAAGGAGATTGAGAAGATTATTATCTCGAGAGAAGTATTGGGTAAATTATAAAACTCATTCCAAAACACTCATTTAATCGAGTGAACTAAAGTTAGAAGTGAACTAAAGTGACTAAAGTTAAGGAATTCTGTCATTTATATAAAAGATGGAGCAAAGCGACACCATAACTTTAGGCACTTCCAACTTTAGTTCACTTTAGGCACTTTTTATAGCCTGCTTCCAAGGCTTTGACGGATGAATTCAGCAGTTTTTCCCGTCCGCGGAATTTCCCTTTCAAAACCCTTTTAATATCTGTCAATGAACAAAACAAGTTTATCCTGTCCATCGAAGTCCGGCCGGCCCTGGCCAAAGCAAAACCCAGCACAATCAGGTTGGCCGACTTCGGATTAAAAATTTCTTGAGCGAGTTTATCCGCATCAATAGCACTTGCTGCTATTTTTTTCTCAGCTTTCAAATCATTCGCGCTGTTTACGACAGCCCAGCCGCCTGTTTTTAAAAAGGCGCCATGCTGGGCGATATTTTCATCCTTCAAAACCAGCAATCCGTCGGCCTTAAACGGTCGGATCAAGGGGCTTGAAAACTCGCCGACTTTTAAATGCGACACCACCGTTCCACCGCGCTGCGCCATACCGTGGGTCTCTGAAGTGAAAACCGGCAAGCCTTTATTGATGGCTGCTTCTGCCAGCAGGCTCGTAATAAACAGAACCCCCTGCCCTCCCACGCCACTGATAAGGATTTGCTGTCCAATCGTCTTGCTCATCGCTCCCTCATTTGTAGTTATTTGTCATTCGATTGAGGTTCTAATTCCTAATACCTATAGTGCACCACCCTTACTCTTTGGCCACGAACGCCCCTTTGGGGCAGACATTCAAACACACGCCGCATGAAGTGCACAGGATGGGATCGATGCTGACGCGTTTGTCTTCTTCGTCATCATGAAAGATCAGGGCCGGGCATTCAAAATGCTTGATGCAATAACCGCAGCCGTCGCATTCTTCAGTCACTTCAACCGGTATATATTCCCCGGTTTCGCCCTGCCTGGCCCGGTGAAGCACGCACGGATATTTTGAAATAACCACCGCGGGTCCATTTTTGCGGCTGTACTTCACGGCCTTTTTAAGAAGGGCGATAAATTCTTTGAGTTCGTAAGGATTACTTTCCTGGATGAATTTAACACCGCACCCCCGAACCAGTGACTCGATATCAACGGTTTCGGTGGGCTCGCCGCAGGCCCCATGTCCCGTAGCCGGAGTAGGTTGATTGCCGGTCATCGCGGTCGTGCGGTTATCAAGGATGACCAGCACAAACCCGACTTTTTGGACCACCGCATCGATGAGTGCCGGAACACCCGCATGGAAAAAGGTCGAATCCCCGATGGTCGCCACTATATCCGGTCGTTTTTCTTCATTTTTATATGCATGATAAAATCCGGAAGCCTGGCTGATGGCCGCGCCCATACAAAGCACCGTGTCGACGGCCCCGAGATTGAGACCCAGGGTATAACAACCGATATCACTGGTGTAGATACCTCTGGGAGCCGCCTTCTTGATGGCAAAAAAACTGGCCCGGTGCGGGCATCCCGGGCACAGGGTTGGTCGCCTGCCCGGAGCAGATTTTATGGTAAATTTTTCAGATTTAAGCCCGGCAAAATCGCTGATAATCTCCTGAATCTTTTCGGGGAGAAGTTCACCCACCTTTGGCACCGTGTTCGATAGCTTGCCTTTAACGCGATAGCGGTCGGCCAACTGCATCTCAATGACACCCATGGTCTCTTCGATTACCAGCACCTCCTCATAGGTGTCGATAATATGTGCTATAAATTTGCGATGCAGCGGAAAAGGTTGAATGACCTGATAAAAAGGCATTTTTGACCAGATTTTTAATTCTTTCAAAATATCCTTGGTATGGGCGGCGGCGACACCCGAGGCGATAATCGCCCGGGCGGATTTTGCTTTAGGATTGAGCTTTTTGGGGGCTGTCGGCCTGTAGTTCGCAATGGCGGCAAGTTTTTCTTCCAGTTCCTTATGTAATTGCAGTCTAAATTTGGGTGTTGCCGCCCAACGAGCCGGATTTTTTTCAAACTTCACTTCGCGTTTATTTTTCGGAATCGATCCCAGCGTGATGTCCTGTCTGGAGTGACACACCCGGGTGGTGGGGCGCACCATCACAAGCGTTTTAAAGGATTCGGATATTTCATAGGCAACTCCCATCAGTTCTTTCGCCTGACGGGGTGAATCCGGATCCAGCACCGGTATTTTGGCAAACATGGCCATCAACCGGCTGTCCTGCTCGGTCTGTGAAGAGTGGGGACCGGGATCATCGGCGCTGATCAAAACAAATCCACCCTTTATCCCCATATAGGCTGCACTCATCAACGGATCCGAAGCCACATTCAAACCAACCTGTTTCATGCTAACGGCGGACCGCAAACCCGTCTGGCACCCGGCATAGGCAATCTCAAAGGCAACTTTTTCGTTAACCGCCCATTGGGTATGCATTGAAAGCGACGCCTCTTTTTGAAAATAGGCCACCGCCGCAAGAATCTCGGAAGCCGGTGTGCCCGGATACGAGGTTGCAATGGCACACCCGCTTTCGATCAAGCCGCGCGCAATCGCTTCATTCCCTAACAATAATTTTCTTTTGCTCACTAATCTAGTTCCTCTTCCCTATTACCAAGATTGGTCTCAATATTTATTTTGCAGAAACAAATTAAAAAATAGAGCGCCACGCGGCGCAAGCGCCTGCGCTGCGCGAGCGAAACCATAACTTTAGGCACTTTAGTTCATTTTAGGCATTTTAGGCACTTTTAACTTAGTAGCACCTCTACAACTCAAATGAATCCACACTGATAATTAACGGCAAATCCCGCATTTTATCCAGCACATCTTCCGGGGTCGGCGTGTCGGTCCGCAGAAATATCATGGTCTTGTCACTGTCCTCTTCCAGGCCCACTCGCATGCGGCTGATATTGATATTATGATCGCCCAGAAGGGTTCCGATACTGCCGATTGCACCGGGTTTGTCATGATTATGGATTAATATAAAGCGATTGACCGGCTCCAATTCGAGCCGGAAATTGTTGATATTCACCACCCGTGGATTTTTTCGGCCGAATATCGTCCCGGCGACCTTATTCTTACCTTTATCCGAAACGGCCTTGACGGTAATCAAATTAAGATATTCCTCGGACTCGGCGATCCTGGCTTCCGTTATTTTAACTCCCCTTTCCTTCGCCAAAACACGGGCGTTGACAAAGTTGACATCGTCTTTGATCATGGGCGTCATGAGGCCTTTTAAAATTGACGTTGTGACCGGAGAAAGATCCAGATCGTCAAAATCGCCCGTATATTCGATCAGAATCTCCTTAATCGGCCCCTGGGAAAGCTGGGTCAGCAAACAGCCCATCCGATCGGCGAGGGTTAAAAAAGGGCTGAGTTTTTCGAGCAGATCGCCGCTGACCGCTGGAGTGTTGACCGCATTAATAACCGTTTCGGTTTTAAGATAGGCAATGATTTGCTCCGCTACCATAACAGCCACATTGGTTTGGGCTTCCAGAGTCGAAGCACCCAGATGCGGCGTGCAAATCACCCGATCAATTTCAAAAAGCGGGCACGCGCCGGGAGGCTCGCTTTCAAAGACATCCAGGGCTGCCCCGGCAACCTTGCCGGATTTCAAGGCCTCGTTCAGATCGACCTCATCAACGATACCGCCGCGGGCGCAGTTAATGATCATAACGCCGTCTTTCATTTGACCGAAGGCCTTCTTGTTAATTAATCCGGTCGTGTCTTTGAGTTTCGGCACATGCACCGTGATATAATCTGATCGACGGTATAAGTCTTCTATCGAAACGGCTTCAAAACCGCCTTTTTCAATCTGCTCATCCGGAATGTACGAATCGTGCACAATCACCTGCATCTTCAGACCGCGGGCGCGGTCAGCCACAATGGAACCGATTTTTCCAAATCCAATAATGCCAAGCACTTTGTTATAAATTTCCCGGCCCTGCAGCTTCTTTTTCTCCCATTTACCGGCCTTTAGCGTTGACGTCCCCCATGGAATGTTACGGGTCAGCGCCATCATCATCGCTATCGTATGTTCCGCGGTTGTAACCACATTTCCAGTGGGCGTGTTCATGACAACAACGCCATGTTTGGTCGCTTCCGCTATATCGACGTTATCGAGGCCGATTCCCGCCCGGCCCACAACTTTTAGATTTTTGGCGGCCTTCAGGAGATCTGCATTAACCTTGGTGGCGCTTCGAGTGACCAGCGCATCGTAGTCGCCAATAATTTTTTTCAGTTCTGCGGGTTCAAGGCCGGTTTTCACGTCAACCGTCAGCCCCGGTTCTTCTTCAAATATTTTAATGCCGGCCTCTCCGAGATTGTCGCTGACCAAAACTTTCATGTCATACTCCCCTGGATTTCTTGTGCCCCTGTGTCATTTATTGTGGATTTTTTAAGCGGAAAATATGAAGGGATGCGTAATCGCAAAGCTTCTAAGTTCGCAGATAGATTCGACCTTTTATCCAGCAGGATGTGAAAGGGCCGAATTTGATGATTGAAACCTGTATCTTTTCCAAAATGAGTCCTTTTGCCTGCTTGACACAGTTTTGTATACGCTATAGAAAAACCTGTCAAGCAACTTGTCCGGCCCTTTTTTACAATTTCATTATCTTATCCAACTAAAAAACATTCAAAATAGAACTGAAAGGAAAGACAACATGGATGCTGCCAAACATCTCTATCGCACGGCATTAAACCCCTTGCTAATTCAGCCCTCCAGACCCTTGCCGGATGAAATCGCTGTTATCGGTGCCGGTACCATCGGCCCGGACATCGGATATTATCTCAAAAGTGCCCTGCCGGATAGCAAACTGTTTCTGGTGGATGTCGTCGAAAAGCCCCTCAAGCAAGCGGAACAGCGTATCATGGGATATACCGAAAAGGCGATCGACAAAAAAAAGATGAAGCCGGAAAAAGCCGCTGCAGTTCGTGAAAACATTGTCTATACCACGGATTATGAACAGATTAAAAACTGCAAACTGATCATCGAGGCGGCCACCGAAGCCATTCCACTGAAGCAAAAGATTTTTGAAACAATTGAAAATATTGTCCGTGACGATGCCATTATTACCTCCAACACCTCCTCGATTCCAGCCGACAGGATCTTTCTAAACATGAAAAAACCGGAACGCACATCCATTACCCACTTTTTTGCGCCGGCCTGGCGCAGTCTTCCGGTTGAGGTCATCGCCTGGGAAAAAGGCAGTCAGGAAACGCTGGATTACCTGTTCTGGTTCTTTGCCAAAACCGGCAAAGCGCCCATCATTACCGCTAACGCCATCTGTTTTGTATTGGACCGCATCTTTGACAACTGGTGTAATGAATCCGTCTATTTACTGGACCGCGCAACCGCCAGCCAGATTGACAAGGTTGCCGAAGCGTTTGTTTTCGCCGGGCCTTTTTTCGTCTTAAACCTGGCCAACGGAAACCCGATTATCATAGAAACCAACAGCCTTCAAATGGAAGAAGGCGCCCATTATCAGCCCGCGTCCATTCTGGCGTCGGTGGATCGCTGGCTCACCCACCGACCGGCAAGCCCGGTAGACGTCCCGGAGGATGTAAAGTCCGCAGTCCGTGATCGCCTGCTGGGCATCCTTTTTTCCCAGTCTTTTGATATTATTGACCGCACAATCGGTACCCGGGAAGATCTCAATTTTGGCTGTCAGGTCGCTTTAGGATTCCGCCAAGGCCCGCTGGATCTGATGCGGGATCTGGGCGAAGATGAAGTCAAGCGAATCATGGAAAAATTTCAGTCTGAAAGGCCGGGGTTTCCGATGCCCCGGCAATCATTTTCAGCTTATCAGGATTTTAAGCGCTATATTCTCGTCGACGAGCGCGACGGTGTAAAGATTATTACAATTCGACGACCCCAGGCCATGAATGCCCTCAATGATGAAGTGACAGACGAAATCCTGTCTGTTTTAAAAGAGTTCGAAGATGATCCGGCCGTCAAAGGTTTTGTCATCACCGGATACGGCAATGCGGCCTTCTCGGCCGGAGCCGACATCGGCAAATTTCCGGAAATGCTCGGAGATGCCGACGCTTCGTCACAATACGCAAGAGATTGCGCCAAGGTTCAGATATTCATGGATCAGATGGAAAAACCGGTGGTGGCGGCTGTTAACGGCTTTGCGCTTGGCGGCGGACTGGAGGTGGCAATCCGCTGCCACGGCATCGTCGCAACGCATAATGCAAGTTTCCAATTCCCCGAGATCGGCCTGGGAATCCTACCGGGAATCGGCGGCTGTGTGGTGCCCTACCGCAAGTGGCCTCAGGGTGCCGAGCTGTTTAATGAAATGATTTGTTTCGGCCGTCTGCTCAAGGCCGGGGATGCATCCGCTATCGGTATGGTATCCAAAATCGTGGATGATTATTCCGCCCTGATTTCAGCGGCTATCGAAGAGGTCAACAATATGCAGGGCAAAATAACCCGGATTCCTGAAGGTAGCCTGGAGATCCCTGATATTAAAATTCCGGATGAACCCAAAGCCGGCCATCAGATTCTCAGCAAAGAAGCCGTATCGCTCACTATGAAAGTTATCCAGGATGGTACGGCCGCCGCAAACTTAAACGATGCTCTTGAAATCGGCTATAAAGGATTTGGCGAAATTGCCTGTACGGATGCGGCCAAAGAGGGCATTTCGGCATTTTTGGAGAGGCGGCCACCGGTCTTTACGAAGTAATAATATAACAGGTGTCAGGCAAATAGCTCGTAGCTGATAGCTCATAGCTCATAGCTTGAAGGCTGGGAGGCCAGGAGGCCAGAAAGCCAAACCTTTGAACCCTGGACCTTGAACCTTTGAACCTCTAGCTTAACAAAGGCATCCAAATGAAAGCAAAAGATATAATCGCAGGTGAAGATTTTCAGAAGTGTGTCGAATTTCACGGGCACCTGTGCCCTGGACTTACCATGGGGTATAGGGCCTCAGTGGCCGGACTTGAATGGCTCAAAGCGCACCGCTCGGTGGATGAAGAAATTGTGGCCATCGTGGAAACCGATGCCTGCTGTGCAGATGCGGTGCAGGTGATGACCGGATGCACTTTCGGCAAGGGCAACTTTATTTTCAAGGACCATGGTAAAATGGCCTTTACGTTTTTTAGCCGTAAATCCGGCAAAGGCATTCGGGTAGTTTTAAAATCAGATGCCTTCAAACCGGATAAAAAGCATTTAGAGCTGATTCAAAAAAAACAAAACAATACAGCAACCGACGCAGAGCTTGAGGAATTTAAAAAGCAATTTGAAAAAAGAACCCACGATATTTTGGAAAAACCTGTTGATGATATCTTTGACTTAACAGAAGCTCAGTTCGACCCGCCCGAAAAAGCACAAATCCAGCGCTCAATACCTTGTTCCCAATGCGGCGAGCCAACAATGGAAACCAGACTCATTGAAAAGGACGATTTGCGGATATGCAGAGGCTGTTCCCCTAGCTTAACAGATTAGATGCAGTGACTGGAATTTTATCTGACATATTTTGTTCAGAACTTACAATCAACCCGGACAACGGCTAAATTTCAAAACATATTTCAGCATATTGAAAATTTTACCATTGCTGTGATACCATCTACATATCTGTAATTTAGGGTAATTTATGATATTTTATGATATCAAAGGTTTTAAAAGGCGTAATTTTTTGCAAGTACTCTCAATCAAAAGGTGGAAAATTTTCCATCTAATATAAATTTTAGAACCATAAAAGGGAAATATGTCAGACGAAAA
>Ga0255055_10002831_pt1 | contig 11957 bp, 7 predicted proteins | sample JV7_2_27_MG_FD_188633 | JGI IMG/M metagenome (GOLD analysis project Ga0255055, IMG submission 188633) | Seawater microbial communities from Jervis Inlet, British Columbia, Canada - JV7_2_27 | ecosystem: Environmental > Aquatic > Marine > Inlet | place: Canada: British Columbia | collected... | reverse complement strand
CACCCACGCTCGCGCCCCCATGACGGTGGTCGGCACACCGGTTGCCTCCAGACCGAGCGCCGCCATCGTCTCAACGAAGAGCCGGCGATTCGACTCGTCGTGCTTGACCTCGTATCGCGCCACTGTGAGGTTGGGGAACTCGGTGGAGAGTTCGTCGAGAAACGCCAGCTCCACCTCGCAGTAGGGACACCCCTCGGCCCAGAAGACGACAACATCTGGCTCCTCGGCGTGGGCCGGAGGGGTCGATGATGGGCTCAGAGCCGCAAGGAGCCCCACCAATACGAGCGCGATGGCCCTTGCCGGGCCTCGCCACATAGGACGGCCGGCGTTCACAGCGGCATCGTCACGCTCCACCGTCCTCGCGACCAGAGGCAAACGTCCCGCGTCGATCGAACCCCGCCCGCATCCGGGCTGCAAGTCAGGACGGGATGCGTACCAAACTGGCGGACATGGATGAGCAAACGGGCGATCGCAGCGGCCCAGACGAGGCCCTCGTCACCGAACCCCCCGCGAAGCGGCAGTTCCCGTGGAAGCGGGTCCTCCAGGTCGTCGTGATGCTCGTCGTGCTGGGCTTCATCTTCGGTGGCGTAATCCCGAAGTTCGCCGACTACGGCGATATCTGGGCTGCGGTCTCAGCGATGGAGTGGTGGGTGATCGCCGGCTTGCTCGGGATCGCGGCGGCGTACCTCGTCGAGTACTGGTTCGTGATCATGACCGCGCTCCCCGGCCTGAGGTTCCGAGAGGCAGGCGTCGTCCACACGTCCACGACGGCGGTGGTGAACACCGTCCCGGCCGGAGCCGCCATCTCTTTTGGCCTCATGTACGCCGAGTACTTCTCGTGGGGGTTTCCGCCGACCACGACCACCGCCGCTCTCTTGATCACCGGCGTCTGGGACAACCTGACGAAGATCGCCATACCGGCCGTCGTCCTCGGCGCCATGGCGTGGGTGACCGGAACGACACAGTGGTGGATCATGGCGGGGATCGCGGTCGTCTTCGTCGTCGTGGTGATCGCCCTCGTGGTCATCTTGCTGCGCGCCCCAGCCGTTGCCGACAAGATCGGCTTGTGGTTGTGCAAACCGGTGAACGCAGTCATGGTGCGGTTCCACCGCGAGCCGATCGATGTGGTCGCCAAGATCCACTTCTTCCAACGGTCCACAAGCGTGATCATCGCGGGCAGGTGGTGGATCCTCACCTTGCTCACCGTGGGATCGCAGGCGCTCCTCGTGACGCTGCTCGTGGCGAGTATCCGCGCCGTGGGTGTCCCGAGCGACGTGCTCGGTTTCATCTTGATTCTGACCGCGTACGCCGTTGCCCGCGTGCTGGCGGCCATCCCCATCACTCCCGGAGGGCTCGGCATCGTCGAGGTGGCCTATCTGAGCATCCTCACGCCCGGCGTCCCCGAGGAGTATCGGGTCCAGGTCGTCGCCGGCGTGCTGCTCTACCGCGCCCTGGTGTGGTTCCCACCGGTGTTGCTGGGGATCCCCGCGCTCATCTTCTGGCGGGTGAACAAGAGCTGGCGTCGCGATGCTTCAACCCACCCCCGGGGCCCTCGGATCAACGAGGAGCCGCCGACGGTTTCTTGCCTCCAGGAAGAGGCGACCACGTCCTGATCAGCGCGGGAACCGGCCCTGTCTGGTCGGGTACGCTCTGACCATGAGCGTCAACCAACTGGACAGCCTCCGCCGTGTCCCGATCTTCTCTTCGCTCGACGACCGGGCCCTGGAACAGATCGCCGCCGTCGCCACCGAGTTCGAGGCCCAGGCCGGCCAGATCCTGATCGAGATCGGCCAGCCCGGCAGCGGCCTCTTCGTGATCGAGGAAGGCACGGTACGCGTCGAATTACCGGGAGGAGATCGGATCGAACGCGGCCCCGGCCAGTTCTTCGGCGAGTTGTCCGTCTTGTCCGACACGCCGCGGACGGCTCGCGTTGCTGCCGCGACCGATCTGCGAGGACTGGCCATCCGCAGGGGCGACATGAACAGCCTCCTCGATCGTCAACCGGCCATCGCCGTGGCGATGCTGCACGAGATGGCGCAAAGGCTCGCCAACGCCACCTAGCTCCATCATGCGCAACCTCCTTGGAACCACCATGGTTGTGCTGGCGATTGCTGCGGCCGGCTGCAGCGGATCCGGTCGCGCCACCGAGGTACCGGACGTGCCCACAGAGATCGTCGGCAGGGTGGAGGTACCGGATGGCCTGGTGGCCGATTCCTGCCAAGTCGCCTCCGGCACGGGAAGTGGTGCCGAGGTCGTGACCGTGGATCCCGATTCGAATCCATCCGGTCCCGGAAGTCCGTACCCTCACGGCCATGGATCGATTCGACGAGCGCAGATCGCAGTTCATGAAAGAGGTCGGTGACGGCATCGCCGTCATCCACGCCGGCAGTGAGACCGTGCGCAGCAGCGATGTCCACCACGTCTTTCGCCAGGATTCCGATTTCTTCTTCCTCACGGGCTTTGCCGAACCCGACGCCGTCGCCGTCTTCGATCCAAGCCACGAATCGGAGCGATACGTGCTGTTCGTTCGTCCTCGCGATCCCGAACAGGAATCGTGGAACGGCAGACGGGCCGGAGTCACGGGCGGCGTCGAGCGTTTCGGAGCAGATGCCGCATACCCCTTGTCCGACCTCGAGCAGGTGATGCGAGACCGCCTTCGCGGCCGAAGGGCCCTGTGGTACGACGGCACGGACCAACGGCTGACCGGGGCACTCGGCAGCGCACGCGCCTACCGGGTGAGGGCCGGTGTGACCGTGCCGGACCGCATCGAGAGCGCTTCTCGCGTGCTTCATGAAATGCGGCTCATCAAGAGCCCCACCGAGATCGAGGCACTCAGAGAAGCATGCCGGATCTCTGCGATCGCCCATCTCGAAGCGATGCGGTTCGCGGCACCGCACATGACGGAACGCGAGGTGCAGGCCGCGATCGAGTTCCTTTTCCGTTCGATGGGCTCGCCCCATGATGGCTATCCGTCGATCGTCGCCTCGGGAGTCAACGCGGTGATCCTGCATTACATCGAGAACGGCCAGACGATGAACGATGGAGACCTGCTCCTCATCGATGCGGGGGCCGAATACGACTACATGTCCGCGGACATCACGAGGACGTTCCCGGTCAACGGCATCTTCACCGCCGCGCAACGGGCGGTGTACGACGTCGTGCTGGCCGCGCAGGAAGATGCCATCACCGCCTGCGAGCCGGGCGAGCCGATCACCCGGATCCATGACGTTGCGGTGGCAACCCTCACCGACGGCCTCGTCCGACTCGGCCTGGTCCCGGGACCTGCCGAAGACGCCGTCCGCTTCGGCTGGTACCGGCCGTTCTACTTCCACGGCACCAGTCACTGGCTCGGCAGCGACGTCCACGATGCCGGCGCCTATCGGATCGAGGGCCGCGGACGCCCGATCGAGCCCGGCATGGCCTTCACCGTCGAACCCGGTCTCTACATCGCCCCCGAAAAGACGGAGCTGCTGCTCCACCGCCTCGAGTACGACCCAATCGCCGACGCCGAGGTTGCGTACCTGAAGGGGGCGGCAGTGTTGAAGGCGGAGCGCGAGGAGCGCGAGGCCTCGGCAGAGGTGGTTGTGCACCAGGTGCCGGAGGAATTCCTCGGTATCGGCGTGCGCATCGAGGACGACGTGCTGATGACAGCGACCGGGCCCGAGATCCTGACGCGGGAAGTGCCGGTGGATCCCGACGATATCGAAGCAGTCTGCGCCGAGCCACCCCAAATCCTCAACGCGCGTGCCTAAAGGTCAACTGGGGCGTCCTTTAGGCACGAGCGTTTGAGAAACCGGCAGGGAGGACTTCCCCCCGCAGCCCGGCGATGACGTTGCGAGCGGCGAGTTCGGCCATCGCAGCCCTGGTGCGCTCCGTGGAACTGCCGAGATGGGGGATGACGAAGCAGTTTGGAAGCCGGGCGAGTGGATGATCCCCCGGGAGAGGTTCCGGATCGGTGACATCGAGACCCGCTGCGAAGATCCATCCCTCGCGCAGAGCACGGATGAGGGCGGCCGTGTCAACGACCGGACCCCTCGCGATGTTCACGAGCGTCGCGGTCCGTCTCATAGACCGCAGCTCGGCCTCTCCGATCATGCCGCGTGTCGCCTCGGTCAGAGGCACCGCGACGACCACGTGGTCGGACCGCTCCAGGAGGGTGGGGAGATCCACCCATCTCGCAACATCTCGGGTGCCGCTTCTGGTGTGATAGATCACCTCCATCTCGAAACCGGCGGCGCGACGGGCGATCGCCCGACCCAAGCGCCCCATGCCGACGACCCCGAGCGTCGATCCGTGGACGTCGAAACCCCACAACAGTTCTGGATCCCAGTCATGCCATTGCCCGGTGGTCACGTACTCCAGGCCCTCACGCAGCCGACGGGCCGCAGCCAGCAAGAGCGCAAACGCAGTGTCGGCAGTGGTCTCGCTGAGGACATCTGGAGTGTGACCAACCGCGATCCCGCGGGCCGCGGCTTCCTCGAGGTTCACGTTGTCGACGCCGACCGCCATGTTGCTGATCACGCGCAGCAACGGAGCCGCGTCCATCAACTCCCGATCGATGCGATCCGTGAGCATCGAGTACAGGGCCGTCGCTCGGGTCACCTGTTCGAGCAGGATCGACCGAGGGATGACCTCGTTCTCGGGCCAAAGCCAGACCTCTCCATGCGGATCGAGCATCTCCAGGGCACGCCCGGGCGGATTCCTCGTGACGACGATGCGCTCCATGAGGCGGGATGCTACGCGACCGGTGGGAGGTTATTCGTCGTCCTTCGCGTCGTCGGTGAGTTTCTTGCGAAGACCTTGCATCGACTGCAGCACCGAGTTGTCGGCACCGATCCGAGGGAGTTTCGCGGAGCGACGCTCATAACGGCTGCGAGTCTCATCGCGGACGACGGGTCCTGAATCCTCCGCTTTGTCGTCCTCCCAAGACCAGGCGCTGCCCTCGCCGTTGTCGGAGGCGGCGACCGGCTCACTTCCGGTGGTATCGCCGGGCTCCACAGACTCGTCCGCCTCAGACGCTGCAGGGGTGGGCTCGGGTTGGGCGCTATCGACAACCTCGTCGGCTGCGACGGCCCGCAGTTCGTGGACCTCTCGGCGAGCATCGTTGCGGATCTCCTCCGCCTCGTCACGGGCCTGCCTGAGCACCCTCTCCGCCGCTTCTTCGGACTGTGCTCGACCTGCCTTCGCCTCGCTCGAGATCCGCTCGGCTTCCCCTTCAGCCTCACTCTTGGCGGCCGCCGCCTCGCCCAAGATCCTCTCGGCTTCCCCTTCAGCCTCACTCTTCGCGGCCGCCGCCTCGCCCAAGATCCTCTCGGCTTCCCCTTCAGCCTCACTCTTCGCGCCCGCTACCTCGCCGAGGACCCGCGCAACGGCCTCTTCAGCGTCAGTCTTCGCGGCCGCCGCCTCAGCGCGGAGTTCGGCCGCCGCGGCCTCGGCCTCGGCCCGAACCAGATCAGCTTCTTCTCGCGCCGCGGCCAACGCCTTTTCGGCGATTTCCCGACCCGAGACCTCGGCATCCTCGCGCTGTGCCGCCTCCTGCCGGAGCTGCGCGAGTTGCTGTTCCTTCTCCTGGAACTGTGTCTCTCGCTGTGACCAGACCTCCTGCAAACTGTTCAGGTCTTCTTCGATCTGAGCGGCGCGGGCGGCCAGCTCTGCGTCACGGCGCTCGAACTCCTGGGCTCGCTCCCGCAGCTCGGCCTCTCTGGCCGCCCACTGCTCCCGGATCTCGGCAAGCTCGCGCTCGCCATCGCTCCGCTCTTCGCTGATCTGGCTCTCTCGCTCCGCGACGGAGGCGTCGAGGTCGCGCAGCGACGTTTCGCGCTCATCCAGAGTCGCTCTCAGGGCCTCGAGTTCTGCATCCCTTTCGGCGTGGCGAACCCCAGCGGCCTCGAGCTCTCGCTCCGCCACCCGCAGGGCATCCCAACGTTGCTCGGCGTCCCCGACCGTACGTTCCGCCTCAGTCGCTCGCCTCTCGAGGAGCTCCTCGGCGGCGCGTACCGCCTCGTCGCGACGGTTCAATTCCTCACGACGGCCATCGAGTGCCGCGCTCAGCTCGCCGGCTTTCGCGAGCGTCTCTTGCGCCGCCCGCTGTGATTCCTTGAGCTCCTGCATCTCGGCGGCAAGACGCTCGACCTCTGCCGTCGCCGCAGCAGCTTCCCCTTCGGCGGCGGCCCTGATACCCACGGCCTCGCGTTGGGCCCGTTCCACAACCTCAAAGGCCTGCTTCTCCACGGCCGCCAGTTCGTCCCTTTGATGTCGAGCAGCCGTCAGGACCCCGTCGGCCTCCTCCTGCAGCTGTGCTGCCGCGGCTCGGATGGCCTGTGCCTGTTCCTCGGCTGCATCGATGATCTGGGCCGCGGTCCTTTCTGCCTCAGCCGCCCCTTCCAATCGCTCCTCTGCCTCTGCTTTTGCCGCGATGGCCAGTTCCTCGATCTCGGCAACGTCGGCGAGGCGTTGCTCTGCAGCGGCGATGATCTCGTGGACACGCTCATCAGCCTCGGTCCGAGCCCGCTCGACGATTCGCTTCGCCTCGCTCTCGGCGTCCTCGAGGAGCTTCAACTGGTCCTCGAGCTCACCACGCACGGAGGCCGCCTTCTCCCGCATCTTGGCCATGTCGTCGCGCGCCTTGGCGGTGAGATCCTCGGCACCCTCTCTTGCCTCCTCGAGAATGGCCTCAGCCTCGCCGCGGAGTCGACTCGCCTGCTCGGCAGCTGCGGCGACCACGGCCTCGGCACCTGCACGGGATGCCTCCGCATTCTCGTGGGCGTCGGCGACGATCCCTGCTGCGCTCTCGGCTGCGGTCTCCTGGATGGATGACGCGTTCGACTCTGCCTGTTCCGTCAACGAGGCCGCTCGTTCGGCGGCATCGGCAATAAGGGCCTCCCGCTCGTCGACCGCCTTCAGCCTCTCTTCCAGCTCTGCATCGAGCTCCTCGCGACGTGTCACGGCAGCCGCGATGATCTCCGCGGCCTCTTCCTCGCGCTGAGCGGCCGTCGCGAGTTGTTCCTCTGCCTCCCGAAGTCGAGCCTCGATTGCTTCGCCGGCCTCGCGAGATTCGAGTTCGGCGGCAACGAGAATCGAATCTGCCTCGCGCCGGCTGGACTCGACGATGTCTTCGGCCTCGGCGACAATCCCTTCCGCGCGAGTGCGAGCCTCGGCGAGCAGCTCCTCGTTCTCCTCCCGTGTCCCGAGGAGAGCCCTGCGCTGCTCATCGACTGCGGCCTGCTGCTCCATGGCGTCGACGATGATGGCTTCGGATCGTTCCTCGGCTTGCGCAATGCCCTCGGCTGCGCGCTCGCGTGCTTCGAGAACGAGCGACTTGGTCTCGGTGTCTCGCATGTCGGCTTCGTTGATGATCCGCTCGGCATACTCATCCGCCTCACGACGGACGTCCACCGCCTCGGCCTCGAGCGTCGCGGCTTGCTCCTCGGCTCGCGCGGTCAGCTCCTCGGCCTCGTTGCGCACAGATGCAGCCTCGGACCTCGCAGCCTCGAGTGCGGACTCGGCGTCGGTGTGGAGCCGGCGGGCATCAGCCACGATCTCTTCGGCCTGGGCATCGGCCATGGTCCTGGCGCGGTCCGCCTCGTGATGCAACCGCTGCGCATCGGCCTCGGCACTCTCCAGGATCTCTCTCGCCCGATCCTCGGACTCCGACTTGAGCCCGCGAGCATTCTCCAGCTCAACGGCCGCCTCCGCATGAAATCGGTCGGCCTCTGCACGGAGCTCGACGGCTTGTTGTTCGGCGACGGCCAAGGCCGCCCCGGTGCGCTCTTCGGCCTCGACGATGGCCGACTCGCGTTTCTCCAGCTCTTTGGCCTTCGATGCGTTCTCCGCCCGAATGTTCTCGGCCTCGGACTTGGCGTCCCCCAGGAGGGTTGCTGCTTCGAGCTGCAGCGCCTCGGCGCGGCCGGACGCCTCCTCTGCGATCTTCGCCGTGGCCTCTTCGGCCTCCGCGAGCAGGGCTTGGCTGGACTCGGTGGCCTCGAAACGGATCTCGTCGGCCTCGGTCCGTGCGGTGGCGATTGCTGCTTCGGCCTCGGCACGGATCCTCTCTGCTTCTCGCTGTACCTCATCTTTGATCGCAGCCGATTGCTCTTCGATGCCGGTGAGCACCGACTGGACACGCTCCTCGGCGTCGCCCACGAGCGAGCGGGCCTCGCGCTGTGCCTCCGACACCGCCCGGGCCGCTGCGATGCGGTCCACATCCGCTTGTTCCAACACTTTGGCCGCTTGATCGCGAACCGTGGCCGCCGAAGCCTCGGCACCGGCGACGATGGCTTCCGCCCGATGCTCGGCCTGCTCCTTGAGGTGGTCTGCGTCTTCCTGGATGTCGCTCGAGGCGAGGCGGGCGTCGAGCTTGGAGCGCATAGCCTCGGCTTCGGCTCGTACCCGTTCAGCCTCCTCCATCGCGACCGCTGCCTCACGGCGAAGGCCTTCGGCGGCTTCCTCGGATCCGCCGACGGCGGCGTGTGAGGTCTCCAGATCAGCCGCCAACCGATCGCGCTCACCAACCAACTCGCCAACCTCGGACTGCAACGCCTCCACCTCAGCGGTATCCACCACCGGCTCAACCGCCCGCGCCGCCTCCAGATCAGCCGCCAACCGATCACGCTCAGCAACCAACTCCCCAACCTCGGTCTGCAACACCTCCACCTCAGCGGCGTCGGCGGGGTCGGCCGCCTGCGACTTGGCGAGGCTCAGGATCTCCTCGGATTGTGCCCGGGCATCGGCAAGCAGCTGGTCCGCCCGGATCTCTCCTTCTTCATGCAGGATGCGGGCGGCTTCCTCACGCGCTTCAGCCAGGATGGCCTCAGCCTCCCGGCGGCTCTCCTCGAGCTCCTCCGGCGTCCGGTCGGTGGAGTCGCCAGAAGCTCCGGCGAGCATCCGCTCGGCCCGTTCGGTGATCTCCCGCGCCCTCTCGTTGGCTTCCTGTTCGACACGAGCCGCCTGCTTGCGGGCGCGTTCGAGGACACGATCCTTGGCATCGAATACGGCGATCATCGCGTTGTCGACGGACTGGTCTTCGGCGTCCTTGGACTTGGAAGCCTCGAATTCGGCCTGGTTGAGGCGGGCCTTGGTCTCTTCTGCCCAGCTTTCGAGCTCGCGAAAACCGGTCTCGAGGTCGCGAAGGAACTCCCGCACCTCGCGCTTGTCGTATCCCTTGCGCGAGACCGAGAACTGCTTCTTGTCTATTGCGTCTGGAACGTCCGGGGCAAGCTTGCTCACCGATGATCTATCGGCCTCGGTCTGGGGCTTCTTGACGAGTTGCGGCACAGGCTTCGACCCCGACGTCGGGCCCTGCCCGGTGACACCTCACGACGCGGGCAGCCCCGCGCTCCTTCTTCAGATCGCGTCGACGATCGAAGGGGCAAGACCGGGGAAGCTGCGAAGGTATTCGCGGCGCTCGGCGGTCAGCGCCTCGACGATTTCTCTGTATTCGTCGCCACGACCGTCGCGTTCGTAGAGCCGCCGGGGCTGGAGCAACTCGGGGTCATCGAAGCCGGGGAGATCCGCCGCCACCAAGTACCCGAAGTCCGGGTCCTCTTCCCATTCGATGGCTCCCTCGACGATGCCTTGAACCACTGCGGAGCTGTCCTTGATCTTGACCTTTTTCGATCGGGGATCGTCCGGTCCGCCACCGACCCGGCCGGTGCTCATCAAGTACACCTCGAGGTCCGGCATCGTCTCGAGCAACTGCAGCATGCGGTTGCCCTGGAGGGCGTCGTTGTCGAAAAAGAAGGGGTTCGTCCCGGGAACGCGCAGGTTTCTTCCCGCCTCGGCCTTTCCCCCGGCCGATGTCCCCTTCGTCTCGCCGAGCATGAAATAGGCCACGACCTGATCTCTCCGCAGCTTCACGACCGCAGGGATGATGTTCTCGTTGCGGTTGAGAAGCAGCAGATAGTCGACCCGAGGCAGATCGCTCGGGTCGCGGTGGCGGATGTTGGCCAACGGGAACGTCGAGCGACCGTTTCTCGTGTAGGAGTCGTCGAAGAAGTCCACCTTGCCATCGGGGTCGACGTAGGTGTTCTCCAGCCACGCATCCGGACGGGTCGTGCCGCCGTAGATCGTCGGCTCGTCGTCCGGATCGAGACCGTAGGTCTTGGCAAAGCATCCGTTCTCGGACGAGTAGACCTCGCCGCCCGGGAAGAGGGCGACGAAGTCGTCCTGCACGGGCAGTGACCCGAGTTGCTGGCGGAACGTGGTCGTCGTCTTTCCGGTGCCGGAGAGGCCGAGGATCAGGGCCACCCTTTCCCTGCCGCCGACATCGGGAAAGGTCTTCAGGCCCGAGTGCAATGCCAGCCCCCCCTTCTGGAAGACGAGATGGTTCCACATGCGAAGGCCACCCATCTTCGACTCGCCGAAGTAGTCGGACCCGAAGACGCGGGTCACGTAGTTGTCGTGGTCGACGAGGATCAGCCGGTCGTCCGGTTTGCCCGGGGCGCGTAGCCCGGGGGTGTAGATGACGGTGAACTCCGGCTCCCACTGATCGTCCTTCGGGAAGTACAGCTGTTGCTGCATCGCCGGGATGTTTGCCTGGGTGCGCTCCATGTAGAGCCTGGATCCGGTACGAAACGACTCGTCGGGGCCGATGTAGCCCTCGATGAGGATCATGTCCTTGTCGATGATGTACGCGTCCTGACGGGCGGCCCATTCGTCGTATTCGGCGCGCGACATCTGCGGCTTCGCAATGGGCTCATCGACGACGAAGAAGGTGGAGCCGCCCAGCCGCGCCGTGACTTCGGCCTGGTAGTTGAGATTGTCGAACTCGGTCACCGTGACCCGCGGCATATATGCGCGGGTCCACTCCTGCATCTCCGCCTGTGTCGGGTTCTCGGCTACGGATCGTGTCTGGGGCAGATCGAAGGCCACGTTTTCTCCTGAAGTCGTCCGGTTATGCGATCGTGATGTTGTCGTCGAGATACACGTCCTGGATGGCGTGCAAGAGTGCGGCGCCTTCGTCCATCGGACGCTGGAACGCCTTGCGGCCGGAGATGAGACCCGTTCCGCCCGCTCGTTTGTTGATCACCGCGGTGCGAACTGCCTGCTCGAGGTCCCCCTCGCCCGAGGATGCTCCTCCGCTGTTGATCAGGCCGATCCTGCCCATGTAGCAGTTCGCCACCTGCCATCTCGTCAGATCGATGGGATTGTCCGTCGTGAGCTCTTCGTACACGCGGGGATGTGTGCGACCGAATCCGACGGCGGTGAACCCTCCGTTGCTCTCCGGCTGCTTCTGCTTGATGATGTCGGCTTCGATCGTCACCCCGAGATGGTTCGCCTGGCCGGTGAGATCTGCCGAGGCCTCGTGGTTGACACCATCCACCTTGAAGGCGCTGTTACGCATGTAGCACCAGAGCACCGTGAACATGCCGAGGTCGTGGGCGGCCTGGAACGCCTCGGAGACCTCCTGGAGCTGGCGCATCGACTCCGATGAGCCGAAGTAGATGGTGGCCCCGACGCCGGCGGCGCCGAGATCCCACGCCTGTTCGGGCGATCCAAACATCACCTGGTCGTGTTGCGCCGGGTAGGTGAGCAACTCGTTGTGGTTGATCTTGACGATGAACGGGATCTTGTGGGCGTACTTGCGCGAAATGCTCCCGAGCACTCCGAAGGTCGTAGCGACGGCGTTGCAGCCGCCCTCGATCGCCAACTCGATGATGTTGGCCGGATCGAAGTACGCGGGATTTGGCGCGAACGACGCGGCCGCGGAGTGCTCGATCCCCTGATCGACCGGGAGGATGGAGACATAGCCGGTCCCACCGAGCCGACCGTGGTCGAAGAGGTGGCCCAGATTGCGAAGCACCTGAGGATTCCGATCGGTCTGGGCGAAGACGCGATCCATGAAGTCGGGACCCGGCAGCGTCAGATCGTCCTTTGGTATGCCTTTGGAGTCGTGACTGAGGAGGGCTTCGGCGTCGTCACCGAGGAGCGCGGTGATGTCCATGCATGGTCTCCTTGTG
>Ga0255055_10002830_pt1 | contig 11959 bp, 10 predicted proteins | sample JV7_2_27_MG_FD_188633 | JGI IMG/M metagenome (GOLD analysis project Ga0255055, IMG submission 188633) | Seawater microbial communities from Jervis Inlet, British Columbia, Canada - JV7_2_27 | ecosystem: Environmental > Aquatic > Marine > Inlet | place: Canada: British Columbia | collected... | reverse complement strand
TGAGCAACCGTTAGTGCCGCGCCTGCCTCGCTCGCGATCTCTGCAGCGCGTCTCGCCAATAATGCACCCTCGGACTTGAGGATCTCCCGCAAGGTACGCCCCTGGATCAGCTCCATCACCATGAAGTAGGTGTCGTCCTCTTGACCCCAGTCGTAGATGGCCACGATGTTGGGGTGACTGAGGTTCGCCGCCGCCTGAGCCTCCCGACGGAAACGCGTGACAAAGGCCTCATCACCCGCGAAATTTGGGTGGAGGATCTTCACCGCCACGCGGCGGTTGAGGAGCGTGTCTTCGGCCTCCCAGACGTCAGCCATTCCGCCGCGGGCGAGGTGGCTGAGGAGTCGGTACCGGCCTTGCAGGACGCGGTCTTCCATACCGGAAGGAGATGGTACGGGAGGGTTGCGATTAGGGCCCGCGGCAATACTGCAGCGCACGCCGCGAGGGTTAGCGTGAGGATATGACGTCGACGATCGAGCAGCAGTGGTATCAGCGTTCCGTGGACGACGTTGCCGGGGCGCTGTCCTCCCCGTCCGGCGGACTCGATGAGGAAACCGTGCAGCGCCGTCTCGAGACGGATGGCTTCAACGAACTCGAAGAAAAGGGCCACAGAACTCGCTGGCAGATTCTGCTCGCCCAATTCGCCTCGGTCCTGACAGGCGTCTTGATCGTCGCCGCGGTGATCTCCGCCGTTCTCGGTGACTGGCTCGAGATGGTGGCGATCCTCGCCATCGTGGTCCTGAACGCGGTGATGGGATACGTGCAGGAGTACCGCGCCGAGGCCGCGATGGAGGCGTTGAAGAAGATGGCGGTGCCGACGGTGCGGGTGCGTCGGGACGGCGAGGTCGTCGAGACATCATCACGCGAGATCGTTCCAGGAGACCGCGTCCTACTCGAGACGGGGAACGTGGTTGCGGCGGATGGCCGCTTGGCCGAGGCGGTCAACCTCCGAGTCGAGGAGGCCGCGCTGACCGGCGAGTCCGAGCCGGTGGACAAGATCGCGGCCCAGATCTACGAGTCCGAACGGGCGCTCGCGGAACGACGGAATCTCGTCTTCATGGGAACGATCGTGACGATGGGCCGTGGTGAGATGATCGTCACGGACACCGGGATGGCGACCGAGCTCGGCCGTATCGCCGAGCTGCTACAGACCGTCGAAGACGAGCGCACACCGCTGCAGCGGCGGCTCGACCATCTCGGCAGAGTGCTTGCCGCTGCGGTGCTGGGACTCGTTGTGGTGCTCTTTGGTCTCGGTCTGGCCAGGGGAGAGGACGTCGAGACCATGCTGCTCACTGCCGTGAGTCTCGCGGTGGCTGCGATTCCCGAGGCCCTCCCCGCGGTGGTGACGATCGCACTCTCGCTCGGAGCGCAACGGATGTTGAAGCGCAATGCCCTGATCCGGCGGCTCCCCGCGGTGGAGACGCTCGGTTCCGTCGATGTGATCTGCAGCGACAAGACGGGCACGCTGACGCAGAACCGTATGACGGTGGTCGTGCTCGACCTGGCGGATTCGCGTATCGAGCTGTCGGACGATCGGCCTTTGCCGGAGCGCGGGGACGCGGCATCCGTGGGTCTCGCCTTGTTGGGTGGCGCACTGTGCAACGACTCGGCCCTCGTCGCGTCCGACGACGGTCCTCGTGGTGTCGGCGACCCCACCGAGAACGCACTGGTGGTGGCTGCTGCCAGGCTCGGCATCTCCAAGAACGACGTCGAGGCGGTGATGCCACGGATCGGCGAGCTGCCGTTCGACTCGACCCGGAAGCGGATGACGACTGTGCATCGCGTACCAGGTTCGGACGATGGGGTTCCTGTTGCGCTCGGCGACCTGTGGCGAGTGACGGAGAGCCGTCCGGCGGTCGTCGGGTTCACGAAGGGTGCGGTAGAGGGTTTGTTGGCGTGCAGCTCCGAGGTCTGGGTGCACGGTGAGGCGAGGCCCCTCGGCGAGATGTGGCGCCGCCGTATACAGGAAGCCGAAGCGCAGCTCGCCGAGCAGGGCATGCGCGTGCTCGGTGTTGCCGTGCGTGGCTACGACGAGGACGATGGAACGGATCCGGTCGAGGAAGACCTCGTGTTCGTGGGGCTCTTCGGTCTCATCGACCCGCCGCGCGAGGAGGTTCCCGCGGCGGTCGCCACCTGCGTGTCGGCGGGAATCCGGCCGGTCATGATCACCGGTGACCACCCCCTCACAGCCCGCCACATTGCCGGCGATGTGGGGATCGAGGTGGAGAGCCCCGCCGTGGTTGGGATGGATCTGGACGCCATGGACACCGCAGAGTTGGCGCAAGTAGCGGCCCACACGTCGGTGTTCGCCCGGGTCTCCCCCGAGAACAAGATCGAGCTGATCTCCGCGTTCCAGGACTCCGACCACCTCGTGGCGATGACCGGCGACGGCGTCAATGACGCTCCAGCCTTGAAGCGGGCAGACATCGGCGTTGCGATGGGGATCACGGGCACCGACGTCTCCAAGCAGGCTGCCGACATGGTGCTTCTCGACGACAACTTCGCGACGATCGTGTCGGCCGTCGAAGAAGGCCGGGTGATCTACGACAACATCCGCAAGTTCGTCAAGTACCTACTCACCTGCAATGCCTCCGAGCTTGCGGTGATGATTGTTGGTCCGCTGCTCGGCATGCCCCTGCCCCTGCTGCCGCTGCAGATCCTGTGGATGAACCTGGTGACCGACGGACTGCCGGCGCTCGCTCTCGGCGTCGAGCCCGCCGAGGACGACGTCATGGAGCGTCCCCCCCGGTCGGCGACCGAATCCATCTTCGGTGGCGGCACGACGCAGTTCATCGTCGGTTTCGGTGCGATCCTCGCCGCCGTCAGTCTTGGCATCGGCTTCCTGTACTGGCGTGGCGACGTCTCCTCGTGGCAGTCGGTTCTGTTCACCGTCCTCGTGTTCGGCCAGCTCGGCTTGGCCCTCGAGATCCGATCCGAGAAGCGATCCCTGTTCACCGTCGGCCTCGGCTCGAACCGGGCGATGCTCGGTGCGGTCGGCATCGGACTCGTGGCGCATCTCGGGATCCTCTACATCCCTTTCCTGCAAGGGATCTTCGACACCGAGGCGCTCACGGTCGCCGAGTTGGCTGTGGCCGTCGGCGCCACGCTATTCGTCATGGCCACGGTCGAGGTCCAAAAGGTGTTCCTCCGCTCGTCCCTTGCCTCTCCCTCAGGTGAAGGTGGCCGAGGGCGTCAGCCCGAGGTCGGAGGGGGTTAGCGCGGTGGGGAGGCTCGGTAACGCACTCAACCCCTCCTTGCGGAAGGTCAACCGGCCAGGTAGGTAGCGATGAGTTGGGAGGCCATCGGGGCCGCGACGGATCCGCCGGTTGCCAACTCGCCGGCATTGCCTCCGGCTTCCACCACCACGGCGACGGCGATCTGGCGATCTGCGGCCTCGACCTCCACCGGGCCGAATCCGATGAACCAGGCATGAGGAGCACTCCCCGCCACCTCGGCGGTGCCGGTCTTGCCCGCGATGCGTATCCCGGGTACGGCCGCCTTGCGGCCCGTTCCCGAGAGGACGGCGCGCTCCATCAAGTCACGCAACACGGAAGCCGTTGCGGGAGACACAGCCCGTCGCCACACAGCGGGAGTCGTCGACGACTCGATCGAACCATTCGATCGAAAGACGTCGGCCACGACGAACGGAACCATCACCTCGCCGTCGTTGGCAATAGCGGCGGCGACGAGGGCCATCTGCAGCGGTGTCGCCACGACGTCACGCTGGCCGATGGCGTTGGCTGCGATGGCCGGCGGATCATTCGCAAAGCTCGTCGCCTCCGGGATCCGAGAAGGGAGGACCGGGAGGTCGAAGGGAATCGACTCGTTGAATCCGAAGCCCTCGGCGGTGTCGACGAGGCCCAATGCGCCGACCTCCATCCCGATCTGGGCGAAGGTCGTGTTGCAGGACCGGATGAACGCGATCTCGAGGGTCACCGAATCTCCGTCGTCACAGACCTCACCATCCGCGTTCGATATCGTCGAGGTCGTTCCGGGAAGCTCGAGCTCGAGGGGATCCGGGAATGTGGTCGAGGGGCTGGCGATCCCGGACTCGAGCGCCGCCGCGGCCGTGATCACCTTGAAGGCCGACCCGGGTGGATACGACCCGTTGATCGTGCGGTTCCGCAACGGTTCGGCGGGATCCTCTTCGAGGGCAGTCCCTGCCGGACCACCGTCGGGTCCGACGAGCGCGTTGGGGTCGAAGCCCGGTGTCGACACGATCGCGAGCACGGCGCCGGTGCGAGGATCGAGAGCGACGATGGCACCGCGTTGATCGCCCAGGAGTTCTTCGGCCTTGGCCTGGAGCGAATGATCGATCGTGAGCCGGAGGCCGCGTGGCCGGGGATCGCCACCCATGAGGGCGTTGAGCACACCCGAGATGTTCGAGTCGCGGTCTGAGACCAGGTCGTCCGCTCGCGTTCGTTCGAGTCCCCGGCTGCCGAACAATACCGAGGTGAAGCCGACCGTGTGAACATAGGTTTCGCCCTCTGGATAGGTGCGTCGGAAGAGCTTGGCGTCGTCGGGGGAGGGGTCGGAGCGGGCGGTCACGACACCTTCTGCCGTGACGATCGTCCCTCGCTCTCGGCCGGTTCTCCATGCAATGAGCCGCGCATTCCTCGGGTCGTCGCGGTATGAGGGCCCGGCCACGGCCTGCAAGTAGGTCGCCGACATGGCGAGGATGGCGAACACCGCGATGATGGTGAGGGCGACACGACGAATCGGAGCGTTCATGACCGCTCCTCATGAGAGATTCTGCCCAGGAGCGCCACGATCACCATGCTCGCCATGAGCGATGATCCGCCGTAGGACATGAACGGCAGTGTGACGCCCGTGACAGGGAACAGGCGCAGGACCCCGGCGAGGATGATCGCGGCTTGGATACCCACCACGATCGTGAGACCGGCCGCCAGGTACTTGCGGAAGCGGTCTCTTGCTCGAAGGGCGATGCCGAATCCGACGGTCACCAGCAGCACGTAGGCGGCGATCACAGCGATCGAACCGGCGAGTCCGAGCTCTTCGCCAACAGCCGCGAACACGAAGTCCGTTGCTGCCGCCGGAATGAGGTCGGGTCGACCGAGGCCGATGCCCGATCCGGTCAGGCTTCCGCTGCCAAGAGCGAAGAGACCCTGGGCGGTTTGATATCCGGCGCCCGTGAAATCGGCGAAGGGATCCAGCCAGGCAGACACCCTGCGCTGGACGTGGTCGAACGTCGTCAGAGCGATCGATCCCCCGATTACGACGAGAACGGCTCCCGCGGCGACGTAGAACACTCGTCCGGTAGCCACGTAGAGCATGGCGATGAACAGGGAGAAGAGCAACAGCGAGGCGCCCAGATCTCGCTGGTAGATCAACACGGCGAACGAAGCGAGCGCAGCCACGAGAACGGGACCGAGGTGCCTCGGCTCGGGGATGCGGATCGGACCGATTGCACGGTCGACGGTTGCCATCGCGTCGGAGCGCTCGGCCAGAAACGATGCCAGGAAGATCGTGAGGAACACCTTGGCGAGTTCGCCGGGCTGGAACGACAGTTGTCGGGCGACGAGGGGAAGCTCGAGTCGTACCCAGAGTCGTGAGCCGTTCACGGTGGCGCCGTGGAGGAACCACGAATCGGGGAGCAAGGGCAGCATGAGCAGGGCGACTCCGACGGCGAGAAAGAGATACCGATACGTACGGAGCACGGAAACACCCGAGTTGCGGAGCAGCCACAGGGTCAACACCGCTGCGGCGGCCGCGGCGAGGAACGACCAGCGCTGCAGTGAGGCGAGCTCCGGGTCGATGCGGTAGACCTCGGTGAACCCGATCGCAGCCAGGAACGCTGCAATGGGAAGCAGCAGCGGTGAGGCACTCGGAGCCCAGACCCGGAACGCCATGTGCACTGCTCCGAACGCGATACCGAATGTGACCAACGTCAGGGCGACCTGGGCGTTCAGCCAGTTCCCGCGCGTGAACTCCACCATCGCGATGCCGAGCGCTCCGAGGAGTATCGCGGCCGCCAGGAAACCGAGTTCGGCGTTACGGCTCATTCGACGATGTCGACGACGGCGACGGTCGTGTTGTCAACTCCCCCTGCGTTGTTCGCGGCCTCGATGAGCGACCACACGGTTCCCTCGACGTCCTGGTCGCTCGCGATGCGGGCGATCTCCCCATCGGACAGCATCGTCGTCAGGCCGTCTGAACACACGAGGACGCGATCACCTGTCGAGAGGTCCCGCTGGTACTCATCGATCGCGACGGGACCGAGGCCGAGGGTGCGAGTGAGCAGATGGCGTTGCGGGTGGCTGTCCGCTGCGGACGGATCGAGATGACCCATCTCGATGAGTTCGGCTACCACCGTGTGATCGGTCGTGAGCTGTTCCATGTCGTCGTCGCGAAGCAGATACGCCCTGCTGTCGCCGACATGGGCGATGCGGAGGTCTCCACCGGGAGAGAAGACGCAAAGGGTCACTGTGGTTCCCATCCCGAGAAGCGCGGGATCTGCCCTCACAGCCTCGAGGATCCTGGCATTGGCCGCCATGACCCGCGCTGCGGGGTCGTCGGGTACGTCGGCCGGGACCGATGCCAACTGCTCGATGGCCAGGCCGCTGGCCACCTCGCCTGCAACCGCACCCCCCATGCCGTCGGCTACCGCGACGAGGAGTGGCCCCTCCCCGGAGCCCGATGCCGCGGGGAGGACGGCATCCTCGTTGTGATCGCGGACGCGGCCTTGATGGGTGCCGGTTGCCCAGACGTACTTCATCTCACCTCGAGGATGGTCTTGCCGATCTGCACGGTGTCGCCCCTAGCGACGGCAACGGGGGCGCCGACTCGTCGACCGTTGACATAGGTTCCATTGGTGCTGCCGAGATCCTGGACGAGCACCTTGTCGTCCTGATAGCCGACGCGGGCGTGGAATTCGGAAGCGTATGGGTCATCGATGGTTACGTCGGCCTCCTCCGAACGACCGATCGTGTGGCCTCCACCGCGCAGCTTCACCCTGGTTACCGACTCTCCCTCACTCTTGATCACGATCATCTCCCCGGCGCGGCGTCGTGATCGGCCTGTGTGGTTGGTGCCGATGTGGGCGCGCACGGCTATGGCTACCTGCCACAGAAAGATGAACAGAAGCACCAGGAATAGGAGTTTGAGGATGTTGAGAAAGAGAGCCGGCATGGCCTCACACGGTCCGGAAGCTGAACGGGATGTCGCCGATGACGATGTTGTCTCCAGGAACGATAGGAGTCGGCCCGATGTCCAGGCGTTCTCCGTTCACATAGGTCCCGTTCGACGAGCCGAGGTCCGCAACCTGGTAGCCGCCTCTGGAACGGATGACGAGCAGGTGTTGTCGAGAAACGGCGGCTCGTGCGATGGTGATGTCGCATTCGTAGGCGCGCCCGATGGACATGCGGTTGTCGGTCAAGTGGTACGCATCCTCACCGTCGACCCCGATGAGCTGTCCCCACGGGGGGAGCGGTCCGTTCTTGGTAGAGCCTTCGCACTCGAGGACACCTCGGGGGACGCGCTGGTCGGTCATCACGTCGACGTGGATCGACCCGTTGATTCGCCATCCCCGGTCTCGTGAAGTGAACTCAACGGCTCGCGCCAGCTCCGCTCCAAGCGCATCGAGATCGATCACCGGGTCGAGGTCCTGTGGGCTCATGCGGACGGTGAGTGCATTGGGGATCTGTGGACCACAGAATCCCTCCGCTTCGAGGAATTCGAGTTGGCGAATCATGCGGTCGGCGATGTCCACGGGGTGCATCCGGCCACGGAACACGGCTCCCGTCGCCCCCTCGACGAGACGTTCGAGGCGCCGTTCGAGCTCGCGAGCCAGTCGCATGTGCCATGTATACCGGGCTCAGGGACTTTCGACGCCTCGCGTCGCGACGGTATGAGTTTCAGAACGGGTAGAAACGGCCGCTGGTAGCCTTTCGCAAGCCGCGGGCGAGTGGCGGAAATGGCAGACGCGCAGGTTTCAGGTATCTGTGAGGTAACACTCGTGGGGGTTCAAGTCCCCCCTCGCCCACGCTTATGGCGTACCCTCCCTTGGCGCCGAGCCGCCGGTCGCGCCGTCGACGATGGCTGTTCGTGGCGCTGCTCGTTTTCATCACTATTGCGATCATCGCGCTTGCCACTCGGTACCGCACGGAGCAGCGTGCTGTGTCCGACTACCTGGCGGCAGTCGAAGAGATCGCCATGATGCAATCTGAGGCCGCGGCAAGCTTCGAAGCGCTGATCGCGGATATCGACGGGGTGGAACGTCCCGAGTTGATGAACGCTCTGGCGATGATCGCAGACGATACCGCAGCAGCCGAAGAGGTTCTCGAGGCCGTCGCCGCGCCGCCTCCGGCTGTCGAGGCCCACGGTTACCTCTCGATCGCCGTCGCTTCTTGGACGGAGGCTGTTTCGGTATTCGATCAGGCGGTCGCCCTCGTATTGGACAAGCCAGAGGACGAAGCGGGCTCCGACCTGCTGCGCCAAGCCATTACCTCGTTCGAGCTTGGGGATGCGGCCTACACAGGCTTCCTCGAAGCCGTTGCGGCAATGGACCCCGAGCTCGTCACGCGGAGCTTCCGTGCTATCGCGTTCGCTCCCGACACAGGCGTCGTGGCGCTCAGCGCCGACGACGTGACCGTGCAACTCCGCGCTGCGTTCACGCTCGAGGCGGTGCGGGACATTTCGGTTACCGGTGTCACCGATCCCGAGGCGGTTGCCTTCCAGGAGGGCACCGATATCCCGGTCATTCCGTTCAGCGAATCGTTCGCCGTCAATGCGGTGGTGGCCAACGAAGGCAACGAGACAGAGGCGTTGGTGTCTGTGAATTTGAGCCTGACACCATCCGATGGTGGCGACGATGCGGTGTCGATGGTGCAAACGGTCGCCGAGCTGGCGCCGGGTGCCGCGACCACCCTGGTTTTCGACGGTATCGACTTGCGTCCCGGTGGCTTGTACGAACTCGTCGTGGTCGCCACCGTGGACGAGGACGGCGATGCGACGAACAACACGTGGCGGACACTGATCTTCAGAAACGCAGACGCATGACGGGGCTCTTGCTGGCGATCGTGTTCCTGGTGGTGCTGCTCGCCATCTGGCAAACGGTCCAGCTGCAACAGATTCGGCGCAAGGTGGATGCCGTTCCGCAAGACGGCAACGTCTTCGAGGCATTGGGTCGCATCGGAGCCACCGCCGACGATGCCAGTGCACGAGCGCGGCAACTCGAGTCGCGGATGAACGAAGTCGAACGCCGTCTCCCCCATGCCGTGAACCGCACAGGTGTCATTGCCTACAACGCGTTCGGCAACGTCACGGGTCAGTTGTCACGTTCGATTGCACTGCTCAACGACGCCGCCGACGGGATTGTGCTCACCGTGATGGTGTCGCGCGAGGAGACACTGTTTTTCGTCAAGGAGGTGCGCGGCGGCCAGGGTTCGGAGCAACTCTCACCCGAGGAGGCTGCTGCCGTCGATCGGGCGATGGCCCTCTAACCTCGCGGCGTATGCTCGACGTATCCCTTCTCCGCAATGATCCCGACGCTCTCGTTTCGTCGCTGCAGCGGCGCGGACTCGCCGTCGACATCGCCGCGCTCGTCGATCTCGACGCTGCTCGGCGCCGGCTACGGGCAGAAGCCGAAGAGCTTCGTGCCGAGCAGAAGGAACTGGGCAAGCGCATCTCCGGGCTCGACGGTGACGAGAAGCAAGAGACGATCGCTGCGGCAGGTGATCTCGGCGAACGGTACAAGGCGAAGCTGGCAGAAGCCGATGAACTCGACGAGCGATTCAATGCCGAATGGATCACACTTCCGAACCTGACCGACCGCACTGCGGCCGACGGGCTGAAGGAAGAGGACGCCGTCGAGATCAAGTCGTCCGGGGCCGTTACCGAGTTCTCGTTCGAGCCATTGGACCACCTCGACCTTGGGACCTCGCTCGGCGTGATCGACGTGGAGCGGGCGGCGAAGGTGTCGGGGAGCCGTTTTGGACTCATCAAGGGTCGGCTGGCGCTTCTCGAATTCGGGTTGGTGCGGTGGGCGATGGACATGCTCCAGCCCCATGGCTTCGAGCCGGTGGTCGTGCCCGTTCTGGTGCGAGAGCATGCGCTGTTCGGCACCGGCTTTTTTCCCGGCGACTCCGAACAGGTGTACAGCGTTCCCGAGGACGACCTGTATCTCGTGGGGACGTCGGAGGTTCCGCTTGCCGCCATGCACGGTGATGAGATCCTCGAAGCGGACGACCTGCCCATCCGCTATGCCGGGTTTTCGACATGTTTTCGCCGCGAGGCTGGAACCTATGGCAAGGACACCCGGGGGATCTTCCGGGTGCATCAGTTCGACAAGGTGGAGATGTTCGCCTTCGTCCGTCCGGACCGTTCCCAGGAGGAGCACGACTTCCTGCTGGCGGTTGAAGAGGAGCTCGTTTCAGCACTCGGTCTTCCATACCGGGTGGTCAACGTGGCAGCGGGCGACTTGGGCGCGTCCGCGGCGAAGAAGTACGACATCGAGGCTTGGTTTCCCGGCCAGGGCCGCTATCGCGAGATCACATCGACATCGAACACAACCGATTTCCAGTCGCGGCGGCTGAAGATCCGCTTCAAGGCCGAGGAGGGCAAGAACCGCCTGGTGCACATGTTGAACGGCACGGCGGTCGCGGTCGGCCGGACGCTCATCGCGATCATGGAGAACTATCAGACGGCCGAGGGAACGATCGTCGTCCCCGAGGTGCTTCGGCCGTACGCCGGCTTCGATGTCATCGACTGACGACGCCTTCGGCGGTGGGGGTGGTGCCGTCTTTGCCGACATCGCCGACCGCTACGACCGGCTGAACAGCATTTTGTCCCTGGGTCAGGATCAGAACTGGCGGAAGCGGGTGGTTGAACATCTGCCGCTCGGCCGCCTGCTCGACCTCGGTGCCGGCACGGGTGCAGCCAACCCGATCCTCGAGGGCCTGGATGTCGTCGCCGTCGACCCGTCGCCGCCCATGCTCGCCCACAACGACGTCGATCATCGCGTCGTGGCCGTTGGGGAGACCCTGCCGTTTCGGGATGACGAGTTCGACGCGGTCTTCTCGGCCTACGTATTCCGCAACCTGACATCGGTAGACGAGACGATGGACGAGATCGCGAGGGTGCTGCGGCCGGGTGGGAAGGCCGGCATCGTCGACCTCGGGCGGCCGGAGAAGAGCTGGCTGCGCCGCATCCATCGTGTCGGGACGTCGGTGACGTTGCCTCTGGCCGGGATGACCGTGGGTGCCCGCGATGAGTACACCTATCTCCACCACAGCCTCGATCGATACCCACCGCCCGAGGAACTGCTCGGATCGGGGCCGCTGCACCTGGACTCGACGTGGCGCATGGGGCCGCTCGGCTTCGTGTGGGCCGCGGTGCTCTCCAAGGAGTGAGGCGGCGGCCGTTCCGGCGCCGGCGAGGTCACCGTGCACCCGCCGTTGAGCGGTCGACGATCGGCGCGTTCCGGGAGGTCGACTCCGGTGGGCTACCCCGCAACACCCGGTGCTGACCGCTTAGGGCTGCTTCCTTCCGGACCTGACCCGGTTCACGGCGCTCCGCCGTCGCAGGACCCGACCTTCAACGTCGACTGGTCCCGGCGCTCGACCCGATCGGCTTCCACCCTCGGGCGGGAGTTCGGCCCCGCATGAAGAGGGTTTCGGGTTCAGGGCACCCCTAGTGCCCCACCTAGCACGGTGACCGACAGGGTAGCGGTCCCCGGTTGTGGCCGTCTCTCCCGTTTTGGCGTAACTCATCGCGCATATGCGCGATGAGTTACGCCAAAACGGGGTTTCGCGCGGAGGGACTGGGATTCGAACCCAGGAGACTGGAAACCAGCCCAATGGTTTTCAAGACCATCGCCTTCGTCCGCTCGGCCATCCCTCCAATGCTGCCGCCCGCCGGGCGACGACACCCACAGAGCGTAGATTGTCCCGGTGCATCCCCGAGCCTTCTCACCGTTTTGGCGTAACTGGACACGAATAATCGT
>Ga0255055_10002829_pt1 | contig 11959 bp, 11 predicted proteins | sample JV7_2_27_MG_FD_188633 | JGI IMG/M metagenome (GOLD analysis project Ga0255055, IMG submission 188633) | Seawater microbial communities from Jervis Inlet, British Columbia, Canada - JV7_2_27 | ecosystem: Environmental > Aquatic > Marine > Inlet | place: Canada: British Columbia | collected... | reverse complement strand
AAAATCCAAAAATCTGTGACGAGGAAAATTTAAGAAAGGTAAGTCAAGTTTTAAAGAATGTTGATATATATCAGGGTTCTTTCGAAATATGCTTAGACTTTGCAGAAAAAGATGATTTCATTTATTTAGACCCTCCCTATTATCCACTTTCTGACACTGCTTTATTTACAAGTTATACAAAGGATATTTTTGATAAATCTTCCCAATTAAAATTATTTGAAGTGTTTAAGGAACTTAATGAAAGAGGTTGTTATGTACTGTTGAGTAATTCCTATTCCGAATTCATAATAGAGTTGTATGAAGAATTTAAAATTATCACATTGAAAGCTAAACGAAATATAAATAGCAATTCGCAGAAAAGGGGATTAATTAACGAAGTTTTGATTCTGAATTAAGATCTATAATATTCAATTATTACAACTTTTATTTAGTTTTAGAATTATATTAAAATTTAATACAAAGTGTTTATTCGACATTAGTAATTACGAATTTTGTTGATTTTTAATGCAAGTAGAGCAAATATCTCCACCTGATTATAAGGATCGCATTTTAAGAATGAAAAATGAAGTTGTTTCCCAACCACATGAACTCTGTATAGAAAGAGCTAAACTTTTCACTGAATCGTATAAAACCACAAAGGATGAGCCCCAAAACATTAGGTTTGCGAAAGCTATGTATCATTTATTGACAAGGATGAAATTAAAAATATGGGAGGATGAATTTATCGTGGGGAATCGATGTACTAAATTTGTAGGAACACCCCTATACCCTGAAATACGCGTTGATACGCTTGAGCAAGATTTGGAGTTGTATAATAATCGTGAAATTCAACGATTTTTACTCACGGAAGAAGATAAGAAAATATTAAAAGAGGAAATTATCCCTTATTGGAAACACGAAGAAGAAACTGTTAAATCTAGGTTTGATTCTTATCTTAACCCTGAATTAACTGAAATTATGTTAAACCTGTATTATGTAGTAGACACTAATATGACAAATGGAGTTGGGCATTTTTTCCCTGGACACCAGAATGTCTTAAAAGTGGGATTTAATGGCTTGATCCAAAAAGCTAAAGAAAAAATTAAGGATTTTTCAGAAGATCAAGAAAAATTAAACTTTTTAGAGACAGTTATTATTGTTTTAGAGGGCGCTAAAAAATTTATTCAACGGTTTTCAAATTTAACAGCCGAACTGGCGGAAAAAGAGAATATAAATTCTAGGAAAAATGAACTTATGGAAATTTCTGAAATTTGTTCTAATATATCTTATAATCCACCTAATTCGTTTAAAGAAGCTCTTCAATTAATCTATTTTACTCACATTATATCTGGTTTAGAAGACGGAGGTTTGGCAATTAGTATAGGTCGTTTAGATCAAGTTTTATACCCATATTATGTTATGGATAAAAAGAAGGGTGTTATTAATGACGAAGAAATTCAGTTTTTAATCGAATGCTTTTACCTAAAACTTTCTACGTTATGGAATTATGTGCCCCATAAAGGAATTGTAGCCGCTGAAGGACCACCCATTGCTGAAAACTTAACGATTGGAGGCGTAGATAGGGATGGTAATGATGCAACCAATCAATTATCATATCTCCTCTTGAAGGCATATGACAATCTAAAAACAATTCAACCTGCTTTTTCCGTTCGCGTTCATGAAAAAACTCCAGATGATTTAGTTATTAAAACCGGAGAGGCAATTAAATCTGGAGCAAGCATTGCCTTGTTTAACGATTTAGTAATGATTCCGGGTCTCAATGATCTTGGTTATTCTCTGGAAGATTCACGCGAATACGCACCAATAGGATGTGTAGAGCCAGCACACCCATGTAAATCATTCGGATGTACTAATGCTACTCAAATGAATATCGTAAAGTATTTAGAATTAACCCTAAATAACGGAACAGATATGTTTACTCGCAAGGAATTTGGCATTCAAAATTCAAAAAAAATTACTTCATATCATGATCTATGGGACGAGTTTTCGTATCAGCTTAAATATTTTGTTAAAAACATGGTAAAAACTATGTATTTTCTGGAAAAAACTATAGCAGAACTTAGTCCACAACCATTTTTATCTGCTACAACAGATGATTGTATCGATAAAGGATTAGACATTACAAATGGAGGCGCTAAGTACGATTTCACTACTACTCAACTTATTGGGTTTGCCACCGTTGCTGACAGTTTAGCAGTAATTAAAAAAGTTGTTTTTGATGATAAATTACTTTCTTTGGAAGAACTTATAACTATGCTCTCAAAGAATTATAGAGGGACATACAACGGGAAAAAGGGTGAAGAATGGAGGCAGTTCTTTATCCATAAAATCCCAAAGTTCGGAAATGATAATGATTTTGTCGATTCCATAGCTCATGATGTTGCAAATTTATTTTGTGAGGAAATTCTTCTACATAATAACTATAGAGGAGGTAAATATAATCCCGGCTTTTATACCACTTCCTTTCACTTAGCATTTGGAGTTTTTACGGCAGCATCTGCAGATGGACGCAAATCAAGAGAGTGCCTTTCTAATGGAATTGGACCTACGAATGGAATGGATAAAAATGGACCCACTGCGATACTCAATTCTATTAAAAAGTTAGAAAATGAACTGATGACGAATGGGAATTCAATAATTCTAGCCTTTCATCCTAAAACGCTTAAGGTAGAGTTATTCGTACCACTTATTAGAACTTTCTTTGTGGAAAATGGAGGATTTCACATCCAATTTAATGTAGTAGGAAAACAAACACTATGCGACGCTCAAAAAAATCCTGAAGAATACCAAGGATTAGTCGTAAGGATAGCAGGGTATTCTGTTCTATTCACAGAAATATCGAAACCCGCACAAGACGATATCATTGCTCGAACGCAGTTTTAATTACTTTTAGATACAATTTATTTAACTTCTCGAATTAAAATCATAAAAATTTTTAGTCTATTATTATTTTTTAAAGTATTTCTAGTGATAAAAAAGGGCCTGTAGATCAGTAGCAGATCGCTTGGTTCGCAATCAAGAGGTCACGGGTTCAATTCCCGTCAGGTCCACTATTATTTTAATTGTTTTTTTAAAAATTTAACTAGCATCTTCTCCAAAGTCTAATTGTGAGATCATCATTCTTTTCAGTTCTTCCTTGTTTTTAGGCAGTCCAAACATGTCCGCGTATTTATCAGTAGTGTTTAGTTCAGCTGATCTTCCTTTTTTTATAGCCGTTATTAAATCGTTGTCTAATAAGTATTTCACATGCTCGTAAGCTCCACTCCCTCTTATTTTAATAACAGTTGACTTTAAAATTGGTTGTTTTAAAGCAATTACAGTAAGTGTTCTTAAGTAGCGCTCAGCAATAGCGCCGCCTTTAGCGAATTTTGAAACTGTCTCGGTAAGTTCAGGTCTTAGCTGCATTTGGAATTTTTCTCCAATTTGGGCTACAATCAAAGCACCTTCACGTTCTAAATAATCAAAAGCAACAACTCTTACAAGTTCTTCTACTTCTTTTTTTGGGATTTCTAATTTAGTTGATAATTCTTCTACATCCAAAGGTCTACCAGCGGCATAGAGCGCACCCTCTATTAGATTTCTCCGTAGAACTTTTAGTTGTAATTCTAATTCTTCTTTCGTGAGTTCCTGAGGTATTTGGGATTCAGCTGTATCATCCCCAACAAATTCAGTATCTTGTTCGCTTAAAGTATCTTCTGAGGGTTCGAGAATCAATGAATCTTCCTCCTCAATACTTAATTCTTCTTCAACAATCTCTTGGATATCCCCTCCTTTAAAATCTTCTTTAAGATATTCATCTATGGTTCCTTTGGTCTCTAAATCGATCTCAATATCTTCTAAACTCTTTTCATCTTGAGTTAATTTTTCGCTATTGGTCTCATCTAAAGGTGCTTCTTCATTCTTTTCTGCTTCAAATTGATTTTCCTGTTCTTTTTCATTATTTTCGTTCAGTTTCTATCACCAAAAATTAGTAAAATTAGTTATTTTTTTAAATTTATTGAGAAATTCTTAAAATCTTCGTCTTGAAATAATTCTAACTTATTGCCTGTTGAGAGGAACATTAAAGCTAAAAACATACGAACAAAAGCGAATTTCTTACCAATATCGCTTTCTTCTTCTGAATTAATAATTTCTGCAATATCAAAAAAGGTTGTTTCTTGATCGTCAAGCTGTATTTTTGATTTGATGCGATTAAACCAAGATTCATGTAATTCCTCTACAGTTTGGTCCCTTCCGCTAATGTGTTTTAAGAGTTCTTTTGGTAATTGAGCTTTAGATTTTACTTGTAATCTTTGTTCCTTTAATTCGTCCCGCCTCATTCTTCTCCGTTTTAATTTTTCTTTATTTTGCATCGTTTCTATTATAGCAGACCTCATAGCTTCAAATAATTCATCCTTAGTAGAAATTAGCATCTTCGGCTGAATAGGTTGTGCTAATGATTTGGGGATTGATCTACCATGCCTCTCCCTAAATCGCTCTAACTCTTCTTTCTTCTGTATTTGTTCTTCTTCTCGAATTATACTAGAAATTTTGTAATGATGCAATATTGCTGAGGTTTTAAGGGCTATTCCAGAAATTTTATAATTGATTAAATCTTCGTGAAGCATATTGTTAAAGAATTTATCTACTAATGAAGATAAATCATAGAACGCAACATTAGACTCTTTTGCGACTTCGGGATCCAATAAACTAGAGTAAGGGGGTTTTTGCCAAAATTTCAGCTCCATCTTTTCTTTATGGAGTAAAGCTGGATCCTCTTCATCACCGGCAATTAATTCTTCTTCTAATTCCTCATCCACATCCTCATCTTCTTGAGTTCTATCAACAAATTCCGGATGAGAAGAAATTTTTTCTATAAGCTTTATAATTTCGTTCTTCTTAGATTTAGTGGGAATTTTAATATGATTCTTACTAGCAAAATCTCTTAACTGTTTTACAGTCCATTCACTGAAGTTGTATTTTTTCTTCTCTCCGTCATTTTCTGGTATGATTTTTCACCATTAGTATGGACATTAATATATTTTTTATTAATTCTCGAGGTGTTATTAAATAATAATAATACAAGCTATTACCTTAATTAATTTAAGCACCTCAAAAAATAATAATGGAATTTTTATCGAGAAATAATTAATTAAATTTTTCTTTTAGTATTATATCAAAAATAGTAAAAAGAGGTTAAATAAATGGGAGAAAAAATGAAATGTGGTTTTTGTAATGCAGAATTCACTAAATTTAAGGATTTAAAGAAAGTATCATTTTTAGCAAGAAATCAAATCGTTATAATATGTCCTAATTGCTTATCTATATTAGGGTTTTATTATAAAGGATAAAAAAAAAAGTTACATAATTGAAAAAGTTCCTTAAAGTTATCTAAAACATACATGTTCCACGCTCAAATCAAGATATTTTTTCCCGGAATTTTTTTTTTTTTTTTTTTGATCGAGGAAATGGATTTAAGTTTTCTATATCCTGCCGTTCTTCTTCTTCTTTCTCTAAATCAATTAACTCTTGCTCATATTCTTCTATACTCATCCCCTTTCTTTCTCTATTGTTTGAAGTAGAATAACAACACGCAATAACTAATATAACAACCATTAATATCACATCTCCAAAAAGAAAACCGAAAGATAAAGCAAATATAAAATAAACGAGTCTACTTAAGAGATACAATAGAGCAAAAATTATTATTATTCCCTTCGAATTTTGTTTCTTTTCCATTTTTTTTACCTCTTTCTTTGTTTAAAGAAGCAGGGAGCGTTGAAACCCCAGTCTACTTCATAATTATAAAATAAAAAAATTATATAAAATAAATAAGAAAAAATTAAAAAATCGAGATCTTCTCCTTTACGTGTAATCTTCAAGTGTAGCTCCACTATCCATTGCTGGAAGTTATGTAATTGGTTTAATAATATGTTTTCCTGTATTGTTAGATTGCTCGATTATTGTTTGATTGTACCAATTTAAACTTCTTATGGAAATCCTTTGCTTCCTCCTCAGTTATTTCCAATCTCTTGACTAAATTTTGAAATCGGTTTATTGACTTGAATCCACATTCTTGATCAAGTAAACTTATCTCGGTAACAAATGGTATAGAATTTTCAAAAAACTTATAAACAGCATTATTATAATCCTCATATACTTTAATGTTATCCCATCCACATTTTTCGCAGATTTTTTTAGCTATTCTCTCTCCACAGTTAGAACAATATTTTTCCTTCATTCTATATTTGTTTAATGCATCCAATTCCAATTGTAATTGGGTTTCAAAAGTTTCGATCGTTAACTCTTTGTTTTTATAATGTTTACCCCACTTTTTACGTAGTCTGTTTTCTATTTTCTGTTTTTTCTTTGTCTTTGGTTTTTTCTCGTATTTTGCGACTGTGTTAACATCTACACTTCTAATTAGTTTTCTGGTTCCATCATATCTCGGCATATCCTTAATATTATCTCTCTGTGATGTACCAAGACGTTGATGTATTAACTCATTAAAAGTAGGTTGTCCTCGTTCATTTCTACAGTTCTCGCAAATTTTCTGAGTTTCATCTTTATATGGTGTTTTACAATGTCTACATAAGACCTCTTTTTCTGATATGATATTTTTCCTCCATTCTTTATGTTTGGTATTTTTTTTGTATTATAATGAGAAGAGCAATGAAGAACATACTATATAATATCAAAACGTTGTATCCTGGAATTGATAATAAGTATAATCATTAGATAATTCCCTTTTAATTTCATTTTCTTCTCACCAAAAGTTTATACATAAATGTAATGAGACTTTTTATTTTTAAAATTAAGGAAAAAATTATTAATTCACTAAGAGAATCTAATAAAAATGATAATTTGAAAAAGTTCGGAGTTTATATGACTTTTTCTCAGTACTAATATAATGATCGGTTATTTAGATTCAGAGCTCTTTTATCTAGTTTTTCTTGGTTGGTTAATGGGAATGTGTGTTTCAAATGTTGCCATCATAATCTTCCAGCATAGAAATCGTAAAATCTCTACATGGATTAAAGTTAATAGCTTATTTTAATATCGAGTTTATGAGTTGGGTTTATTTACTACTATGATAACTCTCTTTTTATCAGTTCAATGCCATTTTTAATATCCTGAGCATCTGGAGATTCGCTTAATCCTAGTCCATTTAGAATTCCTAAAGCTTTTTCTAAATACTTCAGTGCTATCGTATAATTCCCGTGTTTGTAATAAATCGCGCCGATGCTGTTAAGAAAAGTAGCTTTCATTCTCAAATCTCCTAGTTGCTCGACTATTTGAAGTGCCTCTCCGTACCGTTTCAGTGCCTCTGGATAGTTCCCTTGTGCACCATAAATACGCCCGATATTGTAAAGGCAAGTCGCTTTCCTGCTCAAATCTCCAAATTGTTCGTCTATTTGGAGTGCCTGCTCGAATCGCTTCAATGCCTCTGGGAAGTTCCCTTGTTTGTGATAAATCAACCCGATGTCATCAAGAAGAATAGCTTTCCCGCTCAATTTTCCTAATTGTTCGTTGATTTGTAGTGCTTCCTCGTACCGTTTCAGTGCTTCTGGATAGTTCCCTAGTGCATCATAAATACACCCGGTGCTGGTAAGATAAGTAGTTTTCCCGTTCAAATCTCCTAGTTGCTTGGCTATTTGGAGTGCCTCTTCACACCACTTCAATGCCTCTGGGAAGTTCCCTTGTTTGTGATAAATCAACCCGATATTGTTAACAATAGTAGCTTTCCCGTTCAAATCTCCTAATTGCTCGACTATTTGGAGGACCTCTTCACATCGCTTCAATGCTTCTGGATAGTTCCTTTGTACTCTGAAAATATCACCGATGGTGTTAAGACAAACAGCTATATAGCCCAAGTCTCCTAGTTGCTTGGCTATTTGGAGTGCCTCCTCACATCGCTTCAGTGCTTCTGGATATTTCCCTTGTGCTCTGAAAATATCACCGATGCTGTTAAGACAAGTAGCCTTCCAGCCCATTTCTCCTAATTGCTCGTCTATTTGGAGTTCTTCTTCGAATCGCTTCAATGCCTCTGGATAGTTCCCTTGTTTGTGATAAATCAACCCGATGTTGTTAAGAATAGTAGCTTTCATGCTCAAATCTCCTAATTGCTCGACTATTTGGAGTGCCTCTTCACATCGCCTCAATGCCTCTGGATAGTTCCCTTGTGCTCTGTAAATCTTCCCGGTGCCGTTAAGAAGAGCAGCTTTATCGCTCAATTCTCCTAATTGCTCGGCTATTTGGAGTGCCTTTTCATATTGCTTCAATTCCTCTCGGTAGTTCCCGTTCACTACGCAAATCTCCCCATTGTTGTTGAGATCAACGGATTCCAATAAATATCTTCGAATTTTTTCGCAAATTGATACATTTTTTCAGCACAATTCATCTTAAAAATTAGCAAATGAATATTATTAGATTTTTTTTCGCTCATCCTTCCCTTTTGGTATGCCATATTTATCAAAATGTTTTATCTTGCCTCCTTTTTCTATACTATAACCGTTAGGAATCCCAATTTCGTCAAAATGTTCTATCTTGTCTCCTTTTTTTATACTATAACCGTTAGGAATGCCAATTTTATCAAAATGTTTTGTTTTGCCTCCTTTTTCCATACTATAACCGTTAGGAATCCCAATTTCATCAAAATGTTCTATCTTGGCTCCTTTTTCTATACTATAACCCCTAGGAATGCCAATTTCATCAAAGTGTTCTATTTTTTTTTTTCTTTTTTTTTCTTTTATCTCTTTCTCTATCTTCACCACCGCCACCATTTTCGAATCCAAACCCTTCTCTTTTTTATCTGGAAACTGTCCTGCAGTTTCCTTTATGAGAAGGATTATCTTTTCTAAAAGTTTTTGATCTCTTCTGCCAGATTCGTTTCTGGCGTAACGCTCAGCAAATTCTATTGTCTTTCCTCTAATTAATTCATCACTATTTCCAGCTAATTTTAAAAGTATCCCTAAAGCTGTCTCATAATCTTCTTTGGCCTCTAAAAACCAATTTGCAGCGTGTATCAACAAGAAGTATGCATCTCTTTGTAATCCCTTACGATCAAAATATTTAAGAAGTTTATACGAAGTTTTAACTAACTGAGATATTATTTCTTCAAGGAATTTCGATTTATCCTCTGATAATTCAAAGCTATTATTCATATCATCCACAGCAAATATACTATCTATTGCATGTATCCGAACTCTTTGATTTCGGTCTTTTAAAAGTGGTACAAATCGATTTTTAAGTTCTTCTTTCATTTCATGGAAAAAATCCTCTTCCATCCCCCAAATAAAACTGAAAAATACTGAGAGCACACCCTTGCGTATTTCAGAGTCTTTGTCTTTTAACAGATCTAAGAGTGTGAGTATACCATCTTTATCCTTCAGTATTAAAGATTCTATCTCTTCTTGTCCTCTTCTTGAGTATGATTTTCTTACTAAATCTTTTAAAAATCGTTTATTTTTCATCTTTTTGACTTATTATAGAATTTCTATACAAAATTTGTATTGTGTAAAAAGTAAGAAAGTCCTAAATATAATATTTCACATTATTGTAAAATAACCCTCGAGGGATTAAGATAACCCATACAAATAATTGACTCTTCTCAAAAATTTAAATATAATAATGTGGATTATAAAGGAAAAATCCTCTATTTTTCTTTTATATATATGAACGAATTATAATACTTTCAAATAAATAGATAAAAACTCGCATTTAGTGCGAAAATCAAATTTGAGGTTCTCTAAGCGTTAAGGGTAGTATAAAACACAAAAGAATAGTGATCAAGTGTTTTAGTATCATGATCTGATTGAGTTTGAAAATAAGCTTTTGCTTCCATTCTATCAAGTTGGGCTTGTATATCTGTTGCTTCTTCCCTTAAATCTGTTACCTGACCTGAATAATATTCTTGTAAAAAACCAGCAAAAAAAGCAGCACCTGAAATCAATAGAATGATAAAAGTTGCAATCATACTTTTTGTTTTAAACTTCATAATTTTCACCCAAATTATTTAATAATTTATGGATTTCAATTTACTAATTTATTGTTTAATTAAGATTTCTATAATTTATAAGAATCATATGGCTATATACATTTTTGTTAATTAGCCTTCAAGCAACCTAAAATACTTTAGAAACTATATTAGATTGATCAATTTAAGATTTTAAAAAATAAAAAACACTATAGAAGAATTTCAATTTATAAGAAATCAAATAAAATCCCATTTATGCTTTTTTTTCTTGGTATTTGAATATTCTATGTTTGGATAGTCCTCTATTTTTCTTTTAAATATAGACAAATTATAATGCTTTCAAATAGATAAAACCATCTAAATGTAGGAAAATGTTCGAAGAAATCATATTTATGGCAGGTTTTGCAGTATTCTCTGTAATACTATCATATATTCTTTTGAAATATGCGCCTAATCCATTAGACAAATTTATTCGCGTTTTAGCAGCATTTGGTATTATAATCCATGAACTTTCCCATGGACTAATGTGTATATTGACTAATACTCGAATAAAAAGCATGAAATTGTTAGTGCGGTCTAAGGAGGGATCAAGGTTTGGCCTGAGATATGGGGGAAGAGTTGAGTTAAAAGACTACGTTAAATTGACATTTTTGCAGGCATTACTCATTGGATTTGCACCGGTTTACATCTCATTCTGGCTTTTCTTTTTTATTTGGGAGCAACTAAAAAATCCGAACTTAGATGTTTTAGTTTTTTACGTTTACCTATTTGTAATGATATCGTTGGTACTAAGCGCAGCACCCTCGTTTGCGGACTTAATATCTATTTTTGGGACGTTCCATTTTGATTGGAGATATTCGTTGTATCAAATTGGTTTAGCATCATTGTCAGTAGGAACTGTTTGGTTGGTTATTATTTATTACCAAATTCAAGTCTTTCACGAAATCGTGACGTATATATCAATTTTCACGGGTTACTATGGATATAAAACGGGAGCTAAAGGATTAAAAGCTATATATCTCCATTTTCTACGCAAAAGAAGAGGGCAATTTAGTTCGAGAAAAACTAAGGCCAAAAGCCTGACTCGAGGGCGAGTATCACCAATAAAAACTAAAGATGAAGCTCAGTGGTGAGATTTGATAAATCAAACTAAATCTAAAAGTGAAAGATTATGGAAGTAGAATATTGGCAATCTAGAGTAAAAATCACGCAAATCCCGCTTGAAATTGAAGAAGTGATTTACACTGACAATAACACGGGTAGGCAGTTCAAGGCTCCGAAGTCAATTCTATTAGATCCCTTTTTAGACCAGACCGTTTACGGATTAGAGCTACAAATTAAAAACGAGTTTATCTGGACGTTCTTATTCTGCGAAGACACAAGAAGAGAAGCGCTTTCTAGGGGATTTTCGTTCCTCAGGTACATGGAATTACAATTTCCAGGACTTTCAGGAGATGTTGAATCAATTCCCATCACGCCTAGCTTGTTAAATCGTAAACATATGTTGTTTGAATTGGATTTACCGAAGATTCCAAAACCATTTTCAATAATAGAGAAATTTACCCATTTGTTTAGAAAGCCAAAAGTAGGAGAAATATCGTTATATGTATTCTGGGGAAAGGACGACTCCTGTTCTCTTGTTGAGAATGTTTACGATGGGGTTACCAACCAACTCTTCAAACTTAAAGTGTTCCTAAGATATAAACCTCTATATTTAGATAAGGAGAAGGATGCTGAAAATTTTGACAACATTATAATACAATTTGAAAGCTTCCTGGATTATTTGACAACCGATATAACAGACAGAAAAGGCAACCGTATATATTTCAAACCAATTGAGAGTGCTATCTGGGAAAAAATTTTAACAAATCGCGTAATGTTTCGAAACCTATTATGTGAAAATACAGGTCCGGGATATCAGTATTTATACGATAGTATTCCTGTTGAGGAAAGGTTTGCATTTATTAATCCTGAGGAATCTAATTTTTCATTTCCGGATTCTTG
>Ga0255055_10002828_pt1 | contig 11961 bp, 8 predicted proteins | sample JV7_2_27_MG_FD_188633 | JGI IMG/M metagenome (GOLD analysis project Ga0255055, IMG submission 188633) | Seawater microbial communities from Jervis Inlet, British Columbia, Canada - JV7_2_27 | ecosystem: Environmental > Aquatic > Marine > Inlet | place: Canada: British Columbia | collected... | reverse complement strand
AACCTAAGAAAAAAGCACTTGCAGATGAGAAGCAAAAATCTCTCTTTTCTTTTGTAGAAAAAACCGAAGTTATGAAAGATGCAAAAAGCAAAAGTAAAACAAAAGAAGAAAAGAAGGAGTTAGAGGCCCAAAAATTACCCCAAGAATCCCCTAAAACAGAAGACCTAAAAGAAGAGATAAAAGTTAAAGAAGAACCAGCATTAAAAAGAGCTCCAAAAAAGGTTTATTTCAAAGGCACCGATATTCCTTTTGGCTTAAAACAGGATGGTATACAACTACGCGGTATTAAAAGAGAAAGTGTGAGTTCAAAATATATTCGGTATCTAATTGAAAAGGGAGAAATAGTAGAAGATTTGGAAAGAGGCTTACTTTTAGATGTAGATTATGATGGAGGGTTAAATAAAGCTTACTGCAAATTTTACGACTTGGACACTGACGAGATAAAAATATGGGTTGACACTACAGATCATGAACCTTATTGTTTGAGTAAGGAACCTGTTTCAATACTAGAACAATTGACTTATAAAGATCAAGCGAGGGGGCAAACTAAACTTGTAGATTACAATGGTTTTAAAAGATTCGAAGAAATTAAGAAATTTGATTTGCTTAGTGATAAGGAAATACCTATAACGAAGATATATGGTAAAACTCCCATAGATGTAGGAGGATCTGGGATCAATATTAAAAATATCCTAGCCGAAAATGAAAAGAAAGCGTGGGAAGCAGATATTCGCTATCATTTAAATTACATTTTAGATCGACAGTTAATCCCAGGACTTATTTATCAAATCGAAGGTAGTAAACTTAAAAAAATCGACTTTAAAGATAGTTCTGATGACACTAAAAAATTAACAGGCGAACTGAGAACTCTTTTTAAAGGTGAAAAACCAGAAATGCAAGAATTTTCAGAGAAATTCATAGATATCTTCCTCACGCCAATCCCTGATGTAAAGCGGTTAGCAATGGATATAGAAGTTAAAGTAGGAGAACACGATTACAGGATTCCCGACGCTCGTCTTGCTAAGCAAGAAATAATTTCCATTTCATTTGTAGCTTCAGACGGTTTAAAATTAGTGTATGTTTTAGATCGAGAAGGTTTCACTTTTGATAACCTTCATGCTGATTTCCCAGACGACGCTAAACTCTTCTTCTTCAAATCTGAAAAGGAATTATTAATTGAATCTTTTAGAATTATGTGGGAATATCCCGTGCTAATTACTTTCAATGGAGATAATTTCGATTTGAATTATATATTTCACAGAGCAGAAAAGTTGAGAGTAGATAAAGATTTGAACCCTATCCATGTAAAAAGAGGTTTTGGAATAATGGCGAAATCAGAATGCGATTTAAGGAAAGGAATCCATGTAGATGTTTTTAACTTTTTCTTTAATCGAAGCATTTCAGGATACGCCTTTGGTGGCTCTTACCAAAGTGCTTCCTTAAACGCCATCAGTGAGGCGTTGTTAGGTGAAAAGAAATACGCACACGAAGAAGACATACACGATATGGAATATGATGTTCTTTCTTGGTATAATCTTAAAGATTCAATATTAACTTTAGAGTTAACTAAATTCAATAATTCATTAGTATGGAATTTGATCATATTACTATGCCGAATAACAAAATTGCCAATGCACGATATGATACGTAGGCAGATTTCAACTTGGATACAAAACATTTTTTATTTCGAGCATCGTAGAAAAGAAATTCTCATCCCTAGAAAATCAGAAATTTCTGAGGCAAAGAAAGGTGGAGCTATGATGTCAAAATTTAACGATCAGAAATTTCAAGGTGCTTATGTAATCGATCCTGTTCCTGGAATTCATTATGATGTAGTGGTTATGGATTTTGCTTCCCTATATCCATCAATCATTAAGGAGTTTAATTTATCGTATGAAACTGTTCTCTGTCCTCACAAAGATGACGAAGATAACCTTATAAAAGGAACTCCTTATCATATTTGTTCCCAAAAAATGGGAATCTTTGCGTATGTAGTCGGTTTTTTCAGGGATACGAGGGTAAAATACTTCAAACCGAAATCAAGCGATAAAACTCTAACTCAAAAACAGAGAAGTTATTATCATACTATCCAACAAGCACTTAAAGTGTTCATCAACGCGAGTTACGGCGTCTTTGGATCTCGAAATTTTCCCCTGTTTTGCTTACCTGTAGCAGAAAGTACAACAGGTATTGGGCAATACTCTATAAAACAGACGATAAAAAAAGCAGAAGAACTCGGAGTTAAAGTTCTTTATGGGGATACTGACAGTGTTTTTCTTCACAATCCATCTAGTTCTCAGATGAAAGAAATATCAGATTGGAGCAAAAAAGAACTTGATTTAGATTTAGAAGAAGAAAAGACGTATCAATTCTTAGCTCTTTCGCAGAGAAAGAAAAATTACATAGGGATATATAAAGATACTAAATATGTTGATATAAAAGGATTAGTAGCAAAGAAGAAAAACACACCAGATTTTATTAAAAAGGCGTTCAGTCAATTAATAGAAATTCTTAAAGAAATCACAAACGATGAAGAATTTAAACTAGCGAAGAAGAGAATTATCGAAATTGTTAAAAATAACTTAAAGAAAATAGGGTTACCCGACACATTCACATTAGAAGATTACGCCATAAATATTGGTCTGCAAAAAAACCTTAAGGATTATGTAAAAACCATCCCCCAGCATGTTAGAGCTGCTAATACATTCATAAAGACGGAAATCAGCAAAGCCCAAGCCAATAACGCTAGTGACGATGAAATTGATGCAATAAAAAGGAAATATCAAAAAGGAGATTCAGTCAGATTTATAAAGAGTAAAGGCCCCCTTGCAGCTAAAGTTATTGAGATGGCAAAACTTCAAGATATTGACTCTTCAAAGTATCGTCAGCTTTTAAAATCCGCATTAGAGCAAGTTTTGGACGCTCTCAATATATCATTCGAAGAAATAAGTGGAATTAAAAAAATGGACGCTTTTTTTTAAATAGTTAATTTCGAGTTATTATCTACTTAATATCTGCTAAATCGACTCCTTTAGTTTCTTTTACAAATAAGAATCCTAGAGGAATTATCAAAAAGTTTCCAAGGACAAAAATTATAAATGTCAAACCTAAGCCGATTTCTAGTACGATAACACTACTCACTAGCAGTCCAGTTGTAATACCTGCTGCTCCAATTAGGCTTCTAACTCCCATTCCAGTCCCTCTTCTATCAGTAGGCATTAGTTCAATCGCCATTATTCTGATAATCCCCCATAATCCCCAATAAGAGATATGACTTATAGCATAACCAAGAAGTACTATTAGAAACGCATTTGTTGAACTATTTGCCCCCCACACCCACACAATCACTGAAAAAGGTAATAAAAATGACCATAAATACAGTAATGGTTTTCTTCCAATTCGATCGGCTAGGAATCCATTAGTTAAATACGCAATCATTACTGTAAAAATCGTTAAAAAAAACAAAATATTTATTTGTGATTGGGGTATAGTCCCAACATCCGCGATGTACTTCTCAAATAAACCTATAAACAAATTCGAAAATCCAAACAAGAAAGAGATTATTAATAAAAATATAAATGGTTTCTTGTTATCTATTTGAAAAACTGATTTAATATCTCCAATGAAAGAGCGAGAATCATTCTCAGTAGTTCCTTTCAATGATTGAAATTCGGTAGTCTCTTTGAGAGTGAAATAAATTACAATACTTAATGGTATTCCAAAAATCATTGGGAACAGTGTCATCCCCCTCCAATATGGATTAATATCTGTTACAAAGACGAAACGAAAGATTACCATTATTATAGCTCCTAATAATCCAGCCATTAATATGATATTTGTATTCAAGGCTCGTTTACTTTGTTTTGATTCTTCATTTGCATAAATTAACCAAATGTCACTCATAAAAAAAAAATACAAGAAAAATTGAAAAGTGATATACATTACATAACTGACAGATAGAAACATACCTAATGAGGAAATACTCATTCCAAGGATTGTAATTGCCAACATTCGCTTGCGTCCAACCTTATCAACTAAATGTTGGTTAAAAAACAAAAAGTACATTCCAATTGAGACGATACTTCCTGCTAAAGTTACAATAGAGCTGGTTACATCAGGTGGCAGTCCAGGAAAAAATTCTTTAACGATTAAAGAAGGCATTGAGCCGGGATAAAGAGTACTATAAGTGTCCAGAATCTGTACAAGCATTAAAACAAAGATAAGATATCTGAAGTAAGATTTTGATCTCGTTGATTGAGTATTATTTTTAATTTCTGTCATCTTTATTCACCTTTAATTGCTTATTCTATTTTTTCGAATATAATTTATTAGAAATATGAAATAGATGTTAAACTTCAATCTTTATAAATATATAGGATCAACAGATTCTGCTGGATGGCGTTAAAGAACTATATATAAGAAAACCATTATTAGACTGCAAAAAATTGGATTTAAGATATTATCATCGATTTTAAGACTCAGTAAATCAATTATTAAAAATACCAGTGCTCCGCTTAAAGCTATGATAATCATCTTGAGGAGAGTAATGTGTGGCTCAAACAGCCATAACGCAAAAAAGCCAACTCCAAATGAAGCAAGAAACCCTGAAACATATCCAATTATGGTTTTGCTGCTTTTTTTTGGAAAATGGTATCTCCCCAAACCAACTCCCATAATAGAAGCAACTCCATCACCAATGCTAGTTATTAATGCTGCCGCAGTAAAGATTCCAAAAGGAAGGAATAGTAGTGGGACTAGTGAGAGAATTAATACTACATTTTTAGTGAATTCGTAGTTCTCATTCCTTTTAAGAGTTTTAATTAACATATTTGATAGAGAATCGGGTAGAAGATGATATAAATTTGAATTTTCGAAAATATAAGATAAACGAATAAAATCTAAACTTGCAAATAGTATCACTCCCGTATAGCCTATGGTTACGATTAAAAACATTGCATACTCATACCCCGTAATTCCATAATCTTGATCTGCGTTCCATAAGCCATCCCATACTTCAACTGCAAAAATTCGTAATATAATTATAATCAAACCAGGAAGTATATGAAAGATTTTCCTGTGAAAATCCGTCCTTAACGAGTAAGACTTGTTGTTGATTTTATTCACATTCATTAAATCGTATTTTTCAAGAAATTTAGAAATTGTCCGATTTTCCTTGAGCTCAGGTTTATCTTTTAAGACAATTTTATACTGATATAGCAAAACAAGGAATACTAACAACGGTGCAAAAATACAGATGATATTCATTGAGAGCGATTGAAAAAATCTTCCATATTCATCATCACGCTGAAAAAAGAACGGATATAGAATTCCAGCAATAATCCACAACCCAAAAACAACAAAAGAATTGATGAAAACATGCTCTTCAGGGAACCTATTTTTCAATCTAATAGAAAAATACAACTGACTAAATCCTATTGAAATAAATAAAATCGAAATGGGTAAAGTCCATATGGTAAAAACCATACTTTAATTAACTTTCAATGTAAAAAATAATTTGTGAAATCCTTGATGGAATTATTATACATTTAACTGTATTTCGACAAATATTAAAGCCATATTTTTAGGAAATAATCCCACTCTGTCACCGTTCTTAACTCTCTTACCTATTCCACAATATTTACCGTTAACAAATATATGGCTAAGTTCATCTTCATTTATGGCGAACTTTTCAAGAATATCATAGACAGTATGAATACTAGTATCTTCAATTTTAATCGTAACAGGGAGTCCCTTCTCTAAATCAACATCCTTCACATTTTCTCTTAATTTTCCGTATAACTTGATCAGTATAGGCATCTCTAAAACGCACCCATTACATCAACAAGTAAAATGAGATAAAAATATTTGTTTTATAAAAAATTAAAAGAAAATAATAAAATAAGATTACAAAATTATGAAAAAAAATCTAGAGGCCAAATAACAAGAATTCATCTATAAATTCGTGAACTTTCTTCAAATTTTCATCGCCAAGAGATTTTTCTAATTGGATTTTGAGATCCAAAACTGTGCTCAGTGTCTGGACTACTGTGTTTTGAATTGTACTATTAAATATGGACTTTTGTTGGTTTTGCCCTTTGAAGTATTCTATTCGTTCCAACATTGCATCTTGATATTCGTCAGCTGTGGATGTTTTGAGTTCCACAAGCTTCCGCAACTTCAATCCGTCTTTAGTTTCAATTACTGTGTCAACCATTTTATATTCACCTGCTTTTTATTCCTCCTTTCTTATTCCACCATTCTGGGCTACTTCCTGCTGAATCTCATCTTTTGTTTGTCCAGTAGTAGTATCGAATTCCTCTTTAACTTTCGCCGTAACCTTTTTTGCTACTTGTTTCTCGATATTCTCGCGATGCAGTGTATTCATTGTGCAAAAACTGATTTCATTAACTGAGCCGTCAGGCATAGCTACGCCAAAATGAACGATACACCTTTTAACACGCTCTATATCCATGTTATATGCGTCTTGGAAGTGCATACTGGAGAGAAGAAGTGTTCCGTGCGTAAAAGAGCTAATACTTTCCCAATCACCATTCAATAATAATCTACTAAACATTTCCATGAGTTTACCAGGCTTCTTGGTATATTGTAATATCCCTAATAGGAATCGGGCTCGAAGTTGCGTTTTATCTAACAAATTAAGACCGCTATCTAAAGTTTTACCCATGTCTCCTAACATATCTTCAAAGAATTTAATTGGCTGTTTCTCTTTATATTTTACTTTTTCCCAAAATCTATTGGCAAAATCGATGACTTTCAGAGGATCGAAATAATCCATAATAGGAACCATTTCTTTCGTGTCGGGATCTACTACCAAGTAAGTCGCAAAACCACAATCAGGCGAACAGGTAAATTCGACAGGTTCAACATCCGCAAGATAAGCTATAAGTCTACCGAATTCAACTATAGTACTTAGTGGATACCATGCTTCATCTACTCTAATTTTGCCGCCAGTTTGATTTTCGATTTCCTTTATTACATCAGCGTTCGTAATTCTTAATTCGTCCATCTCTTCAGCTGTAATACGACCGCATAAGGAAACAGGTTGGAAGGTTATCCCTCTTATAACATCAATGTTATCAAGAGAAAACTGGATTATATTCCCAACTTCAATATCTGTAATCCCTTTGACAATTGTAGCTACTAAATTAACGGATGATAATCCTACTTTTCTACAGTTTTCTATAACACGCATTTTGTATGGCATTAAATTCTTAATGCCCCTTGTCTTCTCGTAAGTTGCGTTATTTATCCCATCAAATTGTAAATATAAAGTATCTAAACCCATTTCAAAAACTTTCTTAGTCCACTCAAGTCCCCCTTTTTTTTTCTGGAATCCATACCCGTTTGTAGCGACTATAACTTCTTGAAATCCATGATCTTTTGCCATTTTACAAATTTCAGGAAAATCCTTTCGAACTGTTGGTTCACCGCCAGTAAACATGATAGCAACCGCAGGAATTGGTTTACTTCTGAAGTGTGTCATTATTCTATCTATTTCTTCTAAGGTGGGCTCAATTAGATACCCACTTTTTTCAATGTTGGCGTAGCAGAAATTGCAATTAAAATTACATCGATTTGTCAAGTCTATTAATGCCAAACTACAAGTTGATAAGTGTTCGTTACAAAGTCCACAATTATACGGGCAACCTCTCTCGTCTTCTGAAGCACAATCGGCAGGATTTGCTTCGCCGTCTTTTTCGAACTGCCAAGCGATTGTTCCGTCTTTATTTTTCATCTGGAAGTGAGTCCACTTATAGTATTTTGCGTTTGAACTAATAATATCCTTAAAATCGCCGTGTTCTGGACAATTTTTAACCATGAAAATTTTTCCGTCTTCTTCCTGGACTACCGCATCTATCCTTTCGAGGCATTCTGGGCAGACCGATGCTGTTTTTCTGTAATATTTCTCTTCTAAAACATCTGTTCCGTCTAAATGATACATTTTACTTCTTTTGTTTTTTTTTATTTGATAATTATACGAATTAATTGAGTTTTCATATAAAAAGTTCTTCCGATGATTAATATTCTTACAAATCCTATTATTAAAGGTGGTAAAGGTTCTTAGAACTACTGAAAATTAAAATGTAAGAAAGTTTGAAATAAAATTTTAAAAATTCTCTCCTACAACATATTTTTTTTATTAATTTGCTAATGATAACGGTTTATTTGCCTTTGGAAAGCTTAAAATAAAGAGTAATTTACCTATCTAAATAGAAGAAATTTTTAAATTTTTTGAAAGAAGAAATTTTTAAATTTTTTGAAAGAAAAAATTTTATTTTTCACTAATTCTTTTTTTAGCTTCAACTATTGCTGCTCCCATCTCAAGTACTCTGCTAAATGGCTCTAGGGCATCTTCTCTCGGTTTTAAACGAATAGCTTCTTCTGAGCAGACGCTTGCACATAAACCACATCCAAGACATAAATCCCGATCTACTATTGCAATATCTTCTAAAGTTATAGCTTTTACAGGACACCTTTCAACGCAATTCCCGCAAGAGATACAAAGCTCTTTATAGATAATTGATTCAAACACTGCGTTCATGAATTTTTGCTTATCTTGTCCAAATTGAGTCATGCCTTTCATGGAGATACAGCAACATGGGCAACAGTTACAAATATTAGATAGGTGTTTTGAATTTGCTCCCGCATGAACTAACCCAGATTCATCCGCTTCTTTAATAATTTGAATAGCATCCTCAGGAGTTATTTTTCTCCCCATTTCATTTTCTATATAATATTCTGCAGCAACTCCAAAGCTTAAACAAGTTTCCATAGGATGATCGCAACCTTCACCTAATAACTGCGATTCCTTTCGACAAACACAGTCAGTTACAGCAATTACTCTTGCGTTCCTAATCGAATTTTCAAGCATCTGATATGGAAAAAGTGTAGTATCAGTTTGAATAGTTTCTTCTAAGGGAATAACTTTAAAACCGGGAATATTACTCGCACCGATCTCTTCAAGACCCGCTTCATAGTAATAATCTTTAAAAAGCTGAGCTAATTCTTTATCAATTTTATTAACAGAGTATTCATACAATCCTATCATAAAAGGAGCAGCGTTATAAAGAGTCTTATTGTCCCTCCGCGATCGAAAAATAAGTCCTTTCTTAGCCATTGATTCAAGTTTGTGTTCAATATCCGCTAAGCTTTTACCTGATCTTCTTGTAATACTACGGGCTCGTTCTGGTCGTATAGTTAAGAATGCAGCCAATTCCGCTTCTTCTTCGGTAAAAAGGCGCTTTAAGATTTCAATCTCAACTCCAGATTGAGTTTTACGGAATCCTACTGGAAATTGATCAAGGAACTCCCTTAATTTCTCGTAAGTATTTACAGTCATAGCACTAAAACTATAGTTTTCTTCTATTATCTAATATTCATTATTATTTAAAAATAAAAGTTAGGAAAATTTTTCTGCTAAAGTAGAGGTGAGTTCTCTCAATTTTCTAGAAATTTCAAGTTTAAATATATGGTTTTTCTCCAATACTTTAAATCCCCTTGGTAAACTCTTAATATTTTCGTTATAGTATTGTTGGATATTATTTAGATCAGGTAATTCTTCTAATAATATTCCTTCTTTCATCACAGGAATAAGAAGGGCTTCTGAATTTGGAGGCGTGGGTTCATCATCTAACATTAATAAGTCCTTATTAAACTCACCCTGTTTGTTATAAAATCTATAAACCTGTTTTTTACCAGGGTAGGTTATTTTATCTTCGCTTATTTTAATTTTCGGTTTATGGTTATATTCAATTAATTTATATACCCCAGGAATAGCAGGATCATCACGAGAAGTAGCAAGTTCAGTACCAACTCCAAAAGCGTCAATGGGTGCATTTTTCTCAAGAAGTTCTCTTATTTTATACTCATTTAAATCAGAACTAGCAACGATCAACACCTTTTCACATCCGTTTTCATCTAAAATTTTTCTAACTTTCGTGGAGTGATCAACAAGATCACCCGAGTCAATTCTTACGGCCTTAATTGAGTTTTTAAACTTAGTAACTAATTTAGCGGCTTGTTCTGTATCGTAGGTATCAATTAAGAAGATGGAGTTATCTCCGTAGATATTATTGTATATATCGAAACTCTCCATTTCACTGTCGAATCTTTGTACAAAACTATGAGCCATTGTCCCACTTGAATTAATTCCAAGTTCTATATCAGCAATAATATTGCTCGTACCGTTAAAACCCGCAATATAGCTAGCTCTCGCTGCATAAACACCAGCAAGGGGACTGTGGGACCTTCTTGTGCCAAATTCTAACAAAGTCTTGTTTTGCGCTACATTTTTTATTCTGGACGCCTTTGATGCTACAAGAGTCTGATAATTAATAACATTTAAAATGTAGGTTTCCGCTAATTGAGCGTGGAACATGGGACCTTGAATCTTCATAATAGGTTCGTTTGGAAAGAAGTAATTACCTTCTCTCATCGCCCACACATCTAATTTAAATCTGAATTCAGGTAAATATTCATCAAAAAAACTCGAATCGATTTTTTTAAAAACCTCTTTTTTCCTCAGAAACTCTATTGTTTTATCGGTAAATCTAGCATTTTGAATGTAATGAATTGCTTGCTCTAAGCCCGCAAATATTATATAATTTCGATTTTTAGGGTATTTTCTGATAAAGAGATCAAAAACAGCAATATCATCTTCTTCGTTAATATTATTGTTGAGATTGTACTGATAATACGCTGCGCCCATTGTCAATTCGTAAAAATCAGTACTCAAAATTAAATTTTGGTCGTTGATGAAACCCGATTTTGGACTTTTCATTGTTATTCTTTATATCATTTTTTTTTTAATCCTGTGACTCTCTTTAACATAAATCCTAAAAGCCTATCTTTGTTTACTCCCCCATTGCATGTAATTTTATCTCCTAATTTGAAGTTGTCGCTCGAATATAGGTTTTCGCTCACTCTTATTTTTAATTCATCTAATTTTTCTATGTCTTCTTTTCGATAATCGCTTTTCTTTTTCAATTGAGGCCCAAATTCAATATCTTTTAATGTTAATAGATAAAAGGTGGTTACATTCCCTTGAAAATCATCCTCTTTCTCTTCTATAACTGCTATTTCAGCTTCATAAATTGTTATTCTTTTGTACCTAGCTAAAAGGGAACTAGGGGCGCCTTCATTAATTAACATTCCATTTTTAATAACAATATTTTCTAGGTGTTTTCCAAAATCTTTTGGTAGGGTAGTGAGCTTCCAAGCTGATAATTTAAAATAATCTTTCTTTAAGGAATAAATGAATCCAACCCAAAAATGGTTACACAAACCCATATTAGCCCCTACTCTACAATCACAGTCTCGTTCGGGATCGTGAATGTTTTTTGAGGTTATAGATAAATATGAACTTGATTTCCAATTAAAACCTTTGAAATCCAATTCGATTTCATGGTTCTTATCATTCACCACCCTTATGTTAGTAATTAACTCACGATCTTCACCATTAATTTTTTTAATTGCTGTGCTAATTTCGCTGGAAATGATGTCTCCTTCTTTCTGTTCTAATAGGGCTTTGAGTTCTTCTTCTGCTAAGGAATCAAGAATAAAATCAATTAATTCTGACTTTTTAAACTTTGAAAAGCCTTTTATCTCAAAATCTCGACAAATCAGTTTCAAATCATCAACATTTAAGGATTGTAAAAGAAAATTCAAGTAAGTTCTATCATCAATTTCTCTATTCATTTAATGTCAAGCCCAATAATTTTAAAATGTGAATTCTCCAAGTATAATTTAAATTGATTGCTTATAATTATGACTGCTGTAATAAATTGTTCATTAACTTATTTTAACATTGTCCCTTTAACAAGAACATCTGTTAAATTTTCAATAAGTTCTTCCTCTTCAAGTTCAAAATCACTCCGAATCCACCAAATAAAGACTCCAAGTACCGTAGATGTCCAAACTCTAGCTGTTATTTTAGGATTT
>Ga0255055_10002826_pt1 | contig 11966 bp, 9 predicted proteins | sample JV7_2_27_MG_FD_188633 | JGI IMG/M metagenome (GOLD analysis project Ga0255055, IMG submission 188633) | Seawater microbial communities from Jervis Inlet, British Columbia, Canada - JV7_2_27 | ecosystem: Environmental > Aquatic > Marine > Inlet | place: Canada: British Columbia | collected... | reverse complement strand
AAGAAGTGATGAGAAGCCTCCTGAAGACCATTGGAAGATAAGAGACCCTGAGATGGAAACCAAGCTGCTTGACGCGTATTATGAATTCAAGGGGTGGAATAATGAAGGTATTCCTACCAAAGAGACGTTGGACGAACTGGGCTTGGATTACGTGAGTGAAGACTTCGTACAGAGGGGGATCTTGACCGATAATGAAGGTACTCCTTCCAAAGAGACATCGGCGGAAAAAGATTAGAAGTGATTCAAGACCCCATCTGAGGCCCAAGGGCTGCGTTGCCCCGCAAGCGGGATTCGCATCTGGTTCTTTGGAACAGGGTGCAGCACAGGCCTCTGAGAAATGCTCACATACCAATTGTATGCTGCGCTTTCTCAATCGGCCTGACGCCTTGCCCTTGAACCTGATCTGGGGTTTTGAAACCACTTCTATAAATAACGTGAAAGGGGTGGTAACCGTGAAGGATGGGTTAAAAAAGAAAATAGTTAAAGAAATAAAAGTTGATATTGATAAATGCATTGGTTGCCGTGCATGTGAGGTCGCCTGCTCCGCATTTCACGCCAGGCCGAAATATAGCAGCACTAATCCCGCCAGGTCTCGGATTCGGGTGATGATAGATGAACTGAATGATTCTTATGTCCCGATACGCGCCGGTGATTATACTCCAGCCGAATGTACGGGCAGACATGCTTATACGATTAATGGAAAGGAATACAGAGAGTGTAGCTTCTGCGGGGTTTCCTGCCCGTCCAGGGATTATTTTAAAGAACCCGATTCCGGTCTCCCTCTAAAATGCGATATGTGTGAAGACGATCCGCCTTTATCAGAACCAATGTGTGTTCAGGTGTGCCCACATGACGCCCTGACTTACGAAGAAAGGGAAGAGGAAGGCGAAGAAGAAGGGACGCGGGAGGAGCTGGAGATCGGATTGGAATCACTGGCAAAAAAACATGGAGTGAAGAAGGTAATGGATGCCATTGCCCGAATGTCAAACAAGGACTAGAAGTGGTTTCAAAACCCCATCTAACACCCAAATTCGGCGTTGCGGGTTTCTTCGAAATGCTCACATACTACCGCGTATGCTGCGCTTTCTCATCAACCCGCGCCTTGTCTTTGGACGCGATCTGAGGTTTTGAAGCCACTTCTAAAACATTAAGACGAAAAAAGAGGATTGAAAAGACAGTGGAGAACGTAGCCGACTATAAAGAGATCGTAGATGTCATCAAAGAGTCCGGTGGAGATGGCTTCAAATTATGCTATCAATGCGGATTATGCGATACGGTTTGTCCGTGGAACAGGGTTAGAGCCTTCAGTATGCGCAAGATAATCCGAGAGGCTACTTTCGGTTTGACCGAGGTAGAAGGTGAAGATATATGGCGTTGCACTTCCTGCGGGAACTGCCCCCGGCAGTGCCCCAGGGGAGTGAAAATAATCGAATCCGGGGTATCCTTACGCAGAATTGCCACGGAATATGGGGTCTTTCCGACTTCCGTCCGTCCTGTCCGCGGCATCAGCGCAAGCCTCATTGGCGAAGGTAACCCCTTGAATGAAAAGCGAGAAAACAGGGCAAATTGGGCAGAAGGTCTTTCTGTAAAAGCGTTCACCGAAGGGATGGAAGTTTTATATTTTTCCGGCTGCTACCTCAGCTATGACCCGAGATTAAAAAAGGTCGCTGCGGCCACAGCCAATATCCTTAACAAGGCAGGGATAGATTTTGGGATACTGGGCTCCAAGGAGAGCTGCTGTGGAGAAAGCATCCGCAAAACGGGTGATGAGGAATTATTCAAACGCCTGGCCAGGGAAAACATCAAAACTTTTGTCGAAAATGGAGTCAAGAAAATTCTTGTTTCCTCCCCTCATTGCTACCACACCTTCAAAAACGAGTATCCCGAATTTATGGTGAACTTTGAGGTGGTTCATATCTCCCAATATTTATTCGAGCTGATTGATGAGGGAAGGCTTGAGCTCACCAAGGAGTATGGGAAGAAAGTGACTTATCATGATCCATGTTACCTGGGTCGACATAATAACATATATGACGAGCCCCGGGAGGCTTTAAAGAAGATACCCGGTTTAGAGCTGAATGAGATGCCTGAGTCGCGGGAAAATAGTCTGTGTTGCGGCGGCGGCGGCGGCAGGATTTGGATGGAAACGCCAAAGGGTGAAAGATTCTCCGATCTCAGATTAGAACAAGCGATCGGGGTCGGGGCTGAGGTGCTGGTTACTTCCTGCCCATATTGCATCACCCATTTTGAGGAAAGCAGGCTAACCCTGGAGGATAGTGAAAGCCAAGAGACTGAGGATAGTAAAGTCATAGAGATTAAGGACATCACGGAGATAATCCAAGAAGTGATTTCCTGAATCTTGCATGAAAATTAAAAAGAACTTTGTATTAATAATAACGGCAGTTCATAATAGTTTCAGATCTGATAAAGGCGGATAGAAATGGAAAAAGAACAAATTGAACAGCTTTGTAAAAGTCTCGCAGACAGCGATTTCGGAGATGTTATGGTTGTCGGTGGAGGGATCAGCGGCATTCAAGCCTCTCTCGATCTTGGCGATTCGGGTTATAAGGTTTATCTGGTTGAGAAATCACCTGCCATTGGCGGCAAGATGGCCCAGCTTGACAAGACCTATCCCACCAATGACTGCTCCATGTGAATACTCTCGCCCAAACTGGTCGAGGTCGGCCGGCATCCCAATATAGAGGTCCTGACCTATACTGAAGTTGACGGTGTAGAAGGGGAAGCAGGAGACTTCAAGGTCACCCTGAATAAAAAGCCCAGATACGTTATCGAGGACAAATGCACGGGTTGTGCTACCTGCGTAGAATACTGCCCGGTCAAGGTCCCTGATCCATACAATCAAGACTTATCGTCGAATAAAGCCGTCCATATATACTTCTCTCAAGCCGTTCCCCTGGTCACTTATATAGATGAAAGCTGCCTTTACCTTAAAGAGAAGAAATGTTCTATTTGCGAAGGCGTCTGTAAGAATGAGGCTATAGATCTTCATCAAGAACCGGAGAAGGTGGAAGTAAAAGTAGGGGCCATCGTTCTGTCTCCGGGCTATGAGGTATTTGACCCTAAGTTGAGGGGCGACTATGGCTACGGAAAGATGGAGAACGTGGTAACCAGTCTTGACTTCGAACGGCTGTTATGTGCCACCGGGCCGCACGAAGGTGACGTATTGCGCCCTTCCGATAAGAAGCATCCCCATAAAATAGCCTGGATTCAATGCGTCGGTTCCAGGCAGGTTATCCCGGGCGGCAACAGCTATTGTTCAGCCGTATGCTGCACCTATACCCAGAAGCAGGTGATTTTGACAAAAGATCATGACGCCGAGGCAGAGTGTACGATATTCCATAACGATATTCGTTCCTATAGCAAAGATTTCGAACTATTTTACCATAGAACCGAGCAGCTTCCCGGGGTTCGGTTTATAAGAAGCTACGTATCCATTGGAAAAGAGATCCCGCAAAGCAAGAATGTAACGATAAGATACGCTACAGCCGGGGACGGCGTAAAGGAAGAGGAATTCGATATGGTGGTCTTATCCGTTGGATTGAACCCTCCTGCTGATTCTGAGGATCTGGTAGATAAGTTCGAAATCGAGCTCAATTCACACGGATTCTGTAAAGCAATTCCTTCCAACCCTATGGCGACCACCAGGCCTGGGATCTTCGTAAGCGGCGCCTTCCAGGGCCCGATGGATATCCCCGAGTCGGTTTTTTCCGCCAGCGGAGCCGGCTCCCAATGTGGTGAATTCCTTAACTACCGGCGCGGGAAGCTGTCCAAAGAAAGGATATATCCACCGGAAAAGAATGTCTCCGAAGAAGAGGCCAGGGTGGGTGTTTTTGTGTGTCATTGCGGTGCTAATATCGGAAGAGTGGTCGATGTTCCTTCCGTCGTAGACTATGCCTCGACCCTGGACAACGTTGTCTACGCTACAGAACAGCTATTTTCATGTGCGACTGATTCTGCCGAGTCAATCACAGAGACCGTCCGGGAAAAGGGTCTCAATCGTGTGGTTGTCGCTGCCTGCTCCCCCAGGACCCTTGAACCGTTGTTCCGGGACACGCTTCGGGAGGCGGGAATTAATCAATATTACTTCGAAATGGCCAATATCAGAGAACATTGCTCCTGGGTCCACTCCCGCGAAAAGGAAGATGCCACCCAAAAGGCAAAGGATATCACCCGCATGTCGGTTGCACGTGCTGCCCTTTTGCAGCCCTTACAGGAAATCGATCTGCCGGTCAACAGGGCGGCGTTGGTGGTTGGTGGCGGTATAGCCGGCATGACCTGTGCGCTCTCCATGGCCAATCAGGGACATGAGGTTTACCTGCTGGAAAAGGATACAGACCTGGGGGGAACGGCAAGAAGACTCCATTACACTCTGGACGGGATGGATGTTCAGGCCTATTTAAGTGATCTTGTGCGCAAGATATATCAGCACCCCTCAATACATGTGTATACTGATGCCATCATCACAGAGGCAACCGGTTATGTCGGGAATTTCGTAACCAAGGTGAAGTCTGAAAGAGGGGGCACAGAGATAAAACATGGGGCAGCCGTCATCGCTGTTGGCGCGGATGAATATAAACCTGCTGAATACCTTTATGGAGAAGATGATAGGGTATTGACCCATTTGGAGCTGGGGGAGCAAATTGCCAAAGGAGATGAAAAGCTGCTCAATGCCCGGAATCTGGTGATGATCCAATGTGTCGGCTGCCGACAAGAGGACAGAGATTACTGCGCCCGGGTATGTTGTAGTCATGCTATAAAGAACGCCCTGAAACTGAAAGAGATAAACCCCCAGATGGATATCACCATTATCTTTAGGGATATCAGAACGTACGGGTTCGCAGAGGATTATTACCGGGAAGCGTCAGATAATGATGTGAAGTTCATCCGCTACGAGCCTGATAATAAGCCCCAGGTGGAAGCTGTCGAGCAGGAAGGCCGACCTGTTTTAAGGGTTGCCGTGACCGATCCCATTTTAGGTCAGGAGCTTGCTATAGATGCCGATTACCTATCTCTGGCTGCTGCCGTTATTCCCCCCGCGGGAAACAGGGAAATATCTCAATTTTTCAAGGTCTCTTTGGGACCGGATGAATTTTTCAAAGAAGCCCATGTCAAATTAAGACCTGTTGAGTTTGGTACAGAAGGCGTTTATCTTTGTGGAATGGCTCACTATCCCAAGCATATACCGGAATCGATTAACCAGGCTTATGGAGCTGCAAGTCGGGCTTTAACCCTTCTCTCACATGATACAGTCACAGTCTCCGGCTCTGTTTGCGAGGTGGATGAGAAGACGTGTATGGGGTGTGGGGCATGTATCTCAGCCTGCACGTATGGGGCCATAGAGTTTCGCAAGACAAAACAGGGCAATAAGGCTGTGGTTAATCCTGTGCTCTGTAAAGGCGACGGCCTCTGCAACGCAAAGTGTCCAACAGGGGCGGTTTTTCTAAAGCACTTTACCGATGAAGATCTATTGAGCCAAATTGATGCGGCGGCTGGAGCCTAATTGAGCGAGAAACGCTCAATTAGGCGATGGTGGTTATTTGTTAATCGTTATTAGAACCTGAATTTATATTTCTATGGGATGAGATACAAGAATAGATTTCATTCCTTTTAAACTAGTAACCAATAACGAATAACAGATAACTCCCAATCCGAATGGACACTGACAAAGGAGTTGAGACCGAATGACAACGGGACTTAAATTTAAACCAAAAATATTAGGTTTTGTATGCCATTGGTGAGCATACGGCGCTGCTGACATGGCTGGAGTTTCCAGACTGCAATATTCAACTGAAATCAGGCTTATTCGCGTCATGTGTTCCGGTAGAGTCGACCTGGAATTTGTACTCCGCGCCTTCTCAAATGGAATGGATGGGGTGTTTATTGGCGGTTGCCGTCTTAATGAATGCAATTATATTACCCATGGCAATTACGATGCACTAAACATGGTGCTTCTATGTAGAAAAATAATGGCGCACTTAGGGCTGAACCCGGAAAGATTAAGTGTCGAATTTATGTCTTCCGGTGAAGGAATGCTTTTTACCGAAGTTGTTGATGCTTTTTCCAAGAAGGTGAAGGAGTTAGGACCACTTGGCAAAGGCGAAGAAATAGACGAAGATGAATTAAAGTCCAAACTTGCGGAAGTTAGAAAGCTGGTCCCTTACATTAAGATAGTGAAAAGGAAGAAGCTGGAGTCACGCCTTGAAAACGAAGAGGAATATGACGGACTTTTCACCAGTGACGAGATAGACAAGTTATTCAGTGAAGCAGTCTCGTACTATATTGATCCGGATAAGTGCCAGGCCTGTATGATTTGCCGTAAGAGATGTCCTGTAGAGGCGATTACAGGTGCCAAGAACCAGATCCATGTAATTAACCAGGACAAATGCATAAAATGCGGCACTTGCTTTGAAGTTTGCCCCCCCCGCTTTGGGGCGGTGGATCAGATTTCCGGCGAGCCTGTTCCGCCTCCTATTCCTGAAGAAGAAAGAACGATAGTCAGAAAGAGTAAAAAAATAGATCATTAACGGAAGGATAGCTCTATGGTTGAAAGAAAGGAGATCTTTACGGATTGCACGCTCTGTTATCACAGCTGCGGGACCAAGGTGACGGTGGAAGATGGGAAGGCCGTGAAGATCAGGGGGCTGGAATCCCACCCCCTGAACAAGGGCCGGTTATGCCCAAAAGGAGCCAATGCCCTTGATGCCATTTACAGCCCCAACCGTCTGAAACGGCCGCTGAAGCGCAGCAATGGCGGATTCGAGGAAATTACCTGGGACCAGGCCTTGGACGAGATTGCTGAGAAACTGACCCGACTTAAAAACGATTACGGCCCGCAGGTCTTCGGTTTCTTCTGCGGCTCCATCGGCGTGGAAAATCTGGAGCTGTCGACCCTGGTCCACCTGGTCCGCTCGGGATTCGGATCCCCGAACTTTTTCTCGGTGGAAAGTATCTGCTACCGCATGCGCATTCGGACAAGGCAAATGACCTTCGGGCGGTATCCCACCGAAGAACCGGACTCCAACCTCTATATCCTCTGGGGGCACAACCCCGACCAGTCCGATTTTCCGCTTAAATTTTTTATGAAAAAGAACCTGAAAAAGGGGGCCAAACTGGTGGTGATCGACCCCAAGCGTATCCCCATGGCCGATCAGGCCGACATGTACCTGCGCATTCGACCCGGTACGGACGGCGCCCTGGCCCTGGCCATGATGAACGTGATCATTGAAGAGGATCTCTATGACCGTGACTTTGTGGAAAGGCATACCACCGGTTTTGACAAGTTGGTCCCCCATGTGAAACCTTACACCCCTGAATGGGCAGAGGAACTGACCTGGGTTCCAGCCGAGGATATCCGCGACCTGGCGAGACTCTTTGCCAACACTAAGGGGGCCAGTATCTTTCAGGGCACGTGCACGCAGGATCAGACAGCCAACGGCACACAGAACAGCCGCGCCTTTGCGGTTCTCCAGACCATCACGGGCAACATCAACGTTCCCGGCGGCTGGGTGACGAGTCCGCCGCCGAGGTTCGGGCATCCGGGCTACAGTGTGGAAGGCATGCCTTTGGGCGGTGACCAGTATCCGCTTTTTTCCGAGCTCTGGGGCCGAAAGGCACCGTACGGCGTGGTGACGATCATCCCTGAGAGTATTCCTGAGAAGCTCAAGGCCTTTCTGGTCATCGGCGGAAATCCCCTGATATCCATGCCGGACAGCAATGCCTTCAAATCGGCCTTTGAAAAACTCGACCTTCTAGTCGTTCACGATCTTTTTATGACGGAAACCGCCCGTGTCGCCCACTACGTGCTCCCGGCCTGCTCGCACATAGAAAAATGGGGCGTCGCCTATACGTATAACGTCTGCCACTGCCTCCCTTTTCTCATGCTTCGGAAAAAGTGCATCGAACCACTACATGAGAGCTGGTCGGAATGGAGGTTCCTGACGGAACTTGCCAACCGGCTCGGCTTGAGCGAGAGGTTTCCGTGGAAATCCGAAAAGGAATTTGTCTCTTTCATGATCGCGCCGAGCGGTTTTTCTTTTGATTATCTACTGAACGAAAAACCGGAAGGGGACTATTATGCCGAGAAGAATTACACGATCCCTGACGGCTTCTTTCGCACCCCTTCAGGAAAGATTGAGATCTACAGCGATGCTCTGGAACAGGTCGGTTTCAATCCCCTACCCTCGTACCTGGAACCGGAAAGGGGCCCGGTCCGCGGGGAGAAGTCATTTCTGGAAAAATACCCGTTGATCCTCTCCGTCGGCAACCGGAACCTATATTATAGCCACAGCCAGTTTCACCAGGTCGAGGCCCTTCGGAAACTTTCCCCTGAACCCCTGACCGAGATCGGACCTGAAACAGCTGAGAAGTACGGCATTGAAGACGGTGACCCGGTCGTGATCGAGACCAACCGGGGCCGGGTCGAAATGAAGGCCCGCGTGGATAAACGGGTGGCCGAAGGGATCGTGCTGGCGCCCCATGGGTGGGGTGGTGATGCCAACGCCAATCTACTCACAGACGTCGCCTGCCGGGAACCCATTATGGGGTACCCGGATCAGAAATCGCTTCAGTGCAGGATTCGAAAAGCATAGACAGACAGTTTTTTCAAAAATAAAGTCGATTAAATCCCAAATGACAAATTCCAAATGACAAACAAATCTCAAATTCCAAACAATCAAGTTCCAAACATGTTTGAATCATTGAATATTCGAATTTGGATATTGTTTGTTATTTGTTAATTGGTACTTGTAATTTTCTCACTTAAAGAACTCAACTGGACTAAAATATACCACACCACTTTTGTAACATTTTTGTGGGACATGACAATAGGAGTGCTGTTCATGGAAGCTGCGAAATTATTTACCCTCAAAGGAAAAACAGCCCTGGTGACCGGGGCTGCACAGGGACTGGGGAGGGAGATCGCCCTGGCTCTCGCTAAAAACGGTGCTGCCCTGGTTCTGTCTGATATCCAGTACCCGGAAGATACGGCAAAGGCGGTTGAGGAGACAGGTGCCCGATGGATGGCCGTCCAGGCGGATATAACCGATGAGGATCAAGTAAAGGCCATGGCCGAAAGGGCTGCATCGGAATACGGCAAGGTGGATATACTCATCAATAATGCCGGTGTTTCACAGTTGAGCTACACCGCTACGGAAGATCTATCCAAAACGGAATGGGATACCATCATTGGGATCAATCTGACCGGAACCTTCCTTTGCTGCAAAAACTTTGGCAAAGGAATGATTACAGGAGGAGGCGGGAGCATTATCAACATTGCTACCACAGCAGGTATAACGGGTGTACCTCGGGCACCGGCATACTCCGCTTCCAAAGCGGGTGTTATTTTGCTGACAAAAAGCCTCGCTCTTGAATGGGCCAGATACCATATCCGGGTCAATGCCGTCGCGCCACACTACCTGGAGACTCCTTTGACAGAGGGACTTAGGGCTTCTGAAAAAGTCTATGCGGGCCTGGTAAAACAGATCCCCATGAGGAGATTCGGAAAGCCGTCTGAAATGATCGGCGCTGTCTTGTTCCTCGCTTCTCAGGCCTCTACATATACAACTGGAACAGTCATTGTTGCCGATGGCGGTTATCTGGCCCAATAAAATCAGGCCTGGATTAAAATGACGTCTATCGCCGGCTCTTTTCGCAATCGACTGTTGCAAGGCTGAAATTAAACATATCACGAAGCTCGACAAGCAAGAACACAAGGAACATCGATTAGTTGGAATATCTGTTCTGAAAAAGTTGGATGAGATTTAAATTTGAATGACAAACTGTCCCTAAAAAACCTTGTGATATTCGTTTTATATCTGTAAAATTGCCAAAACTTTGATTATCTCAATTTATCTGAACTTCAGCGATATTTAATTTGCTGGTACGATAACACATGGCATTTAATGACGGAAACATTACAAGGGTAATGATATCCAAATCTGTGATATCATCAGAAATTATCGAATATCACAGATCCAGTTAAATCTGTGTTCCTCTCAGAGACTGTCGAAAAGCTCTAAATTTATGATTTTGATGTTTGTAAGGGTCTGATTTCATTACATGCGAAAGTGCTAAAATTGCCACTTTTGGACTTTTCCGACAGTCTCTCAGTTTGCCTGCGAGTTGCTTTTTCAGCGATGGTTCGGGGCACCATTGGGGCATAGAAATCGTATTTTGTCTTTTTCCCAGCCAATGTCTCAATTTTGCTTTCCATTTCAGCTCTTTGGCTACTTTGAAACCATCTATTCCAGTCCTCAATCGATTCCCATCTGCTTATGACCAAACAATCTTCTGGATGTTCTAAGTTGCATAACGTGGTGCCGGATATATAGCCTGGTTGATGCATAGCTAGGGCTCGCATTTGTAAAATAAGAGGAACGAGTTCTTTTGCCTCGTAACCTTGTTTGACCCGCCGTTTAATCATAACTTCAATCGCCATATCATCCTCCTCCACTATATATTGCAATAAGAGAATCCTAATTTTCCTTGTTAGTCGTTTGAAATGTATATTCCATTACGGGTTTTTTGTACTCCAATCTGAATCAAAAAACATACGCAAGGAGAACTCGGGCACCCGTGAACAAGGATTCGATGTGAGATTATTTGGAATGTTTTTTCTGCGTGGATTAGGTCAGATTTTGTCGGATTGCCAGAACCAATATCATCCTATAAAAAACCTTACAACATCTTGTAAAATAATTTATTAATGAAGCAGAGCCTTTGAGTGGCGATTGATTTTCCAGATATGTGTATTAAGTTTACATTAAAGGGGTGAAAGGGTGGCACTATGAGGAGTACTCTCAAATTATGTCCATCTTGCTCCTGAGAGAACGTTTCTCTTCTGTCGGGAGCCTTCAGATTCCTGATCGTTAAGGATGCACAACTCGATTTCCGAATATCCTTTATAACCTATCTTCGCATCGACCTCTCCTATTGAGCTCAAAATCATTCCATAGCCGAAAAAGAACGGGTCCTTTGGAAAGTGATATTCCTCCTGTCACGGGGCAATATGATTGTTGTAAATTCAGTAATATATTGAAATAATATACTAAATTTATACTAAAGGAGGTTTTGCCATGACTAAAATGTTAAAGTACATGGTTGTCCATAAGAATCCCGAAATTACTTGGGATAAGGTTGAAGAAAACTGGTCCAAACTGGCTGACATTGAATCAGCTACATGGGTCAGAACCTACTTCAATAAAAAAATGGGCGTTCGCTATTGCCTGTGGTTAGCCCCAAGTGACGATGTATTGAAATCGATCTTTTCGGAACTGAACATATCATTTGAATCCACAATAGAAGTGGAAGAGACCGTGCCGGATCTGTGGGGCAAGAAATGGGAGGAACACCTTAAGGCAGAAGAAAAAGCGAGCACCAAAGGATTTTAAAGAGGTTAATTTGGGATTCAAATGATCGGAATCGATCAATATTTAGGAGCTACAAGCAAATTGAAGAAACCTGTTCAAATGCAGCCCGGCTCGAATTGCTGGGCTGCTTAACCGCTTGAAAGGCGAATTAAGGGCACCAGCCAAATCCGTGTAAAAATATACACTAAGCCCATCAACCCCGGCACCATTACTGCCAAGCAACACCGGCCGCTCTTGTTTGCTTTCTGCCTGCCCGCCATAGTCCTGCCAGGATGACGGCTGGGTTCGCCCCCCAAGGGCTTCGCCCCTTCATTGAGCATTCGGGAAAAACAAGGCACTGTTTCTGAAACGAAAGGAGGAACATATGGAAAAGCAAATCATTAATTATGAAACGCTAATAAAAATTACCGGCGCAATTTCTGCCACAAGAGATCCGGAGGAGGTTGTTTTGTTGACTGTAGAGAGCGTCAAAACCGCTCTGGATGTAAAGGGCTGTACACTGTTTTTAATCAACCGTAAGACAAATGAACTGAAAATCGCTGCTTCGTATGGACTGAGTCAGAATTATCTGAATAAAGG
>Ga0255055_10002825_pt1 | contig 11972 bp, 11 predicted proteins | sample JV7_2_27_MG_FD_188633 | JGI IMG/M metagenome (GOLD analysis project Ga0255055, IMG submission 188633) | Seawater microbial communities from Jervis Inlet, British Columbia, Canada - JV7_2_27 | ecosystem: Environmental > Aquatic > Marine > Inlet | place: Canada: British Columbia | collected... | reverse complement strand
AGGATCCGCATGACGCCCTCGTAGTTCAGCCGGGGGTGGGCGTCGAGGAACAGCACCCGGTCCGAAATCTCCCTCGTCGCGAAGGTTTCGGTGACCCGGGCTGCGAGGTCGGTCAGCGCTACATCGTCGTCGTTGAGGCGCACCGTGCAGTCGGCAGGCAGGCCCGCCGACTCGGTAGGCTCCAACATGGGGCACGCCTCGAGGTCGATCGTCAGGACGATCTGCTCGACCCTGTCGGCCCTGGGTACTGTCGTGACCGTCTCCCCGGGAATGTCCACGTCGTAGCCTTGCATCATCACCGGCGCGATGATCATGAAGATGATCAGCAGTACCAGCACCACGTCTACGAGTGGTGTGACGTTGATCTCCGAGGTGTAGGGTCCTTCCCCGCCGACGTTCATCGCCATACGCTCAGCCCCCCGGTCGGGAATCGTTCCGCCGCTCGGCGATCAGGCCGACGTTCTGGAATCCGGCGGCCTCGATCGCAAACATCGCGCTCTGCACGTCCCCGAAGGTCAACCGCGCATCGCCCTTGATGACGACTTGCCGCTCGTCGCGTTCGGCCGCGGCCTCCCGGATACGCTGCGGAAACTGCTCCACGTTGACCCGATCGTCGTCGATCCACAGGGATCCATCGGCTTCGATGAGCACGACGATCTGCCGGCCGTCGTCCGGCTGGTCTTGTGGTCGATCGGTCTTCGGCAGAGTCACCGCGGCGTCCGACTGCAGCTCGGGCGCGACGAGCATGAAGATGATCAACAGCACGAGAACGACGTCCACCAGGGGCGTGACGTTGATTCCGGACTGAACGTTCGCGAGTTTATTGACCGGTTGCATGGGAGACCCGGACCCTCTTCTGGAAGAAATCGACCAGCTCCGTCGAGGTCGTGCTCATCTCCACGTGGAATCGCTCGAGCATGGAGACGAAGTAGTTGAACGCCATGACCGCCGGGATCGCCACGAGGATGCCGAGCGCAGTCGCGATCAGTGCCTCGGCGATACCGCCGGACACGGCCGCGACTCCACCCGAGCCCGAGGAAGCGATCCCCTGGAACGAGTGGACGATTCCTACGACGGTGCCGAACAGGCCGATGAACGGAGCCGTCGAGCCGATGGTGGCCAGGGCTCCCAGCCCCTTTTTCATGTCGGACAGGGTCAAGGCGGTAGAACGCTCCAGCGCGCGGGAGACCATCTCCACGCGGGTGCCGGCGTCGCCGCCCGTATGACTATTGTCGGCGAATTCGACAACGCCCGCGCAGACGACCTTGGCGACGTGGGATCTCGCGTGCTGTCGCGCCTGGTTGAGCGCGTCCTGAAGCTTTCCTTCCCGCAGGCACCGGCCGAAGGCGGGGAGAAAGACGTGCGACTCGCGCGCGGCCGCGCGGAAGCGACGAAACTTGTCGAAAATCACGGCCACGGAGTAGACCGACAGCGCCACGAGACAGACCACGACGCTCAATCCGATAAACCCCATGCTGCCGAACATCTCTACGACATTCATGACTTGCTCCTTGTTATCTCGATTCTCTGCCGAGACCATCGGCCGCGACCTCGGGCGGGATTTCGGGCGCGACGGCCTCTCCGGTCGTGCCGTATCTCACGAGGTACGGCATGAGCGGCGTGATCTGGAACGGCATCTTCTCCCTGGGCGACAGCAGCGCCACCCGGGTGTTCTTCATCAGCTCGACATGCGCGGTCCACGGGTCGACCTTGACGCGACCTCCGAGGGGCAGAGCCGCGATCTGGTCGAGTGCGGTGGGGTCGAGCTCCGGGGCCGCGTCGACGATGCGGGCCAGGCGGGTGAGCTGGTCTTGCATCGCCGGGCGGTTGCCGAAGTGCGGCCGGATCAGTGAGGCCAGAGGCACGGTGTTCGCGGCCAGCGCCTTCAGGAACAGGCCCGCGTTTCCCAGGTCGTCCTTGTACGGAGAGTTCTCGAGCAACTCGACGGCCTTCTCGTCCGCCTCCAGTTCTTCCTGGGCGTCGCGCTCGAAACGCAACTGCTCCAGCGCTTCCTTGTCGCCGATGAGCATCTGGTCGGCGAAGGCGTACCTCGTATCCAGCCGGTGCCCGCTAAGGACGTGTCCGAGCTCGTGCGCCAGCGCCATGGCCAGGCTGGCCTCGTCCGGCAGGACGTCGATGAGCCCACGGCTGAGGACGATGGTGTGACCGACCGTGAACGACTCGAGTGGCGTCGTCAGCAGCACCCGGCAGCGAACCGGAGGGTAGATCTCCAGCTCGTTGGTCACCTCCAGATTCGCCACGACCGTCTCGAGGACCTGGCTGACCTCGCCTTCCGGCGCCAACAGACCCGAGAGGTGCAGTCTCCGGAGCACGTTGTCTTCCGCCTCGCGCTCCCATGCCCGGAAGCTCTCCACGGGTGAGACCTGTCCGGGTCTCTCGCTCTCGTCGTTGGTCAGAGCCGCCTCCACCAGAACCTTGGTGAACTCCTCCTCGGAGTTGCGCCGCTTGACGTTGTAGCCCCAGATCCGGGTCTGTCCCTTGTGTTTGATCTTGGGGTCTCCTCCCGGCCGGTCGGGCTCCTCGGTGTAGACGTAGGCCGGGAGCCACAGCCCGGGAGCCACGTTGATCCGCCAGCTGTCGAAATGCAGGTTCGTGCTGAAGATCGAGCCGTAGATCCCGTTGTAGCGGACGATGTTGTGGTCCTGGTCCTCGACCCAGATTCTCCCCGTGAAACGTCCGGGCTTGGCACCCTTGACGCTCTTCGGGATCACCTCGAAGACCAGCGTCCGCACCTCGCCCAGGAACTCGCGCCGAACGAACTGGAAGTCGTAGTGGTCGCGATCGAACGAGGCGACGTCGAGCGTCAGCATCCGCGCAAAGCCGTCGGCGTTGGACGCAACCGAGTAGTGGTACAGATCGACCAGCTTCTCGTTCGATCTCCGCTTCGACCCACCCTTGTGCGCCGCCGAGCCTTCGGCGAGCTTGAGCCTGCCCAGGAAGTAGCGGTCCTTCGCCGGTACGGAGCCCAGGACGCCGTCGGGCTTGACCGACTGCAGGTAGGTCTCGACCAGCGGTCGGTACTGCTGAAGTCGGCCCAGCAGGCCCTGCTCGCGGGCGACGATCTCGTTCAGCACCCGGTCCAGCCCCGAGGATTCGTCGGCCCACGCCATCGATCCGCAGAGGAGGCCGCACAGCGCCAAGGAGAAGGCCATTCGTTTGAAGATTGAGGAACGTTGCATGGGATTCCCTCGCGTTCGCTACGCCAGCTGAAAAACGATGCGCAGCACGGCCGTGTGATCGACCGGCTGCCCGTTGCGCAATGCAGGTTTGAATTCGATCTTGCGCGCCGCGTCGATGGCGGCCTCGTCGAGTCCGTGACCCAGGCCTTGCACGACCCCGAGCACGCGTGTTTCGCCCGAAGCGACGAAGACCACGTTCAGGACGACCTCTCCTTCGACTCTCAGTTCCCGGGCCTCGGCCGTATAGGCCGGTCTCGGCTTGGAGAGGATCTCCACCGGCGTGTCGGGATTCGGGATCGGCTTCCTTCGAGCGGGACGCGGCTGTGCCACCGCCACGGTGTCGCCGAACCCTCCCGTACTGACGGATGTCTGTCCCGTGCCGGTTGCCTGGGCAGGGCCGTCTTCGGCCGCGCCGGTGAAGCCCGTACTCCTCACCGGACCGCGATCCTGCGTCTGGGTTTCGCGGGGAGCCGCCTCGACCTCGAATCCTCCAACCCGTGCGCTCGCACGCAATTTGGAGCCCGAGCGCTTCGGTACCTCGGCGGCATCGGGCACGTTGAACCCCGCCGTCCGGGTTTGCTTCGGCGGAGGCTCCGGCTCGGCGATCGCCGTCTCGGCTTTCTGGAAGAGGTTGGTTCGAACCGTCGGTCGCGGCGGCTCGGGTCGCGGCGGCTCGCGACGGGGCGGTGGAGGAGTGGGAGTCACCCTGGGCGCGGGAGGTGACACGGGACGCGGATCGACCCGTGCGACCTTGACCGGAGGCTCCACGGGAGGCGTTGTCTTCACCGGCGGATCCGGTGTCGGCCGTGGAGGAGGTGGCTCCGGCGGTTGGACCTGGGGTGTCTCGGGCTGCTTGGGAATCTCTCTGGGTGCCTCGGCTCGCGGGTAGAAGACGATTTCGATCTTCTCGGGGGGGTCGGTCTTCGTGAAGTTCGCGAGCAGAACGGGGAACGCCGCGATGAGAAACACGTGCACCGCGAGGCTCGCCACGAACATCGACTTCCGTGGGCCCTCTTCGCTGCTGTGGATTCCGGACAGCGTTTTCATGAACCTTCCTCGGTCGTCACGGGTTCGCGCCCTCCGTGATCCAGTCTTCGAGGAGACTCTGCTTCTGGCTGCTCAGCGGCACCCCCAGCGCGGGCATCGGGTCCCCCAGGATCCGCGGGTCGCCGCTGACCTTCATGAACAGGTAGGAGTCCGCCGCGTTGAACGGGTCGATGCGATCGAAGGCGGGCAACTCGGAGCTGGGCACGCCCACGATGTTGCCGAAGGCCTGTCCCTCGCTCAGGTCCAGGCCGAAGGGCGCGCCGGAGCCCACGTGACAGCCGGTGATGGCGCAGTTCGGCGTGAAGACCGAGGCCTGCACCTGCAGAAAGGTCACCGAGCCCTGGCCGCCGACCACCCCGCCGGTCCCGTTCCCGCCGCCACAGCCGACCGCGATCAGGGCCAAAGTTACCACCGGAATCAAGCGTCTCATCTTGTCCACCTCCGGTCGTCCTACCAACCGAACGTCGCCGAGATCACAAGCCGGTCGAGATCGATCGTCTGGCGGCTGGCCACGGTCGCTCCGCCCGGCGGCGGGTCCCCGCCGAATAGCCACGCCAGATCGAACACCATGTTGTTCAGTACGGTCTCGATACCGATGGCGAAGCTCGTCGTCGTTTGCGTGAAATCCGTACCGGTCGAGGCGGTGTCGAAGGTCGTCTCTCGGCTTTCGTCCAACAAGTCGGCCCGGGCGCGGGCGATCAGGCGGAACTTCTCGTTCCACAACGGTTGCCGGAGCCCCATGACCAGGGCGAGGCCGATCCGCGAGTCGTCGATCGACTCGTTGACGATGATCCCCGCCGAATCGACCTGGGTCGACCCATCGACATTGGTCAGCGACAACCGCGCCGCCCCGAAGATCTGTGTCCAACCGCGCAGGAAGATCGTCTCGGCCGATGCGAAGAGCTCGTTCTCGGTCACCGGATCCTGGCCGAGCAGCTCGAGGGTAGGCGTGATCACGATACCGTCGTCGGTGTAGGACAGGTCGGTGTTGTCCAACTCGTGCTCGGCGTGGCGGACACCGACCTGTACTTGCATTTCGCCGCGATCGTCCAGGTATCGACGGTTGTACGCACCCGAGATCTGGGCGTACAGATCGCTGATGTCGTAGTTGGTCACGACGAAGCGCGAGGTGACGGCGCCCGTGTCGTCCAGGAACTCGCTGAAATCGTTCAGCTCGGTATCGCCGAATCCCAGCAGCAGCCTCGCGTTCCAGCTCTTCGACTCGCCCGTGAAACGGCGCAATCCGAAATCGATCTCGACGCCGCTCTCGTCCAGGTCCTGCGAGCTGAAGAAACCTCCGACCAACTCGTCGAAGCTGCCGTCCTCCACCTCGTCACCGCGACCGAATACTCCGATGCCGCCGCCGAGCACCATACGGTCGGAGAGGCGGTAGCCCAGGGCGAAGCGGAGATCGACTCCGGTCAGCTGTTCGCCGTCGGCAAAGCTCGACGTGCCGATGGAGTCCGAGTTCTGGATGTCGTTCGACAGGTAGGCCGCGGAGACGCCCCAGGCGAGCTTGCCCATCGAGGGCCCGATGTACGTTCCCTGCAGGGTGTCGGAGCCGTTGCGGACGTTCGAGTTGCCGTTGTTGCCGATCAGGAAGTCGACGTAGCGGTTCTGCTCGCCCTCTTGGCCCGGCCACGGGCCGAGGTTCGGGTGTCGCTCGATGTTCACGAACGAAAGGTTGAACGGGCGTCGCAGGAACTCGTCGTACGGGTCCTGCAGTACGCCGGAGGAGAGCTCGCTGATCACCGACTGGCGCAGCGTCAGGGGCGCCGTTTGCAGCTCCGCGATGTCCCGCGTGGTGGCAAGCACAGTCGCGGGCAAAAGCAGGATCGAGGCCCCGAGCACAACGATTCCAAGATTCTTTCGGTTCATTCCCTCATCCCCTCAACCCCCGGATCGATCGATTCGTTCAGCGTTGTCGGCTGCGCCCCGGACGCGTTCGACGGTCGTCGCTCTGCAGGCCTCTCGGACTCGCCGCGTCACGCTGCGGCCGCACGTTCGAGATCGGATTCGCCGCGGCGAGCATTCCGAGCGGCGGCGCCGAGGAGCCCGGATCGTAGAACCTGCGAATGTTGGGTAGCACCAGCTCCAGGTCCTGCCGCGGCACACCGAACCACAGCGCCAGCTCGGCGAAGTACTCATCGATGGAGGTCGTCGGGATCAGACGGCCCCGACCGGTATCGAGCGGGTTGCCCCCGTACAGCGACGGGTAGGTTCCGTAGATCTCGCCTCCGTTGACCGCGCCGCCCATGACGATGTGGTTGCCGCCCCACGCGTGATCCGATCCGCGGCCGTTCGAGGTCAACGTGCGTCCGAAGTCGGAGGCGGTGAATGTCGTAACGTCGTTTACGACTCCCAGCTCGACGAGCGCGCTCTGGAACTCGCTGAGCGCCTGGCTCACCACGGGCAGCATCTGCTCCTGGTTCACAAGAACCTCGTCGTGGTGGTCCCATCCGCCGACCCCGATGAAGAAGGTTTGCCTGCACATACCGAGTGCCTGGCGCGCCGCGATGGTCTGGGCGACCATGCGGAAGTTCTGTGAGAGCCGCGTGTCCGAGAAGACCGTCTGCAGCGGCGGTAGGGCCGCGATGGCGGCGCTGAATTCCAGGTGGGCATCGATCGCCCCACGCATCCGAGTGGCGTAGGTCTGCTCGAATAGGTGCTGATAATTCATCCCGAGCAGGCTGTCGATGGCCCACGTACGCACCTGGTCCTCCAGCGACAATCCGTCGTAACCCCGCAGGCCACGGCTACCGTTCTGGGTGATCGTGTAGTGCGCCGAGACGTTGCCCGACTGGAAGACGTTGCTGCCCGACAGAGAGATGTTCATCGAGATGTTCTGGTTGTTGTTGACATCTCCGAGGACGTCGGCCATCCGGCCGGCCCAGCCGACCGCCGTGCGCTGGTCCGGGATCGAGGTTTGCCAGTGCATCGCCTGGTCGGAGTGCGAGAACAGTCCCAGCGGTCTCCGCGCCGAACCGTCGCGGTACTGCTGCAGGGTCATCGGCTCGACCAGCGTGCCGACGTTGGCCAGGAGCGCCACGTCGTTCTGCGCAAACAGGGACTGAATCCCGGTCATGCCGGGGTGCAGGCCGTACTCCCGGCCGTTGGAAGTGGCCGGCGTGATCGGCAGAAGCGTGTCCTGTGGAAGGGCCAGGTCGCGACGAATCTGCGCGTACTCGTCGTACTCGGACTGCCCGCGGGGCACAAGCATGTTGAACGAGTCCGCTCCGCCGAACAGGAACAGGCAGACCAGCGCCTTGTAGTCCGGGGCGTTGCCGGCGAGGACGTTGAACATGCTCAGGTCGAGCACGGTGGAGATCAGCGCGGTGGTTCCCACCGCCGCGCAACTGGCCTGGCCGAGAAACCTGCGGCGGCTGATGTCCTGGATGTCGCCGTTCGGGCGGTCGTCCTTCATCGTCGATCTCCTGTGACTACTGCACGACCGCGTATTCGGGGGAGATGGCGATCAGGTAGAGAGCCAACTTCGCCCGGTCGGTCGGGTCGCCCAGCTGCGCGACGGCCTGGTTGAGGATCTGCCGCATCTGCCCGCTCATGTTTCCGTAGGTCAGCATCAGATCGAGACGGTCGATCAAGGCAGGAACGTTGGGCGCCAGCACGATCTCGTCGGTCAGGTCGAGGCGCACCTCATAGAAGGCGTTGTCGTCGAAGTTCATCGCACGGACGATCTGCGTCTCCAGATCGTCAGCGCTGGCGATCGCGGTCACCGCGGTGATGATCTGGAACTCCGGCGCGAACAGACCCGCGTCCGTGATCGGACCGGTCGGTTGGTGGTCGGGCAGGAAGAAGTTGAAGACCGACGGCGAGCTGAGCGGCCGCTGGCCGAAGTTCACCGGGGCGGCCGAGTCGTCGATCGGGTAGATGCGCGCGAGACTAGTGGCGTCGAAGGCGCGCGCCAGGTGAACCCGGCGCAGGAACGACTCGCGCAGCCTTCCGCCCGTGGCGTCGATCGAGCTCGGCCACTCACGGGCCTCGGGATCGAGCAGGATCGCGGTGACAACGGCCTTCATGTCCCCGCGCACGCCGTGTCCGTTGTTCTGAAATGCGGTGGCGACCCGCCGGATGTACTCCGGACTGGGGTTGGAGGTCACCATGCGCTGGATCAGGCGGCGTGAGATGAACGGCCCGACGTTCGGATGGTGGAACAGGTTGTCGATCGCGTCCTGAATGTCCTTCATGCCCGACTGCCCGGGAGGCACGTACCGGCCGCGCAACAGAATCTTGGGGCCCGGCTCGTGCTGCGTTTCGTACATGCGCATCGGCCGGGTCCAGACCGGATCGCCGCCAAAGAAGTCGGGCGCGGCGCTGGCGAAGGACAGACCGGTGAAGATCTTGGCGAACTCGGTGATGTCGTCGTTGTCGTAGGTCGGAATAGGTTTGCCACCGCCGTCGAGCTGAAGGGTGCCGTCGAGGTTGAGCTCGAACAGCCCGATCGAGAAGAGCTGCATGACCTCGCGGGCGTAGTTCTCGTCGGGAAAGCGGCCCCGGGACGGATCCGACTTCTGGTTCTTCAGGTGGCTCAGGTAGACGCCCATCATCGGGTGCAACGAGACGTCGAGCAGCAGGTCGCGATAGTTGCCGAAGGAGTTCTCGAGCAGCATGTCGTAGTAGTTCGCCAGTCCGATCGGGTTGCCCCCGATCGCTTCGACGTCGTCGGAGACCACGAAGAGCTCGCTGAGGGCCATGGCGACCCGCTGCCGCAACGGGTCGGGAGATTCCATCACCTGTTGCCACCAGGCCCAGCGGCGCGTTTGCGTATCGATCTCCAGGCCCATGTTTCGGCGCTCGTCGAGAAAGGGTTGGTGCCGGCCGATCGGCTGCTGGAATTGCTCGTCGAGCCAGACCTGCAGGCCGAGGTCGGCCGTGCGGTGGATCTCTTCCCAACTGGCTCCGAGTGTCGACTGGGCCAGGAAGCGCGAGGCTTCGCGCGGTGTCAGGGGATCCTGGGCCGTCTGGGCCCGGACCGCGCCGGCGAGTGTCGCCGATCCCAACAGCAGGAGCGCACAAGCGAAACGTGCCGTTCGAGTGACAGCCATACCTGGTCCTCCGACGCAAATCGTCCTTCGGGCGCTCCGCAAGGGACGTACCAGGCAATGAGGACCGAAAAAGTCCTTAATTCCGGACGGTGGGCTTTCACCCGGTCCGGTTTTGGTAGCCGCGACCGGCAGTTTCGTTATGAGAGGGGATTGGGGTCGGGAACAAGACCCACGCCTGCGAGCGTTCCCTCTAATGCCCTGACGCACGAGCCTGATCTCTTAACCATCCGGAACGATCAGCCTCCACCGTCGGATCAGCAGAGGTCGAGAATGGCCAAGAAGATTCGAATCACGCACGCCCCCAGCGGCACCGTTCTGGCAGAGGGTCCGCTCGGTTGGGGTATCACCCCGTTCGAAGGCAACTTCTACATCGGGAGGAAGCATCTTCGGACCCGGTCGCTTCGACCGAATTTCGTGCCGGGGTTCTGTATCTACAAGTTCCTGTACGTTTGGATCGACCTGCACCTCGGCGGTGGCGCTCGGAGCCGCTTCCTCGGCTGGATGTACTGGTTCCCCAACCCGTTATTGCCGTTCATCTGGTTCCGAGTGGCGTTACCGCAATCACATCCCGAGATCGAGGTCTCGGAAATCCCCCAGGAAGCGACGAGCACTGCCGGCGCTGTCGTTCGAGGGTAGACCGTTCCGCCACGAGCCGATCCCCTGAGCCTTTATTGGTTGGCCGCCTTCTCGGAGGGTTGGTCGGTCTGGCGTGTTTCGCCGTGATCCCGTTCGTGCCGGGCTGGGAGATCACGATCCTGCCCAATCTCCTGCTCCCTCCGGGGCGCCGCGTGACATGTTGGTGTCCTCTGTTCAGTCCGATCGACCAACAGGCAAGTACAATTATCAAGCGGACGACAGATCCTTCTTTGCGGGGGGGCATGCCGGCTCGCTAGACTGCTCGCACTCGCCAGTAGTCATCGGTCTAACTCCGGAACCGGTCAGGAGGAAGCCATGAAGTCGATGGTCGTTCGATCTCCCAGGGAACCACTCGTGCAGGAGGAGCGGGAATTGCCCGAACCCGGGCCGGGCGAAGTCCGAGTTGCGGTTCGCGCCTGTGGCGTCTGCCATAGCGATCACTTCGTGACCGAAGCGCTGTGGCCCGGTCTCGAGCTTCCACGGGTTCCAGGGCACGAGGTGGCCGGAGTCGTCGACGCGCTGGGCGAGGGTGTGGAACGCCTGAAGGTCGGGGACCGCGTGGGACTCGGCTGGCACGGGGGACACGACGGTACCTGCGACGTTTGCCTGACCGGGCGGTTCATCCACTGCCGCAATGCGCGGATCACCGGCATCTCCTTCGACGGGGGCTACGCCGAGTATCTAGTCGCTCCGGCCATCGCCCTGGCCTCCATACAGGACGGGCTCGGTTTTGCAGAGGCCGCGCCTTTGCTGTGCGCCGGAGTTACCACTTTCAACGCCTTGCGGAACTCCGGTGCCCGCCCGGGAGATCTCGTCGCGGTGCAAGGACTCGGCGGTCTCGGTCATCTCGGCGTCCAGTACGCTAGTGCGATGGGCTTCGAGGTCGCGGCGATTTCGCGCGGAGCGGACAAGCAGGAATTTGCCCACAAGCTCGGCGCTAGGCATTACGTCGACTCGACTCGCCCCGACTTCGCCGAGGTCATGACGAAGCTAGGCGGGGCAAAGGTGATCCTCGCCACCGCGCCCCACGCCAAGTCTATCTCGGCACTGGTGCCGGCGCTCGGTCTCGAGGGTTGCCTACTCATCGTCGCGGCTCCTTTCGAGCCGATCGAGGTCGGTGCGATCGATCTGATATCGCGCGATGCCCGGGTGCAGGGCTGGTCATCGGGGACGGCACAGGACTCTACGGACGCCATGAGGTTTGCGGCCAAGCACGGCGTGCGCCCGATGATCGAGACATTTCCGCTGGCGGACGCCACCGGCGCGCTCGAGGCGATGACCAAGGGGACGGTTCGTTTCCGGGCTGTCATCGAGGTATCGGCCGATTAGAACTCATCCACGACGGCGGTCGTTGGTGGATCATGAACATGATCTGGGACAACGAGCGTGAAGGGGTGAGGGTTCCGGTCGAGCGCAGCCCAGGTAGAGCAATGCCGCCAGGACGAGTGGAGTGAACGTCTTCTTCAAAGGTTCCGCTTCCAGAAATCGATCATCATGTTGAACAGGTGAATCCGCGCCGGCCGGTCTTCGATTACGTGCTTGCGCATCGGGTAGATCATCAACTCGAACTGCTTGCCCGCCGCGATCAGCTCGTCCACGACGGCCCAGCTGTGCTGTGGGTGGGCTCGTCGAGGAGGAGCAGGTCCCCCGAGTTAGTCCAGGCGAACGCCGGCAGCTTCGTCGCGTTCTCTCCCTCGTCGCCGTAGATCCACTCGACGGTGATCTGTTCCACGTCCTGCCCGGAGGCCGGCAACGAAAAGAGCAGAAAGCCCAGGAGCAGGATCGAGCCTTGGATCGTTCTCACGGTGGTTTCTCCTCACGCGAACCGCCGCAGGCATTACACTACGATCGCCTTTCGGTGGTCGCCCATCATACGAAGTTCGATCGCCCGTGCCACCGACGGCCGACCCGCCATCCGGATTCTGGAAGCGTTTGACATTCGTTTACTTGTAATCTACAGTAGTTGTATTCTACAAATACTGGAGTCCCCGGTGAACATCAGCGAGATCCGGCAGTACAGACGCGC
>Ga0255055_10002824_pt1 | contig 11974 bp, 7 predicted proteins | sample JV7_2_27_MG_FD_188633 | JGI IMG/M metagenome (GOLD analysis project Ga0255055, IMG submission 188633) | Seawater microbial communities from Jervis Inlet, British Columbia, Canada - JV7_2_27 | ecosystem: Environmental > Aquatic > Marine > Inlet | place: Canada: British Columbia | collected... | reverse complement strand
GTCGGCCTCATGTCGTTTTTTAACGGCGTGGGCCGCCTGGTATGGGGCGGTACCTCCGACAAGATCGGCAAGAACCTGACCACCGGTCTGATGTACGGCACATACGCTATCGCCTGCCTGTTCTTCCTCAGGAACGCCACGAACTTCTGGCAGGTGCTCATCGGCCTGTGTGTCGTCGGGTTCTCCTACGGTGGTTATCTCGCCCTGATGCCGTCCTTTACGGCTGAATATTTCGGCACCAAGAACATCGGTGCCAACTACGGCATCATGTTCACTGCGTGGGGCATCTGTGGCTTTACAGTGCCGGGGTACTTCGGCGGCGTCATGAAGGCCGCCAAAGCCAGCGGCAACATCGCCGCTGGTTACAACCAGGTCTACTTCACCCTGGCCGTTATGTCCATCATCGGTATAGTCCTCGCTTTCGTTGTCAAGAGGCCCGCCCAGGAGATTGGTGGCGCCCAGACAGTGGGTGGTGAGTAGTACCAGGCAGGCAGTAAAGAACTAAACGTTCAAATAAAAAGGGCGGCTCTTTAGAGTCGCCCTTTTTTTATTTCTGTATGTGATCCTGGATCAGTTAACCTTAACGACCGGCCGCCGCCCTCTTCGCAGCTTTGAGCGGATTCACATTCGCCTTGGCCACAACCGGGGTTTCCTTTTCTACGTGGGTGGCATAGTTGCAAATTCCCAGGTTCCACTTGGCCGAAGGGTTGGCGCTGGTGGTACGGATGGTAGACCCCAAAGGATTCCAATTCGGGCCAGAACATTCTGTCGGTGGGGTACCGCTTTTAATCTTTCCCCTTGTCTATCCTGCAGTCTCTGACACCAAAAACTGGATAGTCAAGCATTCGTTTGATCTGAGACATCACGCGGGAATGCTGGCCCATCCTTGCTTGGGTCGGTACCGATAGAGGGTCTCATCGCTCTCGCGATCGATTGCTACCAGGTGGATCCACTCGTTGTCGCACAGCTGCTTGAGAAGCGGTGCGCGCTCGACAATCTCGAGGATTCGAGCCCGCGGCGCTTCTACCACGACGAACAATCTCATGGGCTCGTGGAACGCCTGCTCACCGCTCATGACCGTCTGCCAGGCAAGGCCGGTCCGCAGATCGCTCTGGGCACCATACATGACTGCGATGCGGCCGACGACGTTGTGGTATATCTTGCTCCCGCTGCCGTAGACTTCCTGGTCTGTTGCCGAGAAATAGTGCTCGCCGTTGATCCATTGGGCGACCATCAACGGACCGTTCATGATCCTTTCGAGCAGTGCGCCCTCCGTATCGACCCGGTAATCGTGGGAATTGAGGAACGTCCTGCCCTCGAGATCGAAATCCCTGGTCAGATTCCGGCTCCCGATAATGTAAGCAGCGTTCTGGGAGAGACCCCACTCAGGCCGGGTCTCGCTCCAGTCCCCTGCCCGCCGCCCGACTTCACTGGCCGCCACGGCCGGTGACGGATCATCAGGGGTGCCGGGCAGTCGAAGGCACCGCTCATGGCTGTTCCTGGCGGTGGCTTGCCTCAGGCCTTCCTGCAGCTCTTCGACGTCCTCACGATGGGTCTGGGGCAGATCCTCGAAGTCGAACAGCTCTACCTCGTCCGTCGTCGTGTTGTGCTCGGCGCCGATGAAATATGTGTCCCCGGGAACCACGATGCCTCGCTGCGCCATGTACTCGCGGACGTGAGGCTTGTTGGCCATGGCCGCGAACAGGCGCGCGTTAGGCTTGCTTGAGTTGCCCCAGCACGCGCCACAGTCGATAGCCGACTCGTAGGGGTTGTTGTCCGAGCTGCTCACGTGACCGATCAGGGCGACCAGCCGGGCGAAATTTTTGGTCAGCCCCATCGCCCGGATCACTGATTCGACCTGGGTGGCCTGATCTTCGGCGGTCAAACCAAGGCCAGCCTCGTTCCGGTCCACGGTCAACTCCGTTGCAACCGGCGGCGCGATGATGTCGTGAAAATATTTGCGCATCTTGCGGTAGGCCAGGGGAAACATGGTCCGGCCAAAGAGGGGTATGCCGAAGAACCAACCGAGGGCTTCCACCTTGACGTAGGGTGTGAGCACGTGGCTTTTCATGTCCTTGACCATCTTTTTGATCCCGTAAAGGAACCCCTTGCCCGCCGTGTATCTGGGCTCCTTGTCCTTCTGGTAAACCCGGACCACCTCATGGATGGTGTGCTTGGGTTCGACGATAGCCGGGTTTTGATTCGTCAGGTGGTGGTGGCCAAACATACGGACGCGCAAGGGGATATCTAAAAACCCTCCGTAGCCGATGGTTTCGAAGTTCCCCACCGCTTCAAGGTTTCGCCTGATAGGTTCTGAACGAACGTCGATGCAGAAGGCAGCCTGAGCGATGGGACGCGTCGATTCGCCGGCACCGGCCTCGGGGCTGGAAGCCGCCGTTCGAAGTTTCTGGATCAGGTCTTCCTGGTACCCGGCCTCCAATGCCTCAAGCCACACGGTTCCGTGTTCGGACTCCGGAAAATCGTTGAGCCAATGCAGGAGCCCATCGAGCTGAGCGGGTTCAGCCTGCTCGAGGGCCGTCGGCGAAAGACCAAGGGCGTCGGCCAGGGCCGACAGCTGCCAGGCTGATACGAGACGCGCCTTTTCGAGTTCTGCTGCACCTGCCTCTTTCCGGGTTCCACGCACGTGGGCGACGATGGCATCGAGCTTTCCTTCGATGCCGAGTTCCTCCCGGCAGGTCAGCTCAACCAGTTCGCGCACGTAGTACAGGCGGACCGCGAGGTATTGAACGAGGTCTACCGGGTAGAGGGTCTGCCACTCACGTGTGGTCAGCACATCTTTCTGGTGAGAACGCCAGTTGATGTAGCTTGCCCAGCCGTACAAGGCGGCCAGCTCGAAAGAGAGATAATCACCCCTGAGCTCGGACGGAATGCCGAGGGCGTCGAGGTGGTACAGAATAGCCTCCTCTGGTGCTTCGGGCAAAGCGTTGATCTTCCTGCCGCTGTCGGGGATCCCGCAGGGTGACCATTCCCTGGACGCTAGCGCCTTCCAGGCGGCGTAAAAGCCTTCCTCCCTTCGGGGCAACGGCCACACAGCGTGGCCCTCGTCCAGGAAAGCCTCGCACCACTTGATGACCTCCTTGTTCAGAGTCGATTCCACCTGTGTGTGCAACGTGCTGTCGCACCATCTCACCAGGGTCATATCCCTGCCGATGGCGCCGGTTCCATCTGTCTCCTCGACTTTCGGGTCGATACGCCCAGCCATCGTGCGGATCCAGGCCCGGTTCGGTGCACGATCGACCAGCGCTTCGATCGTATCATCGGAGGGCTCGGTGATACCTTCTAGCAGATGAGCCCGGATAACATCGAAATGGCTGACATTTCGTCCCCCAACCTCCAGCTCCTCGTCTCGTGCGAAGGCTCGAACGGCTGTATCCAGGTGCTCCGTCGAGATCCTGCCGGACTTCACCAGTTCCCGGTACTGTTCGTTGGGCAGATAGCCCTGGCCCCCCGTGAAGCGGTTGCTGATACGGATCGCCTCCTGGAAAGGATGCTCAACCAGGTCATGAAGGGGGTTATGGTGGACAAAGCCGGTCATGGGCCAAAAGTGGGCGATGACCTTGCTGGATTGCTCGACCAGCTCGTGGATTTCCTTGAAACGTTCGTTCATCATGACACCCCTCCCTGGATATGAGCGAGCATGGTGACCCCTGCCTCCATCCACTCCTGGGGAACTGAGCCGAGGAGGACCAGCAGGGCGATCACGACTACGAATGCGCCGATCTCAGCTGGACCAAGATCTTCGTAGCGCAGGTCCGTCCGGTGTGGTCCGAACAGGAGCCGCCTCATCAATCCGAACATGTACCAGGACGCGGCTAACCAGGCCGCGAGGACGGCAACCAGGCCTGCCGACATTGTCGTCGACGGGCCAAGTAACATCGCTATATAGCCGAAGTACACAGCAAAGGGCGGCATTCCCACTACGGCCATGACCAGAATGGCCATGCACAGGGCGAAGCGCGGCATGGGCCGGGACAGTCCACCGATATGGTTCAGGTCCAGGTCGCCGTAGCGAACACGAATGCGATCCCATCCAAAAGCCAGCCCACCGAGGGCAAAGGTCACTCCCAGGGCGTATACCATCGAAGGGTGCGTGAGCTTGCCGGCCTGGGCGAGATGCCACCAGAACACGGAGTACAGGGCAAGTCCGGCATGGGCCAGCAACCGAGGGACTCGAACCTCTGTGAGTGCCTTGATTGATCCCCACACAGCGCCGACCGCCGCCAGGACGCTGACCGCTGAAAGTGCCGACGGCGGCAAGTTCGGGATCAGCATGGCCGCCCCGCCAATTCCCAGGGCCGGCAGCAGGATCGACAGCACTACCGTCAGGCCCCTGGGCGCGCGCGTCAGTGCAGTCACGTAAACGACATGGAACGGGAACAAGGGCATGAGCAGCCCCGCGACGAGGACGCCCACGACGATGCCCAGGGAGTCTCCCGAGAGCCCCCGTACCATGCCCTGGCCGGCGACAACCAGGGCGATCACCGCAAGAACCAGGAAGGGAACCTGGGACCGATCCAGGGCTCGTCCGGCGCGCCTTAGCGCTTTATAAAATCTCAGCCCAAACGCGTCGAGATAGAAGTCGTTCACGAAGAACAGATACAAATGGGTGAACAAGGGTCCCGAACGCAGCTTGCGTTGACCTTCGCGGTCAGCGTACACGAAGAACCAACCGCCGGTGATGGTCAGGACGAACAACGCCGCGACCGCCCAGAACACTCCCTGTGGCAGGGCCCCGGCCTTAAAGTATGCCGCGACGACCCCATGTTCCGGATAGAGAAAGTGGGTGAAGGTCTCGGCGGCAAACAGGTATACCGTCGACACCAACCCGACCGCCACCAGCATGTAGCCGTGTACCGCCACGGATGCCTCGATGTTGGAGTGGAACATCGTCAGCGTTGCCTGTGACGCGGTGACCCAACTGAAGAGCAGGAAGATCAACAGTCCATGAGAGTCCAGGATCGCGATGTCGAGGAAATGATGTGCTGCATAGACGAGCACCAATGGCAGGACCAGGGACACGATCAGGGCCGTCAACCATCCGGAGGACTCCCTGTCATGCTGCGCTGCCGTAGCAGGTTGTGGTCGCTGGGGATCGTGGCGGTTCTGATGGATCTCGTCGCCGCAGTTGAGAAAGAGGGAGGCCTTGAACAGCCCGTGGGCGATGAGGTGAAAGACCGCCAGGGAGAAGGCCCCGAGCCCGCACTCCATGATCATGTAGCCCATCTGTCCGACGGTGGAGTAACCCAGGGTTTTCTTGATGTCGTTCTGCAACAACATCATACCTGTACCGAGGACCGCTGTGATCAGGCCGACGGCGAACACTACGTGAAGCGTCGTGGAGCTGAGGGCATACAGCGGAGCCATCCGGTTGAGCAGAAAACCGCCTGCATTGATGAGGCCTGCATGCAGTAGCGCACTGACAGGAGTGGGTCCGAAGAGTGAATCTGTCACCCACATGTGTATGGGAAACTGGGCCGATTTGGCCATCGCTCCGATAAAGATAAGCAAAGTTATCGCAGTAGCACCGCTCATCGCCAGGCCGCCAAACAACGTCAATTGCAATGGATCTGCCACGGCCCGTTCGAAGAGCGGTGCGAACTGGAGGGTCCCATAGAGGTGGTAGGCCAGCACGATCCCGGCGAGGAACGCAACATCCCCGATGCGCAGCATAAAGAAGGTTCGAAAGGAGGCCCGCGATGTTGGAGCATGGGAATAGTTGTGCAGGAGCAGGGACAGAAGCCAGCTCAGCAGCTGCCACGAGATAAAAAGGGTCACGAGATCAGCGGCCGAGACCATGAAGAGCAGTGACGAGATGGCGAGGGCCAGCATGGTCTGGTACAGGCGCTGCCCGGCGTCCTCCTGCAGGTACCGGATGGAATAGCGATAGATCAGCGTCCCGAGTCCCGAGATGACCACCATCATGGTGGCAGACAACCGATCCAGGTAGAGTTCCCACACCGGCAAGATCGTCCATGGCCACTCAAGCAGAACAACACGAATTGGATCTGCGCTATGGGCCACCTGCCAGAGAACCGGGATGGAAACTACGAAGCCGGCAACAAGCGCCCACCAGCCCATTTTGTAGCGACCGTTGCTCGTATCCCGGCCTGGAAGCGCAGCGAGGGCCGCCGCGACGAGGGGGGCCAGGGGGATCAGCAGTGGATAGTAGTACGACAAACCTGTGATCAAAACCGCGTTACCTCCCTTGCTTTCAAGGAATAGGAGCGATCCCGTCCGTAAGGAATAGGAGCGATCTCGTCCGTATTAAACTGTCAAACAGGGTTTTTCGGCCAGCCGATTCGCTAATATCATAATTGACTAAAGGAAAAAGAACAACACGAACGATACGGTCTCTGACACCGGGGACAACACAGCTCGGTGTGTATGTTATTGCCTGCCTGTTCCTTCTGAGGAACGCCGGAAACTTCTGGCAGGTTCTCATCGGACTGTGTGTGGTTGGTTTTGCCTACGGTGGCTACCTGGCCCTGATGCCCTCCTTCACCGCTGACTACTACGGCGCCAAGAACGTGGGCACCAACTATGGAATCATGTTCACCGCATGGGGCGTCTGCGGATTCACGGTTCCGAAGTACTTCGCAGGTATCATGGTGAAAGCCAAGGCCGCAGGCGACCTCGCCGGTGGTTATAACAAGGTCTATTTCACGCTGGCAATGATGGCTATTGCCGGCGCGGTTCTTGCCATGGTGGTCAAGAGGCCAATGCAGGCCATGGGCTCAGGAGAGTAAGCAACAAGCAGAACACGTAACAGAAATGCAACAAAAAAGGGCGGTTCCTTTCGGAACCGCCCTTTTTCTAATTCATTTCGTCTTATCTCTTACCTGCCTGCGGCGGCCCTCTTGGCGGCTTTGAGCGGGTTCACTTTTGCTTTGGCCACAACCGGCGCTTCCTTCTCCGCATGAGTGGCGTAGTTACAGATACCCAGGTTCCACTTGGCCGAAGGGTTGGCGCTCGTTACGCAGTAATAATCCTCGTCTACTTCCTTGATGTGACCACAACCTTCACAGGCCTGAACAACAGGCTCACAGTGGCCGCCGTTATAGTTGCAGCCCTGCTTGGTCATGAACACACAATCGATCTCCTCCTTCAAAACTGTACAGATCATCTTTACATCCTCCCTGAATCATTAATTAACATGATGGTGTTAAACACCTTTGCGCAAAACCAGCGATTTATATATGCTTTAGACAAATAGTGCAAGTATGAATATTTTGACTCTGAGAATGGGTGTATGGGTTAGTGAGTGAATGGGTGAAATCCTTTACGGCGATTTTGGTCTTTCACCGTTACACCGACACCCCGCTACTCCGATAATAATATGAAAAGGCTACTCATTCACATATGTTGCGCCCCCGACGCCACGATCGGGATAGAACGCCTATGTTCAAATTGGGACGCAGAAGGCCTCTTCTCCAACTCCAACATCCACCCCAGAGAAGAGTACGAAAAAAGGCTGCTTGCCATGGAAACCCTGGCCCTTGAAACGGGGTTCACCTTTACGGCGGACAGCTATAAACCTGAAGCATGGTTTGAGAGCGTCCAGGGCCTGGAAGGGGAGCCAGAGAAAGGCCTACGCTGTGAGGTCTGCATCAGGGAACGATTGTGGACCACTGCCCGGTTGGCCAGGGACAAGGGCTTCGACGCTTTCGCAGCCGTTCTTACGGTCAGCCCCCACAAGGATGCTACCATGATAAACCGCCTCGGCACCGAAGCCGGTGAGGAGTTTGGTATCGAGTACCTCCCCACCGACCTGAAAAAGCAGGATGGATTTAAACGAAGCGTTGAGCTGACGAAACAGTACGGGATCTACCGGCAGGACTACTGCGGATGTGAATACAGCAAAAGACAGAATGCAGGACGCAGGACGCAGAACACAGAAGATAAAACCTGAGTATTCTACTCCTCTCCATTGTGTGTAAAACATGGAAAATTCCGCGGCTGCGGCAAGTCCAAAGTCCGAGGTCCAAAAGTAAAAACCATCTATATTTTCGGTTCATCCGGTTAATGCGTACATGGATAGCGTCCAGCTGGACCCTGAATGAACAACCACAATAAAGCTTCCGGAAAGCTTCAACGCAGAGTTATCAACCCCCTTTTTTTACAGGGATGAAGGGGATGGAAGGGATGGGAAGAACGGAAACAGCCTTCTCCAGGTGTGATTTATCCCCTGTATCCCTTTTATCCCTGTCAGGTCATGCCTTTGTGTTAATGAACAGAGACTTTGAAGCAAAGCCCACCGCCAATTACTCATTTCCTGGAAGACCTATGTTTTCAACTATAAAGAAATTGCCTCGCTTTCCGATTTTCAGAAATAGTAGGCGATCTCCAGGCTCACAAAATCATCGCCCCGCATAGAGTACAGTGGATCATCAATCGGCAGATCCACGAATGCATATGCTTCCAGGGATGCCTTGACACTGCTACCGAACCGCCGACTGGCCTCAACGCTTATTATTTGTGCCGAGCTATCTGTATCCAGTGTCATTCCCTCCAGAACTTCGGATCCTGAGGGATCATTAAAGGCAATGCGGATGGCCGCCATGATGTCGTCTTCATTAGGTGTTGTCGCCTCCTCCCCGCGATCGTCGTAGGCCCACTCGCCGATAACTCCAAGATTCACGGCGGATCCGCCCAGGCCAGTGAAAGTGTATTCGAAGCCGCCTGTAAGAGCCATAAAATCTTCTCCCTGCCCGGTCCGTTGGATCCCTTCGAGCTTGAGCAACCACTGGCCCGCCACAACCTGAAGGTCTACCCCAGTCTGATCGATGAGCTCGTAGAAGGGGATAAGGACCGGTTGTCCACCACTGTCCGTGCCGGGGAGAAATGTAGGCTCGCGCCCGGTCCCTGTGAAGTAGGATACCCCGAAGTCCAACACTCCGATGTAATGACTGTAACGGAAGGCATAATCCGTGTGGTGCTCTTCGTCAGCGCTTTCGTAGACAGGATGATCGGTGTCCACCTTCAGACCGAACCGTAGGCGTCCTTCAGGACCGGGAAAGGTACGCTCGCGGAAGTAAGGCAGGGCGAACATGTCTATCACTCCCCAATCGTTAACCAGGGCGAGGTGGAGCATGGGCTGTCCCAGCTTGTCCTCGCCGTCGATGCCTTCAACAAAGTCCGTCTGGTTCACTATGTCAACCAGATGGACAAACTCCGTGGTTCCCCAGAACACCTTGCCGACTCCAAGGCGAAGTTCCCATGTCTCGCCGAGGAGAAGGTAATTCAGTTCGCGTATGTCGAAATGCGTCCTTTCTGGATCAGTGTTGTCGAGCCTGACATAGGGGGCGAAGGTCAGAGCGGATCCACTTTCCCACTCGTGATACAGCTCCGGGGCAAGAGCCAGTGACACACTGCTGTTCTCCTGTTCAGGGTGTATTGCGTCACTGGTGAAAATCGTGCCCTCAGCGGAAACGTTCCCGGACAGCTCGTAACCGAAAGCCAACGTCGTGGCGGCCATGACGAGCCCAACTGATAACATGACAAGCCCAAAAGCCAGAGAGGCCGAGTTAAAAAGATTTTTCATCGGGCTCTCGCCAGGCTGTTCTTACTGAAGTCACCATCGCTGAGACCTGTCCGGAAAGTGTAATCTGTCCAGGTCAAGGTTGTGCTCTTCCCGTTCTGGTGGTTGACCATGTTCATCTGGTGAGCCCGCCAATACTTGTCCAGGTATACACTGAAATCAGACACGATGAGGGTCTTGAGCAGGGAATCTTTCCGGTCGTAGTACTTAACTTTCCAGGTGCGATATTCGTCCTTGTCTATCCAGTTCACCATCCGCGTGTAGCCCGAGTTCTTACTGTCAACCGGGTAGAACTCCACCACAAAACATTCCTTGTCACCGTAGGTTTCGTTGCGGATCCACCTGTACGTGTACTTCTCCACCTCCTGGCTGGCGAATTCCTCGTAAGCAAACTCGCTGCCCATGAAGGAGCCTGATTTGTTGCGGGAACTGATCCTCTTGACCCTTTTTAAAGCAGGCAGGTAGAGCCACTGGTCGTCGTCACCTGCCTTGTGGGTGAAGTTGAGGAACGCCGTGCCCTTGATGTCCCTGGGGGTATCGAAGATAGACAGGCTCTTGTCCCCGTCACCCTTTACTTCGAGGGTCTGGACGCGCATCTCGCGAACACTCTCCTGGCCGTGCCTGTTTTTAAGGATCATGGTCATATTAGCCGCGAAGTCACCGAACCCGTCATTGCGGCTATCAGCTTCACGGGCGATGGCCAGGCCCTTTTCGTCAGCCGTTCCGGCGACTGCTGACAGCGGCTGCAGGAGCGAGAACAAGGTCAACATCAATAGTAGTTTCTTCATCTTTCTTACCCTCCACTTTCATGAGCAGGACCGGCAGGAACAGGAAGTCCAGTGCCAGCGCCATGCTGATAGTAATTGCCGTCATAAGGCCCAGATCGGAATTCATCTTGAAACCGGACAGGGAGAGGACCAGGAAACCGGCCGCCAGTGCGGTGGTGGTGATCACCATGGCTGTTCCCACGGTGTCGAAGGCGAATCGGACGGCGCCAGCCGGGTCCAGCCCATGTTCCCTTCTGGCCCGGATATACTTGCTGAGAAAATGGACCGTGTCGTCCACCACAATACCGATGGTCAGAGAAAATACTATGGACAGCCCCAGCCCGACCTGCCCTACGGTCAGGCCCCACACACCGAAAGCCATGAGAGCCGGAGCGAAATTCGGGATAAGGCTGAGTGCTCCCAGTCTGAAACTGCCGAGTGCGAAGACCAGGATAAGGGATATGAGCCCCAGTGCCAGGAAGGCGCCACCCAGCATGCTGTTGATGTTGCGTTGAGAGATATGGGCCCACATGATGGACAGGCCGGAACCGTAGGTGAACATGCTCGCCGGCGCGTTTTTCGTGAGCCAAGCTCTGGCTTTTTCGTCCATTTCACGAAGCTCATTTGTGGTGATGTCCTTGAGAGACACGGTCACACGGGTTGCGGACTTATCCACGTTGATCTCATTGTTGAGATCCAGCCCGAAGGGCAGGGACATCTCGTAGAGGAGAAGGTACTGGGCCGCCAGGTCCCTCTGGTCGGGTATCCGGTAGAACGACCTGTCGTCAGAATGCATGTTCATGTTCAATCGCTTCATGGTGTCGGCGATGGTGTGCACATGGACGACCTTGGACTGGGAACGGTACCAGTTCGCGAAAGATTCAACCGTGACAAGATATTCAGGATTGCTTATGCCGCCCGGCTCCCCCGAATTCAGTGAGTACTCGATGATGTCGAACCCGGTGAGGTTATCGGTTGTGAAGTCGGTGGCCTGTCGAATCTCGAATCGCTCATCGAAATACTCGACCCAGTTGTCGTAAAGCTCAATACGGGTCACTCCCACGGCCAGGATCGCAACCACAATCAGGGTGACCCAGAAGATATCTCGCCGACGGGCGATCACAAAATCGGCCAACCAGCCACAGCTTCCAGAGTCCACCTTTGACGCTTTGGCTTTGACTCGGACAGGGATAACTGCCATGAGTGCCGGCAGGAGGAGCACCGAATATACAAACGCTGCCATGACGCCCATAGCCACGATATTACCCAGGTCCCGGAAGGGGGGAGCATCGGAAAAGTTCATCGTCAGGAACCCGATGGCCGTCGTAACACTGGTGAGGAAAACAGGCATAAGGTTGATCCGTATCGACTCAACGATGGCGCCGAGCCTTCCCTCGCCGGCGCGCATCCTGTGCAGAACAGTTACCAGGATGTGAACGCTGTCGGCCACGGCCAGCGTCATGATGATGAGGGGAGCGTTGGCCGAGGGAGCTGTAAGGGTGATGCCGAACCAGCCGGCAAGACCCATTCCCGTGATCATGGAAAAGACGATGATCACGAGCGTGGCCAGGGTTCCCACTATGGACCGCAGTGTGACCGCTATGATGACAAGAAGAACCAGGAACATGGCCGGTATCAGTTTGGACAT
>Ga0255055_10002823_pt1 | contig 11979 bp, 10 predicted proteins | sample JV7_2_27_MG_FD_188633 | JGI IMG/M metagenome (GOLD analysis project Ga0255055, IMG submission 188633) | Seawater microbial communities from Jervis Inlet, British Columbia, Canada - JV7_2_27 | ecosystem: Environmental > Aquatic > Marine > Inlet | place: Canada: British Columbia | collected... | reverse complement strand
CCGCGATCGGTCCCGCCCGGCGAGTACTTCCTGATGGGCGACCATCGTTGCGACTCCGCCGACAGCCGCGCCTGGAAGACGACCACGGTGCCGAAGCGATTGATCAAGGGACGCGCCTTCATGATCCTGTTCTCGACGACGGCACCGCCCGTCGATGGCCAGCCGGGCAGAGTGACGGTGAAGTCGACGTTGCGCAAGCTGTGGTACATCGCCTTTCGCTCGCGCTGGGATCGCGCCTTGAGGCTTATCGGCTGAGCGGCGCCCCTCCCCGATCGATCGAGATCCCGAGGATATAATGGCCGGGCGGACACTCCCGGGCCGCGATCCTATATTTGGCAGGGCGAAAGAGGGCAGGCATGGCGAAGACCAAGAAATCCCCGGCCGAGACCGACTGGAAACAGATGCTGTCGGCCGCCGTGTTGCTCGTGGCGGTGTTCGGGACCTTGCTTCTCGGAGCCGTGCTCCAGGCGGACCCGAACGACGCCGCGATCGCGGACGGACAGGTGCTCGTCGGGCCCGGCGAGGGGGCGGTCGTCTCGTCGGATACGACGGTTCCGGACGAGAACGAACCGGTCTTCCAGCCAGGCCTGGCCGTACCGTTCGCCGGCGATGCCGATCTCGTCGATCGCGCCGCCGAGGACGAACGCCGCCTGCACGCCTCGGGCAACGGCTACACGCTCCAGTTCGCCGTCAACTGCGAGGCCAAAAACGTTCGCGCCAACCTCGACGCGCTGAAGGGCTACCAGGACTTCTACCTGTTGACCATGCTCTACGACGACAGGGCGTGCTTCCGCCTGTGCTGGGGCTTCTACGATACCGACCGGCAGGCTCGCGCCGAACGCGTCATTCCCGACACGCTGGCGGCGATCACACGGCAACCCAAGGTCATTTCGATCGCGGAAGCGCTTCCATGAAGATTTCAATCGTCCCTCGTGCTGCGCGCGTCGTCGCGCTGGTGGCCTTGCTCTCGGCCTGCATCTCACCGCTTCTCGCCGATCGCCTGCACCTGGAGAATGGAGGTCACATCGATGTCGATCGCTGGTGGGTCGACGGTGACACTCTGATGTACGAGGCTCTGGGCGGCACGGTGGGCATCCCGCGATCGGTCGTCACGCGGATCGAGAGCGACGGACGACACTCGCCGCCCGGGCGAGCCCCGACGTTCAACCAGTCTCCGCCGCGACCGGGAGGATCGGTCGACTCCCGCGACACCGCCGAGATCCGAGAGACCCTGCGTCGCGCGCACGGCGCCCTGGAACAGCGGGACTACGAGCTCGCCTCCTCCTACTACCTGTTTCTTATCCAGGAGACACCGGAGCTGTACGTCGCCCGCGTCGGCTACGCTATGAGCGAGATCGCTCTCGGCCGCGACGGGTTGGCCTTGTCGATCGTTCTCGACGGAATCGCTCACGACCCCGAGCGGCCCGAGCTCCACGAGCTGCTCGGCGAGCTGCGCTACCGTGAGGACCGCCTCGACGATGCCCTGCGTGCCTGGCGCCACGCTTTCGAGCTCGAACCCAACGACCGCCTGCGCGACCGAATCGTCAAGGTCGAGCGCGAGCTGAACACCAGCCGGGATTACGACTTCGCCTCGTCCTCGCACTTCAACCTGCGCTACGACGGCTCGATCGACCTGGATCTGGCTTCCGACATGATCGACTACCTGGAGCAGCAGTACTGGATCATCACCGAGATCTACCGTCACGCGCCGGCACGGCCGATAACGATTCAGCTCTACCCGGAGCGCGACTTCCGCGAGGTGACGCAGGCTCCGGAGTGGGTGGGCGGTCTGTACGACGGCAAGATCCGCCTTCCTCTTGGTGGACTGACCCGCTTGAACACGGATGCGAAGCGGGTTCTGGTCCACGAGCTGACGCACGCCGTGGTGCACTCCAAGTCGCGCGGCAGCGCCCCGCGCTGGCTGCAAGAGGGCCTGGCGCAGGTCGCCGAGGACAAGAGCCTGCTGCGCTCGCAATTCCGGGCCATCGCCGAGCTGCTCGACGCCACGCCCGAGCAACGGTGGGACGCGCTGCCTTTCTCTTACGAGATCGCGCTGTCGCTCACGCGCTACCTCGAGGCGCGCCGCAGTCTCGACCATCTCATCGACGTGGTGAAGTGGCTCGGCGAGGGCGAGAGCGTGGACGACGCCCTGCGCCGCGTCTACGGCCGCGACTACGCCGGCGTGTGCAAGGACTGGGGACGCGAGGTCCTAACGCGGTATCGCCGATGAAACCCGCCACCGCGGCCCGACCCAACCCCGCGCGGCTGCTCGCCGATGCCGCACGCGCGCGTTCCTCGGGCATCTTCACGGCGGCGCGGGACAAGCTCAAACGCCTGGTCTGCATCAACGAGGGTCGAATCGTCTTCGTCGCCTCGAACATCATCGAGGAGCAGCTCGAACAATTCCTGATCAAGAAGGAGATCGTCACAGCCGAGCAAGTCGAGAGCCTGGCGACCGCGACCGACGCCCCCGGGCGCAAGCCGGCCCTGCTGCTTCTCGAAAGGGGTCTGATCTCACCCGAGTCTCTCTACGATGTGGCCTGCGACCGCGTTCGGGAGCTGCTCTTCTCCACCTTCGAGTGGCGGGAAGGCGATTTCGAGTTCACGTCCGGCCGCCCCAACCTCGAGGGCGAGGTGACCGTAGACCTGCCCTGTCTGCCGCTGATCTTCGAGCACGCCCAGCGCCATCCGCGCTCCATCAACGCGGTGCGGAGCCGAATCGGACCGCCCAACATGCGCCCCCTCGCCAACGCCGATGCAGTGGAGTGGCTGGACGATCTCAAGATCGACGCCACGGGCCGAGAGCTACTCGATCTGTGCAAGGGAGCGCTGTCCGCGTCGGAAGTGATCGCCAAGTCGACCTTCTCGAGCGAGGAGGCCCTGCGCATGCTCTACGGGCTCGTCCAGTCCGGCCTCGTGCGGGCCTCGACCCAGGCGGACCCGACGATTCCCGCCGACGGCGAGCAGGCCACGCGCGAGGAGGTCCTGGCCCAGCTCGGGCGGATCGGCGACGACGCGACTCACTACACGGTGCTGGCCCTCCCGCCCAGGGCCACGACGGAGGAGATCCGCGACGCCTACTACTACCTCGCCCGCCGCTACCACCCCGACCGCTTCCGCTCCGGCGATCTGGGTGACCTGCTCGAGCAGGTCGAAGGCTACTTCACCAAGGTCACGGAGGCCTACAACACGCTCTACGAACCCGACCTGCGGGGGCAGTACGACGACGAGCTCAAGCGGCAGGCGGCGGGCGAGAAGACCGAGACCCGGCAGGACAAGGGCTATCTCGCACGCCAGAACTTCGCGCGCGGGAAGATGGCGTTGGACAAGAAACAGTTCCAGGAGGCTGCCAAGTTCTTCGAGAACGCGCTCCAGCTCGACCCAGCCCGCGCGGTCTACCACCTGGAGCTCGGCCGTGTGCTCGTACGCAACCCGCGGCGGCGAAGCGAAGCCGAAGAGTTGCTGCACAAGACCGCGCAGATGAACCCGGCCCTCGTCGAGACCTACCTCGGACTCGGAGAGCTCTACACAAAGACCGGGCGCGCCGAGGAGGCGGTCGAGGCCTACAACGAGGCCCTGCGCTGGGAGCCCGCCAATGTCGAGGCCGGCGAACGCCTGCGCGAGTTGGGCCAGGGCGGCCGTGGGCGCCGACGTCGCAAGGGACTGTTCGGAGGTTAGCGGGAACCTTGCCCTATCTCGTCGACGGGGACAACCTGCTCGGAACTTGGCCCGGGCGTCGCCGCTCCGACGCCGAGCGACGCGATCTGGCGATGACCCTGGGCCGCATGGCCCGGCGCTGGCGTCGGCGAATCGTGACCGTCTTCGACGGCCACTCCCCACCCGCGGCTTCCTTCGGCGCCGACGTTGTTTTTTCGGGCGCCGGCAGGTCGGCCGACGACCTGATCCTCTCGACGCTGCGCGAGCAGGAGGATCGGCGCGGCTGGATCGTCGTGACGAGCGACCGCTCGCTCGGCGACCAGTGTCGCTATCTGGAGGCCCGCGTCGAGCGCTGCGATCGCTTCCGGCGTCGACTGGTGGAGGATGCCGGGGGCGAGAAGCCCGATCGAGTGGAGGACGTCGACTACTGGCTGGAGCAGTTCGGCGAGGACTAGCGCAGCGTGACCACGGTCGCGCCATCGCCTCCCTCGTGCGATTTTCCGGAGCGGATCGCGCGTACGTGTGCGTGGCCCGAGAGGAACTCGCGCACCGCCCGGCGCAGCCGTCCGGTGCCGTGACCGTGGATGAGCCGCACCTGGCCCAAACCGGCCACCGCCGCGGCGTCGAGGAACTTGTCCAGCTCTTCGAGGGCCTCGTCGACCCTCTTGCCGATGAGCATCAATTCCGCGGCCGCGCCCCGCTCCTCGTCCGCGTCCGCAGGGCCACGGCTTGATCGCGCCTGCGCGACGCGCTTACGGTCCGGGGGCGCGGCCGGACCCGGCAGGCGAAGCTCTCCCCGGTCGACGGTGAAGGGCATGTTCCCGAGCAACACCTCGACCTTGCGCCCCGCGACGCGCCGGATCTCCCCCTGCCGCCCCAGCGAACGCACGTAGATCTGCATGCCCGGCTCGATCTGCTCAGGGACGCCACCCGCCTCGGCTTCTCGGTCTGCGAGCCCGAGATCGCGGCTCAGCTCGGCGTGCTGCCGTATCACGCGGCCTTCGAGCATGGCCACCTTGCGTTCGGCCTTCTCTCTCTCGCGACGATCGCGAAACGCCTTCAGCTCTCCCTCGGCCCGCTTTCTGAACTCCCGCAGCGCGCGGTCCAGCTCTTCGCGCGCCCGTTGGCGTTGCCGTTCCGCTTGCTCGGCCGCGAGCATCTCCCTTCGGCGCCGCTCTTGCTCGAGACCGAGGCGCATACGATCGACCTCGGCATGTTTGTCCTCCAGCTCGCGCGTCATCCGATGCAGCTGGGTCAGGTAGTCCTCGGCCTGTCGGGTGTCCCCGCCGAGGAGCGTCCGCGCCCGCTCGATGATCTCCTCCCCCAACCCGACCCGCCTCGCGATCTCCAGACCGGCGGAGACACCGGCGGCTCCCATGATGACGCGGTAGGTCGGCTTGAGCCGTTCGGTATCGAACTCCATCGCAGCGCTCAACGCGGCCTCGGCTCCGAAGGCCCAGGCCTTGAGCGCGCCCTGGTGCGTGGTGGCCACCGCGCTGATCCCCGGAACGCACGCGGCCTCGAGGATCGAACGGGCGAGCGCCGCTCCCTCGGCCGGATCGGTACCGCTACCGATCTCGTCGAACAGCAGGAGCGTCGGCGGCGACGCCTCCGCGAGGAATTCGGCCACGGCGCTGACGTGAGCCGAAAAGGTCGACAAGTCGGCCTGCATCGATTGGTGATCGCCGATGTCGGTTCGAATCTGGCGGTAGAGCGGCAGCCGGATCGTGCGCGCCGGGAGTGGAATTCCGGACTGGGCCATCAGCACGGCCAACCCGATGGTCTTCAGCGCGACCGTCTTGCCCCCGGCGTTCGGACCGGAGAGGACCAGCACGCGGTCGGCGGGATCGAGCGTCAATGTCAGCGGTACGCAGCGCCGCTCCTGCTCGCGCAACCTGCGATCGAGCAGCGGATGTCTCAGCGCCTCGAAACGGAGCGGGCCGTCGGCCTCGATCTCCGGTGTCGTGCCGTCCACCTCTCGCCCGAACAGTGCGCGCGCCTGTAGGCCGTCCAAGTCGCCTAGCGCGGCGATGGCGAGCTGTACCTCCTCGCGACTCGCTCGAAACAGCTCGGTCCAGCCCAGTAGCAGTCGTTCGATCTCGTTCTGTTCGAACTCCGCCAGGCGGACGAGCTCGTTGTTGAGCTCGACCGTCTCCAGTGGCTCGACGAACTGGGTCGCGCCGGAGGACGAGCTCGCGTGGACGATACCCTTGATCGGGCGGGGCGTGTCGGTGCGCACCGGGATCACGAAACGCCCGTTTCGCTGCGTGATGAAGTCGTCGCGGATCACCGCCCCGGCGTCGGGCCGGTGCAGGAAGGACTCGAGCATCCGCCGCAGGCGCTCTCCGGTTCGTGTCCGCCCGCGCCGGATCCTGCGGAGCTCCTGGCTGGCCTCGTCGGCGATCGTTCCATCCGGGGCGATGCAGCGCAGCACCTCGTCGGCCTCCTGCCTCAGGTCGGGCAGCTCCTTCCCCCGCCCGGACAGGCGTGGATAGTCCGCTGAGGGAAGACGCCGCAGCGTGGCCGCCAGCTCGCCCGCCGCGTAGGCCACCACGGCGAGGTCGCGAAGCTCCTCGGGGTCGAGGCGACGCCCCTCGAAGGCCAGGCCGGCGAGGCCCGCCCCCGGATCGGGTAGGGAAGACGGGACCAGGAGCCCCTCCCGGTCCTGGTGGAGCTGAATCTCACGAATGCTCTCCCACGTCTCGCCGAGCTCGGCCGGATCGGCCAGCGGCTCGAGCGAGACGATCCGGCGCCGTCCGGGTGCGGTTCTCGCGAAGCCGGCGATCCACTCCAGCAGCTCCTCGAAGTCGAGCTCCGCCCGGGAGCGCGAGTCCAGATCGAAGCTCTTCTCGTTCACGCGCTCTTCTCGTCCGTCCCCCCGCTCGTCTCACCCGCCCCGGCGCGCAGCATGCCGATCGTCCGACCGAGATAGTGGAAGCCCGAGAACAGAGTCAGGCCGAGCGTGCACCAGACCGCCACGTCGAGCAGTGCGAAGTGGCGTCCGACGGCGTTGGCGAGCAAAAACAGGCCCACCGTGACCGACTCGCTCACGGTCGTCAGCTTGCCCAACAGGCTGGGCGCAAAGCGGGTCTGCCCCAGGCTGAGGTAGAGCAGCAGGGCCACACAGACGATGAAGACGTCGCGGGAGATGGTCAGAATCGTCAACCACAGCGGAATGCGTGCCGCCATCTCGATCTTCTGGAACATCGAGGGGAAGTCGGTCAGCAGAACGAAGGTCGCCGTGAGCATCAGCTTGTCCGCCGCGGGGTCCAGGTAGGCCCCGAGACGGGTGCCCTGACCGAAGAGGCGGGCGGTGAGTCCGTCCAGCAGGTCGGTCACCGCGGCACCCAGGAACAGCGCCAGAGCGACACCGAAACGGCCTTCCAGGACGAAGATGATCAGGAACGGAATCGCCACCAGGCGCAAAAAAGTCAGCTGGTTGGCGAGGTTTAGCGTTCTGAGAAGGCTTTTGGGGTCCATAGCCGGGTGGTCGGAGCGGTCAAGAGAGCGTCTTTGTAGCCTACGGCGCCCCGCAAGTCAACGACGGTAGGGGCCCTCCGGCTTTGCCGGGAGCCGGTTTGACTCGGTCCTGGGTGGTCACCATATTTGAATCCGTCCGCTCGTCGAGGCAGGAGTCGGTCGGGAAGGCTGTATGCTCATGAATCCGAACACGCTAAAAATAGACGACCTGTTGCGATTCATGGTCCAACAGCAAGCCTCGGACCTCCACCTCAAGCCGATGCGGCCGCCGCTGATTCGGCTCAACGGCAAGCTGTTGCCACTCAAGGCCGAGCCGCTCAAGCCCGAGGTGATCCCCAAGCTGCTGGACGAGATCATCCCGGAACGCCAGCGCCAGATCCTCGAGACCAACCTCGCGGTCGATTTCGGCTACAGCCTGCCAGGTGTTTCGCGCTTCCGCGCCTCGGTCTTCCAGCAACGCGGAACGCGATCGGCGACCTTCCGTAGGGTCCCCTTCGATTTTCCGACTCTCCAGGATTGGGGACTTCCCCCGATACTCGCCGACCTGGCCAATCTACCCCAGGGCCTCGTGCTGATCACGGGACCGACCGGATCGGGCAAGTCCTCCGCCCTGGCGGCGCTGATGCGGCTGATCGTCAGCTCGCGACTCGTCCACATCGTGACCGTCGAGGACCCGATCGAGTTCCTGCTGACCGACAATCTAGGCGCCGTGACGCAGCGCGAGATCGGTACCGACACGCCGAGCTACGAGCTCGCCCTGCGCAACGTCCTACGCCAGGATCCCGACGTGATCATGGTCGGGGAGATGCGCGACGCTTGCACGATGCAGACGGTCCTCACCGCCGCCGAGACCGGTCATCTCGTCTTCTCGACGGTGCACACGAACAGCTCCGCCCAGACGATCGACCGCATCATCGACAGCTTCCCTGAGGGCAACCACCGGCAGATCCGGCAACAGCTGTCCAGCGTTCTCCAGGCCGTGGTGTCGATGAAGCTGGTCGAGAAGGCGGACGGCGCGGGACTGTCCGCGGCGATCGAGATCATGATCCGCACGCCGCGAATCGCCAAGCTGATTCTCGAGGGCAACCTGGAAGCGCTGGACGAAGAGATCGAGAACTCGGTCATGTATCACAAGATGCAGTCGATGAACCAGTCGCTCTCCGCGCTGGTTCTGAATCGGCAGGTCACCCTCGACACGGCGCTCGGCGTCAGCACCAATCCGGGTGACCTGGATCTGATCCTGCGCAAGTTCCTCTACGCCGCGGAAGCGCAGACCCAAGAGGAGACGGATGAGATGGCCGAACCCTTGAGCGATTTCTCGAAGATCCTCGAACTGCAGGAGATCAAGAAGGCCTACGAGGAGCAGCAGGAGCGCCACCAGGCCGACCTGGCCGAAAAGGACGAGGAGATTGCCCGCGTCCGCGAAATGTCCTCACAGGGGCCTCAAGCGGCCCCGGACAGCGGCGAGGCGGCGCAGCTACGCGAGGAGCGGGATCGTCTGAGCCAGCAGATTCAACGCGTGCGCCAGGAGTACGAGGCCAAGATCGAGCGCCTCAACGCCCGCATCCGGGAACTGTCGGCGGGCTCGGGCGAACGCCCCGTGGCGGCCGCCGATGCGGAACGGCGAGGCTTCTTCAGGCGCTGATCCTCGGGCCGCTCAGCCCTCGCGCCGGCCACCGGGACGGGGATCCGGCGAAGCCGGACGCCGCTCGGCGTCCCCCGACCCTTCCGCGAGCCATCGAGACGTCGAGACCGTCGAGATGGCGTGCTTGAAGATGATCAGCTCGCCGTGATGGTTCTCCAGCAGCAGCGTGAACTTGTCGAACGACTTGATCCTGCCGGTGAGCTTCTTGCCGTTACCCAGGAACACGGTCACGTGGGTCTTCGCCTTGCGCGCTTCGTTGAAGAACTCGTTCTGGAGATTTCTCGTCTCGCCTTCCATCTGAGGCCCTCCGACGCAACCGCCGCGTGCGGGCCAGAGTATACCATTCGCCACCACTCAGCGGACACGAGAGTCGTCGGGGCGCCGCCACAGGTCGAGCACACGTCGAACTTGCTCGGCTGTCGTTTCTTCGGCATCCAGCCACACCAAATCGGGCTCGCTGCGAAACCAGGTCCTCTGCCTCTTGGCGTAGCGGCGGGTGTTGCGCTTGATCTCTTCACGGACGCTCTCCGGGTCCTCACCCGCGCGTATTGCGGCGAGCACCTCCCGGTAGCCGATGCCCTTCAAGGCATTGGCCTCTGGCGCTAGACCGGCATCGATAAGGTTGCGGACCTCTTCGACGAGCCCCGCGTCGAAGAAACGATCGACCCTCCGATCGACGCGCTCGTACAGGCGCGATCGTTCCGTGTCCAGTCCGATCTTGAGCGTGAGGTAGCGCTCGGCGGCCGAGGCCCACGTTCCTTCCCGGCGCAGCCGCTCGCTCCAGGGCTCACCGCTGAGCAATACGAACTCGATCGCCCGGGCGACGCGTTGCGTGTCGCCGGCGGGCAGACGTTTCGCCGACGCCGGATCGAGACGCCGCAGCCAACGGTGAAGTGCCGCCGAGCCGCGCCTGCGGGCCATGGCATGGATTCTCTCACGCAGCCGCTCGTCGCGCGGCGGAGACGAGACGATGCCGCGCAGCAGACCGCGCAGGTAGAGACCGGTGCCGCCCGCGACGATCGGGACACGTTCGCGCTGGTGGATCTCCGCGACAGCGGCCTCGGCACGGCGCACGAACTCTGCCAGGCTGAAGTCCTGCCCGGGCTCGGCGCAGTCGATGAGGTGGTGCGGCACGCGACGACGATGCTCGGCGGGCGGCTTGGCCGTGGCGGCGTCCAGACCGCGGTAGACCTGCAGCGCGTCGCAGCCGACGATCTCGCCGTCGAGACGGAGCGCGAGCTCGAATGCCAGGTCCGATTTTCCGGTGCCCGTGGGCCCCAGAACGGCCAGCAGCCTCAGCGTCTGCGGTAGGTTTCTCCGCGACGAATCTCGTCCTGGGCTTCCTGGACGGTCTGCATCAGGTGGTCCAGACAATAACTCTGACCTTTTTCGGTCGCCGCACCGCAGCGCGCGCAGTGGCCCTGGCGCAGGCGGCGGAGAATCGGCGACAGCAGACCGAGGATCATCCCCAGCAGGAAAGTCGCCCCACCGACCTTGGCCAGGGGCAGAAACCACTGGTCCGAGAGATCGCGGTCGATCCACTTGGCCTCGCCGGCGACCAGAAACCAGGTCGCGCCGGCGAGCACCGCGAGACCGATAAATCGGAATGTCCGTCCCACGTGGCCAATATAGGACTCGGAGGCTCCATTTTCACGGTCGGGGCGAGGTGCTCCCGAACCCCCTCACCGCGCCGAGCCCGCGATGCGGTCCAGTTCGGCTCCCGTGTAGTAATGCCCCAGGATTTCGATGTATTTGGCGCCCCGCACCGCCATTCCGTAGGAGCCGACCTGACAGAGCCCGATCCCGTGCCCCCAGCCTTTTCCCGCGAAGACCACGGCCTCGATCGCGCCCTCCGCGTCGCGCTGCACCTCGATGACCAGCAGGCTCTCCCGAAGATCCAGCAGCCGTCGGACGTCGAAGCCCCGCACGGTGGCCGACGATCGGGTGCCGACGACGCGCAGTTCCACGACCCGTCCGGAAACGCCGCGTCGAACGACCTCCAGGTCGGTCACCTGCCCCACCGATACGCGACGGTTGATCGCCGCCTCCAACTCGCGACGGGTCTTGCGCACCTCCCAGGAATAGACCGCGGCGACCCGGTCGTCCGAGGCGCCCTTGACTGGAGGGGTGATCTCGAGAAAGTCGATTCTGCGCTGATCGTCGGTGCGGAAGCGCACGCGATCCCCCGGCCAGATCTCCAGTCGCTCGGCCGGAACCGGCCTCCCCCCGGTGAGGGCGAAGAGGAATGGCCGCGTTGCGATGGGCAGGCGGATCTCGCCCTTACCCTGAACCAGGCGCATGCTCTGCTCGCCGACGCCCGATACGACCGCTTCGCGTAGCCCGAACGAACGGTAGGTCTCGCCGATGTGCGCCAGGGCCGGAATCAGGCGGGCCGCGGTCGGCCGTTTGTCGGCGTGGAAGCGACCGTCGGGGAAGGGGCGAATCGTCTCGCTCATCGCCAGGTAGGCCAACGCCCGTTGCTGTGTCTCGGGAAGAGCCGTCGCCTGATCGTCGCGAAGCAGCGCGGGAAGGTCCGCTCCCGAAAGCAGGACCAGCGAGCGTTCCTCCCACCCGAGGTCCGCGACTAGACTCGTCGCGGCGTTTCCCAGTGTATCGACCGGTCCGGGCGTACCGTCCGGACGCGCCAGACCCGATCTTGCCGCCAGGCGTTCGGTCCAGGCTCTCAGCAGCGCGGCGTCGATCGGGGCCGTGAGCTTCTTGGGCGACGTGTCCGTGGTGTCGATCACTCCCGAGGCGCTCAACAGCGCCCAGTCCCGCGTGACGTCGACGCCGGTCTCGTCCTCGATCGGTTTCACCTCGTGACCGACGAGCGTGGCCCGCAGGTCCGCGAGCGCGTCGTTCTCGGCCCGACAGGGCACGCCCTTGAGATACGGCTGGTGCTCTTCCGGAAAGATCTGATCGCCGTCTTCGGTGTGCCCTCCGCACGTCGCCGTGTAGTAGGCGACGATCGGCTCGTTCTTCCACGTGAGGATCTCGCCGCGAGTTGCCCACACCGCTCGATCGGAGAGCGGGTGCTCGGCCGACGCGCCGCCGTAGACCTGACAGCGCGGTGTCGCGCACAGATCGTAGCCCTGATTCTCGAACTGTCCCCGGTTACGCCACAGGTAGGTCCTCGCCGCCACCGCCTGGGCCTTGAGCGCCTCGAGCTGCGGCCACACCTCCGGCCCTAGTTCCAT
>Ga0255055_10002822_pt1 | contig 11981 bp, 9 predicted proteins | sample JV7_2_27_MG_FD_188633 | JGI IMG/M metagenome (GOLD analysis project Ga0255055, IMG submission 188633) | Seawater microbial communities from Jervis Inlet, British Columbia, Canada - JV7_2_27 | ecosystem: Environmental > Aquatic > Marine > Inlet | place: Canada: British Columbia | collected... | reverse complement strand
ATAAATCTAAAAAGTTAGCAAGACCGACTTGAACTGATTCAACAATTTTATGTTGATCTATTTCAGGTTGTTTAAACTTTAATTGACTCAATTCTGGGACTTGAACATCACCAAATATATCGGCTGTTTCGTTTTCTTCTATAATAGGGGGCTCATTTGAATATACACCGTTAATCAATTCTACAAGTTTAAAATAATATTCTAGATCGTTAGGAGGCTCAACGATTGTATTTACTTCGTGAACACTCGAATCCCTAATATTTGTTGGGTCAGTTAATCTAATAGCTCTAAATCCCGGATCATCTGGACGTTCCAAATATGCGTGGTCAAAAACTAATGCTATACCACTTGGATTCAATTCATTTTGCCATCCGAATTGATTTTTCACATCCGTAGGCGAAAAGAAAATCTTGTGCTGGAACAAATTGGGATGTGAATGATACCATCCTACCATAAACCAGTTTTTTTCTAAATACATCGAATTAGCTTTTTCAAAGAAAATATAATCATCTATTGAAAATTCCACTTCTACACTACTTCCGTGAGATATCGGTACGGAATCTTCAATTATAACGTTTTTAAATTTTTTATCTTCGCTCTCTTCGTGATGTCCAATGAGTACTCCCATCACTTCTATACACTGAGAGTGAATTCTCGCCTTATTTCCAAAACGTAATACGTGTAACACCATTTTATAATATGCAAGTGGCTTGATCTTCACAACACTATTATCTACATCTTTTCCCAATTTTAATCACTTTAGCTTTTAAGAACCTAATGAATTTATTCTACAATATTTTTGTATTTAACAATAATAATTTTGAGCAGTTAATATAAATGTATAGTAAATGATAATTTATTCTTCTTTTTCATTTATATCTTTTTTTAGTTACTTAATTTTTAAAACAATCTTAGTCAACGCTTAATTAAAAATAAGAAGTCTACTTCTTTTTGTAAAGAAGGATATTAGGATAAAATAGAAGAAAAGATTTAATTTAATGGGGTAGTGGTTTCCCACAGTAAGGACAGAATTTCCAGTCAAGATCTTTCCCACAACTAGGACAAAAAGTGGAAGATTTTACACTTTCTCCTTTAGGAATTGAAGGTAAACTTCTTGCAGTTTTTAGCGTCGCTGGTTCTTGTTGGCTCACTTGAGCTTCTTTTTCCTCCTTAATATACTTCATTCTCTCTTGAAATGCTTGGCGTTTTTCTTCTTCTAATTCTTGATTTGACTTCATGCCCTCTTCTTTTACCCAACCTGTCGCTGCTGGTCTCTTTATTTCACTTTCTGGAACTTTTTCTAATTCAACTTCTTTAGCTTCAGAAATCGGGGCTGCAGCTTTTTTTTCTTCTTTTCTAGTAATAGCCTGTTTTGTTAATGCGTGTGTAGTTTTCATAATTTGGTGGGGATTTATATTTGGAATTGCTACTGTTCTCAATACCCATCCAACTATGAGATTTTGGTTAGGAAATCCTGAAGCGCTCATATCTTCATCTTTAAAGACATAGGAGTCAAGAATATTTTTGCCTTTTAGCAACCGGACAGCCCATTTACCGTTTATAAGCCCTAATTGAATTCTATACGAAGTTCCAGGAATTCCTAGTTGACTACTTAGAGGTTCGAATCCTTTTTCAGAAATAATTACATCAGCTCAATTTATTATAAAGTCTAATTAATTGGAATCAAATCTAATTTGTTGAAATTATAATATTATCATAATTTTCGAGTATATATAATTTTTTATTTGGTCGAAAAAAAAAAGATTATTTTGGGGTTTAAACGTAATCGAGGGAATTTAAAATCTAAAAAAATAGACATAAATATAATATATTGTATAAGCATATCAAAAAAGAAATCATTGAATTAAAAATATGACAGTTATAATTCCCAAAGACGTTTATTTGACTACTGTAGCAGCGTGTGTTAGGTTTGCTAATAAACGAATTAATAAAGACGATTGGCTCGAGGTTTCAGGTATATTTATTGGAAGAAATGAAGGAGACGATGTATATATTACAAAATCTTATCCAATAATGCATCAAGAACTTGATAAGGATGCTGTTATTGATCAATATAAATGGAGTGATGAAGATTATGAAGCTCTCTATATAATTGATGACGAGGCCTTTTCAAATGGTGAATTCACAGTAGGATGGTGGCATAGCCATCCTGGATTCAAGATTATGATGTCTCATATTGATATCAAAACTACTCTAAGTTATCAAACAAATAATCCTCTTGCTGTTTCATTAGTGTTTAATCCCGAAAGATTAGTGAGACAAGTTGAGCTTCCTGATAAAAAAGGTGATCCCCTAAAACAACTTGAAGGCGATCCTGGATTTAAAATATTTAGACTAGATGATGTAAATAAAGGAATCCAAGCGTCTTATCACACTGCGGATTATGTCGTTAATGGTTTCGATACCAAAGAACAATTAGTAACCTTAACTCAGAAATTCTTAATTGATATTACTACCATGTTCCCAAAAGACAATATATTTGAAACTTATGAAAAGTTCGTAAACGACCGAATTAATGAGTTGAATTCACAATTACAAGGTATCGATGAATATCTACATACTTTAAGTCGAACGGGAGAATCTCATAGAATACATGAAGTTCTTACTAATCAAACTCAAAGTATTAGAAAATTTATCGCTGAAACTTTTATTAAAATTGAAAATATTAGACAATTTATGGACTATCTAGAATACAAAGAGATATCTACCATTGTTCCTAAGGTTGAAATAATTTTAGCTGAGTGGGACAGCACTGTTTCTCAATTAAATACTAAACTCACAGAAATTGCCAAAAAATTTGTATTTTGATTTGCATCCAATTTCTATATTTTCTTAAATTTTGCTATTCCTATTTTTAATCTATTGTTTAAAGGGAAAATCTTTATTTTAATTATTCCTTTTTCTACTTTATAAATTAATTAGTTACATTCGATTATTATGCGTAAAGTTCAATTTCCTTTTGTTGCTATTTTAGGGCAAGAAAGAATGAAACTCGGGCTTATTTTAAATGTTATTGATCCTCAAATTGGTGGAGTACTGTTAACTGGACAACAGGGAACGGGTAAATCCACGGGAGTACGGTCTCTTGTAGAAGTGATGCCTAACATTGAAGTTGTTAAAGATTGTCAGTTTTCTTGCGATCCAAAATCTCATATAGATGATCTCTGTGAAGAATGCCGCGTAAGAAAAGAAAAAGGAGATTTAGAAGCTATATCTAAAGAAATGAGGCTCATTAACCTTCCATTAGGCGTAACCGAAGACATGGTCACTGGTTCTTTATCTATTGACAAAGTCCTAACTGAAGGAATAAGGAGTCTTCACCCCGGACTTCTTGCTAAAGCTAACCGAGGAATACTATACATCGATGAGATAAATTTGCTTCAAGATCATATCGTAGATACTCTCTTAGATGCCTCTGCTTCGGGAGTAAATATCATTGAAAGGGAAGGAATTTCTGTAATGCACCCCTCCAGATTCGTGTTAGTCGGCAGTATGAATCCCGAGGAAGGGGATCTTCGCCCACAGATTGCTGATAGACTCGGTTTAGAGGTAAAAATAAAAGCACCAAGGGATGCAAAACTACGCGCTGAAATTACTAAAAGAGTAATTGATTTTGACGATAATCCTAAAGCATTCATTAAAAATTACGAACAAGAACAAGAAGAGCTAAGAAAAAAAATTGTAAAAGCCCGTGAAATAATTAAAGATGTCAAAATTCCATCATCGGTTTATGAATTTGTATCTAGAATAGTTAACGAATTGGATATTTTTTCGCAGAGAGCAGACATTACATTTATCAGGTGTTCTAGAGCCCACGCTGCTTTTAATGGAAGAACCGATGTTATTGAAGAAGATTTAAACGCAGCGATGGATTTAGTTTTCGAACACAGAATCAAGTCGCTCCATTATGAAATGACCCCACAAGAAGTCAAAGCAAAAATAGTTGAAGTATACGGAAAGATACAAAAAGCTTACGAGGATCCAAAAACCTATAGGCCAAATAAAGACACTGAGGGACCTTTGAAGCACGATGATACTCCCCAAAAGGAATTCAAACGTCAATCAGTTGATCCTAAAAAAGTTGATATCCCGGAAACAAAAGAACAGAAGTTACCTCCACCAAAATACCCTGATAATAAGAAGCGAAACCCTTCACCTTCTGGTGGTTGGAAAGTAAAAGATATTCCAAAATATGACGAACAAGAATTCAATTTCTTTGAGAACGGGGTTGATTCATTGCCATTAATTTATCAGATGGAAACCAAAATGACTTCTGTTTTAGATACTATCAGAAAAGATCGAAAAGTTTCCGATTATGGCGGTAGAGGAATTGGAAGGCGGATTAAGATTGCCTCTTCTCAAAAAGGTAGATATGTATCGTATAGGAGCCCCATTAATCGACCCAAAACCATTGCTCTAGATGCAACTATACGGAATTATTTAAAAAACACGATATATAACCAAACAGATATTGAATTTCCAATTAAATTTGACAAGTACGACTTGATGGATAAAATTTACGAGTATCGAGCTCCTTTAGTACTTTTCTTTGTTCTCGATAGCTCAGCTTCAATGTATTATGTAATCAAACAAATGACAGATGTTATTCTTTCTCTCCAGCGAGAAGGCTACAGAAAAAAGGATAAGTTAAGTTTGATTATTTTTAGAGCCAAAGAAGCTATTATTCTCCAGAAGCCTACTGTCTATTTTAAATCTGCTGTAAACAAGCTCAAAAAAGTTGAAGGAAAGTCTTATACTCCTATGGCTGCGGCTTTAACAAAATGTTTAAAATTAATCGACGCTGAAAAACTGAAAAATCGAAACATAATTCCTGTCGTTTTCGTATGTAGCGATTTAGGAGCAAATATATCCTATAAATACCCCGATTTAATCGCTCAAGTTCAATCAGATTACACGCTAATTGTTAACGAATTAAAAGTCTTGACAAAACAATTATCTAAAAAAGGAGCGCATATGGTGGTGTTAGAACCGAAGAAATCCTACGCAACTAGAGCGTTGGGCGTAAATACTTTTGCAGCGGATCAGATAAAAAGGAATTTTAAAAAATACGGAAACGCTGAAGCTTTCCAATTCGATCGGGTTAATCCTAAAAACTTAATATTAGAACTGAAAAAGATAATTTAAGTTCATAATTAACTTCAAATTATTTAATTAATGAGTATTAAAGAAGAGTCCGTCTTAGTTGCTGGTTTCAACACTCGCCCTTTAGTCTATTCTTTATACAGAGCAGGATATGATGTGTATGCTGTTGATTTCTTTGGAGACTCAGATCTTTATCCATATGTTAAAGATAGCTTAATACTTACCAAAAAATTAAACACAACCTATGATTTAGTTAAAAATAATTATAACGAGTATCTCCCCCTTTTAATTTTAGAACTTTTAGACAAATATCCTGATATAAAATATTTAATAATTGGAAGTGGTTTAGACGACGGTATAGAAGAGAGAGCTCTCATTTTAAAAAATATAAAACGAAAGAAGTACAAAATTCTTAACCTTAATAGCGATATAGAAGCGATTAAGAAAAGCAGAAATACAGAATTCATTTTCACTATTTTAAAAAAATTAGGATACAATGTTCCAAGAACAGTTTCCTTTGACACAGTTAGATCTAAAGTTACCGAGTTAGAATACACCCTTATATTAAAGAAAAAGAGTGGTTCTGGTGGAATAAATGTTTATAAAATACAGAACGAATCCGATCTCTCCTTTAACATCAACCTAATTAATAGAGAAGGCTTTGTTCCAAAAGATTGGTTGATTCAGGAATATATCGAGGGGAATCCAGTAAGTTGTACAACAATATCTAATGGAGTAGAAAGCGAAGTAATTTCAGTAAATCAACAGTTAATTGGGGATAATCAATATCTTAACGCTCCAAAAGAATTTATGTATTGTGGTAATATAGTTCCCGCTAACGTATTCGCAGAAGAAAGGAAACTGATAGTTGACATTTCGTTGAAATTATCAACCGAGTTAGGTTTAAAGGGAATAAACGGATTCGATTTCGTGTTAAGAAACCGTTATCCATATTTAATAGAGATTAATCCCCGAATTCCAGGATCAATTAGAGCTTCTGAAGAGGCAATGAACATAAATTTATTAGATTTGCATATAAAAAGTTTTACAGAGAATGGATGGGAATTCGTTAAAAAGACCCTAAAGGATGCAAAAATCGAAAATTTCACAACCAAGATGATTTTCTTTGCTCCTAAAGAAATTGATAAAAACCTATTAAATCAAATCAATGACTTGGAATATGTTCACGATAAGTCGGAACCAATCAAAAACATTTATAAAAACGAACCAGTTTGTACTATTTTATTTAAGGCTAAATCTTTTTCTGATTCTTATCTGGGTAGTTTAACAATAGTAGATAAGATAAAAAGGATAATTAAATAGCCTAAAGATTATTGTTTAATAATCGCTTTGATTTTTGCTATATGACTTCTTAGGATTTTCTCGTCTCCTTCGGCCACAGCGATTGCGAGGATCCTACTCACATCTAATTCGTGAATAATAATCGAACCGTGATCTCCTCCAATTATCGAGAATTCTAGACCTCCGTCCAATAAGACTCCTGCTAAATTATAAATCGCGGAAATCATTGCGGATATAGTTGGTTCTGGCATAGTAGACTGAACTTTAATAGGTAAACCATCTTTGGTGATGATGGCAATCACTAGAGCATTAGGAATTGCTCTTTTAAGAGCCACAAAGATTTCTTCCTTGATAAGATCACTCGTTTCTATAATTGCTGACATTTTTATAGCTAACTTTCTTAGTGATCGTATGTAAAAATCTAAGCCTTCAAGTTCAGCTAATTCCCTATCTAAATAGGCGATTAGGGCCATATAATCAGTAAGAATTGATAAAATAATTCTTTCTTTCCCTGTTATTAAAGTATAAGCGATTTTTTGGTTTAATGAATCGTGTAACATTTTTGAAGATAAGAAAACTAAACTACTACTCGCTGCAGAAATTTCAGTTTTAGTCATTACTATGTCTTCTTTTAATTCACTTACAATAGGTGTACCATCATGAGATGAAATAGAGATACCTAGAAGGCTTTCTTGATCTTTGATTTCTTTTTTTAATAATTCTGATAATTCTTGATTAAGTAGTTCTATATTGTATTCCTTAGACATAGAAATCTTCAAATTCTTTAAGATTTAAGTATTAACATTATAGTAATAGGAATTAAATTTAAACATATACTTTTATGAAACTCAGAAATAATGCGTGTGTAATAATATTAACAGCGGGAAAAGCGTTATATAGAAAAAATGAATGAAAGATTTCGAGAAATTGAAAGTAGATAAAAATTTAAGAAGATTGATTCTATTAAATAAGCTTTTTTATTAAAATTTACAACTCTTAATTGAAATAAAAATATCGATTACCTAAGAATTAAAAAGCATTTCTTTTATTATATTTCTTAAAATATAAAGAAAATTCAAGTTTTTTGGGATTCAAAAATGGAAGAAGATGATATTATTCGCGATCTACGTGAACAACTGCAAAAAGCATTGAGAAAGTTCGAGGAATATGATGTAAAATTAAAGAGCAAGGAAGAGCTTATAAATAATTTTACCAAATCTTTGGAACTAAAGGAAGATCAGATCAAAACAATGATAGATTCGATGAATTTAAAAGAACAGCACAATGACACGTTAAATACTTCATTACAATTAAAAAATGAGAAAATTAAAGATTTGGAAAAGAATATTAGAACTCTAAATGAAAAAATAAACTTAATGAATTCTTCTACTGTTGATAAAGATATTATTGCTGAGAAAGAAGATGAATTAGAAAAATGTCAGAATAAACTGGTCATTTTAAAGGGAGAGTTAGAAAAACAAGAAGAAGACCTTGATATGTTAGACGCTGAAAACGAAAAATTAAGAAATGACCTTGCTTCGAGCTCAGATCCTCAAATCGTTGATTGGACATATGTTGAAATTCCTAAAGAATCTATATTAAAAAAAATTCGAGAGATACTTTCTAAAGCTGTTCATAACGTTACTATTGCGGTTCCTGACATTAAAGATTTACAAGATCTGCACTTATATGAAGTACGGTCTTCTGTAAATATGAAAATTATGTGTTATATCGATCCTAGTCTTGAGGATGACGAACAACTACTAATGGAGTTTGAAAGTCTTGATAATATAACTATTCGAATGTATGAAGACAAAGATAGATTCTTAATTGATCGTGATGGAGAAGAACTATTATTTGCTATTATTGGAGAAGAATTAAATAATAATTTAATAATCCACACAAGAGATGTGAAGCATCAACGATTACTACGGAGTCTCGTTATGGAAGGGTGGTTACGAGCAAGAAAATTAGATTAATGTGATCTCAGAATTAAAAATATAATTATATTTCATAAAAGTATTTGCTTCTTTTTTATCAAAATTGACGAACAGCTACTAACGGAATTTGAAAGCCTTGATATCTTTTTTACCTACTCTAAATATATTAATTCTGCGTTTCTTTGGGCGCTTTTACTTCATTACCTTTATTTGATAATAAACATATAACTCCGCCAATTATAGTTATTATACTAGAAAACAAACCCCATATGCTTACTAATAAATTTCCCAAGATAGAAGTAAGAGATGATAAACCAATCAAGGTTGTTGCAATAATTATTGAAAGTGGTATTGAAGATAGGATAATAACACCCCCAATTCTTATTCTTATTACTCCTATTATTGTTCCCATTATTACAACTGCTCCAGCTATTAATAATGGAATATATATAACAGGGGAAGAACCCGTTTGAGCAAAATACATCATTACACCAAATGATAAATAAATACCCCCACCTAAACAACTAACAAATAAAGCCACTATTTTTCGCGAAATCATACTAAAAGCTATTAAGATTTTTATCGAAAATCGTTAGTACTAAGGAAGGATAAGCCTCTATTTATATTTTTTGTCTCATGTATGTATAAATATAAGTTGTTCTTAATAACAAATTTTTGTCGTATACTTAATCAGAAGAAAATGGTATTTATAATGCATAAAGTGAGTTTATCACTATGAGTAGAGATTTTTTTTGTAAAAACTTTTTTAATTTAGATTTCTAGCTCGTTAATAAGATATGTAAACACGAAAATTATAAACCATAAATGTAAAATTAATAAGATTTGGTTCAAATAACATTTGTAGACTTTGGAAAAATCATCACATTATTATATTGGAGTGAATAGATTTTAAAATTCTCATTTTAAGCGATGGAAAATACGGAGATAGAGCAGCTAGTGTCATAAAGAAAAAATTTAATGACACTAAAATTTTAACTATACAAGAGAGAAATCCCACTGAAATTATTGACGATGTAGATTTGGGTGAAGAAGTAGAAAGAAATATTGTTAATGCCGACTTATTGATAATCTACGTAAGACATCCCGATGTTGTTGCTGAAATATGCTATCGGAAAAGACCTACTATATTGGCAGTTGATTTTGGTGAGGGTTTCTTAAGACAACAAAAAGAAGATAATCCAACTATAACCATGCCAACTTCGATGTGTAGTATCACTTCTAAAACAGGCATCAAAGAGATCGATGAGTATTTTAGATATTTTAGTTATCCTCTTTTTGAAGTGAAATTACAAATTAATAATGGTGAAATTCCTATTATCAGAGAAGTAAAAACAATTGTAGAAAGTCCTTGCGGCGCTACAAATGTAAGTTTAGAACATATTCGAGGTAAGCCATTGACACCTGAAACATTAACCGCGTTTGGATTAAATGTCAGATATGAATGCCGAGAACCTGTTTCAATTCTATTGTCACATCGAGATATGGCAGATTCTTCTGCTTTAACGCAAATGATTAGTCTACTAGATGCCTTAGAAAAAGTAGCTCCTAAACAATTTTTACCGGGAACACCTATGGGAATTTACGCTTCAAAAAGAAGAGAAGAGTATCAGTGTCCAAATCCAAAGTCAGATCTTTTTACTGAGATTGAATAAGTTGGAAGTTCAATCATAAATAAAACAAATAAGTAAAAATCTTCGATTAAAAATCGATAAACGATCTTTTTCTCTTCTCAAAATGTGCAAGTTGATTAAAACCAATATTTTTCAACATTTTTGTTATGCTCTTAAATTCGTAGGCTACTTCTTCCGGTTTGTGAGCGTCGGAACCTAATAAAATAGGAATATCTAATTCGTAAATATGTTTTATTATGTCTATACTAGGATATTGTTCCTTAACTTTTTTTCTCAGGCCACTTGTATTGATTTCAACAGTAAGATCATGTTTTTTTACCAATTCAAGAGTTTCGATGACTTTTTCCATTACCTTATCTTTATCTTCAATACTTTTATCAAATTTTTTCGGTAAATCGAAATGGGTAACAATATCTAATTCAAATGTCGGTGATTTAATCATAACTTGCAAAGAATCATAGTACTCTATATAGATTTCATCGTTAACATCATATTCTTTATACTTATTTAAGAAACGCCCATCGTCAAAAGCAAATATGCCCGCTTTTCCAAAAAGAACATGAACAGAGCCTAAAATGTAATCCAATTTAGCCATATAATTTTTTAGATATTTGTTGAGTAAGTGATCTTGATGTTTGAAGAAATCAATCTCGAATGCAGACCTCACATGTATTTGGTTAACATATTTCTCTTTTAGATTGTCTAATTGAAGGATGTAAGTCTCCAAATTATTTGTGGGCATTGCATAACCTTCATAGGGAATATCTTTAAGAGATGGAATTTCTGAACTTAAATATTCATAAGGAAAATGATCGCTAATTCCTATAACATTTAGATCGAGTTCAATAGCCTTTATTATGTAATCTTCGATAGTTCCAACAGCATGTTTACAAAGCGAGTTATGAGTATGCCAATCTTCATATTGCATTTTAAAATGAGCTTAATATTAAGGGTATTATTCTAATATTTGATATAATTAATTTAATTAGATAAAATTTTTGTTGAACTACTTTTAAAGGGAAATTGAATGGAACTTAACGAAATCAAGGAAATAATTAAGAATTTTTTTTTTAAAATTAGGAAAAATATCTAATATTATTTTATTATTATATTCATAAGGCAAAATTTTTTAAGAACGAAAAAGAATTTAGATACTTACTACAAGCAAATTTTTAATGGGTGAGAATAAGTTGAGTACCGTAAAAAAATCAAATTTAAATATTAATGATCTATTCAAATCAGAAGAAAAGCTAACCTTTTTAGTTGGAGCTGGAGCTTCAGTTGATTCTCCATCTCAATTACCCTCAACTAGTAATATGATGAAAGCGCTAATTAAATTTTCATGTACTAAATCTGAGGTTGAAAAAATCTTAACATTTCAAGGTTTAAACTTTGAAACTTTATTAGGAATAATTCATAACTCGCTCAATGATGATTTACAATTTTTAGATTTTTATTTGGAAAGCGACAAACCTAATATCGAACATTTTGTTTTAGGTGAAATGCTTAAAAAAGGACATTTTGTTATTACAACAAACTTTGATTTTTTAATAGAGCAAGCTCTACTTCAAACAGACTATCCTAAAAAAAAAATAATCCCCGTTATTACTGAAAGAGATTATCAAAAGTTCAGTGATCCAGAAAAATTGTATAAAAACAAACGGATTCCAATTTATAAACTTCACAGCTCTCCCAAAAATATTATCACTGGAGAAGATACCCGTAACTCTTTTATCAGTACCCTAAAGCTAATTGGATCAAACCAGGAAAAAAACAATATCATTCAGTTAGAACCGTTCAAAGCTCAAATGTTAGAACGGATTTCAAATGACCGTACACTAATAATTATAGGAATATCGGGTAAAAATGATTACGACCTTATTTCTACTCTTAAAACTATGAAAGGATTGAAAAACTTGATATGGTTCAATCACTTCGCCAACAGTAAACCAAAAGGAGACCT
>Ga0255055_10002821_pt1 | contig 11981 bp, 12 predicted proteins | sample JV7_2_27_MG_FD_188633 | JGI IMG/M metagenome (GOLD analysis project Ga0255055, IMG submission 188633) | Seawater microbial communities from Jervis Inlet, British Columbia, Canada - JV7_2_27 | ecosystem: Environmental > Aquatic > Marine > Inlet | place: Canada: British Columbia | collected... | reverse complement strand
TCCTCGTGCATCCGTTCGTCGATCGATTCGTTACCGGTGCAATCGTCATCGGTGCCGGCGGCCGGCACCCCGTCCCTCAGCGAGTCAGCTCATCCATCACCTCCGCGTTCCCCGCCAGTGGGGTCACCGTGCCGCAGACGCACACCGGTCAGGAGGTTGGCCACGATGTGGTCGAGCGTCGTTTCCTCCGCCGATGTCACCGAGACCCGATCCCGGTCGCTCCACACCGTCTCGGGCCGGCTCTGCAGGAGCAGGATGTGCCCGGGAGGATCGAAGTCGGCGTCGATCGCCCACTCCAGATCTTGCGGTCGCCCGTAGTGGGCCTCGACACGGCGGGCCAGCTCGGTGAGGGCGAGGATTTCGTCGTCGCTCAGACACGGGGCCGTGCGCCGCTCCTCCGGTACTTCGGTCCGCTCGACCCTCCTGGCTGCAGGATCCGCCCGGTACTCGATGTCCTTCGACGACACGGTGCGACGGGCGATCCTCATGGCGATCTTGTCCACGAGGTAGTTGTCCGGGGTCACCTCACCCGCGGCCACCGATTCACCGAGACCCCAGCTGGCGTCGATCGCCACCTTGGAGCGATCGCCGTTGATCGGATTGAGGGTGAACATCACGCCGGCGGCCCGTGCATTCACCATCTTCTGGATGCAGACGCTCATGTACACCATGTCGTGGTCGTAGCCCTGCTCGATCCGATAGGAAATCGCCCGTGCGGTGTACAGGCTCGACCAGCACCGCTTGACGTACGACAGAACCTCATCGGCTCCCACGACCCAGAGGAAGGTGTCCTGCTGGCCCGCAAAGCTGGCTCCGGGAAGATCCTCTGCAGTGGCGCTGGAGCGCACGGCGACCGGCAGCTCTGCGTCGGCGCCGTCTGCGCCGGCGTCGCCAAGGCACATGCCGGTGAGCTCTCGGTATCCGGCGCGGATGGCGGCCTCGACGTCCGCAGGCATCGGCGTCGCCTCGATCTTCGCCCGAATCCGATGGCTGATCTCTTCGACGCCGTCGACATCGGCCGGGTCGACCCGGTCGAGGAGGCTGTTGATCTCAGCCTCGGACTCTCCGTTGCCGAGCATCGCCATGTAGGCCTCGGTGGTCACGGCGAAACCAGGCGGTACCGGGATGCCGGCCCGGATCATGCTGCCGAGACCCGTGCTCTTGCCGCCGACCCTGGCAATGCAATCTTCTTTGCAGTCCTCGAACGACAGGATGTACTGGAAGTCCATCGTCAACCTTCCGCCATCTCGTCGAGCCACGGCACCAGGTCGCCGATGCCCGCGATGACCACATCGGGCCGCTCCTCGGGAGGAGCCGCCTCGACGTCTGCAGCAGCGGCGGTACCGGTGAGGACGAGGACGGTGCGCATCCCTGCGTTGCGACCCATCGCGATGTCCGTTGCGAGCTGGTCGCCGACGACGACGCCTCGCTCCGGGGCCGAGTCCAGGATCCGCATCGCCATCCGACCCGACCACGGCGAGGGCTTGCCCGTGACGACGGGTTCGTGACTCGTGGCGTAGGCCACGGCTTTGACCATCGGGCCCGTTCCCGGAACGAATCCGTCCGCAGTCGGCAGCTTCGGGTCGTAGTTGGTGGCGAAGAACTCGGCGCCGCCCCAGATGGTGCGAGAGACCACGTCGAGCCGTCGCTGATCGAAGCCCGGGTCCTTTCCCATGACGACCACCGTCGCCCGATCCGCCTCGGCAAGATCGACGAGGTCGAGGTTCTTCGCCCGCAGCGCCTCGAGCAGACCGACGTCGCCGATGGCAAGGATCGGACTCTCTGCGTGGAGCTCGGCCATCACCTCGGCGGCAACGAGGGCCGAGGTGATGATCTCCCGTGGCCCCACATCGATGCCCATGGCGCCGAGACGCTCCACCCAGAAGCGGATCGGGTGCGAGTTGTCGTTGGTGAAGAAGGCGAATCGAATGTCACGACGATGGAGCTCGTCGAGCGTCTCGAGAGCACCGGGCAGGACTCTGCTGCTCCTCGCGACCGTGCCGTCGATGTCGAAGATGATCCCTTCGATCGACTCATTCACCCCATGCCGGTACGGCCCTCCTCTCGCCGGGCGGTCATCCGAAGTACTCGTCCCAGTGTTCGGTCACGTGGGTGGCCATGTCCTCGTCGAGGTAGATCCGCGGTGGCCGCTCGGACTCATCCCACTCGTACGGCGTCGTGCAATCGATGATGATGCGCGACGTCATGAATCGATCCGAGCGGGGCAGTGACGGATCGAGCGGCGTCGACCTGCCTCGACGGAGGATCTGGGTGCCGAACTCGGGCTGGTACTTGAAGCTCAGGGCGTACATGACCTGGTCCATGTTCTCCGGGTCGATGTCGTCGTCGACGAGGATCACGGTCTTCAGCCCGTAGTTGCCGGTGGTGGAGGCAAATGCCGCCAAGCCGACCTGGGTGGAGTGGCCGTGATACATCTGCTTCACCGAGATGATCACCAACATCCGCCCCGCCGATGCGGGAGGCCCATAGACCGCCTTGATCCCGGGGATCTGCATCCGGCGCAGGTCGTTCCACAGCGATGCCGTGCGGTTGACACTCATGATCATGTGCGTGTCGGTGGTGGGACGGCCCACGGTCGTCGACCACAAGATGGGGTCGTTGCGATGCGTGATCGCCTTCACCCTGATGAAGTATTGCTCTTCGTCACCCTTGCCCGAGTAGTGGCCGGTGTACTCCCCGAAAGGCCCCTCGGGTCGGGTCTCGCCCGGGACGATCTCTCCCTCGACGACCCATTCTGCGGTCGCCGGGACCAACAGATCGGAGGTCTCGGCCTTGACGACCTCCACCGGGGCGCCACGCAACGCACCGGCGACGTCGTACTCGCTCTCGTCGAGGCCGAACAGCGTGCTTCCACACAGGAACAGGGTGGGATCGGCTCCCGAAACGTAGGCCACCGGCATCGGGATTCCCGCTTCCTGGTAGTCGCGGAAATCGATTTCGCCGTCCTTGGCCTTGATCATGTAGATGCACAGCTCCTGGCTGTCGCCGACCATGGCCCGGTACGTGCCGAGGTTGAGGCGGCCCGTCTTGAGATTGCGGGTGATGAGGTACCCGGCAGTCCCGAAGTAGCGCCCGCCATCTCCCGGGTAGAACCACGGGGAGGGGATCTTGGTGATGTCGGCATCGTCGCCGAGGAGGATGTTCTCCTTCGTCGGGCCCCAATCCAGCACCTTCGGGGGCACCTTGTTGCCGTGGATGCGGTCCACCCATTCCTGGGACAGGTGCATGAGGCTGGTGCCCTCATCCATCTCGAGAGCCAGCGCTAGGCGCTCGCGGGCGGTCAGCGCACTGATGAAGACCCGGTGCCCTGGGTAGTCCTTGATGTTGTCGAACAGCAGCGCCGATCCGCCGCCCTGGCGCTCCTCGTTGAGTTTGGCGACGTGGCTCAGCTCGAGGTTCCAGTCGACCTCGCGGTCGATTCTCTGCAAGTGGCCTTCTTTGTCGAGTCGGTCGATGAACGATCGCATGTCGTCATACGGCATCTTCTTGATCCTCTCTTTCATACTCGTCGCTTGGTTCGCTCACGGCTCTTCACTCTCGGCCGCTGCCAGATCGGCGCCGAGTGACGTCGAGATCTCGTAGGCCGCGTTCACGGCGGCCTTGATGGCGGGCTCACCCGGCTGGTCATCGCTGCGTGAGGTGAAGCCGACGATGGTGAGCCCGGCGACCACACCGTCGGGTCCCTTGAGCGGCACCGACACCGCTCGCACGCCGAGGAGGTATTCCTCGGTGTCGTCCATCGCGTATCCCTGATCCCGCACCCGGGCCAGTTCCACCTTGTAGGCATCGGGATCGGTAATCGAGGCGGGGGTGAACGAGTCGAGGCCGTGGCTGGCGATGAGGCGGTCGACCCTGCTCTCGGGGAGCCAGGCGAGGAACACGCGGCCAAACGAGCCGGCGGAGAAGGGAATCTGCTGGCCGATGGCTGCCGAGACGTGCAGGATGCCGATGGGATCGACCTTGTCGATGATCGTGATCCGATCATCATGGAACGTCCCCAGGAGCACCGACTTGCGGGTCTCCTGGACGAGCGATTCCATGTACGGCCGAGCCACACGACGCACGTCGATCTGTTCGTGGGCGAGATGGCCGAGGCGGATCAGCGCCGGACCCAGCCGGTAGCGACGCGTCTGCGGATCGCGGGTGAGGAAGCGGTCGTCGGTCAGCGTCTGCAGGATCCCGTACGCCGTGCTCTTGTTCAGGCCCAACAGCGTGACGAGCTCAGTGAGGCTGTATTCATCGTTGCGTTCGAAGGCCCGCAGGATCTGGATCGCCCGCTCCACCGCCGATACCCGGGCTACCACGGCCGTCGCCCACGGCGCCCCACATCGCCCATGATGCAGATAACCCACAGAAACTGATGCGTTCGCGTCATAGAACCTTGTTCTTGATACAGAACCGTATCCTGTCGCCACGCATCCGTCAAACGGCCATGGGCTAGCCCCCGCCCCAACGCTGGACCAGGTCGTTGTCGATGCCGAAGAGATCGAGCACCCTGCTCACCGTGTGGTCGACGACGTCCTCGATCGTTTGGGGACGGTGGTACAAAGCGGGGACGGGCGGCATCACGACGGCTCCGATCTCGATGGCCTGCACGATGAGCCGTGCATGGCCGAGGTGGAGCGGTGTCTCGCGCGGCAGCAGGATCAACGGGCGGCGTTCCTTGAGCGTCACATCAGCCGCCCGCAGCAGGAGATTGTCGCTGTAGGAGTTTGCGATGCCCGAGAGGGTCTTCATCGAGCACGGCGCCACCACCATCCCCATCGTGCGGAACGACCCGGATGACAACGAGGCCGCCACATCCCGCAGGTCGTGGACCCTGTCGGCAAGCGCCTCGACATCGGCAAGGGCGAGATCGGTCTCGAGTTCGATCGTGCGCTGGGCGCCGCCGCTGACGACGAGGTGGGTCTCGACATCGTCATGCTCGCGAAGGACCTCGAGAAGCCGGATTCCATAGACCACACCGCTTGCTCCGGCGATTCCCACCACGAGACGACCCATCACCAACTCCTCTCGGCTGTCGCGAGGGGGCAGGGTACTCTCAGAACGCGGGCGCGCCCGGAGAAGGAAGGCGACATCACATGTCCGATCTACGCGTTGCGGTCCTCGATTACCTGGCGAGTCACCACGTCATGACCCTGGCCACCAGCGGTCCCGGGGGGCCGTGGGCCGCGGCGGTTTTCTATATCAACGAGGGCTTCACCCTCACCTTCCTGTCCTCGGCCAAGAGCCGGCACGGCGCCGACCTGGCGGCGGACTCCCGCTGTGCGGCGGCAATCCACGAGGATTACACGGATTGGCAGGACATCAAGGGTGTCCAACTCGAGGGTCGGGTCCGCAAGCTCTCCGGTTCGGACCGGACCAAGGCCATCGCACGCTATGCCAAGAAGTTTCCCGTGATCCGACTCGATCGGGCTCCAGAACTGGTCCGGGCCGCTTTGGACCGGGTCGCCTGGTATGAACTCGTTCCCGAGCGATGCTTCTTCGTCGACAACTCGCAGGGATTCGGCCACCGTGACGAGATTCCCCTCCCCTGAGCCTCACTCGACGAAGAAACGCCGCGCCTTCAGCTCGAAGCGAGGGAGGGTGCCCCGTGGAACCGTCGTCACCTCCGGTCGCAGTCCGAGTGAGGATTCGACGGTCGTCAGCACGGCCCGACCCACGTCTCTGCCGTCGGTGCCGTCGCGGCACTCGATCTCGATGACGACCTCGGCCATCTCGCCACTCCTCGTGATCGTGACTCGGAACTCATCGACCTCTGGATGACGTCGCATCAGGTTCTCCACCGCGCTCGGAAAGATGTTGACACCTCGGACCACGACCATGTCGTCGGTTCGTCCGATGACTCCGCCGTCGAAACGGGTGAAGGTCCGCCCGCACGGACAGGTGGCCTCGTCGACGCGGACGACGTCGCCGGTGCGGTATCTGATCACCGGGAATCCGATCCGACCCAGGTTGGTGATGACGAGCTCGCCCTCTCCCCCGGCCGCGACCGGGCGCTCCGTTGCCGGGTCGATCACCTCGACGATGAACTCGCTGTCGATGGCGTGAGTCCCTCCCGGCTGGGCCTGACACTCGAAGCTGTATGCCCCGACTTCCGACGCCCCGGCATGGTCGAAACAGCTCGCGCCCCACGCCGCCTCGATGCGCGCTTTCGTGGCGGGGACGTTGGCGCCGGGCTCACCGGCATGCACCGTGATCCGCATCGGGATCGTCGAGAGGTCGAAGTCTTCTTCTCTTGCCACCTCGACCAGCCGCAGCGCGTAGGTGGGTGTGCAGCACATTGCGGTGACCCCGGCATCTGCCATGAGCTGGAGACGCTGTGCCGAGCTCCGGCCGCCCCCCGGGATCATGAGGGCACCGATCCTCTCCGCGCCGCCGAGCGCCGCCCAGAATCCGATGAACGGGCCGAAGGAGAAGGGCACGAAGAGCCGATCCTCGGCCTTGAGCCCGGCGCCGGAAAGCACGAACCCCCAGCAGTAGCCCCACCAATCCCAGCTTTGTGCGGTATCGAAGACCCGGAGTGGGGGCCCCGTCGTGCCCGAGGTCTGGTGGATACGTGTGTAGGCGTTCTCAGGGAAGGTGCAGTTGGCGCTGAGAAAGGTGTCTTCCTGCGCCGCCACCAGCTCGGCCTTCGTGGTGAACGGCACATGGGCGAGATCCTCCAGCGTGCTGATGTCGCCGGGCGTGGCACCGGCCGCACGAAGTTTCGCCGTGACGAAGCGGTTGCTGCCGAAGGTCTGCTCGATGACCACGGCGAGCTTCTCCTCCTGGAGGGCGCGGAGATGCCCCATCGGAAGGGTCTCGATCTCGCGGTCGAAGTAGATGACGTCCACCACAGCAGTCTGCATCTCCGCGCTCGCATCGGGCAAACCACCTCGATCGGATGAAGCAACGTCAGACAGGTTGACCTACCTTTGGGTCATGCTCGAGTGGGTACAGGACTGGTGGCAGAGAGTGAGGACGAAACCATGCGATGCCTGTGGAGAGTCCATGCTGGTCACCGCCTATCGCAAGACCGGAAGGACTCGAAAGGAAGACTGGTGGGCCGGCGCTGAAGTGGAACTGGAGTGCCCCAACTGCGGCGACACGTTCTGGGCCAAGAAGTAGCCGGATCACGACAGCCACAACGATCAAGGAGCGTCTAACAAGGCGATCACTCAGTCGCCATCGGAGCCGTATGCGGTGACAATCGCATCGACGATCTGTTCTGGGGCGTCTTCTTGGATGTAGTGCCCGGCCCCCTCTAGCCGAATCACCGTTGCCTGGGGAAAGGCCGCCTCCCAACGCTCGAGAATGCCGCCGCGACCAAACGCGGGGTCCTTCATACCCCACACCAGGACGATGGGCTTGTCACCCAGCGTCGACGCGACCCGTTGCTCGAGCTCGGCCAGCCACGGACTGGCTGCCCGGATCTGTTTGGGAAACTCCGCAATCCCTCTCCGGGACCGAGGTGTCGGGACCACTGCAACGTAATGGTCGAACTCAACGTCGGTGAGCTTGACCTTCAGCGAGCGTTTCATCAACGGAGAGACGAAGAGGTTGCGCTTGGTGATCAGTGCTTGGAGCGGCGGAGAGCCCATCACCCAACTGAAGGAGTTCAACATGCGTCCGTCGGTGGGCCAGAACCAGGTGTTGCCCATGACGAGACCACCAACCCGCTCCGGCATCCGGGAGGCCACATCCATACCAATGGGGCCTCCCCAGTCCTGGCCCATCACCACCATGTCCTGCAAATCGAGATGCTCGACGAGTTCACGAACCACTACGGCGTGCTCGGCTGAGGTGAACCCGTAGGAATCATCGGGCTGGACCGACAACCCGAAGCCCGGGTAATCCACCGCGACACAACGAAAACGGTTCCGAAGTCCGACCACGATCTTGCGATACAAGAAACTCCAATCGGGATTCCCGTGCAAGAGGAGCACCGGCTTACCGCTGCCCTCGTCGATGTAGTGAATCGGTCCGACCGAGCTGGCGAACCATTTCGACTCGAACGGGAAGAATTCCGCCGACGGCTCGAAATCGACAATGCCATCAGGCCGGTCCATGACTGCTCCTTTGCCTCACCAATACGTCGACACTACCGGCGAGGACGACCGATCAGTGCGGTCGCAACGGTCCGACAACGTACTGCCCTGACCAGCCGAACTTGATATGTGAGTATTGACTCACCTATAGTGACGGGCATGGAGGATGACGTGTTCAGGGCTCTCAACGATCCGAGCCGGCGGCTGCTGTTGGACGAGCTGTTCATCGCTGATGGCCAAACCCTCGGAGCGTTGACATCGCACCTTCCCCAGATGACTCGATTTGGCGTCATGAACCATCTTCGCGTCCTCGAGGAAGCCGGGCTGGTCACGACCCGCAAGGACGGGCGTCGCAAGCTCCACTACCTGAACCCAGTCCCGATCCGGCTGGTCCACAATCGCTGGATCAGCAAGTACACCGAGCCGAAGGCAGGAGCGATGGCCCGACTCAAGGCCGCGCTCGAAGAAGGAGACCACATGTCAGATCCAGTGCACGTCTATCACGTGATCATCAACGTCGAACCGAAGCTGGTGTGGAACGCGATCGTCGATGGCGGCGTCACGCAGCAGTATTTCTACGGCACCCGAGTCGAGTCGGATTGGGAGGAAGGGTCTGCGATCCGCTATTACGACGACGATGGCGGGGTCGTGGCAGACGGCACCGTCCTCTCCATCGAGAAGGGACACCGATTGGAAATGACGTTCCACGCCCGGTGGGATCCGGACCTCGCTGCGGAAGGCCCCGTGCGTGAAGTGTGGGAGGTGGACGACTTCAACGGAGCATCGAAGCTGACCGTCGAGCTGTACGACGCTCCGGTGGGCAGCAAGACCTACGATGACTTCACCCAAGGGTTCCCCTACATCGTGTCCGGCATGAAGACGCTGCTCGAAACCGGCAAGACCCTCCCAGCACCGTCTTGACCGGAATACCCAACAACGGGTGAGGGGTTCTCTCGATAGGATCACCGACTCCGGCCAAGATCATCAGGAGAAATGGACCAGGAAAGGAGAATGCCGTGAAGCGGTACACAATTCCCCGCGTTGCCCACTGCAGCGACGGCTGCAGACCCTGGTCCTGAGTACGACGCAAAACGGCTCATCACGAAACCGGTGTAGCTCGAGTCAACCGACCCGGACACACCGGTTTCCCTCGTGTGGCGCGCATGCGCTGTGATCCACTCACCAGGGCTGGGCACGGCAATGGCCAGCTAGGCTTCTCGCATGAGACGGATGCCGATGATGTGGATCGTTATCGTCGGGTTCGTCCTGCTGCGACGTTGGAACGGCGACATTGTGCCGGTCATCGCGGCCGCCGCAGTTCTCGTGATCGGTGTCATCGCCTACCGCGCCTACCAGTTCCGGCAACAACGACAGCGCGCCGAGAGAATCGAAGAGACCGACATCGCCTTCCTCGAGGAGAAGGTGGAATCGATGCTCGCCGACATGGCGAACAGAATCCTCGAGGTCGAAGGGCACCCGGGCATCGCCGTCACGCCTGAGGCCGGCGAGTATTTCCACAAGGCGGTTGCGACCTTCGTACTCGTCGATGAGAAGCTGGCTTCGGCGATCTCGGTTTCTCAGCTGCGATCTCTCGCATCACAGCTCGACGAGGCGCTGTGGCAACTCGACGCTGCACAGGCTGTGCTCGACGGCGAGGAGCTTCCCGCTCGAACGCAGTCACCAGAACCCGTCGCTCCGTCCACGGCCTCCATCTCGTTGTCCGCGGTGTCAAATGATGTCGTGTCGAAATGGGTAGCGGGCGGCTCGTCGGCGTATCGACGGCGCCGACGTCCCTGCTGAATCCGATACGGCGGACCGTCCACGGCTGACGAAGACGCCTCTGGTTCACGAGGGTGTGACGGGATGTCACGTGACGAATACGCCCACGGTCACCGCGTCGTCCCTGCCCTTGACCTGCAGCGTCCTCGTCTCGGGCGGAGCAACGTCCCGAACCCGACCCAATGCGGCATCGGTGATCAGGATCTCGCCCGATGCTGCAGCTCCCGCCAGTCGAGCCGTCACGTTGGGTACATCTCCCAACACCGTCAACTCCGTCATGCCGCCCATCGTCCCCACCACCCCCACAAACGCCTCTCCCGTATGGACGCCGATACCGACCGGCACCCAGGCCCCGTCGCGAGACCCGGCGCCAAACGCCGCTTGCATCTCACGCGCAGCGTCTACGGCGCGCTGGACGTAGCCCTCTCCGGCCAGGCCGGGCACGAAGATCGCCGCGACCTGATCCCCGACCAGCTTCTCGATGATCGCCTCGCTGGCAACGAGCACATCGGTGGCCGCCGTGTAGAAACGATCGATGAGGTTCCGGTAGTCGAGGGAAGTCATCTCGTTGGCGAGCTGGGTCGAGCCTCTGATGTCGGCAAAGACCGACGCGATCTCGACATCGGCACCTGTCTTTTCGCCCCGGGCACGCACCTCGCAACGTCTGCAGAGTTGCATGGAGAAGCTGGAGTGCTTCGAGCCGGGTGTGAGCGACGCGACCTTTGCGGCCGGTCCGTCGAAAGGAACATGACAGATCCGGCACCGCAACTGCCCGGGAAGCCGTTTGAACAGGGCCTGGATGCCACGCGAGCCGGGCAGCATGAGCTCCCGTGCGACGCGGCCGTGCATGAGAAGTTCGTGCCAACCGGACGTCGTTAATTCGTCGACCACAGGTTTCAACCTAGCCGCATCACCACACGCGACTCCCGTCGGAGCCTGCATCACCGGGACCAACGATTCCGGCCGATCGGCCGACGGAACCTGAATCGACCTACGCGTGACCTGAGGGAGCCGTCGCCTCAGGCTCGTACTCGTACGCGTCGCCGGCCAGCTTTGCCCGCTGCTGTTCGGTCATCTTCCAGCTCTTGTTCACCCGCCAAACGACATAGGAAATCAGGCCGAGCGGAATCGGCAGGAGGTACGTGACGGCTCTGAAGACAAGGATCGCCGCCACGACCTGAGCACTCGTGATGTCGTCCAGACCGATCGTCATCACCGCGGCATAACCGAGTTCTACGACCCCTACTCCGCCCGGGGTCAACGGAAGCGCCGAGATCAGACGGACGAACGCGAAAGCCGCCAGCACTGCGATCCAACTCAGCTCCTCCTGGGACACGCCGACGTGACGTAAGGCAACCAGAAGGACCAGATACAGGGAGATGTGGCTGACCAGGGTGGCGATCGTCAACCAGAGCCACCGATGTCTCAGCAGCCCTATCGTGTCGGTACGGAAGGTCGACGACCGCTCGTCCCACCCTCCGATCGGTTCCTTGTGAAGCAGTCGGCGTGCCCCGTTGACGATGCGGCCGACGCCGCGGCCGATCGCCCTTGCAAGCCGGTCGCTGCGCAACAGGAGCGCGAAGATCACCACGGCGCCGATCAGCACCGCGATACCGATGGCGGCGGCCAGTAGGCGAACCGGTGTGATTCCGCCATCCAGGGCAAGCAGCGCCAGGGCAAGAACCGGCATGCCAAGCTTCACGAAGTTGTTCCAGATCCCCGTCACCACAGCCGAGCGGCCGATGGATCCGATCGTGAAGCCCCATGAGGTGAGCATGGCAATCGACACACCGACGCCGATCACGCCGCCTCCGGGCATCGTGTTCGAGACTGCAGTCGATGACTGGTTGACCACGGCTGCCTCGCGTAGCCGCAACCCCGGCAGGGCCGCCGTCAGCACGAACCAGTATGTGATCAGATTCCACAGGCCGATGAGCACGAGCGAACCGATCTCCAATCCCGTCATCGCCTTGATCGTCTCGAACACGTCGCCGTAGTCCGCGATGAGAGGCATGACCCCGGCGAAGATGCCGACGACGATCACCAGTGAGATCAGCGCCTGGATGACCCGCTTCCAGGGAAACTTCTTCTGCTCTCCGCTCGAGGTCTCCTCGACGCGGGCAGTATCTGCCACTCCTCCGGCAGAGTCGG
>Ga0255055_10002819_pt1 | contig 11983 bp, 11 predicted proteins | sample JV7_2_27_MG_FD_188633 | JGI IMG/M metagenome (GOLD analysis project Ga0255055, IMG submission 188633) | Seawater microbial communities from Jervis Inlet, British Columbia, Canada - JV7_2_27 | ecosystem: Environmental > Aquatic > Marine > Inlet | place: Canada: British Columbia | collected... | reverse complement strand
GAATCTAATAATTGTAATCCGATTCCAATTGTAAATACAACTGAAAGTGGTAAAATAATTATAAAAACATATGCTGATGGTAATGATAATTCTGATGTTGTTTTAGTTTCTTATGTAGATGGAGGTCATGGGTGGTTTAAATATCCACGATATGAACTGTCAGCAATCGATCTTGCATGGGATTTTTTTTCAAGTCATCCAAAAAAATGATTTTCTTTTTATAATTATTTAAACTTAACTGTTCTGCATTTTTATTCAGATTATCCATTCTCCTGTCAATTTCGAATAAAAGTGCAAAACGTATTAAAAGTGCAAAGCCATTTTGAAGAGAAGATTTAAAATAAGACCATTTATTAGTGATTATTAAACTTTGGGAGGTTTTTATTAAATGTCCTGTAAAGTCATCTCAATCTTGAACATGAAAGGTGGTGTAGGAAAGACAACATTATCTGTAAATTTAACATGGTATCTAGCTGAGATTAAAAACAAAAAGATTCTCTTAGTAGATTTAGATCCACAATTCAATGCCTCTCAATATATGTTATCTTATGATGAATATGACAAACATATTAAAAATAAATTCACAGTAACAGATATTTTATTGAATCCTTTTAAAAATATAGGACCTGGACCAAAGAAAAAGCAGAAAACAAAACCAGATGATTTTATTTTTAGAAGATATGTTAATAAACTAAGTGGAGGAGTGTTGGACTTAATTCCTTCTGACATGGGGTTATCAAAATTTGTGAAAGGAGCAGGAGGACAGCATATAAGACTTCCAGATTTTATTGAAACTATTAAAAACAATTATGATTATATTATGATAGATTGTGCACCAACAGAATCAATGATTACAATTGCAGCCTTTGCCTCATCAAATTTTGTATTAGCTCCTGTAACGCCTGATCCCTTTGCTATCATCGGCTTTCCTCTCATAGAAGAAGCTATGGTCGAATTTAAAAAAGGATATGCAGATCCGAATAAGGTTAAAATAATTGGGTCTATATTCACAAATGTTGAAGAGGATGCTACAACGGCATCTTCAAAAGCATCAATAATTGCTACTTCGCCATATACATTTACTAATGAAATGAGATTTACGAAATACTACAGACATTCTGTTAAACACAAAATTCCTATATATAAAGTTCCAGGATGTAAACCACAATTCAAAGAAGAATTAGCAGCAATAGCAAAAGAGTTCATGGATATAGTAGGAGGATAAAAATGCAAAAAGATAGAATAAATAAACTTATAGGAGAATTGATTCGATTAAGCGCTGAATACGGTGCAGAAGAATTTGAGAGTGGCGCTAAGATAATAAGCAATGCTATAAATGTTAGAAATATAGAAAAAGTGGCGCTTACATTAGCGGACATTAAAAAAGAGATAGAAAAAACCCGACATATACCAAAACAAATCAAAAGTATAGAACTAATTGATGAGATCGATCGTATAGAAATAAAAAGGAAACCTATTAACAATCTTGAAAAAAAATTTCCTTATTTACTAAAAAGAGTTACTTTCGATAAAAAAAGATTTAATAAAACTTTGTCAGTTAGAATATTTCTTAAAGATCTTTTTGGTCATAAAATAGGTAAAATGAAAGATGGGAGAGAACGCATTGTTAAATATGCTATTAGAGAGTATAATACATTACCTAGGTCAAAACAAATTCAAATATATAAAAAATTAAATGTAATTTCCGCACCAGTATCTAAAGATTTTGAAGGATATTCTAGAATAATTAGAAGAGAATAAAATGTGTCCAGTATTTCATAGCAATCGTATTCGTGATGAACATGAACAATATTTAAAAAATCTTGAAAAAATAATTACAAAACGAACGAGTAAATCCAATAGAAAATTGTCATATGACTTCTATAAAATGAGCTATTCTGTTTTTGTTCTGATAAGTGAACTAATTAAAAAAAGACAAAATACTCCATATTTAAATGAATTAAAAACAGAAGTTGTAACTCTTATTGGGTTAGGTACAATTGGATTTGAAACTTCTCTTCATTTACGTCGTTGTATAGAATTAATCCTTAAACACATATATTACTTGCATCATCCTATTGAGTATCAGATACTTACTGAATCGATAGAGACAGATAATATCTCAAAAGAGGATATAACAGTCAGAGAGTTATTCGATTATTTATCAACTCATCCGAGTTTTAAAATATCAAGAAAACTGAATGACCCGATTAATATTTTGAATATTTTATATCGAGAACTATGTGAAATTGTTCATGCAAGAAAAACATCAATTCCTTCAAAATTAGAACAATGCACACTTCCAAAATTATTAGAAGATGATGTTCAACATGGAAAAAAAACATATCAAAAAATAATGAAAAGTATTATCATTCTTTTAGTAATATTTCATAGAAAGAGTGTAAGTAAATTTGATGAATTTATAAAAGAAGCAATTCTGTATTCATTATCTCCAACAGTATCTCGGAATTTACGGACAAAACTTAGTATTTAAAATCTAATCAGCATTCTTTTCAGGTGTAACAATTACAATAAGTTTGTCATTTTCAGCTTTAAGTTCCCAATCAAGTTTGTCTCCATCTTTTAAGCTAAACTGGTTTATTATTGCTGCTGGAACAGTTGTTCGGAAGGAATTAGAAATAGTTGAGGCTTTAGCAATTGTTGTATTAAATCCCATAATAATCAAACAATGAATAGGCTATTGAATATTTAATTCTTACTACTTTTTTAACTATTTTTAATACTATCACTTATCCTACCTAAAAGTTTATATACTAGTTCTGCCTACATCTTATATAGGTAGGAAGTAAGGTAGGATTAAATACAGTGCCTATCAAAAAACATAAAACAAAGATTTGCGTTGCCCTATCCTCTTATTAGGGGGTGAGGAACCTCGATGCTAAAAAGATATGGATTCAAAAACTCTTTCGGAAGGTTTTGAAACAAACTACCTTAGACTACCTAGAAGAAGGTAGTTGGAGTATGAACATTAAACCTCTTGAAGATGAATTGGAATATTTCAAAGAAATCGATTTTATCAGAAAGAAACAAAATTGTGAAATTATCTATTCTCAGGATTGGCCAGCATACAACAAAACCCAGACCTCTGAATTTGGAATGTTCCAAGATATTCTCATAGAACTACTTGATTCACTGATCGATACTAGAATCCCTATTCGACAAGGGCGACCGTTCAATGATTTTAAGGAAATGATTTTCTGTTGTATAATGCGTTCTTACTATGGAAAATCTAGTCGTAGATCTGTTTCATTTCTTGATTATGCTATTGCCAAAGGTTACATCGACAAGAAACCACATTTTAATACTATCCTGAATTATTACAAGGATGAATCCATAACTCCAATTATAAAATATTTAATTGAGAAATCAGGTAGTCCACTACGTGATATTGAAAATGATTTCGTTGTGGATAGTAGTGGTTTTAGTACTAGTTTATTTGGTCGTTGGTTAGACATTAGAACTCAGAGTCCTGGTATGAAACGTATCTGGAAAAAAGCACATGTAACAAGTGGCGTTCTTACCAATATCATCACTGCGATTAATATTACTCCTGGGTTCTATGCGGATAGTCCACAGTTCAAAGACCTAGTTAAGATAACTTCTAAGACCTTCAAGATAAGAGAGATTAGTGCTGATAAAGCTTATAGTGCTAGACAGAATCTACAAGTTGTTACTCAGCTTGGTGCAGTTCCATATATTCCTTTTAAAGAGAATGCTACTGGTAAATCTCGTGGAACTATTATCTGGGGTATTATGAAGAAGTTCTATGATAACCATCGTGAATACTTTATGGATCATTACCATAAAAGGAGTAATGCAGAATCAGTTTTCAGTATGATAAAGCGTAAGTTCGGTCATCATCTGTATAGTAAATCAGAAGTTGGTCAGGTTAATGAGATCTTGTGTAAAGCACTTGCTCATAATATCTGTGTATTGATTCAGGAATATTATGAAATGGACATAAATATCCGACATGATTATTGTGCAAAACAAAGAGTAACACGGTAAAATAGATATTTAATGTGCAAAGCCCCTAATAGGGGCTTTGCACAAAAATTAATAAAAAATAGGTATTTTTTGTGCAGAAATCATATTTTATGTGCAGAGTAGTAAGATTTAAATAAAATTAACAAAACTAAATATCCATTTAATTATAGAAAAATAGTTATATTTATTTATCATTTACTTTCTCTTTGTGAATATTGAGAAATTTATTGAGAATGATTATTATAAAACCACAAAGTTTATTGGATATATAGCAAAATGGATTACTAATAGATTAGGTTTAAAAGAACCTGAAGAATTTTTGCTGATTAGAATATTTGTTTGGATTATTATTTTTTATTTTTTAGGATTTGTTATCCCAACAATTGTTGGATTGATTACTGGGGATTTTCTCATTAATAGTATTGAAGTAGCTTTACTTTTTGTTTGGCTAATAATTGGCGGAATTTTAATTGATTTTATTGTATATTTTGTAAATGATTTTTGGGAAAAATTTCAAAAAATATCAAAGCTGAACAAAAAAGAATTTAAGAATCTAAAAATTCATAACAATAATGTATTTTTCTCTAGAAGATATAGTTGTATTATTAGTATTGGACTTTGGGTATTTGCTTGTTGGGCTGCATCAAATGAATTTGGTTACCATACTAGACCTGTGGTATTTATGATTTTGATACTTTTAATTTTTCCAGCAATCATGTGGGGAATAGGGGCTTGGATAACAATTTACACTTATTATTTTATGATAAAAATATGTAAAACTGATATTCATGTGGATCCTTTTGCCCCTGATGGCATTGGTGGTTTAAGTGTGCTGGGAAAGTTACCTATAAGAATTGCATTTTTAGTAACGAGCCTTACTTTATATGTTCCTTATAGTATTACTAGAGAATTTTATATAGGCAAGGGGACAGAATTTTGGTTTGTTAACATTTTATGGCAATGGGGAATCTTTATTACAATTGGTGTAATGATACTTACTTTTTTTATTCCCTTAATACCAATTTATAAACTTGCAAAAAAGATTAAGAGTGACTTACTTAAAACTGTGGGTTTTCAACTTAAAAAAATAGTTAAAAATATAAGAAGTGAAGAAAATTCAAATAACAATTATAATAACTTGATATTGTTTGAGTATTACAAATTGATTCAAAAAATGAAATTGTGGCCCTTCGATTTAGAAATAATTATTAAATTATTTGGTTTTATTCTTATTCCCATCTTGATTGCTGTAATAACTATTTCTCTAAAATTTTCGCCTTAATCTTTTTTATCTCTAAATCGTCTGATTAATTCAGCATCAGACAGTTTATCAAAATCAATAACCAACTCGCCATGATCTGGTAAAGCAAATCTATAATAATTATATGCGGTTTCATAGACCTTATTTGATGCTCTATAAGCAGTTACAACATTATCAATAGCGATATGAAACAACCATTCAACAACTGCTTTATCGCCCCATTGCTTTTTAATAAACTTTCTATATGCTTCGTTATCTGCATGTCTTTCTAATCTATGATTAACACCTAGATGTTCTTTTGGTTCATCCATCCATTCATGTAACTCTCTATAATCCTTTTTTCCTTTAGTTCTCTCTAAACTAATCTTACAATGCTCTTCTATAGTAGGCATGTTAATCCTCCCTTAAATGAACAATCCATAACATGTTTTAATTTAAAAAGTATCAGTTTCATTTATTAATGCCTCTTTTTGTAAACCATTAAAAGAAAGAAATTCAGTATCACCATTAAGTTGGATCATCTCATGAATAAGCACTGTAATATTATAAGCTATAATCTTACACAGCAATTCATTCTCCTGAGCAACTCTATTTTTTGACTTTACTGATTCACCAAACTTTTTCTTGATTGCAGCAAAAGTTGACTCAACATTTGAGCGTTTATGATAATGCTCCATAAACTCATCCTTGTTGAGTTGGAAATAATGAAACGTTTTACGCCACAATGCACCACCTCGTTTTCCTGTTGCATTCTTTTTAAAAGGAATATATGGAGTGCCACCAAAGCTATCAATAATCTGGAGGTTTTTCTTTGAGGAGTATGCCAGATCAGCACTTATCTCATTTATAGTAAAGTCCTTTGAAATATTCTTTATCATTTTTTTGAGTTGTGGGCTATCAGCACTATGTTCATCGGTTATAACAACATCTGCAACAATATTTGTGTTTACTCCTGTACAAATATGTACCTTTAACCAGTTGCGTTTTCTTTTTGTCCCATGTTTTTCCTCACAATAATTTCCAAATGTTGAACAACGAAAACCTGAACTGTCTATTGCAAAATCTGTTTCAACACTTGCAAGTGGCTGTGCAGATAGATGAATAAGTTCATACAAAATCTGTTTGATTTCTTCTCTGTTTAGAGTATTTGATATGTTATTGAAATGTGGACTATGTAATATTTGATGTCTCTGAAGTGCTTCATTAAAAAGATATTGTGAACGACGTAATGAAAGTTGGCTGTAAACCTTCATTATACAACAGAAGACTTGGTCCTTAAGTTTTATTCGTGGCCTACCACGATCTTGTTGTTCTGGTTCTTCAATCGTAGAAACCAACTGATACAAGAATTGGTCGAAAAGTTCAAATTCCTGCATCTGAGCCATATTATAATGAGACCAATTCTGGCCATATGTCACCTTTTCTATTTCTTGTGGTTCTTCAAACTCAGCAAAGCCAGATTCATATTTTAATTTTAATGCCAGAAAATGTTTACAAGGAGTTATATGACCGTTTTTAACAAAATCTGGGCAATTACACACCCATTCTTTACCATTCCACTGAACTTTGTACCATCCGATTCCCGTCTGAGATTGAACGAGATAAACAGTATCGTTGACTTTTCGTATAGTATGTTCTCTCGATAGGATAATCTTCGCCTTTTGCTCTTTCAATTTATTTTTACAATCAGATATTCCATTATCGAAACTTTTATTTCCGTTGTTTCTTTTTTCTTTCGGGGCTTTGATACTCATTTTATCATGGCTCCAGACCTTTGGAGTGTCACAAGCACTCCACTGGTCAATTTTTGTCTGTTTGATGGGCATAAACCTGATATATACCCATAGTATATTACTATAGGTATGTAATTGGGGGTATATATACTTTACCCATGATAATATATCATAGGTAATTTTATATAGTTGACAAGCAATTCAAAGTTTTGTGGGAATTGAAGAAATTAAGGTAAGAAAATGTAAATGCGAGCGATGCAAACATAAATGGATAACTAGAAACAAAGAAATGCCAAAGGTTTGCCCGAAATGCAAAACTCCTTATTGGAATACTCCTAGAAAAAAACCCAAAAGTACGATATAAAGTTATAGAGTTAATATTACAATATTTGGCCACAATATCACCTTAAATTTTGTGGGCCAGATGGGATTAAGGCCCGATATATCCTTTAATAGGTATAGGTTTTTTCTCGGTTAACATACTAGCCTAATCTATCATCTTTTTTTTATTCTATTTGGGATTAAGGCTTCTTCAAAAAAATCTAATAAACCTGAAACTTGGTGGGGTAGAAAATCCGTTGGTCTATACATTGCACCACCACCCCAATCAGCTATCCAGAACTGATAGTACTCACCTACTAAATCAGGGATGAAGAAACCAACACGTTTAATTATTTTTGCACTCTTTAGCATTCCATCTACGTCCATTTTTGCAACATCCTTTCCATGAACTTGAAAAACATTTAAATTTAAATTTTCAGACTTAACTTTTTTAAGATGAAACATATTAACGTTTCCTCCCAACTCAATTGCATGCTGTTTAAGTGCCATATAACGGTTCAAATCCATTTCAAGAAGACGAACAGCTCTAAGCTCATCGAACATGACGACGGATAAAAAAGCAGCTGCAACTTTTGAGTGGGCCCTAATCGAATCAATTGAAACACAGAACCCGTTCTTGTGTTGCCATACTTCGAATTTACCTTCTTCGATATGAGATTTGTCGGATATTCCACTTTTTCTACGATGATATTCAAGATTGATTTTGAATTGCCTGAACTCCTTCGTTTCAGAAACAAGCTTGAGATTTCCATCAGTTATCTGTTCAAGTTCTGGTATTTTAGAACTCCCAGGGAAATCGGTCAGGATTTTTATTGGGTATTTTTTATCGTGAAAAACAGTTTTTTCTATGGATTGAATAAAAATAGAGAACTCTCTCATTTTGGGGCATCCTCCTTGTAGGCCTCTTTTGTGTTGTAAAGTGCATCAAAAATTGTATGTCCTTTATCTATAAAGGTGTCTTTGGAAAGTAGGACAATGAGTTTACCTTGGGCCCTAGAGCAGGCCACGTATGATTGGGCCCTTAACTGATAATCGTCAAGAAATCCTATAAAACCAGTATCGTTCTTTCTCACAAAAGAAACTATCACAAGAGGGTACTCTCTCCCCTGAGACTTGTATACCGTAGCACACCTTTCTCTTAAAGAAGCTTCACACCGTCTATGCACTTCAGCGACCTGAGCACTGTATGGAGACAGGATTATCGGCGTAAGGGCTTTACCATTTTCTATATCTATATAAGAACAATTTGCGAAATTTGCAAGTTTTGCAGCAAGTTTCGCCTCCTCAACGAACTTTCTAGATCCGCTCTCTGATTCTTCCTCCATGGAATCAAAGGAGTCTGTATTTACTATTACGAAAGGGTAGTCTGGATCGAGAATATCTCGATATTTTGGATCTACTTCATTTTTATTCCATTTATAGCCAAGTCCTTCCATACCCCGATCTTTAACGTCATCCCCAGATTTGACTTCGTAAGTGTAAATTGCTTTACGTCTCATATTGTTTACTCCAGCGCATATATCATTATGCATTCTATACTGGAGAACGAGTTCATGTGGCGTATAGGGTTTTCTCATTCTAATGAATTGCGCGATATTCGGCCTTAAAATGGACTGTGTGGTAACAACCGGAAGTTGGTGTGGGTCACCCATCAAGGAATATCCTCTTGGATTAACATCTCTAATCCTGTTAATAGCCATGAAAAAGATAGAAGGATCTATTTGACTAAACTCATCTATAACCATCCTACATCCTGCTCTCCTAGCTTCCTTTGCTCTATTCGACCCATATAGAGTACAGAAAAGAATAGGAGCAGTCTTCACCCTCCTTAATTCATCTCTGCTTAGATTTCTAAGATCAGAACTACAGCCGATTACTCCCTGGTCCCAGTTTTTTACCCGTGGGTCAGGAATCAATCTTATCCCAGTATTAGGAGGGAAACCAAAGTTTTTCTCTAAAGAGTTCTTTGCTTGCTCTGCAGCAAAGTGTGTATAACACATATAAAGAACTTGATTTGTTGGATTTTCTACAAGATATTTAGCTAAAGCAGTGACTCCTAGAGAAGTTTTTCCAGTTCCTGGAGGGCCATCTATTATTGGCAAAACAAAGCCTTCTTCTTCTATAGCATCATCTAATATTGCATTTACCGCTCTTTCTTGTCTTTTGTCGAAACGGCCAAGGAACTGATCGATTTTATCTGTTATTTCTTTTTTCTTCACGTTCACCCTCCATTTTCAGAGTGTTGCTTCCAAAAAGACATTCTATCATCTGAATTACTGATTTCCCTGCAGCCTTATTCGGAATATCAATGCCCCATTTTTCAAGTTTGTATAGTTCTCGTTGTATCAATCTCCTCAGAAACCAAGGCGATTCTTTGATCATTGACGTCTCTGGAAATAGGATTTGTACAGATCCATGTGGCGATAATCCTCTTTTGTCGATCACAACTTCTATTTTTTTATTTTCCTCATCTACATCTTTGATCCTTGCTTCTCTTTCAATGCCAATATTGAAAGAACCAAAAACCATTTTACAACTGTCATCACCTTTTATGTGTCGTTCTAAAACTGGTGCTATTGCCCCATCGAGTTCCAAAGTGATATTTCTTTCTTCCTCCTGGACTATTTTCCCTCCTGTTACATACTTCCTTAGCTTATCTTTTACCGCTCTTTCTGGAAGCATAGTCAATTGGTACTTGAAAAGATGATGTTCCCACATTTGTTCCCAAAATAGAGGACGGAAAAAGATTCCCACACGCTGACGAAATTCTCTCCTTGAGGTGGGATAAGTTCTCCGTCTTCCATAACAAAAATAACTGAGACCACATTCTTTTTGGTCATTGATTGTGCATGCACGATGCTCCCATGCTTCCCATGTTGCTCGCCTTTCTTTTGAAATATCACTAATCCATGCAAAGGCTTCATGTACCTTTTCCTCGAATTTTGGATTATCCTTGTCAATAAGAAAATTTTCATACGGTGTTTCCACTATTAAATCAAACTCATCAAAATTTACATCTCTCCACTGTTTGGGAAATTGTTTGTTCTCGATGCAACTAAGCGTCTTCCAAAGGAGCCAGATTTGGAAGTCTTTGAGCAGAGGTGGAGTCTTTTCTTCTCTGTCCCCACTTATTGTTCGCTCGACAATTCTTTTCCTTTCAAAGTCAAGTTCATCAATTTTACCGTAGACTGGGTAAGATGTTATTCTGTTCCTATAATTAAACGGAACGAATGCGTTCGCAATAAAGACTTCGAAGAATATTTTTGCATTTTTTTGAATATCTTTAAGTTCTCCGAGTCTTTTATCTAACCAAGGTTCAATGTAAAGCTGACAAGCTCGTTTTGTTTTGCTATCCATATATCTCGCATAATCCTCAAACCGAAACAAAATTTCAGTTTCTGCTGCATCTGGATGTAACTCTCCTCTAGCAATCATATTCTTAAGATAGGCGATATATTGGTGGAAAAGCTCTCCAACTCCATATCCCCCTCCTGATATTGTTGCATTCCCATAGCCATACAACAAATCGTGAAGAGCAGCAACGGGGCAAAAAACGGCATTTTTAATATTCTGAACAGTGGGGAACGGATCAAAGGGAGGCTCATCCTGCGGGTATCTTTCCCCCATTAATACCTCAGCCCTAGGACGATGCCACCGCTCTTTTGGTGTCCTTACATCTATATTATCGTCATCATATTCAGCTACCATGGTATGCGAATCACCTCGTGCCAATTTGTCCTATTGCTTTTTTCTTCACCTCGCTCAATCATTGTGTTTTTCTCTATCTCTTTAATCGCTTCTAAAAGTTCAATTTCGAGATCTTGATTTTTTTTTCCAGTTAGGGTTTCAAGGATCTCCCAAGTGCTCTTTTGAACAATCCTGATGCTTTCCAAATATTTGATTTCCTCATGCCCTATTAAAAAATCTACGTACCATAAAAATCCTAGTGATTCCAAAATTTCATGCTCGAAAACCTCACAAACCATATCCCATTTTAGAATTTCTTTGATTTTACCCGAGTGTTCACATGGTTGAGCGTCTGTCTCTATAATCGGAGCGCCGAAATTAGACAGAGCTAAACGTGCTTTTTCTAACCTTTCAATTCCCCATAGCTCTTTGGCTAGAGTTGATGTAAGATCTTCTGCAGTCGCAGGTGCTTCTGCAAACCAAATGTTTGCGTTTAACCCTTTTTCAAAAAGGAGAGTAGCGAGAATTGGAAAATCAGAAGTCTGAAGCATTCTCAACAAACCGAAATATTCGCTCCCTATGCACAACTCATGATTAGTCGCCAATTTAGAGAGCAATTCCTTCAATTTCAATGCTTTTTGAATATCGGATATAATATCTCCCTCATCGGTCCGAGCAAGTTCTCTAGGTAAATATTTGGAGGATATGACCAGTCTAATTCCTTCTTTGGCATTTTCACATAAGCCAGTGCGAATCAGTCTTTTTTGCACCTCGTCAGGGAACGAACACCAACCTGCTTTTGTTGGTTCTATTCCTCTCTGTATATCGTCTACTATCTGTCTCATCATTTCCACAAAATAGCTCCTCAGTTCAGTGGGAACTCGTGTTTCTTTGAGGACATCATTTTGTTCATGCGTTACATCATCTTCCGATATTTCCCACAGGTGACCAC
>Ga0255055_10002818_pt1 | contig 11984 bp, 8 predicted proteins | sample JV7_2_27_MG_FD_188633 | JGI IMG/M metagenome (GOLD analysis project Ga0255055, IMG submission 188633) | Seawater microbial communities from Jervis Inlet, British Columbia, Canada - JV7_2_27 | ecosystem: Environmental > Aquatic > Marine > Inlet | place: Canada: British Columbia | collected... | reverse complement strand
CGGGCCGGGTTCAGGTTGAAGATCCCGTTGGTCAACACGACGTCGATCGTGGCGTCCGCTACGGGCAGCCTCTCGGCGTCTGCCCCGACGAAGGTCACGTTTTGTGCGTTCGACTCTCCGGCGGCGCGACGCGCGCGCTCGAGCATGGCCGAGCTGAAGTCGACGCCGAGGACACTACCTCCAGGACCGACCCGCTCGGACGCGACCAGTGAGTCGAGACCGGATCCGCAACCCAGATCGAGCACCGTCGCTCCATCGGGTAGATCGGCCAATATCCCGACGCGGGATACACCCGTGAAGGCCTCGAAAGCGACCGGCGGTATACGGTCGAGCAACTGCCGCGGATAGCCCAGGCTCTCGGCGAAGCTCCGTCCCACGGGGAAGGGATGCTCGCGGTTCGGATCGTCGGCCGCCGCGGAGTAGGCCTCTCGCACGGCGTCCCGCAGCTTGCTCGATATCTCCATCGGTCGCTGCTCTCCCCACGAGACCCAAAAACGAAGGCGGTCACGACGCTACAACATGCCGTTGCCCCGTCGCAACCGCCATCTGCGGTCGATTGAACCGGCGAACGATCAGTCCGCGGTGAGCTCCTCCTTGTAGGCCTCGCGGTTGCGCGGCCGCACCGGACCGAAATCGGGCTTGATCGGCGGCTTTTGCGCGTGGAGCTTCATCACCTCGGTGATGCCGCGATCGAGTTGGGCGTCGACGTCGTCGGCAAGTTGCTGCGGCAGGTTCTGCACCTCGATGTCGGGTTCGACGCCGCGGTTTTCCAGATCCCAGCCACGAACGGGATCCCACCATGCGAACTCGGGCTGGGTCAGGAAGCCACCGTCGACCAGCCGCTTGTCGCCACGGATCCCGACGACACCACCCCACGAGCGCGTGCCGATGATCGGCGCGAGGCCCGCGAGCTGTACGGCCGCGGGAAAGATGTCGCCGTCCGAGCCGGCGAACTCGTTGGTCAGCACCACGAACGGTCCGTTGAGCACGCGGTAGGGGTAGGACGAAACCCCGCCGCCGCGCGCGCGGTCGAAGCTGACCAGCCGGCGCGTGAAACGCTCGAGGACCATCTGCGATACGAAGCCGCCGCCGTTCCAGCGCGTGTCGACGACCATGCCCTCCTTGTCGAGTTGCGGATAGAACCAAGTGTTGAACGCGATCATGCCGTCGCCCATCATGTCCGGGATGTGGACGTAACCGATCTTGCCGTCGGTTTTCTCGGCCACGTACTCGCGATTGCGGCGCACCCAGTCGCAGTAGCGCACGCGGCCCTCGCTGGGCAGCGTCCGCACCACGACATCGCGTGCGCCTTCCGACGTCGGCTTGTCGTTGACGCTCAGCAGGACCTCCTTGCGTGCGAGACCCTCGAGAGCGGCGTAGAACGGCTGATCGGTGTCGAACGGCAGGTGGTTGACGGCGAGGATGTAGTCGCCCTCGTTGACGTTGACACCGGGTTCGAGCAACGGTGAACGATCGCCGTCAGCCGGGGCGCCGCGGTAGATCTGCTCGACGCGGAAGGCGTCGCCTTCACGAACGAGGTCGGCACCGAGCAGACCCGTGGATACGCGCGGAACCGAGACGCCGCGGTCGCCCCCGAAGACGTAAGTGTGCGAAGTCGAGAGCTCTCCGATCACCTCACCTATCAGGTCGCGCAGGTCGTCGCGGGTGGCCAGGCGGGGCAGCAGCGAAGCGTACTGGTCGCGGATCGCATTCCAGTCGACACCGCCGAGGCCGGCATCCCAGTAAAAGTCGCGCATGTGGCGCCAGCCCTCGTAGTAGATCTGCTCCCACTCCTCGCGCGGGTCGAGCTCGAGAACCACGCCGTCCAGCGAGACCTTCGATTCTGCCAGGTCGCTGCCCGGGGGGGCCGCCGCGCCGACGACGTAGAGCTCGCCGCGTCGCTTCATCACGGCGAGCTTGTCCGCCTCGACGGAGAGCGAGTAGCCGGAAACGCCTTCCATGAACGGCTTGGCCTTCTTCTTCTCCAGATCGAAGGCCATTAATTTCGCGTTTGGATCGGCTTCGGCGAACAGCGCAGGCCAGTCCGCCATCCCCTGTAGCGGAGACGAAACGTAGAAGACCTGCTTCTTCGTCGCGCTCAGGCCGAAGTACTGACCGGCGTCGACCGGGAAGACCACCACACGGTCGGCCAGGCCTTCGAATTCGATTTCGATCGGCTTGACCTCTTCCTTCTCGTCTTTCCCTTTCTTGTCTCCTTTCTTCGCATCGGCCTTGTCCTTCTTGTCGGACTTCTCGTCGTCTTTGTCCTCGCCTTCTTCTTCTTCCTTCTCGTCGGGAGGCAGACCGGCGAGATGGGCGAACGGATTGTCGACGTCCGATCTCAGCAACGCCATGTACGGTTTGGTCGGCCGGATGTTGACGTTCTCCAGATCGCGAACGCCGAGCAGGGGATTCGTGGTTCTCGCGCTGAGGAAGTAAAGGTAACGGCCTTCGGGGTCCCACGCGGGAGCAAAATCGTCCGTGTCGCTACCCGTGACCCGGTGCGTTTTTTCCTCCTTGGCGTCGTAGATGAAGACCGAGGAGTAATCGGTTCGCGCGTTCTTCGAGTAGACCAACCAGCGGCTGTCCGGGCTCCAGGCGTACTCGCGGATCTCGGACTGCTCGCTGCGATCGACCTTCGTCGGCTTACCGCCCGCGGACGGGATCACGTAGAGCGTGTGGGTCTGGTCGGCGTAGGCGACCCACTTGCCGTCGGGGGAATACCGGGGTGGGAAGTGCCAACCGGCATCGCCGGACGACTTGACGATCTGCGGCTCGCCGCGCCCCCATGCGTCGACTGTGCGAATCTCCTCTTCCCGTTTCTCGTCCGTGACGAAGACCAGCCGCTTACCCTCGGGGCCGAAACTGGCCCAGTTCTCCCGCGCGCCGCTTCCGCGCGTCACGGGCAACGTGACACCGTCCTCGACCGGGACCGAGAAGATTTCGCCGCGAACGGTCAGTGCCACGCGTTCGCCGTCGGGGGAAAGATCGAAGAAGGTGAGGTAGCGTGAGACATCGGAGTAGCGCACGCGTGTCAGCACGCGGTCGCTCGGCAGTTCGATCTCGATCTTCCGCTCGCCGCCGCTCGCCGGGTCGAAGAGGTGCACTTCGCCGGCGAGCATGAACACGATTCGGCCGTCGGGGCCCATCGAGGGGAAGCGGGCATCCCACTTGCCGAGATCGGTGTGCTGCTTGCGGTCGGTGCCGTCGGGGCTGAGCGACCACAGGTTGGCGGTTCCGCCGCGGTCGCTCAGGAAGTAGACCCGGCCGCCGTGCCACATGGGAAAGGCGTTCATGCCCGCAAAGTCGGTGATCTGCTTGAAGTCCGCCCGGTCGGGATGACCGACCCAGATCGCCGTCGCCGTGCCGCCGCGGTAGCGCTTCCAGGTCCTGTTTTCTCTCGAGGTACGATTGAACGCCCAGCGTCCACTGTCCGGATCGATTCCCAGCCGAGCGGCCCATCCGAGCGGTAGTTGCTCGGGGTCGCCCCCCTTCGCCGGAATGCTGAACAGATGGTAACTGCGGTGCGGATCCTCGCGGTTGCTGCGGAACAAGATCCGTTCGCCGTCCGGCGTCCATCCCAGCACCTCGTCGGAGGACGGGTGCCAGGTGAGCCTCCGCGGCTCGCCACCGTCGGCGGAGATCACGAAGACGTCGCCGTTGCCGTCGTACTGCCCGGTGAAGGCGATCCGGCTGCCGTCGGGCGAGAACTTCGGAAAATACTCGTTGCCCACGTGGGTGGTCAATCGAGAGGCCTTGCCACCAGCCGCGGGTGCCAGCCACAAGTCACCCTCGGCGGTGAAAACCACCGAGTCACCTTGGATGTCGGGATGGCGCAGGTATCCCTCGTGGTTGGACGCCAGAATCAGGCCGCTCGAAAGGGCGACCATCACGAATACGAGCCAAATGCGATTCATCCTCTTGATCACGGAAACCTCCTCACGGCCCGGCGCGCACACGACAAGAAGGCAGCCCGGACGCACCCCGGCCGTCTAGTTCTTACGCGCCGGGCGAGCGGAGGATTCACGGGAAAAGGAACAAGACGTGTCCAGAATCTGACCCAATTCGGGCCTCTCGACCTCAAATAGGGCAGCACGCCGGCGTTGACGATCCCAAAACGTCCGCATTGCGCCGAAATCGGCCCTGACCAGCGCGGGCTATACTGGCACGCGCCCTGCAAATCGAACCTGCCGGGAGAGCGACCGGCCTGTTCGAGCAGGTCGGTCGACACGAGATCAATCGGTTCAACGAACGAAGGAGCAGAGGCATGAATCGAAAGCTACTGGTCAGTTTGGCGATGGTGGCGAGCCTGGCGCTGATTGCCGGGGCCGCGTCGGCCGGCGAGAACGTTTGGGTTTCCGACGACGGGAAGACACACAAGCTTCATTCCCGCGGTCACGCGATGTTCATCGGCGACGACGGGGAGGCGTTCGACCTCTCCGAGCTGGCGGACGGCGAGACGCGCGTCTTCGGTACCGGCGACAAGCAGGTAACGGCGAGCCGCGACGGCGATACGGCGACGATCTATCGTGCGGCGACGGACGAAAAATCCGAGCTGGAGATCACCTGTCTGCTGACCAAGGACACGTGCAAGATCGCGACCGCCGGCGACGATTCCGACCAGGTCTTCATCATCGTCGAGAAGACTCGCGAGTGTGTCAACGGCGAGGGGGACTGCGATCACGATTTGACCGACCTGCGCCTCGGCGACGGTAGTCACACGATCGTCATCCGCAAGACCGTGGAGTGCGATGACGAGGGCAACTGCACCGAATCCGAGGACGCCAACGCCTGTGGCGAGGCGCACGGCTACGCGACGATCCAGCTCGAGACTGCAAGTGCGGGAGCAGGCGAGGGCGTGGTGATCGTCGGCGAGGGCGATCACATGCTCGGCGGGCATGCGAAAGGCAACGTCTTCTTCATCTCGGAAGACTCCAAGGTCTCGTTGCGTTGCCCCGAGGGCGACACGACCATGCGTGTCGAGAAGGAAGAAGCCGAGGACGTCTTCCTGTGCCCCAAGCACTCGCTGCCCCTGGAAAAGGTAGAAACCAAGGGCCGCGTACACGAGATCAAGGTCCGCACCAAAGAAGAATCGAAGTAGCCAAATAAGGGGACATTCCGCTTTTCTGAAAAAGGGGACATTCCGCTTTCTCTTCCAATACCTACACCAACTCAGCGATCAGCTGCGGTGCCATTCATAGAGGTGTAGGTATTGGAAGAGAAAGCGGAATGTCCCCTTTTTCAGAAAAGCGGAATGTCCCCTTATCGGAGGCTGTCGATTCTGTAGTTCCATGACGCACCGCTCGTGCGCCGGAACACTGCCACGAACCTCTCCGTTCGTAGGCGTACGGGACTCTCGTCGTTCGATGGGTGTCCGGTCAACACGTAGACGCCCGTGTCGTAGACGACGCCGTTCTGGACCCCGCGCTCGGTGACCACGAATCGGATCGTCAGCCTCGCGCCGTTCTCACGGGCTCTGCCGAATCGCCCGATGTACCAGTTGTGGATCTCCCGGCGTCCCCGTTGATGAACGCGGTCGGGCGTGAGGTGCGACGCGCTTCGCGTGTACAGAGCCGCGGCGGCATAGGCGTCGAGGTCGCGGTACGCCCGGCTCAATGACTTGTAGATGCGGTCGACATCGTCGATCGCCGCGATTTCGCGGGAAAGCTCGCCGGGAGAGAAGGTCGGGTCGATTGCGGCGGGATGGATTGCGACGGCCATCATGATCACCTCTGTTCCAAAAAACGTCTCGCCGGCTCTTTCTATTCCTTCGGCGACGATCGGGTATGATCGCATTTCCCGCAGCCTCGAGCCCCGCCAGCGGGCGCGAAAGGCGTCGACCGATCAACGAGGTGGTCATGAGAGCGACTCGTTTGTTGCCGGTGGTTTTAGTCCTGGTTCTGGTCGTTTTCTCGACAACCGCGGACGGGGATTCCAGAGATGAAGTACCCGAGGGCCTGCTCTACTCGACGTTCTCGATCTGTGCGATCGACTCCACGACGAACGAAAGCGGTGTCGCCGTCACGACCCGTGTGCCCTTTGTGGGCCGCGCCGTTCCGTGGGCTCGCGCCGGTGTCGGTGCCGTGGCCACACAGTCGTGGACCGTCGTGGCCTACGGTAACCAGGGTCTCGACCTACTCGAGAGCGGCGTCGAGCCCGGCGAGGCAATCGAGCGACTGCTGGCCGACGACAAGGGACGTGAGCTACGGCAAGTCGGGCTGATCGACATGCGCGGACGGACGGCGGCGTTTACGGGCGAGGATAACGGGACCTGGGCCGGCAGCCGCCAGGGCGAGCACTACACCGTTCAAGGGAACGTTCTCGTCGGCCACGAGGTCATCGACGCGGTGGGCGATCACTTCGAGTCGACATCCGGCACCGGGATGCCGCTGGCCGAGCGTCTGATCCTGGCGCTCGAGGCGGGACAGGCGGCCGGCGGGGACAAGCGTTGGGGCTACCTCCAGTCCGCGGCGATCCGCGTCGCCGATCCCGCCAGCCCGGGCCGCGGCGGCGATCACCTGAGCGTTTCGATCGACGTCGGCGAGCACGAGCGACCGGTCCAGGAGATGAAACGCATCTACTACGCCACCTCCCGGCGCCTGGGCTACCGCGACTTCTCCGAGATCAAGGGTGCGGACGTCGTCGAGCTCAAGCGCAAGCTTCAAGCCCTGGGTCACTGGCGGCCGGACGCCGAGCCGATCCCCGAGGATCCCGAGTTCGACGTCGACCGCGACCTGATGCGCGAGGACCCCGAGCGGTTCCAGGCGGCCGTCGACGAGTATCGCGAAAGATCAAGGGCGTTCAACGACGCGTACGCTCTGTACGACGCCGAGACGATGGACGCGGTCGACGCCTTTCGCGAGGCCAACGCCCTGGACTACGTCGGCAACCCTCGCGGTCTGGTCGATCGTCGCTTCGTCGACGCACTGAGGGCGGCCTACTACGCGAAGACGGGCGCGTCGGTTGGAGAGGCCGCTCCCTGAATCGCGACGGAGAGGACGGATGCCCGAACAACTCGAAGATCGACTACGGGAAGCGGGTCGAGGTCGTGTGGCACTGATCGGCTTTCCGAGCGACGAGCATTCGTCGTTCCTGCGCGGGGCGGCGGAGGCGCCTCCGCTGATACGCGAGGCGCTCCATTCGGATGCGACCAACCTGTGGAGCGAGGACGGCCTCGATCTCGGTAGCGGTGCACCGATCCTCGAGGCCGGCGACTACGAAGAGGGGATCGAGCAGGCGATCTCGCTGCTGCTGGATCACGGCCACGCGCCACTGGCTCTGGGTGGGGATCACTCGATCACCTTGCCCATCGTGACCGCATTCGCCGCGAAATACGACCCGCTCGATCTACTCCTGTTCGACGCGCACCCCGATCTCTACGACGAGCTCGACGGAAGCCGTTCGTCGCACGCCTGCCCGTTCGCCCGCATCATGGAACGGGGGCTGATTCGGCGCCTGGTCCAGGTCGGTATCCGGACGATGAACGGCCACCAGAGAGAGCAGGCCGAGAGGTTTGGCGTCGAGGTGATCGAGATGAAGCACCTCGATCCGGGCCGCTCTTTCGCCTTCGACGCGCCGCTCTACGTGTCGATCGATCTCGACGTGCTCGACCCCGCCTTCGCCCCGGGCGTGTCGCACCGCGAGCCGGGCGGCATGAGCACCCGACAGCTGATCGAAGCGATCCAGGAAATACGCGCCCGCATCGTCGGCGCCGACGTCGTCGAGTTCAACCCCCGGCAGGATTCCGTCGGGCTGACGGCTCCCGTTTGCGCCAAGCTCGTCAAGGAGCTCGCCGCGAGACTCCACGGAATAGAAGAGAAGGGCGATCCGTTAGAGTGAGCCCACGCCTCCGGAGGAACCATATCTATGCAGGCACGAAATCTGTTCTCCCTTCTCGTGATTCTGACCGCGGCGTGCTGGATGCCGGCGTCGGCGCAGGAACCGGAGCCGAACCCCGATCTGCCCGACGAATTCAAACAGCTGGTCCCGCGCGGATACATCCCCGCCATCGACGACCCGCAGTTCGTCGGCGCCGGGGAGGCGGAGATCGACGACGAGGCCTGGGTCCTGGGCGTGGCGCTCGACGGCAAGGCCAAGGCCTACAGCCTCAACCTGCTCAACCGCCACGAGGTCGTCAACGACCGCTTCGGCGACCGCCCCGTGGCGGCCGTGTGGTGACCACTCGCCAATTCGGCCGTCGTGTACGGCCGCGAGTACGGCGGACGTGAGCTGCGCTTCGAACCTTCCGGCGGGCTGATCGCCAATTCGCTGGTCATGATGGACAAGGAGACCGACTCATACTGGTCGTTGATGACCAACGTGTCGCTGGCCGGAGAGTACAAGGGCACGCATCTGCAAGAGCTGCCGGTCGGCGAGAAGATCCAGTGGAAGGACTGGGTCGCCAAACACCCGAACACGCTCGTGCTCTCTATTGACGGGATCGAGCACGAGAAGATCAATCCCTACGAGAACTACTTCAACTCCAAAGAGGGTTTCCGCGGTTCGGAAGTCGAGGACAAGCGACTGCCGACCAAGTCTTCGATCTACGCCTTTCACCGTGGCGGCAAAGGCTACGCGGTTCCCTTCGAGGAATTCGAGGACGGCGCGGTCTTCGAGGTCGACGCCGGCAAGCTCTTCCTGTATCGCCCGGACGACGTCGAGATCTTCTACTCGACTCTTGCGTTCGTTTCGGAAGACGGTGGATTCGTCGAGCGCGACGGCGCGTGGTATCACGCCGCCTCGGGAGCGCGATTCGACCCCGAAAAGGCCGCGTTCGTCGGCGAAGGGGGGCAGTCCGTCGCCCGCCTGGACGGCTTCGACACGTTCTGGTTCAACTGGAGCATGTCGCAGCCCGACACGGTGATCCTGCGGTCGAAGTAGCCCGGTTGCTCTTCCGCGCCGGGGGGTTCATCTTTGTAGCGCCAAAGGCGAGGTGAGCCCATGAACGACACCGTCCGATCCGACTCGACACCCGGCGCCGGCAGTGAGCGCAAGCCGCGGCGCCGGCGTCTGCTCTGGATCCTGCTCGGGGGATTTCTGACCGTCGTGGTAGTGGCCGGCGTCGGGCTGCCGTTCCTGCTCGACGTCGAGCGTTACCGCGGCCACATCGAGGAGGCGCTCGCCTCGGCCACCGGCTGGGAGACCGAGCTGGGCGCGATCGACTTTTCGGTTTGGCAGGGGATGGTGCTCACCGTTGGCCCCGCGAGCCTGCGGGCTCCGGGTGACAGTTCCGGCTTCGAGATCGAAAGCCTCGAGATCCGCGCCGGTCTGTGGTCGCTCTTCCGGGGCGAGCTCAACGTCGCGACTATCGCGCTGGTACGTCCCGAAATCACGCTCGTGCGACACGACGAGGAGCAGGGCTGGATTCTGCCGGTTCCGCCCGAGGCCGACCCGGCTTCCGACTCTGAAGAGGAAACGGATACCGACGATTCCCGAAGGATCGACTTCGACGTCAACATCGATCAGATCCGCGTGCGTGACGGACGGCTGCGCGTCGACGATCGCGCCGGAGATCCGCCTCTGGTGCTGGAGCTGACCGACCTCGACCTCACCGTCTCGGGTGACGCGCCCGATATTGTGGGAAGCGGTGAGCTCGCCGATGGCGGCGGACGACTGGAATGGCGCGGCAACCTCGAAGACGGTCTGACCATCGCGCTCGACGGCCTGCGCACGGAGCGGCTGCACCCGTTTCTCGGTCCCGATCTGATCAAGGAAGGCGGCGAACTGTCGGGAGAGATTCGGGTAGGGCTGCCGCTCGAGATTCGAGGGGACCTCACCGGCCGCGGTGTAACGCTGATGGCGGGAGAGAAGCCGTTCGATGCCGTGCAGGTCGGGTTCCTGGTCAAGACGGAAGGGGAGAACTGGTTGCTCGACGACCTGAACGTCGATGCCGACGGCTTGAAGCTCACCGGTCGAGGCTCGCTGATGCCGTCGCTCGCCCTCGACGTCGAGCTACCGCGGTCTCCGCTCGAGGCTGCACTCCGCGCCTCCGAGTCGGTCCTTCCGTTGCCGCTCGACGTGCGGCCTCCCGGTTCGGTAGAGGCTCGGCTTCGCGTCGAGCAACCCGAGGGGGGCGAGCTGACCTATACCGCGAACGGCACGCTGTCCGCGGCGGAGTTCGTGGCGAGCGAGATGCTGCCCCCCACACGGGACGTCGAAGCTACCTTCGACCTGAACCGGGAGGGCGCTCTCGAAGTGCGGCTGGTCGACGGGATGGTCGGCGGTGGACCGGCAAAGGGCGTTGCGCGACTTTCCTCGATCGACCCGCCGGGCGCGCTTTCGTTCGACGGTGGGTTGCAGGACGCGATACTTGGCGCGCTGCTACAGGGGTTCTTGGGAGATTCCGCTCAGAAGATCACGGGGCCGACGGGTCTGAACGCCGCTCTGGCCCTGGATCTCGGGCGCAGCGAGATCGACGCGAGGGCGTTGAGTGGTCGCCTGGATCTCGAGTCCCAGCAAGTCAGCCTTCCGGGTTGGGATCTCGAGGGAGCGATAGTTCGCAAGATCGAGGAGAAGTTGGAGAATCTCGATCTGTCCAGTCTCGTGGAGCGCAAGCTCTCGGGAGACAAGAAAAAGAGCCGGGGCGAGGGCGGAATCGAGACGGCACGAATGCTGGACAACCTGGCCGTGAGCGTCGATTTCGACAGCTGGCCGTGGAAGCTCGAGAAGCTCGCGATTCAGGCCGATGCGTTGACGGCAAGCGGTGACGGGACCTTCGATCCGATCGAGGGTACGGTTGACGTGGACTTCACCGCGCGGCTCGACGAAGCCAAGACCGCCGAGCTCGTTCGCAAGACCGACGAGTTGAAGGTGCTCGTCGACCATCGCGGCCGGCTGACGCTGCCCCTGCGGATCAGAGGTTCGATGCTCTCCCCTTCGATCGGTGTCGACCTGGGCAAGGCGTTTTCCGCCAGTCTGAGTGAGGACGACAGGAAGGAAGCCGTCAAGGGTCTGCTCAAGGGTCTCCTGGGTCGCGACAAGAACTGATCAGCGCCCGCGGCGTCCGCGGCCGGCACGCAAGGCGCCGACTCTTCGGCAGGCGAGCGAGTTGCCCGCGTCGCAGGCGGCCTGGAACAGCTCGCGAGCGCGCTCCCGGTCGTGGAGCTTCTCGATCGCGATTCCGCCCCCGTCCATGCCGGACTGCGCTGCAGCGGGTCCTCCGAGCCGCGCGACGTGCAGGTAGGCGCTCACCGCGTCGCTCCACTCGCCGAGCTCCGCGTACTCGTCGGCGATGAAGCGCACCACCTGGCTCGTGACCTCGTCGTTGTCCTCCGGCACGCGGTCCCATACCGAGCGTGCTTGCTCGATGGCCTCGTCGTGCCGGCTATTCAAATGAAGCAGCAGGGCGCGTCCCATCCGGGCGCGCAGGTCCTCGGGCGAGCTCGCTAGACGGGCATCGACCAGCGACAGACCGGTTCCTCTCGCATCCCCGTAGATCGCGGCGAGCTCCCACTCGGTAAGTTCGGTGGCGGGTCGATCGTTGGCGGTCCAGAGGGGAAGTCCCTTGACTCCCTTCGACTCCTCGAGTCCGGCTCTGGCTCGGTCGAGCGCTTCGCGGGCCTCGTCGTATTCGCCGCGCGTGTAGGCCAGGCCGCCCTCGGCGAACGCGTGGAGCGCGCCGAGTGTCGGGTCGTCGGGACGGGTTTCGAGTCCCGCCGCCGCACGACCGGCCAGAGATTCGAAATCGTCGGCGCTCAGCGGACGCGGTCGGCGCAGCTGCTGGAATCCCTTTCTCGTCGAGGTGTCGAGCTGCGTTCGGGCCGTCTCGATCGGAGGCGGTGTCGCCGCGATCGAGGCCGGGGCCGTCTCGCCGGCGGGCTCGACCGCAACCGGCGCCGGCTCGGTTACGGCGCGATCTCTTCCGAGCAAAGACCTCGAGCCGAGAAGCACGCCCAGCGCCGCAAAGAGCGCAACCAGCACCAGGGTCCACGGCGCCCCGAAGCGGGCGCGCGGGGCTCCGTGATTCGGTAGCGACGGTTTCAGTG